>ERZ795057.884-NODE-884-length-28898-cov-6.746594_pt1 | contig 28898 bp, 49 predicted proteins | sample MGYA00375141_ERZ795057 | MGnify/ENA primary metagenome ERZ795057 (study PRJEB30186, sample SAMN05720163) | activated sludge metagenome | isolation source: Anaerobic digester | place: Hong Kong | collected 2015-01-26 ...
CTCCTCTTATTGGTTTTTTTGTTTCTTTTACTATATAATGAGCAAAAGTACTTATTCTTTTTGGACTTAACCCTGCATTTGTTAATTTTTCATTTATATGGCCCCAAGTATATTCTTTAGAACGACCTTTTTGTTTTTCTTGCAAATTATGAATTTTTAATTCTGTTGCATCTATTTTATCTTTATACTCTTGAATTGCTTGTTTATCTGTAGGAGTTTTATATTTATTCCACCTTTTTTCATAATAATCTCTTGTGTCTCTATATCCTTCTGCATCTTTTCTTAAAGAAGAAATATCTTCATCGAATTTTGTTTTCTTTCTACCAGAACCATATCCGCCTTTTTGTATTGGAAGCTTTTTCACAATTTCTCCTTATAATAAATGTTTTAAACCATCATCAATAAGCATTAATGCCATTTCTATGCCTTTGCTTTCATATTCTATTCTATCTCTATCATTTTGCATTTTTAATTGTTTTTCTTTTGAAAATTCTTCTATTGACTGATCTATATGACTTATTAAGTTATTATTAACACTAAGTTTACTTTCTAAATTGATTTTTAGATTTTCTATCCCAGATTGTAAAGATTCTATTTTATCTTCTTTTTCTCTAATAGTATCTTCAACATCATTCTTAAAAGATTGAAATGTATCTTTTCTAACTTTCCTATCATCAATATTTTCTATAACATGTGCCACACCATCAGCAGTTCCACCTAATAATGAAGATTGATTCGGATCTGGCAAGTCAATATCTTCTTCATCTCTATACTTTGATTCAATTGCTGATTGTACCATTACTCTAATATCTTCATCATTTAATCCAGCACCACCAGCTGTAAAATGTTGAGACCAACCATCTTTCCATTTTATATTAATATCACCATCGGCACTTGAAACAACTTTATCGATTTGTTTTTCTATAAAATCAATATCTTCTTGATCAACTTCTTGTAATTCTAACAATTCAATTAATTCATTTTTACCATCATAATAATTTTCAGGTTTTTCTTTTTGTTTTTGTTCAGCCATTTGATTCAAGACTTTTCCTGCACCTTTACCTGCTACAAAAACTTTACCAGTTTTTGATGTTCTCGTATGTTGCTTCTTTTCAGCTTTCTCAATACTACTTTTTTCAAAATTTGTATTTGTTTTTTGTTGAGATTTATTTATTTCATTTTCATTTACACTAAAGCTACTAACTACCATTTATTTCTCCTTAAGCGTTCTGTATTATATCACTAATATATTCATATAACTCAGCTTTTGCGACTCTTTTGGCATTTTCAACCAAATTGGTAGTAGAACTTGTTGATTTACTTCTAGAACGAGCGGAACTAATAAAATCTTCTCTCAAAACTTTTTCAAGATTATCTATATTTATTTTTCCAGAATTCAAATAACTTTTTAATTGTTGACATTCTTGTTTTTTTGCAATTGCATCAATTCTACTATCCAACCATTCTGTAGCATATAATGGATTACTTTCAAAATCTTTTTTAAATTTTTCTTCCTGTTCTTTACCTTCTTCAATACTTATATCCAAATAAGCAGAAATATAATCCATAGGTTCTCTCTTTCTTTTTGTTTCAGTTTTTTCTGCTTCTTTTTTTGATCCCGAACCAGCACTAAATACCTTTCCAGTTTTTGATGTCCTCATATGTTGTGATTGTTTTTCTGATTTTTCAAAACTATTTTCGTTTATACTAAAGTTTTTAACTACCATTTATTTCTCCTTAATTTTCATATAAATATATATGATGAAATATATAAAAAGTAAACTATTGTTTTGTCCACACATTCCCGTAGGAATCTATCCATGTCTGTGGTTTTACATCTTTAACAAATTTCGATTGAAATTTAAATAAATCTTCAGCTTTTTTTTCAGTATTTAATGGATAATTTTTACACTTTTGACCTAATTTTTTTTTATAATTAATTAAATGTTCATCGAACCCTGTAACTTTATATATTATCATATTAATACTTCTTCCATCTACCATTTTATTATTTTCCTTTTTTCCAAGGTCCTTTTGATTTTTCTAATGGTAATTTATACATTGTTTATTCCTTAATTGTTTAAATTTCATTTATAATTTTATTAATTTTTTTAGAACTATATCCTATTTCGTTTAATGCCATTTTTAAATTTTCCAAATTATTTCCATTTTCATCTAAAATATTTTTAACTTCTCGTAAAACAAAATAACTCGCACCATTGTTGATTAATGCATTTTTTACTTTTTCATCCGTTATTTTATCAAATTTTGTTTTCTTTCTACCAGATCCATACCCACCTTTTTGTATTGGAAGCTTTTTCATAATTTCTCCTTATAACAAATGTTTTAAACCATCGTTTAATAATTCTTTTGCTCTTAAAAATCCATCTAATTTTGCTTCAGTCTTTGCAGTGTCCCATTCGAGCCTTTTTCTGTGACTATCAGTCATTTCTTCGTCGTAACTATCAGATATAAAGTCTAATCGATTTTTTAATCCAGCAATTGCACTATCTAAATTAGCTTCTAGATTTTTAATCCCTAATTGAAGAGATTCTATCTTATCTACCTTTTCTCTTATTAGATCTTTCATATCATTCTTAAAATCTAAAAATGCATGATTTCTTTTTTTCCAATCATCATCTTCTCCAGCAATAATAGAACCTTTTGCATTTGCTTTATCCTCTATTGAATTCATTAAACTTTTTACATCTTCTGTACTTTGTTTTGCTTCTTCAATCTTTTTAGGATCTAAATTTAATTCTTTCTTATTTTGAAAATATTTTAATGCTCTCATTTTTTCTGAATCAGATAATCCCAAATTAAGATCTTCGTTTAAACTTTCAATCATTCCTGGATCAACTTCATTAAAAGCTATGTCATGTAATTCAAAAAATTCTTCTAGAGATTGTCTTGCTTCATTATATAATTCTTGAGCTGTCTTCTTACCTTCTTCTCTCATTTGAATAAATGTTTTTCCACCTCGAGTGACTTGAACGGGTTTTTTAGATTTTTCTATACTACTTTTTTCAAAAGTTGTATTTGTCTTTTGTTGAGATTTATTTATTTCATTTTCATTTACACCAAAGCTACTAACTACCATTTATTTCTCCTTTTCTCAAATTCTTGATCGAATTCTGACCAAGAAATCTTTTTCATATCTTTTTTAAGTGGTCTATCTTTTCCTTCAACTCTTTGCATTCTACCATGTTCATCTATTTTAACTAAATTACCAGCTCCACCACGTCTACCAGAACCGCGACCACCTTTTTTAATAGGACCTTTTGATTTTTCTATTGGTAGTTTTTTCACGATTTCTCCTGTTATTTTTTAATTTATTTTTATATATATGATGAAATATATAAAAAGTAAACTATTGTTTTGTCCATACATTCCCGTGGGAATCTATCCATGTTTGTGGTTTTACATCTTTAACAAATTTTGATTGAAATTTAAACAAATCTTCAGCTTTTTTTTCAGTATTTAATGGATAATTTTTACACTTTTGACCTAATTTTTTTTTATAATTAATTAAATGTTCATCAAATCCTGTAATTTTATATATTATCATATTAATATTTCTTTCATCTACCATTTTATTATTTACCTCTTTTATGTCTTTTTGATTTTTATAAGAGCCAATAGTACTTATTAATTTTTGACGAAATTGTAAATTTGATTCTCTAGAACCTCTATCTATATCAAAAAGATCAGCTAATTTATTTTGAGCTGAAAAAAACTTTCTATTATTCCCAAACATATTATTTTAAAAACTGTAAAGAATTTTTTATTGTATTACTAATGTCATTAGATATACTTGTTAAATAAGAAATAAATAATTCCTTATTTGTCGTTAAATCTTCTGAATCATTAGAAATTTTTTCTATTAATCCTAATCCTTTACCTTTTAATCTAGAATATATTTTTATATGCAATTTTTCTAAAGCCTCAATAGCATTTTCTTTTGATGTAATTTCTTGTCTTTTATATTCATTCTGTTCTAAATCCATTTCTTCTCCTTTTTCTATTTTTATTTCCATGCTTCTGTAATTGATTTATCTAAATTAAAATAATCATTGCATTTAATAAAATAATATTTCATTTCATTTTTTAATTTATCATCAAATTTATTTAAAAATGGCATAAAATTTTCTACTCCAAAATTAACAACAACTATAGGTTTTATTTTAGAATTTGTAAAATTTTTAACTGTTAAAAACCAAGTATTTAATCCTGCTGGAAAATGAAAAGCAGGAATTCCTCCTTCAGCACTTCTGAAATATGTTGGAACTTTTTTTGATGATCCTAACTTATAATTTATTCTATTATATATTTCTGAAATTTCTTGTTTATAACTATCTTTATCAAAATATTCATCCCAATTTTTATTTTCCCAAATAAAAACAATATCTAATGATTCTAAATTTAATTTTTTCTTTAAATCTATAACTTTTCCAAATTGTTCTTGCATTATTTTATAATCATTTGCAATACTAACTTTTTCAATTAATAATTCCTCAATTTCATTTACAATTAAATCTGAAATTATTTCTATATTAAATACATAATCTTTTATATACACTTATTCTTCCTTTCTTAAAATGGCTTCCATATAAATTCATCTGAATTACTTTTTACAATTAATCCATAAATACTTCTAACTAAAGCATCACTTAAATCTTTTGTTGATGTTGCAGTATGATCTACTTTTTTACCGTTTAATAAACTTAAACATTGTAATTCTTCTATTAATAAATCTGTATTTTCTGAATTATAAACTTTTAGTTCTTCATTATAAATTAATGCCTTTAAAGAATTCCAATGCTCTAATTTACTTTCAATTGAAATTTTTTCTACTTGTATTCCTTCTTTTTGAAGTTGTTGGCATAAATGTGCAGACTGGAATTGGTCGGGATAAACTCCAGATAAATCGAATCCTCTTGTTCTTAAAAACATAATTTCTTGTCTTATAGAATCTAAATCTATTTCTTTTCCTTGTTCAGCTTCCCAAGTTTTTAATAAATCTATAAATATATATTTTTTTCCATTTTTTACTTCTTGATGACACATTGCAAATCCAACTCTATCACCTGTTAAAGCTAAGTCTAATCCAATGGAATATTTATAAGGTTTTCCTCTAAATTCTGGGAAATATTGTCCCCAAATATCATGAGGAGGTCTTATTGTAAAATCTACAATTTTTGATATTTTATCTTGCTCTCTAATAAAAGGTTCATCTGATGATGGTGGAAGACATTCATACATTGATTTTGCTTGTTCTGGATTATCTCTATAATCTTTTGCAAAATCTTCCTTTTTTCTTAATGGATTTACTTCATAAGTAGACCCAAAACTTACAAAAGTATTTGGATCATTTTTTCCTTTTTCATATCTTTCTAAAATAAAATCATTTTTAAATCTTGGATAACTTATTAAAATTAATTTTCCAGTATCTGGAAAACGAGATCTAATAGAAGAAGAAAGAAAATCATAAATAGCTTTTGCAGACATTTGAGCTCTATGACCCTTTCCTCTTAATTCTGTTTCTGTTTTAAATTCAGCAGCTTCATCCATTACTGCTGCATATAAATTTTTTCCTTCAAGTGAGGCTCTTTCACTATGTCCCGAATAAACATTTATATTTTTTGGAAATTTTACTTTTGTATCTTTTATATCTTTATTAGGATTAAATCCAAATTGTCTAAAAGCTAAAGGACCTGCTTTTTCTATTAAATTAACAAATTTACTAAAAAATACATCTTTTGCTTGGCCTGCTGATGCAGCAACATTTAAAAAATCTATAGGTTCACCTGAAGGCATCCCATAATGTGTAATTGGATCCTCTAAACAAAGAAGCTTATATACTCTTCTTGCATAAAAAATTGATGTACACCAATCTTTTCCACTATTGTGATTTAAGATATTATTAGCAAAATAATTGTGATTTTTTTTTACTTCTAAATCGTAAAATTTATCTCTTTTTATTTTTTTTATAGATTTAATTTTCGATAATTGAATTTTCATATTGTTCTAACAACTTTTTATCAACTACAATAAATTTTTCTTCAGAATATTGATTTCTAACTAATTTCATTTTTATCTGACATTCTTCATCAAAATATCCTTTTGTTTCAATATAGACAGGTTTTTCTTCAAAATAAACTTTAAAATCGGGCAAATATGTTCTTTTTTTATTATTTTTAATATATGGTAATGATTTATGAAGTTTTTCCCATCTTATATCATTTTTATCTAGCCATTTTGCAAATCTTAATTCATAAGATCCTTGTAATTTTTCTCCATTATATTCATACCATTTACATCTTCCTGAACCATATATAGCACCTTTTCCAAACCATGGATTTTTTTCTCCAGGAAGACCAAATTTTTCTTTTCTTTCATTTTTTGTTAATGATTTCATATATTCTTTTGCCGACTTACAACAAGATTTTTTAATTTTGCTTATTGTTTTTTTAGAATGTCTTTTACCCCATAATGGATGATTTTCTTTTTGAAATCCGAATTTTTCTTTTCTTTCTTTTTTAGTCATATAAGAAAACCCTTCTGGATGAACTCGATAAAAAGGATTGTTCTCTCCAAAATTTTTTTCACTTAAATTGTTTTTTAATTTATTAGAATATATTTCACTTTTATATTTTTCTTTATATTCTTTAATTGTTATTTTATGAATTTTTGTTATATGAGATGTTAATTGTTGTGCTTTAAACCCACATATTTTACATTCTACAAATTCTTTATTATTTTTAAAATTGTTTTGTTTTTCAATTTTTCTTTGATTTTTAGTTTTATAATCTATATTATATTTTATTAAATATTCTTCTAATGTTATATTATGCTTTTGTTTAAAATGCCTAAAAGAAAATTTTAAATTATTTAATTCTTTCCCACATATTTTACATTTATGCTTCATAAGAAAAAATTTCATCCCCTTCTTTTAAATCTTTTAACATTTTCCATCCATCTTTTGTTAAGAATTTATGATTTAAAGTAACTTGTATTTTATTTCCGTTTTCTAATTGAATTTCATATAAATCATCTTCACCTTTTATCCAAACATCGTCTATAATATCTTCTTCTAATTGTTTTGTTTTTTCATTATATGATTTAATTTTTATTTTAAAATCTTTATTTTTGTATAATTGCTCTAATTGATCAACTGTATATTTTTTACCATTAACATCTTCAATTATTGAAGATCCATCAATACATCCCTTTCCCCAAACGATCACTGCTTCCTTCAAAAAATTCGTATTAATGTTATCATCATCTAATGCTTCTAAAAATTCAAATTGTTTTTTTGATAATTTTATTGGACGTTCTTTATTAGGAGAAATATTTAAATAATCTTCATTATATAAAAAAGTTTCTAAATCTACTATTTCTGCTTTTTTATTTGTTGTTGCTATTCTTCCTAACTCTAAAGACAATAAATCTAAAGAATTTAAAAAATTATTTTTGTTATTTTGAGAACTTTCTAAAAATGACACTAAAACTCATCTACTTCTAAATAAATAAAAACAGACAATAAAAACAATAAATCAAAATCATCTGAATTTTTAAGAATATTAAGTAATTCATTAAATGTTAACCAAATAGTTTGACTTTTCTTTTCATTTTCTGTTCCATCACCTTTTATATCAACAATTTCATAATTTAAATTTTGTTCATCTTCATCAATCGTGCAATAAAAAAGATTAACCTTTGCATCTGTTGCTTTAAATAATTGTATGTTTTCATATGCTGTTACTATTTCTTCTTCATTTAATACTCTTATTCCAGCTTCTTCTTCTAATTCTCTTATTGCTGTTTCTTTTGATGTTTCGTTTTCTTCAATAGTTCCAGATATTACTGTATAAAAATTTTTTGTTGTAGAATATGGAGGACAATATTCACTTCTAATAGCAAATCTAACTGTTCCATCGTTAAAAATTCTTTTACAAAAAACAAAAACTAAATCAGGTTCTGACAAATATTCATAACCTTCATTTTCAACTAAAGAAACCCAATTTCCTTGAAATAATTTTTTCATTGTTTTAAACTTCTTTCTATAACTTCATTATATGTTTCTTGCCATTTATAAACATTTTTAGCAATATCAAATTTATTAATAGCTTCTTTTTTACAATTTTCTGACATTTTTAATCTTAACTCCTTATTTTCAACTAATCTTTTAATTTTTTTATACCAATCAATAGCAACTGAACCTCTTGTTTTTACTAAAAATCCTGTTTCTCCATCTTTTATTGAATTTTTATATGGCTCTACATTAGAAGCAATAATAGGTACTCCACAAGCAGAATATTCTTTATATTTAATGTCTGATTTCGCTCTATTAAAATTATTATCTTCTAATGGTGCAATGCCAATATCAAATTGACAAAGCATTTTAGGATAATCTTTCATTTCTTTTGCCCAAGGAATAATTTTTTTTCTATTATCTGGTATATCTTTCCATGGATTAAGTTCTGGATGATGAATTTTTCCATCTTTATCTCTAAAAAAACCATCCCAGCCGCCTAAAGCTAACTTAACATTAGAAAATTCGTTTATTATTTTTTTTACTCCATCTACTGCAACTTTTAAATCAGGTAAATGTGTATTAGATCCTGCCCATCCTAACCAAATTTCATTTTTAGATTCATGATTTTTTTGATGTTCGTCTCTTAATTTTCTAATTTCATCTATATATACTTCTTCAAAATCTAAATAATTTGGTAAAACATAAATATTTTTATTATAAATAGAATATAATTCTTTTAAATGGTTCGTTGTAACTGTTATTGCTGAAGCTTCTTTTAAATAACAATCAATATTCTTAAATCTATCTTTGTGAAGATTTTTATTGTAAGCATAATAAGCACTACTTAATGGATGTACTCCATGCAAATAATCATCAATTTCATAAATACAAGGTATTTTTAATTTATCTTTTAAAAACCTAAAATTTTTTAAATTAGGTTCACCATATTGTCTCTGATGTACAGTTAATTGATAGTTTTTTCGATATTCACTTTTTTCCACATTAATTGGCGTTACCCACAAAGATGGATTCATAATTTGTGAAATTTCTGCTTCGAATTGTTCCGAATATAATTTGTTTAAATATTTTGCAGGTAATTCCATTCTTGCCCAACCACACCCAGCATTCATTTTTTGTTAACTTTATATTTCTATAAAGATCGGACTATATCTTCGATTCTCATAAAATCGTCTCCATTATAGTCTCTGAAGGTTCCCATTTCTAGGCTTCCATGCTGATTGTCCAATCTATTAATTTTTTAAACTTTCAAGCTTATCGTTTCCAATTACTTTGTAGTATTAATAGCTCTAAGGAGTTTCCAGCAATTTCGAAGATTTAAAGCGAACTATGCTTTTATATTAATCCGCTACCCACATTATTATTTTATTTTTCAATCTTTTCCTCCTTTAAAAATTCTTTAATCTTTTCTTTTACAAAATCAAAATTATTATTTATATCATTTTCCCAAATGATTAAAGTTTTATAACCTTCTTTTTTATAATTTTTAATTTTGTTAAAATCATAATCCCAAACTTCTTTAACAGTTTTATTTATTAAACTTATAAATTCATTTTCATTTTTATATTTACTTGGATTACAATGCCAAATATCACCAAAAATTTCAATAATTAATTTTCTTTTTTTATTAATTTCATCTGGATGATAACATTTATTATTTGCTTTCAAATAAGATTCTGAAATAAAATTTTCATATAAATTATTTTCAATTAAAAAATTTTTAATTTTTCTGTGTGGTTTAGTTAAAGAAAAATGAGAATTTCTTCCTTTAGTCCAAAAATTTTTACTTGCGCCTGGATTTTTCTTCCCCTTATTCCATGGTATTTTACCTTTAAGTTTACCATTTTGTAGTAAAGTTTTTGATGTTTGAGGTCTTTTTACGCCTTTTTGTTTATTCGCATATTTTGCAATCGATTCATTATTAATTGCAGTTTTTCCTTTATTCCAAATTTCAATTTCTTTATTACGATATTTTTCCCAACTTTTTTTAAAATTATTACTATTTTTACATTTAATTGAACAAAATTGAATACACCCTTTTGATTTTATGAATTTTTTGCCACAAAATTTACATATATTCATAGATTCTTCATAAATTTTACTTTTCATATCTTTCTCCATTTGCTTTTTGAAAAATTTTGATTAAATGACGTCAAAAAATAGGAAATAATTAATAATTCTTCCTATATATTTATTATAATTTTTTTAAAGAAATTAAAGATTTTTTATTGTTTCATACAATTTTTTAAATTTTTTACTATGATTGTACCAATTTTTTGTTGTCATAGCTAAAATAAAATGAGTTAATTCATGAATTAAAGTATCTTTACGATTTCCTTCTAAACATACATACATTTCAGATTTATCATCAGTATAAGAAAATAATCCCCATGAGTTTTCTTTTTTTTCTTTACCAAAATTAATTTCTAAAATATGTTTTTTCATAAATCTAAAGAACTTAAAATTTCATTAAAATCATATTTTTTTAATTCACAAGCTTCATATAATGTCAAATTAGAAATAAAAAGACATCCAAAACATTCATTTTTGGAATTAAAAAAATTATTTAAAATTTCATGATTTTTTTTGGATTTTCTAACTAAATCTATTAATTTTGTGACTTTAATATCCAATTCGGTTTTTTGTTTTTCCATTTTGCAAACCTCATTTTATCACCAAGATAATAATTTCTATAAGCTAAAACAGTATCTTTATTTTTATATTCTTTTGGCATACATTGAGGCGGATCAATAAAATTTTTATTTTTTAATTTTGGCCTAAATATATCTAAAAATTCAAAATAAAAAAAACTTTTATGAATTTTATTATATCTTTTAAAATACTGTTGATGTAAATTTAATAACAGTTTGATTAAATAATCATAATTTTTTGAAGAATTTCTTACCCATTTTGCACATGGATGATTTTTGTGCGTCAATTTATAAGGAGCTTCAATTCCATTCATCCATAATGCAGAACAAAGAAGCTGAGTATATTCAAGAATCATTTTTACTACATGTTTATCACAATGATATTCTGCACATTTTTTAATGTTTCTATCTAAATAAAATATATTCATATTATATTTTAGTATTTTTTTTGATGAAGTTGCTTTAAATAATCTACAATTTGATTATATTTTGAAGGTAAATTTTCTAGTTTTTTATAATTTCTAGAATAAGATTTATCTTTACTGTCAAAAGGTTCAACATAATTTGGTCCAACATACATTTCTGCTCCGAACTCATCCTTATTTGTTTGTTTTAAAAGTTAATGTATTTCCTATTCCACTAACACCACGTTTTAACATTCCAGTTCCCCAATTTAATTTGAAAGCAACTGCTCTTAATTTTCTTTCATCTTCAATGTTTGAAAATTCAATAGAAACTTTTCCTTTATCTGCTTCATTAAATTTAAGATTTTTTGATTTAATCTTTATGTTGTGTTTTTCTTCAAGACCATGTAATGTATCTAAAAATTCACTTTTTATTTTATTTACGTTAGATTCACGTTTTTTAGTTTTCTCTCTTGCTGCTTCCCTCATTTGCGTAAATGTTTTACCTGTTTTTGAAGTGACAGTAACTAGTTTTTTAGCCTTTTCTATCGGCATTGATTTTTCATATTTTCCAGCCATAATTTCATTATAACTTGTTCCACCTGGTTTTAATCCCATGTTTTCAGCAATTTTTCTTCTTTTTTCTTCTTGAGTGTTTTTATGTTGTTTCATTAATTTTTTATGAACAGCATTATCATCAAACTTAAATCCACCACTTTTTCTTCCAGATCCTGCTCCACCTTTTTCAATAGGTAATTTATACATTTTTACTCCTCATTTTGTTTTTGTAATTTTTGTAGTCTTTCTAATTTTCTCTGTTCTCTTCTTTGTTTTTCAGCTTCTATTTCGTCATTATGAGCTTCTTTACTCCAAGTTCTTTTTTTATTATCATATTCGATATCATATTTATTATAAAAATCTTTAAATATTTTTCCACCTGAATATGTACTTTTTACAACTCCTGGAGTATCGTTTAAAACTGGAGCAACTTTTTTAAATATTTTATTAATAGATTTATTAATCAATCTTCCTTTTTTAATTGTTTTATTTATATCGTTTTTGTCTTCTATTTTTTTAATTTCTTTGTCAATTTTAATTTTTTTCAATTCTTTTAAAAAAGCTTTAGAGGCACTAAAATGTCTCCAACTATGAAAACTTAAATAATCTTTTTCTTCATTTTTTACTTTTAAAATCTTTCTAAATAATTCGTTAACATTTCCAGAATCAATTCTTTTTCCTTCGAACCAAAATAAATATTCATTATTTTGATTTTTTAATTCTATTAAATCTTCATACATAAAATTTTCAAAATTATCTTTTGGTTTAAATATTTTATGCCATTTAACTCCTTTTTTACCAACAAACTTAAAGTGTAATCTATTTTTATCATCAATAAAAATATTTTCAGGTTTAAATGTCGTAACTCCAATACCTGAATTTTTATTTATTTTTTTTTCATTACCTACTCTAAAGCTAAATTTAGAAGATAATAAATTTATTAAAGAAGATATACCCTCTATTGTGCTTATTCTTTCTTTAAGATAAATTTTTTCAAATTCTTTAATTGCCTCATCAAATCTATTTAAATTTTGATAAACAAAATCAGATTTATCATTTCTATTTGAAATAGTTGCACCTTGAGCATAAACATTTCTTTTTATAAGAAATTGAGGACATTTCCATGTGATTAAAGGTCTCGTTAAAAATTTAACCATTTTTTGATCATTATTTGCTTTTGCTTCAATAATTTTTTCATATATATTTTCGATTGCTAAAAGCTCTTTGTTTATTTCTATTGTATCAGGATAAGTCCACGGCATTGGACCACCTGTTAATTGATTATATAAATCAAATTTTTTTGCATTCATATAATGAATATGGGGAATTTTTGTGCCGGGATAATATATAAATCTATCTTTTATTCCCAATTTTTTATTTTCATCATTTAAATCTATATTTTTTTGATATTCTTCATCAGAATGAGGCTCTATCCAAACACCATCTTTAATTTTAACAGGAGTCATTTTTGTTCCATCTTTTTTAAATCTTTTTATTTCAAATTTTTTCATTATTTTCTCTAATCTTTTTACCTTCCATTATAAAATTTTTATAATAAAGATGAAATAACTTTTTATCGATTTTTTTCTTTTTTTTAATTTTAAACATTTTTTATTCCAAAAGTTGATTCAAAAGTTTCTTTAATATATTTTTGATTATCTGGTAATGTTAAAATATTAATCTTACAATTTCTTACATCTAGTTCATAATCTATGATGTATAAATCAATCTTTTTTATTAAAGATAATATTTTAATAATTGAAAAATTTCTTGGTATATTTAATGTCATTTCCATAATATCATTCCCTCCTATAATATTATATGATGAATTTATTGAAAAGTAAACAAAATGTTACTTACTTTTCTCTGCAACGACTAAACATCCCTTTGCAACAGTATAGAGAGGATCTTCTGTAACTATTATTTTACTAATTTTAAAGGGAAAATCTGATTTTTCAATTCTATCTCTAAACATTTCAGCAAATCCTTTAGGGCAACTAGTACCTCCTGCAACAACAATAGGAAGAGCTTCTGCTTGTTTACTGTTTTTATCAATTTTTATATTTGCTTTTTTTTCTTCAAATTTTTTAATAATATTTCTAATCAAATAATCAATTAATTCTTCATAATATCCTTTTAAATACCTAAGAATTCTATTATCTCCTTCTTGAGTTAAATCCAATTCAGTTTCTTTAATAACAGTAATTTCTGAAGCAGGTTTTCCTGTTGCTTGAGATACTTGTGCATCTATCCAATCTCCAGATCTTCCAATACTAAATGAAAATAATGGAAATCCCTTCCAAGAACAAGCAATATTTACCATACCTGCTCCAAAAGAAATACCAAATCCCGAAAGAGCGTTATTTTGTAATTCAGCATAAATAATCGCAGTAGCTTCATTAATTGCTTTTGGAGTAAATCCATGACGTTTAACAATATAATCTAAAGTTTTTTGATGATATACTACATTTCTTTTTTCATCAATTGGTTCAGCAGGAACACAATATACGCACAATTCATTTTCTTTTTTTGGTTTTCCCAAAACTCCACCAATAATAATATCTAGCATTTTAATTGCTAAATCTTCTTCTTGAGGATTAATTAATCCACTTTTTAAAGGTCTATTAAATTCCTTATTCAAAAAAGAAGCAAAATTTATTGCTTCTTCTCCAACAACATAATTTTTATTATTAAATGTAACTAATTTTGCACCTGCCATATCTAAAAAAGCTTTTGCATCATTACTTTCAGTAGGTAATTCAATAAAAACATCTCTTTCTTTTACATAAATAATTTTTCCATCTTCTGTCTTTCTAGCAGAACAAACATTCATTGTTCCGATATCAATTGCAACTGACATTCTTTTTCTCCTTTATTTTTTATCTTAACGTAAAAGCATATTTACTATATTGATCAGGAATAAACGGTTTAACTGCATCTCCAAGAATTTTAGTATAATAAATTTTACGCCCATTTGTATTTCTAACTTCATAATGTAAATGATTTGCAAATATATATTTACAATTTGCATTAACCAATCCTGTTGATCCTACATACGAAAAAATTTGTCCTTCATCTATTTGTTGACCTAAATGAACTTCATATTTAGATAGATGAGCATAAATATGTAATAATCCATCATTATCTTTTATTTTAACATAATTTCCATATCCACATTTCCATCTTTGTGTTTTTGAACAATATTTAGGTCTATCAAATCCAAATTCAATAACTTTACCTGCTTTAACTGATCTTACAGGTGTATTCAAAACACATGGTATATCTATTGCCTTATGTTTTCTTGTTGTTCCATCATTTTCATCACATCTTATTTGACCATACCATCCTGTTAATTCGATTCTTCCTTTTTTTATAATGCAGTTATCAACATCTATTGGAAAAGTCACAGCATAAGTAAAAGATATAAAACTTATTAACAAAAATAAAAATTTTTTCATATTAATTTCTCCTTTTTTGGTTGCGGAGTCTCAGATTTGCACTGGTTTTTTTTGGGTATGAGCCAAATGAGATACTATACCTCCCACCCGCGTTATTTATAAACATTATAGCAAAACTATAAATCTCTTTAATTGCAAAATTAACATCATTTTTTCTATCATTTACCCATCCTATCAGCAACATGAGATCCAACACATGCATTTGGTTTTATTTCTCCATTAAATCCCATTGCTTTTACATATGAAAGTGCTTGTTTTACAACTTTTTCAGATTCTCCATTATTCCCACAATCAATATCTACTTGCCAATTATTATGATGTATTAAATTATTTAATTCTGATTCTTGAAGTTTTACAATAACTTCTATACTATCACTAACTTCTTTCATAATTCTAGGAATAATTGCTCTAGGATATTTTTCTATTACATATTTTGTATACCAAAATTTTGCTGCTTTTCCAACTCTATGAATAACTATTGCTGTTGAAAATGTCGTTCTTTTTGTTCTATGTAAACTGTCAGAACCTACAATTAATTTATATTCATAATCAGATTCTTTTTTTATAAATTCTATAATTTTTTGAATTACTTCATCAAGTGTAAATTGTTGTTCTTTTTCATTAATGTTTAAATATTTTCGGGTTATCACTTCTTCCTACTTTCTATATGCTTTTATATCATCAGGACAATAAAATTTAAAATCACATATATTATATGTAATATCATTTTTTTTATAAATATTACCTTTTGTCAAATCTTTCATTTTTCTTATTTTTTTATTTGCTTGTCTTTTATAAAATGCTGTTCTTTTTCTTCCATAATCTGAAAAATATGGATTTTTCTTTCTACTTCTTGACATTTATAACCTCCTAACTATTTAGTTAGAAGATTACACCTATTTTATTCATAAATTTTTCCTTTATTTAATATATTATTATAGTAAATTTTGGCAGAGGGTAAGAGATTCGAACTCTTGGATCCTTTCAGACCTCCTGTTTTCAAGACAGGCGCATTAGACCAAACTATGCTAACCCTCTATTTTTTATTGGCAGAAGGCATCGGTACTGCCCCGAATGGCATTTAATCCACCACTTGTTTAGCAAACAAGGTTATCTCTTAGATAATTTACCTTCTATAATTGGTGCCCAATAATGGTAACGCTCCATTGTCTCTAGTTTGTAAGACTAATGTTCTCCTTTTGAACTAATCGGGCTTATGGTACCCCTAACCGGATTTGCACCAGTACGACATTATGTCATAGAGGCTTAAACTCCACGTGTCTACTTTTCCACCATAGGGGCAAAATTATTTAATTATAGTAAATTTTGGTCCCTTCGACTGGATTTGCACCAGCATGTCTTTCGACACTAGTTTCTAAGACTAGCGAGTATACATTCCTCCACGAAGGGTTTGGTGCGCATGGGAAATTACGATATTCCGACCAACCGGTTATGAGCCAGGTGCTCTTCCTCTGAGCTACATGCGCTTATTTTATTTTTTTTGACAATATTATCTTAATTTAAACAATATTTCATGATAGTAAATTGGCCTCTCTGATAGGACTCGAACCTATAACCCCGAGATTAGAAATCTCGTGCTCTATCCAGTTGAGCTACAGAGAGAAAATTGGTAGCAGATACAGGTTATGCTCCTGTGACTTCACCTTATGAAAGTGTTGTTTTACTATTGAACTAATCTGCTTCAATAATTGCTAAAATATCATTTTCAGATATTATTAGATATTCTTTATCATTTATATTAATTTCTGTTCCTGAATATTTAGAAAAATAAACTCTATCTCCAACTTTAACTTCTAATTCTTTAATTTCTCCATTTTCTAAAGTTTTTCCAGTTCCAATAGCTACAATTTCTCCTGTTTGTGATTTTTCTTTAGCACTATCTGGAAGTACAATACCTGATTTTGTTTTTGTTTCAAAATCATCTTTTTTTATAACAACATTATCTTTAATTGGTTTTATCATTTTATTCTTTCCTTTCTTTTTGGCTCCCTCGCAAGGATTCGCACCTCGATTATCAGATTCAAATTCTGATGTCCTGCTAGTTAGACGACAAGGGAATTTTGGAGCTAATGGTAGGATTTGAACCTACGTGGAGAAAATCTCTCTTGATTACAAATCAAGTGCAATCAACCAGACTATGCGACATTAGCAATTTTTTTTGGAGCGAACAGAGAGATTCGAACTCTCACCAAGAGATTGGAAATCTCGCATGCTAGCCATTAAACACCATGCTCGCAAAAAATTATTTAAATTTTATAATTCTTCCTTTAATCCAACCATTTTCTAAATAATTATTTAACTCTTTTTTATTTATAGAAAGAGATTTTTTTACCTCAAATAAAATGGCTGCCAAAGAGGGACTCGAACCCACAACCTCTTGATTAACAGTCAAGCATTCTTCCATTGAACTATTTGGCAATGAAATATTTGGAGTGGGTGGAGAATTTTGCAATCTCATATTCTTCTTTTGCAGAGAAGTCCCTAACTTTTCGGGTCACACCCACTTAATGGTGCATCAAGTAGGATTCGCACCTACTAATCCTTTCGGAAATAGTTTTACAGACTACCGTACCTCTCTCACTGTACCGTTGATGCATGGCGAACACGAAGAATTTTGAAATCTCGACCTCTTGATTGACAATCAAGCGCTCTTCCTCTGAGCTACGTGTTCAAAAAAAGAGAGAAAACTATAAAAAGTGTTTTTTCACCAACGAAGTAACTTTTTATTCACAACTCTTTTTAATTTTTTTGGTGCTCTGGGTAGGTAATGCTCCTACTACGCGATGATCTTCAATCATCCGCTCTACTATTTGAGCTACCAGAGCTTTTGGTCCGTGTGGGGAATTCTGCCATCCCAACTTCTCCGCCCCAAACGGAGCACTCTGCTTTTGAGCTACACACGGATTTTGGTGGACACGGACGGTTATGCTCCGTCTTCTCTTGTTTGCAAAACAAGTGTTTTACTAATTAAACTATCGGCCCATATATAAAAATATCAAAGAACAAATTTGGCAGGAATGGAGAATTTTGAAATCTCATCTTCTGTTTTGGAGACAGATATTTTTCCTTTAAACTACATTCCTATTGGTGCCCCCAGCTGATTCTGCCACAGCGACCCTTCGGTTAAAAGCCGAATGCTCTTCTTCTGAGCTATGGAGGCGAAATTACTTTATATTATAGTAAATTTTGGAGCGGCTAACCAGTGCTGCCCTGGCTATCTCTTCCGTGAAAGGGAAGTGAGTCTGCTGTTTCTCTTTAGCCGCAATTTTTTTTGGTTGGATGTATAGGTTCTGCCCCTATTTTTTTCGGTTATCAGCCAAACGTTCTACTATTGAACTAACATCCAATTTTTAGAAGGCTTCGTATTTAGCTACCTCATCACCTCTTAGACTCGACTGTTTTTTATCAAAACGACCGTGGCTAATCTTCGCATTAAATACCTATTATTAGATACTTAATGCTAAGGGTGACCTTGTTTTGTTCACAACCTCCTTAACAGACCTAAGCTATATTTTCATGTTTCGAAACTTCATTTCTCATCAGGCTTAGTTAATTATTTTTTGGTCTCACTATTAGGATTTGCACCTAAAACTCAAATTTCGTAGATTTGTGTGATTTCTATTTCACCATAGCGAGTTGGGGTGAATGAAGGGTATTGCACCCTCTTCTCTAATGTCACAAATTAGTGCATCACTTTAATGCTTCACTCACCATGTTTATTATTATAGTAATAAATCTTCAAAATTTTCATCAATAATTTTATTAATTTCTGGATCTAAATCTTTTATATTTACATTTATATTTTTAGTAATTTCTATTATTTCATTATTAATATATTCATCTTTTAATAAATCCATAAAAATATAATTTATGTATCTACCATTTTTATATATAGCTTTTCTTGATTTTCCAGATTCTTTAAAACCTATTTTTTTATATAAATTTATTGCTCTTTCATTATTTTCTAAAACCCATAAATAGCATTTATTCATATTTAACTCATTAAAAACAAAATTTAATATATATTTATAAACTTCTTTTCCATATCCTTTTCCTCTATAATTTGTTTTTATATCGGCTCCAACACAAATACTTCTATTAATATAATCTATTTCTGTTAATCTTATATAACCAATAAATTTATTAAATTTTTGATGTTTTTCTTCTATTATTAAATATAATTTTGTTTTATCGTTTTTAATTTTTTCATACCATTCTTCTTGTTTGTCTGAATTATTAAGTAACAATGTTCCTAAATATTTTTGAGCTTCTTTTCTTAAATCATAAACATTATAAATATCATATTTTTCTATAAATCTAATAATAATGTTCAATTATTTCTCCTCTTTTATATTATAATTTTTTAACAAAAATTTTTATAAAAGAGGTAAATTTTTCGTAATTTCATCTATTTTTTGTGATTTTGCAGGACCAATTGCTACAACTGTAGGTGTTTTTATACCATGAAATTCAGTTAATCCATTATCTTCAACAAGAGAACATAATAAATTATTTATTTTTGCTTTATTATATACATCTATTAATTCCTGCTCACTATTAACATAAACAACAATTTTTGTAAACGATCCTTCGATCCATTCTCTTTCTTCATCATTAATAGTAATCATCATTAAATTATCAAATACACTTTTTTTATTTATATACTTTTTGTCAAAAAAAACTTTCATTGAAGCATGTGCACATTGCGCTGCGATTTTTCCTTTTCGCATATTTAAATCTTTTCTAACTACTAATACTTGTTTTATCATATATTAAATTATAGTAATTATTTATATAATAAAATTATTTTATTATCTGTACTTGTTATTTGTATGATTTCTATATTATTTGCTTCTATAAATGCATTTATATCATTTTCAATTTTTACAGCACTAAAACTATTTGTTTCAAACATTTTTACTTTCATTTTCTTACTCCTTTAATAAATAATGTTTTTCTAATTTTCCACAAAAATAAATAGGTAAATTTTTAAACTCATATCCTACAAAATAATCACTCCCAATTAAATTATCATTTGAATTCTTTTTTACATAAGCTAAAGTTAAATGTGGTATATAATTAGAATAAGTAACATTTACATCAAAATTATCTCTTATTTCTTTATTTTTTGCTTTTAAATCTTCAGAATCAATTTCTACAATTAAGACATCTTTATCTTCTTGTCTAAATTTATTTATCTTACCTAATTTACCTGACATTGCTGTTTGTTTGATATTATCTTTATCTTCTAAATTTTTGATCCCATATAAAACTGTTACATGTGGCTCATCTTCTATTTCTATAACATCTGAAATGTTGTTTTGAAAATCTTTAATTAATCTACATAATTCTGGGACCATGTTTATTTGAGTTGAATAATAGTCATGTCTACTTTTTTCTATTGGAAGTTTGTACAAAGTCATAGTGTAAAATCTCTTTCATATTTATTTATAATTGAATCTGTGTATTCTCTTACATTTCTTGCATTTTTTTCTGGATCATTTTGTTTATATGAGAAATTTTTTAATTTTTCTTTAGGTATAATTTCGTAAACAATTATTGATTTTTTATCATTACCTAATGTTGGGTCTATTATTTTTCCATCTTTAACATTAAATACATGTAATAATGTATCTATTCGAGCTCTTTTATTATTCAATGTTGCTGATTTTACATTTTCTATCGAATCATAATTAATTACATAACCAAATGCTAATTCAACTTCATTGTTTCTTTTTGAATAATCTAATGCATTATAATAACATCTTCCTTTTGTACATTCAATTGCATCATTTACTTTTATAGAACCTTTAGAGATATTACCTTTTTTAGAATTTTCTAAAATAAATCCAATCCCAGGAAAAACAGTATTTACAATTTCATTTTTCATATATGAAAAATCTTCTATACCTTTTTCTTCTGGAAATTCTTTTTTCCACCTACTCCAAGTGTTTTTTACATTATCTATTGCAACATTTTTTAATTCAGTTATTTTATTTTTTAATTCTTCTTTTTTTGTACCTGAGCCTGCCATGTAGACCCTCCCTGTTTTAGAAGTTCTCATGTGTTGAGATTGAGATTTTTGTATTGGAAGTTTTTTCATTATTTTTCTCCTTAAGATCTATTTCTATTAAAAGACGTAACTCTTTTAGATTTTCTAGGTTTACCAACTTTCCATTTTAAATCTTTTGTCTGTCCCTGAGTAATTAGTAAAGATTCTAACTCTTGTAATTTTCTATAATCTTTTGGATCTATAAAAGTAGAATTTTTGATCTTTTCTCTTAATTCGTTAATTTCATTTAATAACTTTTTGCCTTTTTTCCAGGGTCCTTTTGATTTTTCAAGTGGTAGATTAAGCATTATAAATATCCTTTGCTATTTTTCAGCTCTTCATAATATTTTTGACAATAAGCTTCTCTTGTTTGAGTCCAGTCAAGAGGGGGTTGATTTAAATCTTTACTTCTATCTGATCTCCAGTTTTCTTCCATAAATTTACCTAATGGAGCATCAAAACTTCCTCTATGTAAATGAGTTGCTATTCTTCTTCCATATAAATGATATTGTCTTAAAATAGCTTCATAAGAATATTGTCCGGGAACTCTATCTCCTATGGGTACATCACTTTGTGTAAATGTTAAATGCTTTGCTCTTGTTTGTTGTAATTTTTGTCTAATTTCCCAACCAACATCTTTCCCTTCTATCATCGTTTCGTGCTGATCTTTATGAGGAGCTAAAGATAAATCTTCTAAAAATTTCATAGAATAAATACAGCCAAATAAACAAGGAGTGTTATAGTCAAAATTTCTCAATGGAATAGTATAAGGAGCACCAATGCCTGCATAATTTTCGTTTTCGAACTCTTTTAAAAAATAATTTAAAATATTCTTTTGAGTCCAGAAAAAATCAGGATCGTTCGCTAAATAATATTCGCATCCTTTTTCTTTTGCATAGTCTAAAGCTATATCTAAACCTTGTCCATGTTCACCCGAAGTCCTATTTACGTTAACAGGAATATGAGGTTTAACAATAATATCTGGGTAATCTTCTTTTAATTTCTTAAAAAATTCTTCATCATGAATGGGTGAATTATCTATAATCATAAAATCAAAAAGATTAGAATCTTCAAATTCATAAGCCATTTTTAATTTCCAGGGTAAATAAGCTTCTGTTTTATAGTTTACTGTAACCCATAATATTTTTTTAGTCATATATCATCTCCAAATCATCATTTATTTCAAATAATTTTAACGTTTCTTTTAATGAAGCATTTTTATTATATTTTGGATAAAAACCTAAATGATACAATATTCTAGTGCTGTTTTTATTTAAACACCACGCATATATTTTTTCATATTTTCTTATAACTTCTTTTACTAATTTTGAACCTATACCTTGTTTTCTTTTTGCTTTATCTACTTCCCATTTTATAATTGATGTATAGTTTTTATAACCATAAGGACAATTAATAAATAGTTCTATTTTACCGAATTTATTAAAAATTTCATCAACATAATATTTTTTATTGTCAACAATCATATAACTTAACTTATTTTTAATCATCTATTCTTTGCCATTCCAGAGTTTTTCTCCACATATTTTGCATTGATCGTCTAATAAAACATTTCTATCAAAATCATCTATTTCATCTTCTACATAGCTACAATGAGCAGATCCTTCAAGCCCACAAATTTTACTATAAAAAGGGCACAATTCATCATCATAACAATATTCGGTATTACTAGGGATTAATAGCCACATTAAAAATTTTCTTATTTTCTTTTTTAATTTACTCATTTTAATCCGCGCCTATTTCCGAATCCTCTTCCACACCCTCTTCCTTTGTTCGCTCTGATCCCTTTTCCTGAACCATCTCTTTTTAATTCTCTAGGAAGACTATTAGGTCGACAATTCCCTAAACCTCTACCTGTTTTTGGACCTTGACCATCAGGTCCTGTTTGATCTCCTCTTGGCATATTTTTTACTCCTTTCACTTTTCATCGTATTTGTTTGCCCATATTGGCCATTCCTTTTCGTCTTTATAATTTAATTTTATTTTCCCTGTTTTATCAAAAATTCTATGACAATTTGCACATAAACAAATTCCATGCCAATCCTTCGTCGCCTCAGGATTATTAGCGTGTTTTACAATATGTGCCGCTTCTAATGTTTCTTTGATATCACAACCACAAGACTCACATTTATAATTTGCATTTATTAATATTTGCTTTCTAACTTTTCTACTAAATGCCAATTTTATAAAATTAAAGAATCTTTAAAATACAAATCATTATAGTCTTTATTATTTACGTACCATTGTTTAGGTTGAATAACTATTTTATCATTATGCTTATTTAACCAAGATGCCCACCAGCTAAAAGTACTATTAGCTGTTATATTGTTATAGCATCTACTCATTAAATATAAATCTTCTATAGTTGAGTTTTTTTCAAATCTAGTAGTCATTGGAAGATTTATCCATTCAAAATATTTTTTTGCCCATTCTATATCATTTGAGAATATTATAATTTTGGGATTTTCTATTATTGAATCTTTATTTTTTAATTTATTAAATATTTCATCTAAGGCATTTTTATAATAATTTGTCTCGCTTAAATCAACAAAATGATTTCCAACCAAATAATCTCCTCTTCTTGCGTGAATTGAAATTGTTTGAAATCCATAATTTATTTTTTTTAAAAAATTTTTTTCTAATTCATTGTCGTCTTTAAATGCTAATTTTTCCCTTAATTCATCTTTTACATTTTCAAAAAAACTTTCATTTTGAAAATATCCTTCTAGCATAGAATCATCACTAAAATTTGTACTTCCTTCTTTATATATTCCAAATTTAGTTTCATTATCTATTTTTTCTATTACTCCTTCAAAACAACCAAGTTCATAATCATACTTTGTCCATCCCATAGGAGTGTTTTCTAATATTTCAGTATTTAATCTTAATTCAGTATTTAACTTTCTTGCTTGAGATAAACCACAAGCATATTGGAAAAGTTGATTCCCTAATCCTCCGAATAATTTTACTATTATCATAAAAAAAACCTCGCTACATCTTTTCTTATTTCAAAATTTTTCATAAATCTCCTTAGACAGGACTAAATAATTTATACATTTTATTTCTTCATAGTTATCTTTATCGTTAACTATTTCTTCTAACCCTTGATAATGTTTATAAACTTTATATTCATATTTCTTTAAAAATTCTAAACAATCTTTTATAGAAGCATTAGAATCTCTCCAACACATCCCATATTCAAATTGAATAAATTTTATTTTATTGTTCTTTAATAAATTTTCTGCTCCATAAAGAGCATTTAATTCATTACCTTCTATATCTAATTTTAAAAAATCTATTTCTTTTATTTTATTTTCTATACAATAATCATCTAATTTTTTAGTATGTACTGTTATTTCATTAACAGTAAAATGAGGGAAAATTTCGGGTCTATAATGTAGACTAGATAATCCACTTAATTCCAAGTCGTTTTCGACAATATAAAATTTTTTAACAGCTTCTTCTTTATCTAAAGCCAATCTATTATAAATAATAGTATCTTTAAACTTTTCATTTAATTTTTCGTAATTTTTTTCATTCGGCTCAAAAGAATGAACTATTGCATTATTATAATGCTCTAAGAATAATTCAATATATTGTCCATCTCTGGTTCCAACGTCTATTAAAATAGGTTTCTCTTTTAAAAAATTTTTTGATAAATCTAAATAAAATTTTTCATCATTTTCTAACACTATATTATATCCTTTGCTTCTAATCTTACTTTTTCTAATTCTTTTTGAGGATTCCAAGGACTATTTGGATCCATACTATACACTCCACAGCCTGTTGCTTTATTGAAATCACTTAATGTATCGTTTATTGCCATTCTTCTTTGTGGGTATTCATCACCAAAAATTTTATAATGCAACATTTTTATTTCTGGAACATCATTCATTTTTATATTTGGTCCTTGAGGACTTATAAAATGACAACCATAAGAATAATTTGGAATAACATATGGCTTTATAACAACTTGTTTGTTATAAGGATGATATGGTATCCCTTTTTTTATTATTTCTGTAATTTGTTTGTCTTCTGTTGGGAAAAATTCGTTAAACATTTGATAACCTTCAACTTTTGGAATAGCAATTTCATTTTTATCATATTCTTCTAATAATTTTATTAAATCTAAATTATATAAAAACTCATCATTATCTACTAAAAATACCCAATCACAATTATCAATAGTTGAATATTTTCTCCATTCAACATTTTTTATACTTATTAAAAATCTTTCATCTAATTTTTGATGATTATCTTCTATTATTGTAACATTTGATTTTGATTTTAAAATTTCTAAAGTATTATCAGTTGAGTTAATATTATAATAAGCAAAATATTTTTCTACAAATTGATCATAATATTTAAAAAAATATGGCAAAATTCTTCCATCATTTTTTGTTGGAAAATGAACATGAATTTTCATAATATTTTAAATCCTGAAGAAATTGCATCAGATCTAAACATTTGTACAGTTTCTAACGAAAATTGTCTTAAATTTTTTCCTATATTTTTCATTTTTTTAATAATATCATAAGTCACAGTAATAATATCACACTCACATTCATCAGCTTGAATTATATTGTAAACTTCTCTTGTTGAAGCCCAAAGAATGTCAACATTTGTATTTTTAAATTTTTCAACTGCATATCTAACAATAATTGTTGGATCTATTCCTGTATCTGCTATTCTTCCAGCAAAAATAGAAACAATATTTTGCATATTTAAATTTAAAACATTATAAATTTCATCTATTTGATGTGTTGTAAAAACTGCTGTTATGTTTAATTGAACACCTTGTTCAGATAATTTTTTAATTAAAGGAATAGAAGATTCACCTTTTGTGTTCATAATAGGTATTTTAACATTTGTATTTTTACCCCAACTATTAATTAATAAAGCTTCTTTTTCCATAGATTCGAAATCATCAGAAAATACTTCAAAAGAAATTGGGACATCTTGAATTTTTTCTAAAACTTCTTTTGCAAATTTTTCATAATCTATAATTCCAGCTTGTTTCATGAGAGTTGGGTTTGTTGTAAACCCATTTACAGTTTTTTCTTCGTGAGCTTTAATCATATCTTCTAAATTTGCTCCATCTCCAAAAATTTTAATTTTCATTTAATTACTCCTTTAATTTCATCAATACTTTTTACAATATAATTAGGTTTACTTTTTAATTTTTCATCATAACAATAATCTACAAAAATCGTTTTACATTCAGCATTGTTTCCAGATTCAATGTCTTTCCATCTATCACCAATTACCCAACTTTTTTTTAAATCAATATTATATTTTTTTGCAGCTTCTAAAATCATTCCAGATTTTGGTTTTCTACATTCACAATTATCTTTATCATCATGAAAACAAGTAAAAATTTCATCTATTGGAAGATTTGACTGTATATATTTATTTATTGTTTCTACGTTTTCTTTTGTTTGAGTTTTTCTTGAAACATCTGGCTGATTAGTGATTATAAAGAGTAAATAATTTTTTTGTTTTAATTGTGAAATAAGAAATTTTATTCCTTCCACAAAAACAAATTCACTTAAATCTTTTGGAGGATATGGTTTATTTTCTCTAATTATTGATTTATTAATGATACCGTCACGATCAAAAAAAATTGCTTTATTTTTTATTTTATACTTTCCCATTTTGCTTCATTTTTTGCAATAAAAGGGTGAGAAACAATTAAATGCAATAATAATGATTGAATCGATTCTGCTTGAGGAGTTATTGTTTTTTCATCTATTGTAGGTATTAAAATACAAGCATTTGAATTTTTATAAGTATATCCCCCATCTCTACTTACAATACCTAAAACATCTGCATCAACTTCTTTTGCATAATTTATTGCTTCAATCAAATTTACACTTACGTTTTTTTCATCGTTCCCACCACCAACAGATAAAATAAAAATTGCATCATTATCATTTAATTTACTTATTTCTAAATATTTTTTAAAAACTGTATTAAATCCTTCATCATTTGTTCTTGCTGTTAATTCAGAAACATTATCAGTTGGTGCATAACATTCAACACCTGCAATTTTTCTAAAATCATTGACAGCATGAGAAGCGTTTGCTGCGCTTCCACCAACACCTAAAAAGAAAATTCTTCCTTTATTTTTTTGAACTATTTTTATTTCATTTATTATTGAAAATATATCATCATACTCTATTTTTTGTAAAATTTTTCTTGAATCATCTAAAAACTTCTGTATATAAAAATTCATTTTTACTCCTTTTCTCTTAACTTCCAAGCAATCCAGTCAAAATCTATCCCGTAACTTCCGTGTCTTCCAGTGGGCCATTTCATTTTTTCGTCTATCAAATCTGTATATTTTGGTTTTTCTCCATTTACTAAAATTTTGGGTCTAAAATTACCATCTCCATCAGCAAAAAATGAAGTCCACCTGCTTGATCCAATATTACCTAAAAACATCCAAGTAGCTAACATATCTTCTAAAGCGATCTTTTGAGCTTTAGTTAGATTATCTATTTCTATAGTCACTTTTAATCTTTCTTTAGACATCTTTTCTCTCCTTATTTAATTTCTTTTGCGATTAATACATATGTTTTCTTTTTACCACCTATATGAGTAGAAAATTCTTCAGATTGTCCATCTTTTAAAATTTTTGAAATAAATTCTAAAATTGCTAAATCCTGATGAAGTTTTTTTTGATCTTCATATCGTTTTTTAAATTCGTGCATTTATATCTCCTTTAAAAACTCTTCCGTTTCTTTAATTCCTTGAAATGATCCGATTTCATAAAACCTTTTTTTTACTCTATAATTTGCTAATTCATCTCTTCTTATTAAATCTTGATAAATAATAGATAGATCAAAATTTCCACTTTTTCTTTTAAATAATTCTTTATTTAATATTCCAAATCCATAATCTATATATTTCATTTCTGGATCCATAAATTCCTTGTCATATTTTATAATTTTTTTATTTTTACAAACAATATTACTTTTATCATATAATCCGTTATTTTTATAAATAGTCATTAATCCTAATTTATTTTTTCTTTTATAATGTTTTTTTAATTTTTTATAATTAATATCTAAAAAACAATCTCCATATAAAATACCAAAATAATTCTCTAATCTACTATATGTATTACTGATTGCACCACCTGTACCGAGTTTCTCATTCTCAACAGAATATTTAATTTTTAATCCAAAATTAGAGTTTAATTGTAAATATTCAATAATTTGTTCTGAATATTTTCCAAGACATAATATTATATTTTTAATATTTTGATTTTTTAGTTGCATTAATTGCCAATATATAAATGGTTTATTATTTATTAACATTAACGATTTTGGTATTTTTAAAGTTTGAGGATATAATCTTGTAGCTAAACCACCACATAAAATTACTATTTGCATTTTACTCCTTTTAAAACGGAATATAACTTACTGTTTCCGAAGGATTATCTACGTCAAAGTATTCAAAAATGCAACTTCTTTTGTCAATTTTTTTCCATTTATGACACATTTGTCTATCATGTATAATATCATCATGTATATTCCAAGCGAATATATACTCAAAAGGAACATCAGCTCTGAATAAATATTTTTTACCATCCTTTATAATAATTCCAGTTTTATTTGATCCTGGTTTTAAGTTAGACATATAAACTAATAAGCCAACTATCAAAAAAATCTTTAT
>ERZ795057.887-NODE-887-length-28858-cov-7.541957_pt1 | contig 28858 bp, 24 predicted proteins | sample MGYA00375141_ERZ795057 | MGnify/ENA primary metagenome ERZ795057 (study PRJEB30186, sample SAMN05720163) | activated sludge metagenome | isolation source: Anaerobic digester | place: Hong Kong | collected 2015-01-26 ...
TTATTTTTTATGAAAGGATTTGCAGTACTCTCCTCGTCCTCACCCCATTAAGGGTCTTATCAGAGGCATATAAACTATTTATATCTCCGATTTCACAATTTATATCTGTTTTATCGACAACTTTCTCAGCTTCTTCCCGGGCTGATAAAATTAAATCATAATCTTTTGTCAAATCTGTAAATTCAAAATCCGTGGCTCCATGCTGTCTGGTACCAACGAGCTGCCCGCTCCCTCTGAGCATGAGGTCCTTTTCTGATATTATAAAACCGTCATCAGTTTCAGCCATTACTTCTATTCTTTCGGAGGCGTCAGGGGAGAGCTCATTGTTATGAACAAGTATGCAGAAAGACTGATGGGTCCCTCTGCCTACACGACCCCTTAGCTGGTGCAGCTGAGAAAGCCCGAAACGTTCTGCATGTTCAATAACCATTATTGATGCGTTAGGAACATCTATGCCAACCTCAATAACTGTTGTTGATACAAGTATATCAATTTCTCCAAGTCTGAACCGGTTCATTATCTCATCCTTATCTTTCTGAGAAAGCCTGCTGTGAATAATCGCAATCTCTTTATCCGGGAATATATCTTTATTTAAGTGATTGAAAACCTCTACTGCGGATTTAAGATCGCTTTTGTCAGACTCTTCTATAAGGGGAAGAACATAATAAACCTGTCGTCCCTGTTCAAGGTAATTTCGAATTGAACGATATATACCCGAAAGCCTTTCAACAGTAAATGCCATCGTTTTCACGGCAAGCCTGTTTGAAGGCTTTTGTCTGATATATGATACGTCCATATCACCGTACAGGGTCATAGATAACGATCTTGGTATCGGAGTAGCTGTCATGACAAGAAGATCGGTGGAATTCCCTTTTGTTCTGATTGTCCCTCTCTGTTCAACTCCAAACCTGTGCTGTTCATCAATAATAATATATCTGAGATCACTGAAATTCAATGAAGGTTGTATAAGGGCATGCGTACCAACAACAAACAAAATTTTACCTTCAGAAATATCGGAATAAATTTGTTCCTTCTCTTTTGGTTTAAGCGTACCGGTCAATAATGCGCAGTTGATTTCTTCAGGGATGAACTTGATTGCATTGCTGAAATGCTGCTTTGCCAGAATTTCAGTAGGGGCCATTAAAGCCACCTGATGTCCCATTGCAATATGGTACAGTGCTGTTGCAAGAGCCACAGCGGTTTTTCCTGAACCTACATCCCCCTGAAGCAGACGGTTCATCGGGGTATTGGAGAAAATATCGGCCTTAATCTCGTTAATAACACGGTACTGATCTTCTGTAAGAGTAAAACCGAGCCGTTTGATAAACGCCTGATATAATTTTTCATCAGGAACACTTTGTAATTTTAAAGTTTTGCTTTTAATGACCTTTTTATTAAGCAGGAGAAAATACTGGAGAGAAAATACTTCGTTAAATGCAAGTCGTTTCCTTGAACCTTCAGCATGTTCTGCTGAATCCGGAAAATGTATACCCTGAATTGCCCGGTTTATGTCAGGAAGAGCATACCTGTGGAGTATTTCATCAGAAAAAAATTCATGTAAGCACCCTGAATATTCATTTAAAGCGTTATTTATCACACGTCTGAAACCACGTGAATCGAAACCATTCTTTTTCAGGGCCAGTGTAGACCTGTAAAGCGGAATGATGCGTCCTGTATTGACCTGCGTACCGACCGATTCACCATCAAAAAAATCAAATTCAGGATGAACTATCTGCTTTTGTTTTTTGACATTCACTTTTCCGGAAAAAATTACATTTTCACCAGGTATAAAAATCCTTTCAAAAAAATTTAATCCACCGAAAAAAACACCTGATATAACATCTGTTCCGTCAGATATATTAACCAGTAGAAAACTCTTTCTCGAACGTACAATCCTGGAGGATATAACCCTTCCAAACACAGTTACTTCTTCATCATTAAAAGTATCAACTATTCTTTTTATGTTGGTTCTATCGAGGTACCGGCGGGGTGTGTAATATAAAAGATCTTCAACTGTCTCTATTCCGGCTTCAGCTTTAAGTATGCCCGCTTTAACCTGACCTATCCCTTTAATAGATGTTAAAGGGACATTAAGCAAATTATTCATCTTCAGCGATATACCATACTGAGTCCGGGATTTGAACGTAACGTCCATCTTTAGTGTAAAAAAAGGTATAATTTCTGTCATCCTGGAATGATGTTATCTTCTTCACTCCAGTCCACCTTTTTATAATTCGGCCGTCAAAACCGAAAACAGTTATTGTAAGATTCTGTCCGGTAAGGTTTTCAAGTTTTCTCTGTGTAATATTCTGCTGCTCAGATGTGAAAAAATATTTAAAATAAAAATAACCTGCAGCTATAAGAAGTATTGCAATAATTATAATTATAATACGTGATTTTTTAAACATCATTTATCTCCTGAAACCGGAACAGACTTTACATTCCGGATTTTTTTTCAGAGTCATTGTATTAAACGATAGATTTTTCATGTCAATAAAAAGAAGCCTGTTAGTCAGAATATCCCCAAGGCCGGTTAAATATTTAATTGCCTCAAGAGCCTGTATAGAACCGGCTATACCGGCCATTGCTCCGGTAATACCTTTTCCCGATTGTTGAGTTCCCTCTGGTATAAAACATGAAAGGCATGGAGTTTCACCAGGCTTCAGGAATGTCAACTGGCAGAAAAATTCAGTAACCCCCGCATGAACCATCGGTATATTCAAATCAAAAGAAACCCGGTTCAGAAAATGCCTGGTTTCAAAATTATCAACACAGTCAACAATCAAATCACAGCCTTTGATATCAGGTATAATTTTAGTGTTTATCTCATTTTTAAGCGGTTCTAACCTGATATCACTATTAAGACCGGAAAGCCTGCTGTATGCGGCATTTACTTTGTCCTTCCCTATATCATCAGACCCGAAAAGTATCTGTCGATTAAGATTGCCGAGATCAACAATATCCCTGTCGCAGAATTTAATACAGCCTATACCCGCAGCGGCAAGATAATACAATACAGGGCTGCCCAGCCCCCCGGAACCTGCCACAAAGACAGATGATTCCTTTAGTTTAAGCTGAATTTCAGGATTCCATCCATTGATCTGAAAATGTCGCTGATATCTTTGTAGTTCATTTTCACTTAGCATGAAATTTATCTAATATCTGAATATCATTATGTCAAGATTATAATGTTCTTTGTCGTAATCCCTAAAGGTATAGTTGTATGATATTATTTCATATAAAATTTAAATCTGAAACAGGTAAATTACGTAATTCAATTTCTCCTTTATCTTGACATTAATCCAGCAGGTGAATATCATAATAATATCAAAATATTTTTTAATATATATATAAGTCTTAATAATTATATAAAAAATTAATGTCATATATATGAATCCCGGAGTATAAAAATGGAATTTAATTTTAAAAAAGCAGGAAATACTGTAATCGTATATTTAAAAGGGAGACTTGATGTTAATTATTCGGCAGAAATTGAAAAAGAGATGGGAAAGCTTATTGCTTTTGAATCCGGCAGTCATTTTCTCATTAATATGAAAGATGTCCAATATGTCAGCAGTTCCGGTTTAAGAATATTTGTACTTTTTGTAAAAGCCCTTAAAGAGGATGGAAGAAAATTTGTTTTATGCAACATCAACAATACAATTAAAAAAGTATTTGAAGTCATTCAAATAACAGATATGTTTCATATTTTTAATTCTGAGGATGAGGCTATGCAGTTTTTGAAAGGCATTGATTTAAAAAAGCAGGATTAAAATTCAAAAAAACTTTTTGGTACTCATTATTAAATAAGCTGATAATTTATTGTTTTCAATAGAAATGTTTTAGAAGAAAAACCGTATTTAATCATTTTTGAAAAGTTATTAAAGAGAGTCTATTTGGTGAGGGAAGGATTCGAACCTTCGAAGGCGTCGCCGACAGATTTACAGTCTGTTCCCTTTGGCCACTCGGGAACCTCACCAAGATAGCTGGCGAGAGGAATTGAACCCCCAACAAGCTGATTACAAATCAGCTGCTCTACCGATTGAGCTACGCCAGCGCAACGATGTAATGAATATTTTTATATGATCAAACTGTCAACATTTTTTTAAAACTTTTATTAATTTTATTATTATACCTTCAATTGACATGAATTTTTTTAGTTTTGTTAATGCCTGGAGGTGCTGGTTAAAATAAATTTCACAAATTATATCAAATATAGTTTTCTTTATTGTCTTGACAGATGATGTAAGAATTTAAATATAACTTGTTTAAAAAAAACTTACTTGAAGATTTTCAATAATAGTTCAACTCTTTATTATCTGAATCAGGAAACCGTTCACACATGACAAAAAAGATTATATTTATACTTTTCATACTGCTCTGTCCTGCTGTATTATTTTCTGAAGACAGAAATATATCACTGGATGAATGTATTGAAATCGCACTTCAGAACCACCCTGATTATTTCTTATCAATCGAAGACAATAAGCAGAGTATTGCAAACTACAGAATTGCACGGGCACAAAAGAGCATTATAATTGATGGTGAGATAAAAACAGTTGAATATGAAAAATCAGACTCTGACGTGGATTCAAGATTTTCTATACCGGGTGAATCGACTGATATTGGATTATTTGCCGGATTAACGATGACATACAATTTATACGATGCAAAAAAAGAAATATTAGAGAACGAAGCAAGAACAAACATCGATATTTCAAAGATAAAAAATAACCAGGTAAAAAATAAAATTATATTTGAAGTTAAAAATGCTTACTACGGTTATCTTCTTGCGAAAAATACCATGCAGATCAGGGAAGAAATTTACAACAAATATAAAAGCAAAGCCGATCTTGCGAAACAGCTTTTTGAGCAGGGTTCAAGACCGGTTCTCGACGTAAGCAAGGCTGAAGTTGATCTCGCTGATTCACAGCTTCAGTTTGAAAAAGCAAAAAACAATGAAAGAAAGACGAAGCTTAATCTCTATTACTCCATGGGCCTGGAAGAAAATGAGAATCAAAATATTATCCCACAGGAGCAAACCAGTCTTCATACTGTTAAATGTTCTATAACTGAGCTTTATAAAATAGCTGAAATTTACAGCCCGGTTTTAAGGATTTCAAAACTTGAAAAAAAAATTGCAAGACTTAAAGTATCCGAGGAGGAAGGGGCTCACTACCCGAGAGTAGATTTAATTCTTGGGCTTGGGTACCAGAATAAAAACTTAAATGGCCTGGAGACATTTGGTGAAAATTTTAATAACAGCAATTGGAGCCCCGCTTTTAACGGGACTTTCAGGGCATCTATTCCAATTTACGGCGGTGGTAAAACCTCCGCCAAAGTAGACTCTGCTTTAAGCGATTACAATAAAGTTGTTTATAAAGAAAAAGAAACACTCACTAATATTAAAAATCAGATAAGAGATAACTTTAAAAGTCTTGAAGAGATGAAAAAGCAGATGGAGATATCCGAGCTTATAATAAATAACGCCCAGAGACATCAGCTCCTTGCACAGAGAAGTTATGAAAACGGGGTAGGCTCTTTACTTGAACTGCAGGATGCCGATTTGAGCGTTATTAAAGCAAAAATAGGATTTCTTGAATCAAAGTATTCCTATATGCTCACACTTGCCAAACTTGTTAACATTGTCGGAATCGGAGAAAATTCAATATGCAAAAACCTGGACTAAAAACAATATCCATAGTTATCCTTGCTGCAGTTGTAATAACATTATTACTGTTTACAAAATCATGCGGCAAAAACAAAACAAAAGAATTTATTTATGAAAAAGTTACAACGGGGGAGATTAGAAAAACCATCTCAGTTACAGGAGAACTGGACATACTTAATCCGGCCCTCATCTTGAGTAAAACTGCCGGTGTTATTGAAAATATATATACTGATTTCAATCAGAATGTTTCAAAAGGCGCCCTCCTCATTAAGCTTGAATCATCTTCGGTTGATCAAAAAATATTAAAAGCACAGGGCGTTGTAGACAGCGTTAAATTCGAAATAACATCTGCCGAAAGGGAACTTGAAGGCAAAAAAAATCTATATAAAGATAACCTGATATCCAAAAAAGCAATGGAACAGGCTGAAATCGAATATCGAGCCGTCTTAAATAAATATAAGCAGGTAAAACTTGATTATGAAATGGCTCTTAAAGAGAAAAATTATACAAGAATTTATTCACCTATAAGTGGAATTGTAATTGCGGTATATGTGAAAAAAAATTCCCCCATTGCACTTTCAACACCTCTTATACTTCTTGCACCCAGCCTTTCAAAAATGATACTCACAATAAGTATCGATGAATCTGATATAGGGAATGTGAAAAAGGGGCAACCGGTTATTTTTTCAGTAAGTGCATTTCCCGATGAAAAATTTAACGGTGTAATAAACCAGGTTAGAATAAATCCAGTTAAATCGGGCGGTCTTGTGACATACCAGGCTCTTGTTCTATGCGATAACAATGATTTGCTATTAAAGCCGGGAATGACCGCTACTGCAACAGTTGTAATAGCTCAGAAAAGCAATGCACTCAGGGTTCTGAATCAGGCCTTTATTATTTCCCCGGAAGCTAACGATAAAAATAATACCGGAAAAAAATATGTATGGATTAAATCAGGTTTCACATCCGGAAAATCCTATAAAAAAACTGAAATAATACAGGGCCTTTCAGGAGATATGTATACAGAAATAACGAAAGGCCTTAAAGATGGCGATGAAGTCATGGTTAAAATTCAGGAAAAAAAATAACATCTCCACATCCCTAACAAATGAAAAAAAGAATAATAGAAATTAAAGAACTCGTTAAAATATATAACCTCAGTGAAGAAGTCAGCGTTAAGGCCCTTAAAGGTGTTTCCTTCAATTTTCATGAAGGGGAATTCGTGTCAATAATGGGTGCTTCAGGTTCGGGTAAATCGACATTTATGAATATTCTCGGGTTCCTTGATACTCCAACCTCCGGTAAATATATTCTGGACGGCATTGACGGTTCCACGCTTAACAACGACCAGAAGGCTGAAATCAGAAATAGAAAAATTGGATTTGTCTTTCAGGGATTTAATCTCCTGTCACGAACATCTGCGATTGAAAATGTCGAACTTCCCCTTATGTATAAAGGCGGTGTACAATTGCAGGATATGAACCGTAAGGCAAAAGAACTTCTGGATCTTGTGGGTCTTTCAGGGCGTTATTCACACCACCCAAATAAGCTCTCCGGAGGGGAACAGCAACGTGTTGCTATAGCCAGGGCACTGATTAATGATCCCTCAATCCTCCTTGCTGATGAGCCGACAGGAAATCTGGACTCAAAAAATACCGAAGATATAATGAACCTTTTCACAAATCTTAACAGGGAATTGGGTATTTCAATTATCATGGTAACACACGAGCCTGACGTCGCGGAGTATAGTGATAGAAAAGTTCTTTTCAAAGATGGTAGTATTATTGATGATTCTCCTGTTCCCAAACAAAAGAAAAAGTCAAAAATTATTAAAAAGAAACTTTAATCCCTTCCCATTTATATAATAGCAGCCGTTGTGCGGTAAAGCCCCTCTGTAAATAAAAAAAATTATGTCTTTTTTTATTAAAAAAACCATTTAATATTAAGACATAATGCAGTAATACCGATATAAATAATGTAATTGTTATCTACTTCACGTCTCACCTGGTAAAAGAAAAATACATGTTCGGAGGTAAAATTTTATAGCAGGAGTATTCCGGTGAAAGATGTTGTTGCTATTAAAAGATTTAAAAAATTTCTTCAGGTTGAGAAAGGCTTATCCCAGAATTCAATTTACTCTTACACATACGACCTGAAAAAATTCAGTGATTTTCTTTCTCAGAAAAGTAAAGACATAATGGATGCGACACAGGATGATATCCAGCAGTTTTTAAAGTATGAAAAGAACAATAAAAAGAACTCATCCAGAACTCTTGCAAGATCACTGGCTGCGATAAGACAATTTTATAATTTCTTATCTGATAATATTGATGTTGAGATTCAGAATCCAACTGAAAAAATTGAAACACCTCATGTTGAAAAAACATTACCTGATTACCTAACTGTAAATGAACTTGATAAACTTTTTAATTCAATTTCAGAAGAGGACAGTTATGAATTGAGAGATAAAACCATATTTGAACTACTTTATTCAAGTGGTTTAAGAATATCTGAGGCAGTCGATCTCACAATACATAATGTTGATATAACAAATAATTTTATTACTGTTATCGGCAAAGGGAATAAACAGAGAATGGTCCCTATGGGGAAGGAGGCCGTAAGGCTTCTAAATAAATATATTAAAGAATCAAGGCCTGTAATAATAAGCAATAGAGAATCTGAATATCTTTTTATCAGTAAAAAAGGCTCTCAGCTTAACAGAAAATCTGTATGGAGATTGTTAAAAAATTACGTGTCGAGAACTGAAATCCAGAAAAATATTACTCCGCATACTCTCAGACACTCTTTTGCCACTCACCTGATTGAAAACGGTGCGGATCTCCGTTCTGTCCAGGAGCTGCTTGGACACATGGATATATCAACAACTCAGGTTTACACACATATGGCAAAAAAACATCTTCAGAAATTACATAAAAGCTATCACCCTAAAGGTTGATTTAAAAAAAATGAAAAAGATACACCTGCTATTTACAATTCTTATCTCAGCCTCATTTATTATTCTTTCTTCCTGTACTCCATCTGAAAAATATCTGAGAAAAAAGATGAGGAGTACAGGGAAGGATAATAATTATGTTCGAATTCTTATAAAAAAAGAGTCCCGCCCATTCAGGATAACATCATCTTCAGGAATTAAAATAGTTGATAAAAAATCCGGAAATCTTATTTATGAAACTCAAAAAGGAAAACTTCTTTTTTATCCTGAAAAAATTAAAAATATATACACAATAGAAACCGGTGTAAATCCTGTTTATATAAACGATGCCGGGTACAGGGGAAAAATTGAATTACATAACATCCTTGGTAAAATATATATAATTAATATTATTAATATTGAAGAATATCTTGCCAGCGTTGTACCATCCGAAATGCCGGCCTCATGGAACATGGAAGCCCTTAAAGCTCAGGCTATAGCTTCAAGAACTTTTACTTATTATCATCTTTCAAAAAAAACAAAAAGTAAAAGCATATACGACCTCGATTCAACAACTAATTTTCAGGTTTATAAGGGAATTTCCTCTGAAAAAGAATCATCAACAAAAGCTGTAAGTGAAACAGCGGGTTTAATAATGACTTATAAATATGAACCAATTCTTGCTTACTTTCACTCAACAAGCGGCGGAAAAACTGCTGATGACAAGTTTGTATGGACGGGCGAAGATCTTCCATACCTTGATGGTGTAAAATGTACATACAGTAAAAACTCTCCTCATTATGAGTGGACTACAGAAATTTCTCTTTCACAGATAGAACATGGATTAAAAAAGAAATATCAACGGATTGGTAAAATAAGAAAAATTTCATTTAAAAAATATGATGACAGGGTTATTGAAGTAAATATTATCCATTCAACCGGTAAAATAGTTTTAACCGGCAACCAGTTCCGAATGCTTATGAATCCTTCAAAACTTAAAAGTACAATGTTTACAGCCAAACAGAATAAAAATTCATTTCATGTATATGGAAAAGGCTGGGGACATGGAGTAGGGATGTGTCAGTGGGGGGCTAAAGGCCGTGGTGAAAAAGGATTCAGCTATAAACAGATATTGACTTATTATTATAGAAATATAAAACTTACTAAAATTAATAATAATTATCTTGCACATAAAAGAGGTTCCGGCAATCTTGTAAATTAATGAAAGAAAAGCTGGAATACACACTCAACGATTTTTATTATGATCTTCCTGAAAAACTAATTGCTCAAAAGCCTGTTGACAGGAGGGACAATTCACGCCTGTTTGTTCTCGAAAGATTTAAAAGCACGTTTACACACACCTTCTTTAACAGGCTTACGGATTTTCTTGCAGCTGGCGATCTTCTTGTATTTAATAATGCCAGAGTAATAAACGCAAGAATATTCTGCAAAAGGGAATCCGGCGGTAAATTAGAAATTGTACTTTCACGTAACATTGACGCTCTTCATTGGCATGTCATTTGCAATAGAACTAAAAGATTGCATAATGGCGAAATAATAACTCCTTTGAAAAAACCTGATCTTAAATTCATTATTGAGGGGAGGGAAGGAGAATACCTTGTTATAAAAACCGATGTCGAACTTAACGATACAATACTTGAACAAATTGGTGAAATTCCCCTTCCGCCCTATATTAAACGCGAGCCGACTTCTGATGATTCTGAAAGATATCAGACTGTTTACGCCTCCAGAAACGGCGCAGTTGCAGCTCCTACTGCCGGCCTTCATTTTACAGACGATATATTAAGTGAAATTATCAACAAGGGTATTGAAATCGCATATACGACACTCTTTGTTTCATGGGGTACATTCAGTCCCGTCAGGGATAATGATCTTAAAAAACATAAAATGCATTCTGAAAGATATTTTCTTGACACTGATACAGCTGATAAAATAAATAAAGCCAGGAATGAGGGGAGAAGAGTTATAGCTGTGGGGACTACCTCTTTGCGTGTTCTTGAAAGTACATTTATTAATGGGCTTAACCTTCCCGGATCAGGTGATACAGATATTTTTATTTATCCTCCTCATAAGGTAATGTCAATAGACGGGCTAATTACAAACCTTCATACTCCATATTCAACTCTATTGATGCTTGTTTCAGCCTTTACAGGATATGATTTAATAATGAGAGCTTACCGTGAGGCCGTGGAAAAAGAATACAGGTTCTTTTCATATGGTGATTCAATGTTAATTCTTTAAAAGGAGAAAACGGAAATAATGAAAATCAGTGAAGCTATTTCCAGAATTGATGAAAGATTCCCCACTAATATACAGGAAGATTATGATAATTCAGGATCACAGGTTGTATTTCCTGAGGAAACATTATATGGTGTATACATCTGTCTTGACGCTGACTCAACAACTATTGCAGATGCTGTAAAAAACAGATGTAATCTTATAATATCCCATCATCCCATGATATTCAGGGCAGTAAAAAAGATAAACTCGTCTGAATCAGGGGGGAAGTCTATTATAAATTTAATAGACAATAGAGTTTCACTATATTCGCTCCATACTAATTTTGATAAAATAATGTTTTCCTATCTTTCTGAAATTTCCGGTTTCTCTAATAGTGAACTCCTCATTAAAAAAGGGATTTTAAATGATAACGAAATCGGTTTTGGCTCAATCGTTGTTCTTGACCAGCCTGTAAGCTTCAAGTCTCTAATTGAAAAAATTAAAAAAGCCCTTTGTCTTGATTATCTGATTATCACCGGTGATCTGGATACGGAGATTTCAAAAGCAGCATTCATCAATGGTTCAGGTGGAGGTTCTATCGAAAAAATCATCAGCATATCCGGCCCTGATTGTATTATCACAGGAGATGTAGGCTATCATCACGCCAAATTTGCCCTTGATAATAATGTCTGTATAATTGATGCCGGTCATTATGGTACTGAAATTATTTTTAAAAAGTTGCTTGCTGAAAGCGTTAATGATATTATCAATGTAGAAAATTCCGGAATTAATATTGTTATTTCGGAAATAGAGAAAAATCCATTTAAAATATACTGACAATATGAATGAAGAAATTAATATAATGATTGAACTTCAGCATTACTGGGATATAGTAATGTTGAAGGAATCGGAAATAGAAAGGCATAAAAAGTCTATACAGATATGGGAGAAAAGACTTTCAGACCTTAAAAAAACAATATCATCAAATGAAAACCAGCTCAAGGATTTAAAACTGAAACTAAAACAGTCAGAACTCGATCTTGAAGAACTCAATTCAAGGATTACCAGAATCCAACAGAGAAAGGACAACATAAAATCAGAAAGAGAGCTTGAAGCTCAGAACAATGAACTTAAAAAATTTACTGAAGAGAAAGACTCTCTTGAGAATACAGTTCTTGAGCTGATGGAAAAAATTGAATCTGATGAGGCAGAGCTGAAAAAACTGAATAAAGAACTTGATGAAACATCTGAACAGACGACTTCAGATATTAAATCAATAAATGAAAAAATAAATCAGTGTGGAAACCAGGCTGATGAAAACAGGAATAAATTCAACAGCCTGCTGGAAAAGCTTTCATCCTCATCTAAAACAAGGTTTTCAAAACTTATCAAATCAAAGGATGGAATAGCTATTGCAAAGCTAAATGGTGAAATCTGCAGCCACTGCAATTTCCAGGTTCCAGCATCAATAGCTGTTGAGGCTGAAAAACGCCAATCATTGAATACATGCACAAATTGCGGAAGATTTATCTACTGATACATTACGGAGAAAAAAATGCTCTTAAGCATAGACAGATTACTTCAACTTTTATCTGAAGGTAAAAGTCTTGAAAAAATATCAGAGCTTGCAAATTGCGAAGCATCTGATGTTGTTAACATGATTGATGACGCCCGGAAGCTTCTTGCAAAACACGACAAAACCAATTCAAAAAGAAAAATAATTATAAAAAAGAAAAAAGAGACAGTTCAAAACTCCGAACAATCTGAAAATGATGCTTATATACGGGAACTTCTCAATGGTACGGAATTATCTGCAATTCCTGTCAATGCGTCACTTGTCATGTATATTGCCGGTGAATCTGTAAGCGAACCGGGTAATGCCGGAATAGGTATAATAATATTTGACAAACAGAATATACAGATAGGAAAAGTTTCGGATTATATCGGATTAAGAACCGGCCTGGTTGCAGTCTATATTGCTTTAATCAGGGCATTAAAACTATCTATTTATTTTCAGGCAAGTGAAGTAAAGATAAGAACAGATTCAGAGCATCTAATCCGTCAATTAACCGGTATATCAAAAGAGATAAACTTGGAAATCAGGAAGTATATTGATGAAATAAATTCTTTATCTTCTAAATTTAATAATTTTAAAATTGAACAGATATCAAAAAGCCAGAACGACAAGGCGAATTTTCTCGCACAAAAAGGTGTAGAAAAAAGCAGATAATAAAATGAAAAAAAACTGGCATATAGCTGACACCCCGGATAAAGAGGCTTTACAAGTCTACGAAAATTTCGGTTTAAACAAGTACACAGGTTCAATTCTTTATGCAAGGGAAATTAGAAATAATAAAGATATTGCAAGTTATCTTTCACCAGAACTGAATAATTTTAACAGCCCTTTTTTGATGAATGGCATTACGGAGGCTGTTATAAGAATCAGGAAAGCCCTGGATAATGAAGAAAAAATCGGTATTTTCGCAGACTCAGATCTGGATGGGATAACCTCACTTACTATTCTTTATGATCTTTTAACACGTTGCGGTTCAACTCCTTTTATTAGATACCCCAAAAACAAAGAAGGTTATGGGTTAACATGCGACATAATAAATGAATTTAAAAATTCTAATGTTAAACTTATCATTACTGTTGATTCCGGGATAAGAGACATTGATGAAATAGCCTATGCTTCACAACTTGGTATTGATTCAATCATAACTGACCATCATGAACCGGATACTGTTTATCCCGATGCCATCATAGTAAATCCGAAAATGCCTCAATGCAAATATCCTTTTAAACAACTTGCAGGTGTAGGTGTAGTTTTCAAACTGGCTCATGCTTTTTTATTCAGTTATACTGCGAGTTTTAATAAACCTTTTACTGTAATTAATTCAAAACACGGAAAATTCAATTTCATTTTTATTCTTAACGGATTGGTTAACAGAATTATTGAAATAGCTCCCGATGAATTACAAAATTTTATCAGATCCGATATTTCGATTAATGATCATATAATATATGCGGATGCTGAATCAGAAGTCCTTAATTCTATTTTAAATGACATTATACCTTCCATTAAAACAAATACACTGCAGGGCATAGCAGCAAAATTTATCGATAAAGATTATAAAATCCCTGAAAAAACATTTAGTGCACTGTTTAAAAAATTCAACATAAGCAATACATTATACTCTAAAAACGAATTAATTATTAAATTATTTCTTGAACTTCAAATGAGAAGTTCAAGAAAAGCACTTGATTGTATGCAAATCTACGTTGTGCTTGCAACAGTAGGCACAATAGCTGATATTATGCCCATATGTGGAGAAAACAGAACAATAATCAAGTATGGTCTGGAAGTTTTAAAAAACGGACTCGGCCATTCAGGAATTCAACAATTAATTTCAAGCTCTGAACCTTCAGTAAAAAATATAACCTGGGATGTCGCGCCTCTGCTGAATACGCCAGGACGGCTCGGCAAAACGGAACTTACTGTTGATTTTTTCCTCACAGAAGATAAAGAAAAAAATCGATTCCTTATTCGTAAAATTGAAAAACTAAACAGGGAGAGAAAAAAAATTGTAAATTCAATCACTGAGACAATAAAAACTGAAATTGCAGCAGAAATTGAGCCCGTTAATCAAAATATATATTTCTATATGGGAGACGGCATAATAAGCGGGTTAGCCGGTCTTATTGCAAGCCGTATTGCTGATGAGATAAAAAAACCTGTAATAATTGCTGTAGCTGAACCTGGAGCTGATACCGTAAAAGGCTCGGGCAGAAGCTATAACGATTTCAATTTTTTCAGATTTGTTGAACCTCTTTCTGATTTGTTTGAAAGAATAGGAGGCCACGCCCAGGCTTTCGGTTTTACTGCTGAAAAATCTAAAATGGAAGAAATAATTAAGGCAATAGATTCTGCAGTGATATATGAAAATGATAATATCCTTTATGTCGATTCACGAATCGATATAAAGGATATAAACATGTCGTTAGTAAATGAATTATCAAAACTTGAACCATTCGGAAAAAACAATGAGGAACCGGTATTTATAGCAACCGGAGTTATTATTGATTCATTTACAAAATTCGGAAACAGTGAAAACCATGGTAGATATGTTTTAAAAAATGGTATGCATTGCATAGGCTGGAATCTCGCGGAAAAAATGGAACTTCATTACCGGAAAGGGGAGTCTGTTGATATAGTTTTTAATATCGAAAAAAATACATTTATGAACAGGACATTCCCTCGAATTAAAATTATTGACCTTGACTTTAATTGTTAAAAGTTTTATCAAAAAAAAATTGACTTATTAGAAACATCTTATATATATTTTTAATATAAAAGTGACTGGTAGGAATATGGAAATAGATATACAGGAAAAAGAACAGTCTATATTGATAAAAGTTGTTGGAGACATCGAAATGATGTCTATTAAAGTTTTTAAACAGAAACTTTTTGAAATAGGACAAAATACTGATAAGGACATAGAGATAGATCTTTCAGATGTCGATTATATTGATTCCTCAGGCGTTGGAGTACTTATCAGTCTTCTTAAACTTCAGAAGAAAAAAGGTAAAGAGCTGATCATCGAAAAAGTCAGTGCTAAAGTGCTTAATGTTCTGAAACTAAGTTCGCTTTCTGATGTTTTCAATCTCTGATATGAGCGGGTTTAGAATCGGGAATGGTTTTGATGTTCACGCCTTTAAACAGGGAAGAGACCTGATCATTGGTGGAGTTAATATACCCTTTTCATACGGTCTCGCCGGACATTCAGATGCTGATGTTCTCACACATGCAATAATTGATTCAATTCTCAGTCCAGCAAATATCGGTGACATAGGTAAAATGTTTCCTGATACTGATCCTGCCTTTAAAAATATTAATAGTATATCTCTTCTTGAACATGCTTATAAAAAAATACGGCAGGCTGGTTATAAAATAATAAATATAGATTCAGTAATAATCTGTGAAAAGCCTAAAATTGCACCTTATACAATGCAGATGAAAAACAACCTGTGCAAAGCAATGAACAATGACCTTACGCCTGATAATATAGGTATTAAAGGGAAAACTACTGAAAAACTGGGGTTTACAGGAAGAGGGGAAGGGATTGCCGTATATACAGTTTCACTGCTTTATAAAGAATAAAAAACCCTTTTAAATATCATTAAATAAAGTAAAGAATAATCATTTTAGTTTTTTCAATGAGACATAATATATCTTATCGGAAGTAATTTTAAAAGTACATATTCTCCTTTTCCTTTATTACAAGATATTCATATTCATCAGAATGCATCAAATCTTCATACTCATAAAAATTATTACAGACAATAAGAAATAACCAGCCCTCGCCATATGGATCGTTATTTATTATTTCAGGAGTCTCAACACATAAATCATTAATCTCAATAACGATGCCAGATGCAGGTGTTTTTATTACTATCGAATCTTTTAAAGATTCAACCTCAAGAACAGCTTCACCTGAAAATAATTCCATGTTAATAATATTTTTTACAAATTCTACGGTTATTATCTCTTCAGTTTTTTCACAGAAATACTCCGTTACTCCGCATCTGATATTCCCCTCATCGACCAATTCCATCCAGATATGCTCATCACTGTATCTGTAACTTTCAGGAAATTTTAAACTATCACTCTGCCGTTCATCCATTTTTACAATTCTTACTAAATTTATCTTGAGGTATATGTTTCAAGGAGATTTTCAGCCTGGTTTCTATAACGCCCTTTATCATTATCAGTTATCAACTCATTAAGCAGTTCTATAGACAAATCGTTCCTTCTCATGTCATGATATATTATTGCCAGTTCAAGTTTGCTTTTCTGAACAAACTCATTTTTTTTATTTTCATCGGTTAATGATTTCTTAAAATATTTAATAGAACTGGTTCTGTTATTATTATATAAAAGACTTAATTTCCCGAGATAATAACTGGTTTCGGTACTGTATTTATTTATCTTATTTGAAAGTTTATAAAACGAAAGATAGGATTGCCTGTAGGAACCTGTTTCAAAATACAGCTTACCTGAAAGATAATTTATATAATCATCATTTTCTTTGTAGGATTTTAAATATTTCAGATAACTTTTAAAAGAATTTATATCTTTCTGGTTATAATGAAATTCAATATTAAGTAAAAGCACTTTTTCGGTAAACTCTGTATCAAGAATATAATTAATTCTTGAATCGGTAATTTCAGCCCCTCTTTTTTCCTTCCCCATATAAAAATGATTGATAATTATAAGACAGTCACGAATCGCTACATTCTCTTTAAGTTCAACCTGATTTAATAAATTAAGTGACAATTCATAATTCCCGGCTTCAGCAAATATTTCAGCCAGAGGGATTCTTGCTTTTTCTTTAGTTTTGTCCTCAATCCCTGATATTAAAATAGAATTATATAAATTTTTAGCTTTATCAAATTTTCCGTTATTCTTGTAATATTCAGCAAGCAACAGCTGCATCTCAATATAAATTTTATCTCTTCCAACAAGCTTGCTAATCATATCGGAAGCAGTTTTAATATCACCTGTCCTGATAGTACTATCAATAATTATTTTAACATCATCGTCTGAAAAATCTGTAAAATTTTCCCATCTGAAAATATTATAAACCTGCTCATAATTATTAAGATTATAATAACTCCTCGCCTGCAGCAAAGGGATTTCTTTCCACTGGTTTTCATCAAGTACCGGAATTTTAATACTATCTATTATCTCTATCACTCTGCCGTAACGTTTCAGCCTGAAATTTGAAACAAGAAGATTAAAATAAGCAATTCCTCTCTCGTCTTCCGTGTTACTATTTAAATACTTTTCATAATAAGTAATTGCCTTATTATACTTTTCATCCCGAAAATAACTGTTCCCGTAAAGAAGATTCACATAAGAGGAATACACCGATTCCGGATACCGATACTGAAGAGTGTTAAAATAATACTGGGATGATTTCAGATTTTTTTCATACATACTTTTTGCAAGCATGAATATAATTTTATCAACATTAGTATATCTGGTATACCTGCTTATCAGAACTTTTACTTCTATTTCAGCATTTTTTATTTCCCCTGTTGTAATATATATCTCAGCAAGTAAAAGATGAGCATCAAAAAGCTTATTCGCACCCCTTTTTTTTGTATAATCCCTGAGATAACGTTTTGCCTCATCCATCTTTCCTTTCTTATAACTTACAAGGGCCATATAATAAGCTGTATCATTAATAAATTTTGAAAAAGGATTTTCTTTTTTTATATTATTAAATATTTCAAGTGCAGTATCGAGCTCTCCTTTCTGAAGCAGCACAATCCCCTTTAAAAAATTAATCTCATCAATATTCTGATCATAAGGATATTTCTCACTAAAAATTCTGATAGCAGAATCAGCCTTATCGTAATTTTCAGTTGTCATATACGCCCTGGCAAGCATAAGGAGCATCTTTTTATTCAATTCATCATCAGGTGTCAGTTTAAGTTTTTCAAGATACTGAATTGATTTGACCGGTTCATTATCAAGATAATGTTCTGAAATTAAAATTGCACTTTTTATAGACAGTTCATTGTCACCTGAATTTTCCCATATTTCATGAAGTAATTCAATGCCCTGTTCCGGCTTATTGCCTTCAATAAGCAAACGTCCAAGCTCATACATACCGGCATTATAAAATTCAGATTTTTTCCCGATAAGCTGAAAAAGCTCCAGCTCGGATATCGATGCAGATGTCCTTTCAAGACTGATGTAAGAGAGTGCCCTGAAATAATATACATCATAAAACGGATATTTTTCAGTTAGAGCTTTGGGTATTGCGTTAAGTGCGGTCATTGCTTTTCGATGTTCATTCTGAAGCTGATATATTCTGCCAACAAGTAGTCTTATCTCGGCTTTATTCCGGGAATTAATCCTTGCGCTGAGTAACGGTAGTAGACGTTCAAGAGAATTATCATAATCGCCATTTTGAAAGAGAGCCCTGCCGATTCTGATTACAATCTGTGCATTCTGATTCATATCGGTGCTGTTTTTTATAGACAGCTCCCATTCAATTATAGCCTCTTCATATCGCTGTTGAGTAAAATAAATTGTTGCGATTCTGTCGTGGGCTACGATATTCAGAGAAATATCACCGGATTTTTCGAGGAATCTGTTGTACTCTTCAATAGCCTTCAGTGAATCATTAAGGTTATAATACGATTCCGCCATCCAGAATCTTGACTCAAGCCTGAGACTTTCAGTGCGGCATTTTGTAAGGAAGCTGTTAAATTCAAAAATTGCAGCTTTATATTTACCCTGCTGATATATCGTTCTGGCAAGATAAAACCATGCCCTGTCCCGGTAGTCATCATCATTTTCCAGTGTTTTCCTGAACAGGAGTTCGGCTGATGAATAATTTGATGATTTGAATGCTTCAAGGCCCTGATTAAAAATAAGTTTGGAATCCAGTGCTAAAACAGGAGAAATATATACTAACAGTATACAGGCTATATTCAGAAATAATATTTTTTTCATTAATAATTCCGGATAAGTAATAACTTTATAAATTATAAAAATTGATATAGTATAAAATTATAGTAATCTTTGTAAACAATATAATATACTTTTTAAAACTTTGTTACTTTTGCGTAATAATACGAATAACCGGAAATTATACCGGCAAATGAGTTTTGAGACATATTATTTTAATTCTATTGATGATAATAATTTCTTAAAAAATTTATAGCATACAGGCTCGCGAAAGTCCGTATCCTATCTCTATCACCTCTGAATAACATCTTACGGACAACCAGTTTGTCATTTATTTTAAAACCGAAACATACAGTTCCTACAGGCTTTTCCTCTGTTCCTCCACCGGGACCGGCAATCCCTGTTACAGAAACGCCTATATCAGTTCCGAACAGCCTCTGTATACCCTCAGCCATTGCTGCAGCGGTTTCCTCACTTACTGCTCCGTAATTTTCTAAAACCTTTTCCGGTACACCAAGTATCTCCGTTTTAATCGTGTTGCTGTATGCAGTGACAGAACCGGTAAAAACATCAGAAGAGCCTGCCACATCAGTAAGTCTTTTTCCTATAAAACCTCCAGTACAGGATTCCGCTGTGGAAATTGTGAGTTGCCTCCCCCTTAATAAATAGAGCAATTCTCCTTCAGGACCATGGAATTCATCACTTATAATAAAAGCGGAGAATTCCTTTTTTAATAATTCACATAGTTCATGTTTATTATAAAATTCCGGCTCTCTAGAGGTAAAAAAAAGGTCACAAATACCGTATTTTGCTGAAACTCCCCAGGTGATATGTCCGGGAAGTCCCATTTTATCAATAATGCTGTTAATATCTGATTCCCTTATTCCAGTCACTTTTAACTCTATTCTGTTATCAGTGTTATAATTAAATCTTTTTTTCAGGAAAGGGATTACATCTCCTTCAAACATTTTTTCCGCCTCAGGAGGAACTCCGGGAAGAGCAATAAGAACCCTGTTATTTTTTTCAACAATAAACCCCGGGGCTAAGCCTTTACTGTTACTCAGTATAAAAGCACCATCAGGAACAGCAGCCATTTTGTAATCTTTATCATTGATCCTGATTCTCATGGAATTAAAAAAATCGTTTATTCGTTTTTCGGAGGAAGGCTCTATTACACATTTAAAATTGAAAATACTGCACACTGCTTCAACAGTATTATCATCATCAGTAGGGCCAAGGCCGCCTGTTATAAAAACAATTTCAGCTCCAGTCATCGCTTCAATTATCGCTTCTGTGATCGATTTTAAATCATCACCAACAGTGACATGTCTTATAACATTGAGTTGTGAGCCGAAAAGATAACGACTGATGAATGCGCTATTGGTATCAGTTGTAGTACCATGAAGCAGTTCTTCTCCGGTTGTTAGAACGACAACTCTGGTCATAATTTACATTGCTTCAGGAGCTGATACTCCGAGAATTTTAAGGCCGTTTTTCAGTACAATCACTATGGCCCTGCAAAGGGCAAGTGATGCATTTGTATTATCCTGATCATCTGAAAGTATCCTGTGTTCTGTATAATACCTGTGATATGACTGTGCAAGCCTCATAAGAAATGTTGCAATTTTATGAGGTTCAAAACTTTCAGCTGCATCAATAATTTCTTCAGGGAATTTCGCCATCTGTTTCATAAGGGTAACTGCTTCTTTATTATCAAGATACTTAATATTAAAATCACCGGTGCTATAATCAATCCCCCGCTTTTCAGCCTCTCTGAAAATTGAACATATCCTCGCATGAGCGTATTGCAGATAAAATACAGGATTTTCCGAGCTGTTTTTCTTCGCAAGAGAAAGGTCAAAATCGAGATGGCTGTCAAGTGATCTCATTATAAAAAAATATCTTGAAACATCCACCCCTATTTCATCTATAAGTTCACGCATTGTCGAAAAATTACCAAGTCTTTTGGACATCTTGACAGATTCACCGTCCATTATAAGATTTACCTGCTGGGCGAGAAGAACAGTAAACTTCCCTTTTTCAAGTCCAAGTGCCTCTACTGCTCCCGAAAGCCTTGCGATGTAACCGTGATGATCAGGACCCCAGATATCAATGATTCTGTCATATCCTCGCATAATCTTATCATAATGATATGAAATATCCGCCATGAGATACGTCGGTCTGTCATCATCACGAACAACTACCCTGTCCTTGTCGTCACCGAATTCAGTTGATCTGAAGAGCTTTTTCCCATCCTCCTTATAAATATATTTACTATCCTCCAACCTGTTCAGGGCTTTTTCCACCTCCCCTTTTTCATGAAGAGTACTCTCTCTGAACCAGTTTTTAAAATTAACATTAAATGCTGAAAGATCTCTCTGCTGGCCTGAGACATTATATTCCACGGCTTTACGGGAACAGAAGCTAATCCTGTCCTCATCTTCTTTGAATGCACTTAATTCATCATCAAAATTTTTAATAATCCAAGCAGCAATATCTTTAATGTATTCTCCGTGATATCCGTCATCAGGAAATACGGTTTCCTCTTTTTTTAATTCACGGACCCTCGAAAGAACTGATAAACCTAACAGATGTACCTGATTACCGTAATCATTTACATAAAATTCACGATCAACAAGATCCCCGTTAGCTTCAATAAGATTTGAAATTGTATCACCTATTGCAGCAGCTCTTGCAGATACAACGTTAAGCGGCCCTGTAGGGTTCGCGGACACAAATTCAATATTATATTTTACAGGCTCCTGCTTATTTCTTTTCCCGAACTGTTCTCCGCTTTCTATAATATAGCTGACAAATTTCTTCAGGTACCCCAATGAAACAAATATATTAACAAATCCAGGTTTTACAACCTCGATATTTTCAATCAGTTCATCATTTTTAATAAGATATTTTTTGATTATTTCACCAATTTCAAAAGGTGAGCGTTTAATTATCCTTGCGGATTCCAGTGCAACGGGAGTGGAATAGTCTCCAAACTTTGCTTCTTTCGGATATTCAATTTTCACGTCCGGGTAATCAGCTTCCGGGAGCTCTCCGGCGGAAATGGCGTCTTTAATCGCTGTGTTTATTAAAATATATAACTGTTCTTTGATATTCAATTGATTAACCTCGCGTGCACATCATAATAAAACTGAAGATTCGGTTTAAAAACCGGAAAGTAATTATAAAAACTTAAAATCACCGCCATTTGTCAATCATATTTATCGAATTTAGATCCCTGACAGGCCCCTCCCCTTTTCAAAAAAATCTTGACTAATTGCTTTTTTCTTACTAGTAATTTTAATATTAAAATATTTTTTTTTCTTACATTTAAAGTTATAAGGTTCAGTTCCCTCGGCTATTTAAAAAGCCGAAATGTTTAATTCCTTTCAATTATTTCTATTAAGGAATTAGATAGAGTATATAACAACAAACGGATAAAACCATGACCAAAATAATATTTCTTATACTTAAAATCAGTATTGTTCTCGGTATTTTAATTGCCTCGGCTTATGCAGGAAGGCTTCTGGCAAAAAAGCTGGATAAAAGCGTTTGGCTTTATACTCTGCTCGGACTTTTTACCGGTCCTATAGGACTTATATTTATCATTATTCTTACGAAGCTCCCTGAAAAATTTTCCGGATTATTTATCTCATTTTCCGTCTTTCTGCTAATCACACTCCTTTTTACCCAGACCACTATTCTTAGCGGTCTTGAATGGGGAGCAATTGATTTCAGATTTTATCTGAGAGACCCCTCGCAGGCTTCAGTCAAACTGGAAGAAGGCGTGCGGATGAACAAAATAAATCCCCGTGCTAGAAAGGATATTATTATCATCGGGATTGATGAAAGTACCATAAGGGAATTCTCCGACCAGGGTATACAGTGGCCTTTCCCATGGCAGATCCATGCTAAAGTTACAAACTATCTTGCCACAGGGGCTCCTCAGGCCATTCTTTACGATATAATGTTCCTTGATAAAAAAAAGGGTGAACAGGAACTTGCCGATTCACTTAAAAAACTGGACGTAGGCTTTCTTGACTATCCTTTTGAAACTAAAGAAGTCGATGTAGCATACAACGATATTGAAGAGCGGATAAAACTTCTTAACAGTGTACGTTTTCCGGTAGCTCCTTCAGATAAATCACCCCAGCTTGTTGAGGAGGTAACCCCTCCTACACCGGATCTTATTAAAGCATCAAAAGGCCTGGGATTCGCGAATGTATTCCCGGGACGTGATGGAATAAACAGAACCGTCCCTCTTATTATTAAATACGATGGATGGTATTACCCGAATATAGACCTTATTGTGGTCATGAATTATTACGGGATCTCCGCTTCTGATGTAGAAATCAAAATGGGCCGCTATATAAAACTGAAAAATCTCCCGGCTGAAAAAATGGCACGTCCCAATGATAAACGGGAAATTCTTATTCCCATTGACCGGAAGGGATTCATGGATGTCAACTTCATTGGCGGTTCCGGAAGTTTCCAGCACTATCCATACTACCTATTCGCAAACGACGGGACCATGGAGGGGAACACTTCAGTTAAAGACAAAATTCTTCTCATAGCAGCATACTCTGCAACAGGAATCGCAACTGACGAAAAGAAATCACCTTACGGGGCGACTTTCGGTATAGAACACCACGCCAATGCGCTTAACACAATTCTGAATCAGGATTTTCTATACAAATTGACAGATTTACAGAATCTGGCTATAATGCTTGTCATAGCGCTCTTTCTCGGTTTCCTGGTACCTAAACTTTCAATAGCCGCTTCTCTCATATTGACTTCAATTTTCACTATACTATACGCTGTTCTTTCCTATCTGCTTTTCGATATGTCCAGTATTATAACTGCCATGTCTACCCCTCTTATTCAGACGGCTCTCACCTATTCAATGCTTGTAACCTACAGGGTTGTTAATGAGCAACAGGAAAAGAAATATATACGACAGACATTTTCAAAGTTTGTTTCAAAATCTGTCGTGGATGAGCTGCTCAGGGATCCCAGTAAAATAAAACTCGGCGGGGACAAAAAAATACTGTCAGTTCTTTTTTCAGATATCAGGGGATTCACATCTATTTCAGAAAAACTCACACCTGAGGAACTGGTTGAACACCTGAATATTTATCTGCAGGGTATGACTGATATCGTAATTAAAACTGACGGTACCCTTGATAAATATATTGGTGATGCAATTATGGCTTTCTGGGGTGCGCCTATTGAGATGGAAGACCACGCTTTGAAAGCATGCAGGGCGTCACTGGAAATGATGGAAGCCCTTAAGGATATGAACCATAAATGGGAAAAAGAAGGGAAACCGGTTCTTGATATAGGAATAGGAATTAATACCGGTGACATGGTTGTTGGAAATATGGGTTCCTCATCGAGAATGGATTATACGCTTATGGGCGATAATGTTAACCTTGGTTCACGACTTGAGGGAACCAACAAATTTTACGGCACACATATAATCATCAGTGAGTTTACTTATCAGTATGTTAAAGATGATGTAATAGTTCGTGAACTTGACCTTATAAGGGTTAAAGGTAAAGCATTACCTGTAAAGATTTATGAACTGATTGATATAAAATAATAAGGCTGCAGGCTCATGTAATCAATCATATGTGAGCCTGCATAAGCTTCTTTCATATATGCATTTATTATGCATATATACAGATGACTTTTTAAAGAGTCGCATTCATATTTTCCAACAAATTAAGCCTGTATTACTCCCATTGAAAATTTCTCTACAACAGTAAATAGAGATAATTTATGGGTTATTATAATTTGATGTAATTAAGCATATTGATTTTAAAATAAAATTATATAAATTCAGAGGCAATTTAAATTTTGTGATTCAAAATTGATTGGAGATCTTGTATGAAGAACAAACTTAGTTTACAATTATGCATACCGGTGATTATTCTTTCATCAATCTTTCTGATTCAGGCTCAATGCGTAAATAAACGTTCTTCGCCTGTCAGTTCAGCTATAAGCATAAATGTTCATTATATATCTGATTCAAAATATATAAACGGTTCAAACAGAATACCTCTGAACAAAGTTTATTTTATTAAACTTAATAAAAAGAACAATAATTTATATACACAAACCAATATCAGGATCGGAAGAATAATTGGGAAAAATATCTATTTGCTTAACGCAGAGCCTGGAAAATACGCGGCAATCGGCGGACAAAGGCTTGATGAAGAAAGAGCCACCAGAACAAGTAATGCTTCAGAAAAGAGTATAATATACTTTTTCCCAAAGAACATGATACCACTCACAGTTGTAAACATCGGTACTTCTGATTTCAAACATATGGGAAATTTTATAATTGATGACAAAGGCGAACCCAGGATTAGCGAGATGCTTAAGATCAGAAATGCCGACTCTGCACAAATTCATTACTGCAGGCTCATCAGGCCAGACAGTGCAGATCCGTCTAAATCTTCCTGTCTTTTAGGTTGCCTTGCTTCTTATCTTCTTTTTCTTATACCTAATTCCACTGATGAGGATGAAACTGTTTATGCAGCAAAGATGATCAGTCAGGATAAAAGCAGAAAGGCCCGTAAAGAAGCTTTACGCAGGGCACTTAGAGATCTTTCAGGAACAGAATGGGTTACACTTATCAAAAAAATTCACAGACGATTGTAACACTCTTTATCAAATTTTTTCGCAAAATAACTTTAATATTTAATTTCAATTAAAACAAATTGATTCCTTCTTTTTCTTTCTGTCATTAATCATAAGGCAGGGAGATAAAAGCTCGCCTGTTAATTTTAAAGGTACCTTCGTATACTTTTTATCGGTTATCAGGCTCAGATTAACCGGAACATTCAATCCGTCAGTTGCCTCATATTTCCCATAGGAACTGAAATTACATCTGTTTCCTGACATCCTGAACCCTTTTATAAAAAAATGATTTGATGCCTGCTTTAAAGTAAAAGCGAAGCTGCTGAATGTAAGAGGCTCCGGAAGAGTAAACTCATATCCATTGTCACTTATAAAATTTTTTAGTTTATTCTGACTTTCTGTTCCGGAAATATATCCGTCTTTTACTTCCAGGTTAAACTCAGCCCTTCCATTTTCAACAATCTGCCCCAAACGGAATGCGTTAGTTTCAAATTTAAAATCAGAAGATAAGATTCCGCCTGCGGAAATACAAGATTCTGAATCAGCTGCAATTTTTGATATATTCAGGTTCTCGACTCCCCCCTCAATCTTTATAAAAGGATATTCCTGTCTGAAAACAATGTAGGTGTTAAAATTAAAAATGCCATCATAACCATTTATAGAAAATTGCTCTGTTCTGATTACTCCCTTTTCTAATTTGATTTTACATTCAAGATTATCAAACGCAGTATTATCAAGGATTATAACTTTATCAGCGTTAATTTCGATAGTGAGATTATTATTATTAAGAAATATCCCCTCAGGTTCCTTAAGAAAATTCCTCTGTTCATCAAAATTCTGGAACATATCAATATAAGCCATATCATAAATTTTAGTTATTCCGGCCAGTAGCCCCTTTTTTAGCAGTGCCAATTCAATTTTACCTGATTTGATATCAAGAGTGTTAATTGATTTAAAAGGAGCCCAATCTGATATTTGCCCGGAAAATGATATATCAAGATCTGATTCTCCCGCTTTAATATCAGCTTTTACATTATATTTTTCTTTATCCGCAGTAATAAAACCATTGCAGTTCTTAATTATCCTGTTAGCCTCTGTTAAAGCATCAACAGGCTCAAGGCTGAAATTATTCAGTTTGATTTCAAGAGCGATATCATCAGGTGTCATATCTTTCAGATTATAAATCAATTTACCGTAAAATGAGAAATTACCGTCATATCTGCATTTTTGAACTGGAGTAAACCTGTATGAAAGTTCAGAAAGATCGATATTATCAGATTCAAGATTAACCGAAAAAAGTTCGTCTTTTATATAATCAGATTTAAAAGTCAATTTAAGAACATTATCCACAATCTCCAGATGCCTGATATTAATTTTATCCATTGATAATGAAGCGGAAATATCGGTCTTCAATCGAAAATCTTCATTTCGTAAAAGATTTTTTGAATGCCCATCCGTTTCTATTGTAGTAAAAAACTTATTCCCTTCGATTTCACCGCGTAAACTGACTTCGTCATTACCTGTAATTATAAAAAGCTCCCCGGATACATCACCTTTAAAGGAAAGAGGGACCATATAGCTTTCAGAGACCAGATTGTTAATAATCGAAATATCTATATTACTGAAACCAATCCTGTTTTTTGAAACCGAATCTGAAAAAGATATTCTCCCCTCAGCATTAAATCCGCAATTTTCCCAGAAATTTAAATTACTGTTTACCAGTTTCCCATCCAGATTATATTTAAGGCCATTTTCAAAATAGTCTACATACAAATCAACATTATAAAAGTCTACTGAAGTCTTTGAGTTTTTAAAAATCTCCCTGTAATAGAGTTTCGAATTTTTAAGTTTAATTGAAAAATCCTTTGTAATAAACTGATTTACTTTATCATTATTAAAACCGGAAATAATATCATTAATAAATGTATCAGTATATGACTTTCCGTAACTTTTAATAACATTAATATCCGGATTATACATTACCAGTGATGAAAAAGTGACCTTTTTACGAAGGAGATCCAACAGATATGTATCAATAATAACTTCATCACATTTAATCAGATTTACATTATCGTTAAAATCAGTAGTATTTGACAGATAGAAATTCTGAAGAATTATATCACCGTTATATTTAAAAGTCATTGAATCAAATTTAATTGACTTCCCGAATGAATCCTTAAAATTCTCCTTAATTGATTCAGCAAGTTCATTCCCGGGATAGATAAAATTAAAAGCGATATGTATTAAACTGAGCACCAGAAGAATAATAGAGAAGAAAATACCCAAGACTATAATTATTTTTTTGTTGTAGTTCATAAATTTATTTATTTTTTTATTATATAAGGGGAAATATGAATTTATAAATTTTGCTGAATAAAACAATCATGATAAAAAAAATGAGTCAAGCATTTAACATTAAAGGTTCGAATTAAATATATTGCAGGTAATGACCCGTTTGGAGGATTTTTATGGAAGAAAAACAATATGTACAGAAACTGCTTGAAAGTAATGAATACTTTACAATAGATAAAATGAGGAATGTCGATCTCAGGGAGGATTTTATTCCCTTTATCGGTTCTCCGAAAAAACATCCTTCAAATGAAAACATACTTATGCTTATTACAAATCCGTTCGATGAAAATAAAAAATTTTATGAATTCTATATGGATTCTATATCTGCGATAGAAGAAATAGGAACAATTACCTCAGACAACTGTAAAAGTGCGTATCAGATAAGGGTATGGGTTAGAAAAGGAACTATGGCCATAAAATCAGAAACATTTATTGTTTAAACACAGAATAATATCCTTAAAGTAAGGCAATTCATGAAGGCATTATTAATGGCCGTCCAGATTAAAATAATAATTATTACTTGACGACACTC
>ERZ795057.895-NODE-895-length-28715-cov-13.055583_pt1 | contig 28715 bp, 26 predicted proteins | sample MGYA00375141_ERZ795057 | MGnify/ENA primary metagenome ERZ795057 (study PRJEB30186, sample SAMN05720163) | activated sludge metagenome | isolation source: Anaerobic digester | place: Hong Kong | collected 2015-01-26 ...
TTCTGTTTCAGGAAGTCCTGCAGAGAATCCCTGTTGTCACATTCAACCACATAGAGATGCATGGCGTGGATGGTACCCGGGATATCCCGGGGGGAATGTATCATCCCCTCATCCAGGATGCTGTTGTACCTGTCCGCGATCTGTCTTCTCCTGGCATTCTCTTCTAAAAGAAACGGCAGTTTTACCCGCAAGATGGCAGCCTGGATCTCATCAAGCCGGGAATTCATACCCGGGAACTGTGCATCTCGACTCTCGTTCCATCCGTACTGCCTGAACAGCCTCACCTTCTCAGCTATGTCGGCATTATCCGTCAGAACGGCCCCACCGTCTCCGATGGCACCCAGGTTTTTGGTGGGATAGAAGCTGAATGCAGCTGCATCGCCGAATGTACCGATTCGTTCCCCCGAGATCTCTGCGCCGCACGCCTGGGCACAGTCCTCAATAATGTACAGATGGTTCTTCCTGGCAATTTCACAGATCTCGTTCATGAGACAGGGTTGACCATAGATATGCACAGGGATGATTGCCCTGGTTTTCTTTGTAATACACTCCTGAATCCGTTCCGGGTCCATACAGCGCGATTCCGGATTGATATCGACCAGTACGGGCACAGCCCCCACCAGTTCGATCGCCGCAACCGTTGCAACAGCAGTATGCGATACGGTGATCACTTCCTCACCAGGGAGTATGCCGCATGCCTTCAGGGCAAGACAAAGGGCCTCCGTACCGTTGGACACCCCTATACAGTGACCGACCCCATGAAAATCGGCGAATTCTCTCTCAAAACATGTCACCTCTTCTCCCAGGATATACCTGCCGCTCTCGAGCACCCTTCCTATCGCCGCAGTAATCGCCGCTTTGTGTTTCTGGTAGTTCTCCCATGGGCTTGTAACAGGAATGCATGCATCAGCCATTGTCTGGACCCCAATAATACTGCGAGAACCGCTCATAGAACTCGAGCGTTGTACTCAGGCCATCTGCAAGGGAGGTTTTTGGCCTCCACTGGAAAATATCCATGATCTTATCATAATTACCGTAGTAGTCCCCGATATCTATGATCTTCCTTTCTTCCGGGAAGGGGACAATCTCATAAGAGCCCCTTCCGTATACCCTGACCATCTGTTCGGCGGTATCTTTCAAACTCACCGGATCATCCGCCCCCAGGTTGAATATCTCTCCATTCGCCCTGTCGGAGGCGGCGGTAATCAGGAGAGCATCTATAACATCGTCCACATAATTAAAGTCTCTCAGCTGGAGACCATCACCAAAAACCAGTATCGGGTCTCCTTCGATCAGTCTTCTAATCCAGATGCCCAGGAATGTCTGCCTGGCATCTTTGACCCTCATTCTCGGGCCATAGGTGTTCGTAAGTCTCAGAACAGCCGAACGTATCCCGTAGACATTGTTGTACACCAGATGGTACCACTCACCGGCCATCTTGTTTATGCCGTTCACATCAACCGGAAAGAGCGGATGCTTTTCATCAACGGGCAGGTACTGCGGTCTCCCGTATAACTGCCTCGTGCTCGCAAATATGATCTTTATTGCAGGATTATTCCATCTGCAGGCCTCCAGTATAAACAGCTGGGCCTTGGCGTTTATCTCCAGGTCGGTATAGGGATCATTCATGGAATCCAGATGGCTTGTCTGTCCTGCAAGATTGAAGAGATAATCCTTGTTCTGCACGAGATACTTCATGGAATGTTCGTCTCGTACATCGGAAAAATTTATCCGCACCTGATCCCTGATAGGATCGATATTGAACAGGTTCCCTCCGTATTCCGGGATCAGGCTGTCAACAAGGGTCACCTGTGCCCCATACTCCACAAGGCGGAGTGCAAGATTGGAACCGATAAACCCGAGGCCTCCGGTTATGAGGGCCTTTTTGTCCCGGAATATATTTTTATCGATCACACCTATTTCCTTCTTTCCTGTACTTTTTTCAATTCCCAGAGCTTAGCGTATTTCACGAACACATAGTACATGGTGGATACAGCAATCACGAGACCGGGAAACCCATCGAGAAACCCTTTCTTGAAGAAGTATTCCTTCAAGAATCGTATGGGCGGGCGCAGCAGAAGATCGATCCAGGAGAACCGCCTCCCCTCTTCCAGCATGTCTCTTGCCGCGGTCTCGGAGTATCTGTTGATGGTATCTATCTGATCTGCAATGTCCTGGTAATTGTAATGATAGTAGTAGTTCCTGAACTCTCCGACCTCACCGCTGACCTTCACGTTCGCATGAAGGGCACCCTCGAAGGAACCCCGGGACTTCCTGAACAGCCTGATCTCAGAGTCAGGCACCCACCCCCCGTGCATGATCCACCTGCCGAGGTAGTAGTTCCTCCTGTGCGCAATGTATCCATCATACCGGCCGCGGTCATGTACGATCCTCTGTTTGATCTCCCGGGCAAGCTCCGGTGAGATCTCTTCGTCGGCATCAAGAAAAACAACCCAGTCATTGTCAGCCCTTGAGATGCAGTAGTTGTACTGGTCCCTGAACCCCGGCCAGGCACGCTGTTCATACGATGAAGCATATCGCTTCACGATCTCGTACGTATCATCTGTGCTGAAGGAATCCACCACAATGATTTCCGAGGCCCAGTCCGCAACGCTGCGTAATGCCTTCTCCACAGTGCGGGCATTATTAAATGTGATCATGCATGCAGATATTTTTTCCATATCGCGACCATAGTAATTCATTCATACCCCGCCGGGCATGTCCACCTGCATCGGTTCAGCCCTCGTTCGTTTTCCAAAAAGGCCTGAGCAACAAGAGTGTTTCATAAAACGCCTTCATGGGGGCACGTCCCATACAGGTCTTCGTCTTTACAATATTGATTGATCTTATTGACATACCTGAGACATTATTGCAATACAAGGGCGTTTGGAACCTGGAGCGAAATCAATCAACCGTGCAGGTACCACAGAAGTTGATGAAGATGGATCAAAGCCGGATGCACTGAAGAATTCATTGACTTATAGCCAAAAACCCTTATTGTTGGAGTATTATGATCTACAACTGGAAAGAAATCTACAACAGCAGGCTGACCGAGGCAAAAGAGGCATTGGCTAAAATCAAGAAAGGGGCGCGGATCTTCATCGGATCGGCATGCGGAGAACCCCAGCTCCTCATCCAGACGCTGATAGATATTGCACCGAACCTGGCTGATACCGAGGTCATACACTTCCTCGACATCGGTTCCGCTCCGTATATCGACGAGAAATTCAATGAGAATTTCCGCCATAATGCGCTCTTTATCGGGTCAAGTACAAGAAATGCCATCCAGGAAGGACGGGCAGACTATACCCCGATATTTCTCTCTGAGATCCCGCTGCTCATGCTCAGGGGGAGAATGCACCTGGATGTTGCCCTTATCACGGTATCTCCGCCGGACAAGAACGGCTATGTGAGTCTGGGCATTTCCGTGGATACGACAAAGACGGCAGCCGAAATAGCCGATTATGTCGTAGCCGAAGTGAATCCCAATATGCCCAGGACCCTGGGCGACAGCTTTCTCCATGTAAGCGATATCAACGCCTTTGTGGAGAATAATACAGATCTTATCGAGTTCCAGCAGAAAACACCCGGGGACATCGCGAAACATATCGGCGAACAGATCGCGGATCTCGTGGAAAATGAGGCCACGATCCAGACAGGTGTCGGCAGAATACCCAATTCGGTATTCCCTTATCTTATGAACAAACACGACCTCGGCATCCATACCGAGACATTTACCGATGGCGTTATCGATCTGATCGAAGCCGGTGTCGTCACGTGCAAAAAGAAAACCCTGCACCCGGGAAAGATCATAGCCAGTTTCTGCATGGGGACCAAGCGTCTGTATGAATATGTCGACAACAATCCCCTGTTTGAGTTCCACCCGTGCCATTACGTCAACAATCCGTACATCATCTCGCGAAACGATAAGATGATATCCATTAATTCCGCTCTCACGGTGGATCTCACCGGCCAGGTCTGTTCCGATTCTCTGGGATTTCTCTTTTACAGCGGCATAGGGGGACAGGTGGATTTTGTCCGCGGTTCCGCCATGTCACGCCGGGGGAAATCCATTATGACACTGCCGTCCACAACGGATGACGGTTCGAAATCCCGGATAGTCCCATACCTCAATCCCGGCAGCGGGGTCGTGGTGACCAGAGGTGACATCCATTATCTTGTAACGGAATACGGTGCTGCATACATCCATGGAAAATCCATCAGAGACCGGGCCATGGCTCTCATCAACATTGCACACCCCAAATTCAGGGATGAGCTGCTCGAGGCAGCCAAAGAACAGGGGTATGTATACAGGGATCAGATCCTGCCTGCCGTTCTCTACCCGAAACAGTACGAGACCTACTGGACAGACAACAAGGGTACGGATGTCTTTTTCCGCCCGGTAAAACCCACCGACGAGAGGGCTATACAGGACATGATCTATGCCCTGCCCGAACAGGATATGTACACCAGGTTCTTCCAGAACCTCAAATCGTTCTCGCACAAACTTGCCATGCCGCTGGCGGCAATCGATTATACCGACAGGATGGCAATAGCTGCGGTTACCGGCAGGGAAGAACCGGAAAGCAAGGAAAAGATCGTGGCGGTGGGACGCTATATTCGAGACCCGAACACCAATTTTGCCGAGGTGGCCTTCACCACGGATCATGACTGGCAGGACAGGGGAATCGGGACGTTCCTCCTGCGGTACCTAATCCGGATCGCCAGGGAGAACAATATCAAAGGATTCACTGCAGACGTTCTCTCTCAGAACACCCCGATGATGAAGGTCTTCGGGAAGTCCGGCTATCCTTTGAAATCCAACCTGGAATACGGCGTCTATGAACTCGAGATCCCTTTTTCCGATGATACAGCGGCCGGCTGAACATATTTATTCATTACGGCCATAAGGCTAAAAGGCGAACGCCTTCGGATCTTTCACAGAGACAGGAGACGTGATAAAACAAGAGCTACCTCACGGCATGCCGCAGGGTAGCTCTTGTTTCTTTAGATCTATGAGGAGTGGATCAGAATCCGGCGGTTGTTATGAAACACCCTCCTCCGCCACCGCCGCCTCCATCTGATGCAGGAACTTCGGCTGACTCTTCTTCGGAGTAGACCTTGTAACTTCCGAGTTCCTGGGTAGAGAAACTGACCGTACCATCATATGATTCAACACCGTCAATATTCTCCCAGGTATCACTTGCAGGGTCATAGTGTTGGACAGCCGGGTTCTCACCATCATACGCCACGGTAACAAATGCTGGATTGGCAAGCACAAGTCCGTATGGGAGAAGATCGAACTCAAGGGTCTCATTCTCATAGTCTACAGCCGAAGCCGGTTCTTCTCCGGTAGTTCCGATCCCTATGGGGACCACTCGAAGCACGGCATCCGCCGAGAGTTCCACACGTATGCCATAGGAGGTGTCTTCAAGATTCATGGCATAGCCCGGTTCATAATCACCCAGCGCCGATAATTGTTCGGAAAGCGATACCCTCAGTCGATAAACAAGTTCTGAATTCTCGTCGATGACATTATAGAGCAATGCTCCCGGAGTGGTTGTCTGAAGAATGTCATTCACCGGCTCAGGATATGATGCAAGGAGCGGGACTATGGAATAGAGTCCGCCCGAGGTTATACCTGAAAGATCGATTTCCTCACCGGCCTCACCGATCATATCCAAGAGGAGATCGTCATTATCAGGTCTGTCATCGGCATTCAGTGGTGAAGTGCCTTCCATATACTCCACAAGATTAACTGCACCATCGCAGTCTGTGTCCAGAAGAGAATCCAGCGGATCCGTTGCACTCATACCCAGGGATACCTCGACCGCATCGGGAATGCCATCGAGATCGGAATCCGGCAGGATCTCACCGTCTTCAGCGGGTATGAAGATGTAAGCCTCGCTGGAGAAGCTGCTCTCGTTGCCCGAGGTATCGTATGCAGTAACAGCAAAAAAGTATGGGGTTGCTGCCGTTAAGTCGGCGACATCCACACTCGTTGTGAGCCCTGCATCAAAATACTCCATGTATGACCTGCTGGATGTACCATAGTATACAATGTATCCGGCGAGATCGGGCTCTGTATTGCTGTCCCAACTTAACCTGACCGTAGCGGCATACGCGAAATCGGTCAGGAAAACCATGACGACTATAAGAATCAGTGTTTTTATTGTCTGTGTTATCTTCATGCAGATTACACACTCAAGACCCGTGCCATTTTATTTGCCCAATATTTTTCTATAGTTATAGACTGTTTCCCCGAGCTTTACGGGCAATTTGGTAATCGCGATTACAAAAGTGTATGGCGGTATGCGGAGGACTTATACAATATATGATCTAAGAAATGCCAGATGCTCCTCCACTCTCACGAGAAGAATCTTACAACAATTAATACTCCTGAGGAGATAGGATCAGCACAACGTTTAATGGATGAAAAAATAAGGAATATATGGCGAGAGTCAAGGGGGGGCATATATTGCCCCCCTTTTCGTGTCTTATTTCTTGCCGCTGCTCATAATGAGCAGGGTCGGGCTTGCAATGAATATGGATGAATAGGTTCCTACAATTATCCCCACCATCAGGGCAAAGGCAAAGTCATGAATAACACTTCCCCCAAGCAGATACAGGCACAGGACAACAATAAGTGTGGTAAACGACGTCAGCAGTGTACGGCTCAATGTCTGTGATATACTGTTGTCCAGCAAGGATGAGAATTCAAAGGAACCGGAAGCCTTTTTCAGATTTTCCCGGATCCTGTCAAACACGACAATCGTATCGTTCAGGGAATATCCAACAATGGTAAGCAGGGCGGCTATCACAGGGAGATTTATCTCTTTACCGGTCAGCGAAAATATCCCCACGGTAATGATCACGTCATGGATGAGGGCAAGGATTGCTCCCAGAGAGAACTTAAACTCAAAACGCCACCATATGTAGATCAGGATTCCTATACCGGCATAAAAAAGGGACAGGAACCCCTTCTGTTTGAGATCCTTACTCACTGCCGATCCCACCATATCAATCCTTCTGATATCGACCTTTTCTCCTCCAAAGGCTCCCTCAAGCGCACCTTTGATCTTCTGAGAGATATCATCGCTGGCTTCATTCATCATGGGGGTACGGATGAGAAACTCATGATCATCCGGCGCACCGATCCGTTGAATGATCGAATTGTTCAGGCCGATGGGGTCCATCGCACCTCTGACATCGCCGGTGTTCACTGGATCGGTGAAGGCAACCTGCACTTCCGTACCACCGGCAAAGTCGATCCCGTAATTTATACCCTTGAGGAAAAATATCGATGTCAGGCTCAGCACAATCAAGGCAATCGATAGCGCGAAGGCAATGTTCTTCTTCTTCATGAATTCAATCTGTGTACCTGGTCTTATCAATTCCATTTCAACCTCCTAGATACTAATCCGCTCTACTTTCTTGTAGTTGACCTGCCATTCAATTATCCATCTGCACAGGACTAAAACAGTGAACAATGAAGACAGAATACCGATGGAGAGCGTCACGGCAAAGCCCCTGACCGGCCCGGTACCGAACTGGAACAGCACGACAGCTGCAATCAGCGTGGTAATATTGGCATCAAGGACGGTGGAGAGTGCATTCTTGTACCCGGCTTCCACAGCCATCTTCGGCGTCCTGCCAAGCCTGAGCTCCTCTTTGATCCGCTCGTAGACAATGACGTTCGCATCCACAGCCATGCCGATCGTGAGCACGATACCCGCAATACCGGGCAAGGTCAGCACGGCATGAAAGAGTGCGAGTATGCCGAGGATGAGTACGATATTGCACACCAGGGCAAGATCGGCCAGCAGACCGAAGAACCGATAGTATACCACCATGAAGATGATGACGAGTGCGCCTCCGATCATGATGGAGACAAACCCTTTATGGATGGAGTCCTGGCCGAGAGACGGACCGACCGTCCGTTCTTCGAGGATTTCCACCGGGGCTGGCAGGGAGCCGGCCCTCAGGACTATAGCCAGGTCTGTGGCTTCTTCCAGGGTGAATCGTCCTTCGATAATGGCCTTGCCTCCCGATATTGCCTCACGTATGACAGGTGCAGACGACACCTTTCCGTCGAGCAGTATGGCAAGCCTGCTGCCCACATTCTCAGAGGTTACCCGTTCGAAGATCCGGGCGCCCTCCCGATTGAACGATATGGCAACATAGGGCTCATTATAGGTCGTCTTGATCTTCACACGTGCATCATCCAGGAGATCTCCTGTCATGACCGCCTTGTCTTTCAACAGGATCGGCTTCTGAGCATCTTTCATATACGCAACATAACTCCCGGCAGGAACATCCCCTCTGACGGCATCGTCAAGAGAGTGCTGTTCGTCCACCAGTTTAAACTCCAGGATTGCGGTCTTGCCGATGAGCTTCTTTGCACGCTCAGGATCCGTCACACCCGGAAGCTGCAGGACTATCCTGTCCTTGCCCTGCGGGATGATGGAAGGTTCACTCACCCCGTACTGGTCTATCCTGTTCCGGATAGTTTCCAGGGCCTGAGCAACAGCCTGTTCCCTTATGCTGGCTGACTCCTGTTCCGTCATCTTGTAGGTTACCGTGGTGATTCCTTCTTTTGTCGAAGAGTCCACCTCTTTCAGGTATGGATGGCCATCCAGAACGAGTGCATCCAGCTTATCATAGTCGTCCGGTTCTCTCAGCTCCACCAGCAATAGATCAGGAGACTGAGAGGCCACCTTTTTATAATGGATCCTCTTGCTGATCATCTGGCCTTTGAGGTCAGATGCGATACTTGTCAGCCTGCTCTCCACGGCCTTTTCAGACACCACCTTCAAAACCAGGTGCATACCGCCCTGCAGGTCAAGCCCGAGCTTAATCTTCTCCTTCGGGCCTATCCATCCTTCGGGGACCTCCTTTCCTCCAAAGAAAGTGGGTGCAGCAAAAAACAAGCCCACAACAATCACCAACAGTATCAGCAACCCTTTCAATTTAAAAATATTCATTACAACCCCCGGATTTACGTATTGGTCTGTTCTCCGCTCTTCTTATGTGCTATGAATTCCCTCGATACTTTGATCTTGACCTTCTCTCCGAGATCCAGAGTAAGCACCTGGTCGGAAACTCCAACCACTTTGCCGTGTATCCCGCCGCTGGTGATAACATCATCTCCTTTGGTAATACTTGCGAGCATCGCTTTGTGCTGCTTCGCCTTTTTCTGCTGCGGCATAATCAAGAGAAAATAGAATACCACAAAGATAAGGATTAAAGGGGCCATGCTCATGAACAGACCCATTGTATCGCCACCTGAGCCGCCAGCTGCATACGCTATACTAATCATCGTACATCTCCTTCACTTGTTTTCTCAACCTATCAAAGCACCTCTCCTTAATGGAATGCCGTATATCAGACATTAATTCAAGATAGAAATGCAAATTATGTATTGTATTTAGAATAGATCCAAGGATCTCCCGAGATATATATAAATGCCTGAGATATGCAAGGGAAAAATTTCTGCAGGTATAACACGTACACGTCTCATCAGGCGGATACGGATTGTTCTTATAGCGGGCCTGCTTCAAGGTTATCTTCCCGTTCCTGGTGAAAAGCATGCCGTTGCGCGCATTTCTCGTAGGCAGTACACAATCGAACATATCCACCCCGCGGGAAACGGCCTCGACGATATCTTTCGGAGTTCCCACCCCCATGAGGTATCTTGGCTTCTCGAAAGGAATGTCCGGGACCGTCACATCGAGGGTGTCCATCATGATGTCGTGTCCTTCACCAACTGACAATCCGCCGATGGCAATCCCGTCGAACGGCAACGACGATATCTCTGAAGCACTTCTCTTCCGGAGGTCCTCATATACGCCTCCCTGGATGATCCCGAAAAGTGCATTTTCGTTCGTGCGGGCAGCAAGACATCTTTCAGCCCAGAGGGTCGTTCTCTTCACAGAGGTGGCTACATACTGCTCGGAGCTGGGATACGCTACACACTCATCGAGACACATCATGATGTCCGAGCCGAGATCTTCCTGTATCTGTATGGCTTTTTCAGGAGTAAGCACATGCCGGGATCCATCCAGGTGAGAAGCAAACCGCAATCCCTCATCATCGATCTTCATAAGTTTCGCAAGGGAAAAGGCCTGGTAGCCGCCGCTGTCTGTCAATATCGGTCCATTCCATGCCATGAATGCATGGAGGCCCCCAAGTGATTTAATCAGGTCCTCACCGGGCCTCATATGGAGGTGGTAGGTATTTGACAGGATGATCTGCGAACCCAGGGTCTTCAGAATCTCAGGACTCATGGCCTTCACGGTGGCCTGGGTGCCCACAGGCATAAATATGGGTGTGTCCACCGCTCCGCGAGCGGTCTGGAACATCCCGCATCGTGCATCGCCATCCGTGCACGACACATCATACTTAAAAGATGAACATTGCATCGCCATAACTGAAAAACCTGTATTCCTTCTCAACTGCCTCTCTATATGCATTCATGATCAGATCATAGCCGCCAAAGGCTGTTACTAGCATGAGCAACGTGGAGCATGGCAAGTGAAAATTTGTCAGGAGCGCCCCCACACAGCGGAACGTGAATCCCGGATAGATGAAAATATCCGTTGATCCTGAGCCTGCAACGATCTCGCCATGCCGTAGCATGAGATGCTCCAGCACACGGGTAGTCGTCGTACCCACGGCAACAATTCTTCTGCCCTTCTCGAGTGCCTGTCTGATAGTCTCGGCAGTTTGATCGGAAACTGTGAATTCTTCGGAATGCATTACATGATCTTCAACCCTTTGCGTACGCACGGGCACAAAGGTTCCCGGGCCGACATGAAGGGTGATGAAGGCAACAGATATACCGCGCGTCTGAATCTTCTGGAGAAAATCCCGGGTAAAGTGAAGCCCTGCCGTCGGGGCTGCCACAGACCCGTCCGTGCTTGCATAGACGGTCTGATAACATATCTCGTCCATATCCTCCGCCTCCCGTTCGATATAGGGCGGCAATGGAATCTTCCCGATGGTTTCCAGCAGTTCATGGTCCGAAAAGGTCACCTCAAACCGGTCATCTATGCGGTCTTCGACCACAGCAGAAAGGCCGCCGTCAAAAAACAGCTGCATTCCGGATCTGGGGGCCTTTGATGACTTTACAAAGCACTGCCAGCACGTACGCGTAATGCTCTTGATGAGGAGCACCTCAACCTTCCCGCCTGTTGCTTTCCTCCCCAGCAGACGGGCATGGATCACCCGGGTATCATTCAGTACGAGAAGATCGTCCTCATGCAGATTATCAAGGATGTCCTCAAATCGTTGATGGCACAGGCCTTCTTGTGCTCTATCCACCACAAGAAGCCGCTCTGTCCCCCTCTCGAGGGGATACTGTGCAATAAGCCGTTTGGGCAGATGATAATCAAATCGGGCTATATCCACTGGTGCTATATCCCGCCAAGATGTCTGCCAAGGTATATTATCGCTACACCTGCAAATGCCACGACGATCCCGATAATCTGCAGCGTCTTATCCGGTATGGTATGTATGAATTGAGCAAGTTCTTTTACCTTGCCCGGGAAAGCAATGTACGGCACTGCCTCGATAATAAAAACCATTCCTAAAACACACAAGAAATATTCCATTACCGTGGCCTTATATCGAACTTTACTTGTGCAAGTCAATCTGGAAGGTCCTGCAGTACTCGTCCGAGACCACAGGTGAATCAATAGACCTTACGAGATGAAATGGGTCCTCTCCAAACAAAGCCTTGTTGCCTGACAGCCCCCTGGCTTTCCCGTACCTCATACAGATAGCTGCTGCCTGCGAGAGGTTGTCCTGGGAGATGTTCCCCCTGAGGATACACAGCGGACCGGGGACATCGGCGATCTTCAGGAATATATTGCCTGAATAGTTCATTGAAGCCAGTATCTTGTTCTCTTCTTCGTTGCGAGACACAATCAGGACAGTTGCTTCGTCGAGAAGAAACTGTCTCCCGACAATATCGAGCAGGAAGTCGGCCGGTCCGGGCAATTCTGGATGAAACCGTTTATATGTGGCTGCCACCTTGAGAGAGATCTGCTCATCCGTCAACAGACATCCACCGGCAGGGGTGGGGATCTTGTCACTCTCGATTCCATACCTGCTGGCAAGTGCAATCTGAATTTTTCTCCCCCTGCCTAAAATATCACCAAGCAACTCCCTGTCCACGATGCCTTCCTCTTCGGGAACCGTAACCGGTAAATGTTTGGCGCACAAAGGACGCAGCAAGAGCCCATCCAGGGCGGATTCCCTTTCAATGCTCCTCATGGGGTCCTTGCGCTGAGACATGGGCCTCTGTCCGAGTACCTCTCCGGTTATCACGAACGATGCGCCCAGTGTCTCGAGCAGGGCCCTGCATCTCTTGAGCATGCCGATCTTGCAGTCGATGCAGGGATTCAGATGTTTTCCATGGCCAAACTTCGGGTTCTTCACGATCTGTATGATGTCCTCGGAATAGTCTACAAGATGAACATGTATCCCGTAATTCTTCAAATGGTACTCTTTATAGGGCTGAGGGTCACGCATGATATCGAACCCGAAAAAGGGTGAATAGAAATGCAGCGGTATCACATCAATATGCTGTTCTTCAATCATCTTGACAGCAAGTATGCTGTCAAGCCCACCTGAATAGAGGGCAATACACCGTTTGTTCAACATAGAGGATTCTCCATTTCGGTAACGGGATGAAAGTATATCCATGAAAAAGAAGGAATTGTCAATCTTAAGCAGCGGGTACTATCTCATCAATCAGGATATGGCCGCATCAGACACTATTGCTTCAGAAACATGTGCGCAAAAAATAGAAAAAGAGCCTATACCCCGCATGGGGTATAGACCCATATCTTGGCGGGAGCGACGAGACTCGAACTCGCGACCTCCGGCGTGACAGGCCGGCGTTATAACCGATCTTAACTACGCCCCCTTAAGAAGGCATATAATCATGGTAGGCGGAACAGGGCTTGAACCTGTGACCCTCGGCTTGTAAGGCCGATGCTCTCCCAACTGAGCTACCCGCCCCCGATCTGACTATATAAATATGTTACTTGTTTACAACCTCTTTAAAGGCTTTCCCAGGTCTGAAACGAGGTGCCTTGGACGCCTTTATCTTAATGGTTTCCCGAGTTCTCGGATTGACACCTGATCGGGCAGCCCTCTTGGCAACATCAAATGTGCCAAATCCGACCAGTGTTACCTTATCACCCTTTTTCAGGGCATCCTGAATAGCCTCTGTGGTAGCATTAATCGCCTTCTCTGCAGCCGCTTTTGGTATCCCGGCCTTGTTCGCCACAACTGATATTAATTCTGTCTTAGTCAAAGTATACCTCCTATAAAATATTGGTTTCTCCCATGCCCAAACGCACATTGAAAACTATCAGTATTTATATTGGCTGTCAATACCTCAATTGAGGGCATAAGCGATTATCTCGTCCATATGCTCGACCATATGAATCTTCAAACCCTTCACGATTTCCCGTGGTGTGTCTTTTAGATCTTTCTCATTCTCCACCGGGATCAATACATGTTTCATACCTGCCTCTTTTGCCGCCAGAAGTTTCTCCTTGAGTCCTCCTACAGGAAGGACCCGACCGCCCAGGGTTAGTTCGCCAGTCATGGCGACCGTTCCCTTGACGGATCTCTTTGTCAATGCCGAGACAATGGAGGTAGCCATGGTGATCCCTGCAGAGGGACCATCTTTCGGCACGGCACCTTCAGGTATGTGAATGTGAATATCAAACTTGTCGTAGAAATCGTCCGCCAACCCGAATTCTTTTGCCTTCGACCGCACATAGCTCATCCCCGCCTGCGCAGATTCCTGCATGACCTCACCAAGCTTCCCGGTTAACATGAGTTTGCCCTTGCCCGGCATGACGGTGGCCTCCACAGGAAGCAAGGTTCCCCCCACCTCTGTCCACGCGAGGCCATTGGTAAGGCCGATGTGATCATTCTCGTCCCGAAGAGGTCTCCGATAACGGGGAACCCCCAGCAGTTCATGCGCCTTGTGGATGGTTATCCGGGGTTTGACTTTGTCTTTTCCTGAAACAATACCCTTTACAATCTTCCTGCATATCGACGAGATCTCTTTCTCGAGATTTCGAACCCCTGCCTCACGGGTATATTCATGGATGATGGTATCGATGGCCTTTGAGGTGAATGTCACCCCCTTGCCCTCCAGACCATTGAGCTTGAGCTGTTTGGGGATGAGAAATTTCCGTGCAATCATATGCTTTTCGTGAGAGGTGTAGCCTTCGATACGGATAATCTCCATCCTGTCCATCAGTGGAGGGGGTATGGAGTAGGTAGTATTGGCGGTGGTGATAAACATTACCTTCGACACATCATAATCCACATCCATATAGTGATCATTGAAGGCATAGTTCTGCTCAGGGTCCAGAACCTCCAGGAGTGCGGCAGAAGGATCGCCCCTGAAATCTACGCTCATCTTGTCCACTTCATCGAGCAGGAAGACCGGATTGGATGTTCCTGCTCTCCTGATCCCCTGAATAATCTTCCCGGGCATGGCGCCGATATACGTGCGCCTGTGGCCCTTGATTTCTGCCTCATCGCGGACTCCTCCCAGGGATACCCGCACGAACCGTCTCCCGGTCGCCCTGGCAATGGAACGGCCAAGCGATGTCTTGCCCACTCCCGGCGGACCGACGAGACAGAGGATAGGCCCCTTTACGTTCCCGACAAGATGCTGAACCGCCAGGTATTCGATTATACGCTCTTTCACCTTGTCCAGGCCGAAATGATCCTCTTCGAGGATCTGTTGTGCACCAAGGATATCCTTCTTGTCCTCTGATACCTCTTTCCACGGCAGAGAAAGGAACCAGTCGATATAGTTCCGGATAACCGTTGCCTCTGCACTCATGGGTGGCATCATCCTGAGCCTGCGCACCTCGTTGAGCGCCTTATCCAGCACGAACTTGGGCATATTCTTTTGACGAAGCTGTTTATCGAGTCCTGAAATCTCGTCATCCAGGGATTCCATCGCTATCTTTTGCGCATTGCTTTGTTCATAGTTTAAATTCTCCCGTTTGGATTCAGACCGCTGTTTGATCTGCTCTTTCAACCTCGTCTGGATGTTTGCAATCTCCAGCTCAGCTTGAAGATATTCAAAAATCCCATCCAGACGTGAGTCAACCTGCGTGTCTTCCAGCAGCGCCTGCTTCTTTGCGGTCTTCATCTCCAGGTATGAGACAATGATATCAGCGATCAGACCGGGATCATCCTGTGACTTGATCTTTTCGATCATCTCCGAGTGAACATCTATATGAGCGGATTCACAGTATCCCTGAAATGCATCCACGACCAGACGCCTTAAGGCCTCTGTCTTATTCTGATCCACTACAATGTCTGCTACCGGCTCGGTCTCTGCAAAGACGATATCCTCATGGTGGAACAACCTCAGGATATGGTGACGCGATTTTCCCTCGATGAAGACCTTCAGTGAACCCTCGGGAAGCCGTATCAGCTGAAGAATGCTGCAGACGACACCCATCTGATAGAGGTGCTTGTCGGTAATATCTTCCGCATCCGGGTGTCTTTTACAGCAGATCAGGATATCTTCTGCCGCATCATAGCTCAGACGCACCCAGTCTGCAGTCTTCTCATTCTCGATCAGCAGGGGGATAATGGTATGCGGAAATACTACAATATCTTTCAGGGCCAGGAGCGGAAAGACATTTTCTGCCGCATCTGTAAACATAACCCGCCTATGCCTGAGAGGTTTTCCTCTCGTAGACAATCATCGGGGGCTTTCCTTTCAGGATTACATCCTGGCTGATAATGCACTCTTTAACACCTTCCATGTCAGGTATCTCATACATGATATCAAGCATAACATTTTCTGTGATGGAGCGAAGTCCCCGAGCTCCCGATTTGCGTTTCATCGCTTCTTCAGCGATCGCCTTGAGGGCATCTGTACTAAATGTAAGATCTACGCCTTCCATCTTCAAGAGCGCCTGATACTGTTTGACAAGTGCATTTTTCGGCTCTTTCAATATTGCAATGAGGACATCCTCGTCCAGTTCATTCAGCGTGGAGATTACCGGGATTCTGCCCACAAACTCCGGGATCATCCCGAACTTGATGAGGTCTTCCGGCTGCACGTTTCTCAATATCTCACCGATATCCCTCTCCTCTTTGCCGGTAATATCTGCGACAAAGCCGATAGTTTTCTTGTCAAGTCTCTGAGATATGAGCTTATCCAGACCCACGAAGGCTCCTCCACAGATAAAGAGTATGTTCGTGGTATCTATCTGGATGAATTCCTGCTGTGGATGCTTCCTGCCCCCCTTGGGAGGGATTGAGGCTACCGTGCCCTCGATCAGTTTCAACAGGGCCTGCTGCACCCCCTCGCCCGAGACATCCCTCGTTATGGATGGGTTGTCCCCGCGGGAAGCTATCTTATCGATTTCGTCGATATATACGATCCCCTTTTGGGTCCGTTCCACATCATAGTCGGCGTTCTGGAGGAGATTCACGATAATATTCTCGACATCCTCGCCGACATAGCCTGCCTCAGTCAATGTCGTAGCATCAGCGATGGTAAAGGGGACATCGAGTATTTTTGCCAGGGTCTGAGCCAGAAGGGTCTTGCCGGAGCCTGTTGGCCCGATCAGGAGTATGTTGCTCTTGTTGATCTCGACACCGCCGATATTCGTATTGGATTCAATCCGCTTGTAGTGGTTATGAACGGCAACAGACAGGGTTCTCTTTGCGTATTCCTGACCGATGACGTACTCATCGAGTACTTCTTTGATCTCCGAAGGCTTCGGGATATTTGAAGATGAACTGAAATGCCTGTATTCGCCCTCTTCCTCTGCAAGGATCTCATTGCACAGGGCGATACATTCATCACAGATATAGACATCAGGCCCTGCAATGAGCTTCCGCACTTCCTCCTGCGACTTTCCACAGAAAGAACAGCGTAATCCAGGTCTGTAATGATCATTTATTTTTGGCATCTACACTCTCCCCTTCCTTCACCTTGGTGGGCCTCTTGTAAATCACATGATCAATTATACCATATTCTACCGACTCTTTGGCACCCATAAAAAAATCTCTCTCCGTATCAGTGCCTATCTTGTCTATCGGCTGGCCGGTATGGTGAGATAAAATTCTCTTGAGCTCATTCTTGAGCCTCATCATCTCCGCGGCCTGTATATTCACATCGGTGACCTGGCCCTGAACACCGCCTAAGGGCTGGTGAATCAATATCCTGGAGTGAGGCAGGGCATAGCGCATATCAGATTCCCCGGCAGCAAGGAGGACCGCTGCCATGGACGCTGCCTGGCCGATGCAGATGGTACTCACCTTGGGCTTGATATACTGCATGGTGTCATACACCGCCATACCTGCCGTCACAGATCCGCCCGGAGAATTGATATAGAAAAATATGTCCTTGTCAGGATCTTCAGACTCCAAAAAAAGAAACTGTGCGACCAGAAGACTCGCAACATCGTCATTGATCTCGCTGCTCAGTATGACAATCCTGTCTTTGAGCAATCTGGAATAGATATCGTAGGACCTTTCGCCCCTATTCGTCTGCTCCACCACTATCGGCACTAGTGTCATCGGATTCTTCCTCCAGCTGGTCCACTTCCTCTACTTCGGAATTTTCTATTATGTAATCGTATACCTTCTTTTCTATGATACCAAACTTCATCTCATCGATACTGCCCCTCTCCTCAAGACCTTTCTTTACCACGTCAACTTCCATATTGTACCGGGCAGCAAGTTTTTCTATCTCATCATCGATGTCCTGATCAGTGGTTTCAATCCCCTGTTCTTTTGCAATGGCCTCTACGAGCAGGGAGGTCTTTGTAAGGGTCTGGGCAGAGGCCAGGGTCTCATCCTGAAATGCCTGGGGATCAGGATACAGGTCTTCCAGCCTGATACCCTGTGCACTCAATCTCTGGGACATCCCCTGAATCATCATCCCTGCCTGAAGCCTGACCATGGATTCCGGTACATCAAAGGAATTTGCCTCGAGGAGTCTGTCCTGTATCTGCTTCTCAAGCGCCATCCTGGAATCCGCTTCGAGCCTCTCGGTCAGATCATCGATGATGACCTTCTTGAGTTCATCCATGGTTTCAACATCCTGACGGGCCTTCTTGGCAAACTCGTCGTCAAGCTCAGGGAGTTCACGGTGCTTAATGGATGAAACTACGATCTTGACGTGTGCGCTCTTGCCGCGCATATCCTGCATGAAGTGGTCTTCGGGGAACTCGATATCAAGCTCTTTTTCCCCACCCAGAGACATATCGATCACCGCCTCTTCCACACCCGGGAAGCCGCTCCTACCGCCAGCCTCTACGGTCATCTTCTCACGGTTCAGGTCGGGATTGTCCTCACAGGTAACATTGACAATCACATAATCACCCTTAACGACCTTGTACTCAGGATCCTCGATCTCATTCATCGTTACATAGGTTTCCTGGAGTCTTTTAAGGACATCGTTTATGTTCTCTTCCTCAACTTTGACCTTCTGTTTCTTCAGTTCAAAGCCCGTATACTTTTCAGGAGCAATCTCGGGTTTCACATCAAACTGGGCGGTAAAGACAAAATCTTCGTTCTCCTTTGGCGGATCATTCTTGATATCAGGCATTGAAACGACAAAGAGTTCGTTCTCCCTGACTGCCTGTTCGAATTTATCGTTCACAAGCTTCTTTGAGAGCTCGCCTTCTATATAGTCGGCATAGTACATCTTGACCACGTTCTTCGGGGCCTTTCCCTTCCTGAATCCCTTGATGACCACCTTGCCCGAGACATCCTTGTAGATCTCGGAGGTAACCGCGTTCACCTCTTCCTTTGGTACGACAACCTTCATTTCCTTGCGTGTGCTGCTTACATCAGTTATTTCGACCTTCATTCCTTTTCCTTTCTGCATTCACCTGTAGGTGTTTTCATTTCAACATGTAAATGGGCTCCAGGTCAATGGCTTTTTGGTAGACTGAGCTTCGTGAAAACATCGTGCATTTCTCGAGAATATACCCCCTGCTGAGAATAGATCACAAAAGGTCTTTCCATACGGAGTTCTCTTCCCCCGTCCTTGATTCCGGAGACAAGACAGATCTCAGGGCCGGAATTCATGTCCGAGTACACAACCATCATCCTCTTTGGTTCAATATTGAAGAACCGCATGGATACAATGAGATCCGGCAGCCGCCACGCGGGATATACGATATGGAATCGCCCCGAGGGCTTAAGCAGCTCATAGGAGCGCTTCATGAGGGTATCCAGGTCAAGCAGGATCTCGTGGCGCGAGAGAGCCTTGTTTTTCTCCGGATTGATCCTGCCCGTTGCAACAGGTCTGTAGGGAGGATTGGTGACAATGGCATCGAAGAGCTGTTCGTCATAGTGCTTGATATCGGTGCAGACGATTCTGACCCGGTCGTCAAGACCGGAGAGATGTACTGATCGCCGGGACATCTCTGCCATGTCTTCCTGGATTTCCACACCGGTGACACACAGTCCCTTTATTGCAGCCAGGAGTATGGAGATGACCCCGGAACCCGACCCTATATCGAGGATCTGTATTCCTGGTTTTTCCTCTACAAATGCGGCTAGAAGATAGGCATCGACGGAAAACCGGTATCCGTTCTTTTTTTGAATGATGGAAAGATCGCCGCAGGAGAGAACCTCAAGGGTCTCTCCCGGCTGCATGATATTATGTGCCATCTGGTATGTGGATGAGGTGTTCAAGCAGATTTTCAAACGGGAACAGCTCCTGTTCGCTGAAGAAAAGCTCGATCTCTTTGGCTGCACTGGCCGGACTGTCGGATGCATGGACAAGATTCGACCTGGTAGACATGGCCAGATCGCCGCGTATGGTCCCGGGCAAAGCTTCTCTGGAATTGGTCACGCCGCACATGGATCTCACCACCTTGATCGCTTCCAGCCCCTCGATGCACAGTGCAATGATCGGGGCAGACATCATGAACGCGGCTATCTTGGGGAAGAAAGGCTTATCCTTCAGGTGGGCATAATGCTCTTCAAGCATTGCCATATCAAGCTTCATCATCTTCATCCCAATGATCTTCAGGCCTTTCTGCTCAAGTCTGGTGACAACCCGGCCTATCAATCCTCTCTGGACTGCATCGGGTTTTATGAGAACCAACGTCCTTTCCATGCACCCTTCTCCGTTCTTTTTACAATCCTCTCGTTATGCGTTTCCCTTAGGTTTATGCTACTCGCTCTCGACCTCGTGGTTTATGGTGTACTTAGCGACCACCGATGCCAGGCTTACCGGAGCAGGCTGACCCTTGGCTATCAAATGCAGGGCATCCAGATCGGATTTCCAGACAATCGCGCCCGGTGCAACAAAGCATATGCTGTCCGGCTCATAAGCGGTGTACAGCTTATCATTCTTGAAATAGAAATATTCGGTGCTTACCTCTGTAGGATAGGCGCGCATCAACGGAGGAATATCACTGGGCTTGAACCAGAGTTTGATCTCCCGCTCTGCATCTTCCAGGTTAGCAGAGGCATGGACCAGATTGTCCAGGCGATCACCGATTTCTTTGCCTGTCTCATCCTTGATGGTAACGACTGTCCCCAGCGCACGGATAGATCCCGGCTTGGTATCCCGGGCGACATGCGAGTTGGTGGGACCCGCGATATTCCGGATCTTCTGTATGGCATCCTCTCCCTGATACACAAAGGCTATCACCCTTCTCCTCATCGGGTTGTCGGGATAATGTATCTCTCCCCTGATATACTCCTGCAGGGAGGCAAAGAAAGGCTTGCCGATATGCTCGGCATAGTGTTCCTGGGCAAGTATCCTGCTGACATACACGATCTTCGCACCGGCGAATCTAAGCCCGGTATGAAATTCGGAAAGCTGGGAAAGCACATATCCGGTCAATGAATTCTTCAGTGCATCCGGCTTGATGAGCACGAGTGTCTGTTCGAGTTGTTTTTTCTCCATATCCATCTCCTCATTCGTCTTGTTATCAGTCTCGAGTACGGCATTTGCCATACAGGCATTGCACTGCCAAAGGCATTACAGGAATCATGAAAGCCGGTCAAATAATGCCAGTACAGATATGCGCACTCTGTTTCCTGTCTGAGTAGTACATGGACAGATCAAGGGATCTGCCCGCATTTCTTGCATATCCTTTTAAAAGGGCCGTTCCTCCCGGCCGTCTGTCGAAACCCTGTCTCCCTGCCAGACGCCCCGATACGGTACTGCCTTACCATCAATCGGGAAAAAGGCAATACATAAAATGCGGAATCCCATCTGGATCTCCACATCGCCTGCTCCCTGGTGTTTCATCCCGACGGTAAGCCTGCCCTGATAGTTCGGCGAGATGAAGGCTGTCTCAAGCGGTATGCCGGACCGGATCAGGGTCGTCCTGGGTCTGATATACGCGAACATGTCTTCGGGCATATTCACCTGCTCAATGGTCTGAAACAACAAATACTCGCCATTGGATATAGTAAAGATACCGTCGGGTGAATCCTCGATATCGAGGACCTTTTCGATCTCAGGGGTTACTCTGCTGTCCCTCATGAGACGGGCCCCTCCCACAGGCCGGTAAATGGCCCCGAGTCTCAAATCCACCGTCGTGCCCTCGATCATTTCGATCTGATCTTCCCCGATGAACTCCACCAGCGGTTTTTTCACCATATTCTTGGTCACATGATCCTCGACCGTCACCCCGTCGCGTATCATATGCACGATCTTATCTGCACCAAATACCACCTATAACCTCCTCTTTGATGTGTCAGGTTGGAAAAAACTCAAGGCATATTCTATCGTCTCGTCTTTGACAATGAGTTGTTCAACCTTCGTATGGCTTGAAGCAAGCACCTCTTTCCAGTAACTGTCGCGCTCCGGGATCGGTGAATCGTAAGCATGTTCATAGACCACCCGGACGATCCCGGACATGACTATGAGTTTTGCACACGTTATACATGGCTCCAGAGTGCAGTATATGCTGGCCCCTTCCAGGCTTACGCCCTTCTTCGCTGCCAGGGAGACGGCATTCGCTTCGGCATGGGCCGACCTGCACATATCATATTTCATGGCCTCGGGCCATTCAAGCGATCTGCGGAAACATTTCCCTTCATCCATGCAATGCGCCTGCCCCGGCAGCGACCCGTTATAGCCGCTGGCGATAACCTGCCGGTCCTTTACCACGACTGCACCGGTGGGCCTGGACAAACAGGTGGAACGGGATGCGGCAAGCTTTGCAAGCATCATAAAATATTCATCCCAGGAGGGTCTTTGGATTATCATAGATTTTCACCCTTCACCCTTATTCAAGAGCATATCAAGAGCATTATGTAATGTCTTCATGCCACCTTTATTTATCTGATAATACCGGTCACCAAGGCCGATATAATACTGGGAATACAGCACAATGTCAAAAACCGGAGACGCATCCTGATAAAATATCTGCACAGACCGCTCTCTTTGCGCATCTTTTAGGACCTGCATATATTCTTCCTCATACTCAAGCATATTCAGCGTCTCAATGAAAGCATCGATGAGATGAGATTCATGAACCCTTCGGTCTCCCCTGTACCAGGCATCTTCCTTTCTGGAGAATGTCTGTTCTTTCCCATCAAGGAGGGTGATCTTTGTCACTGCCCTTTCGTCAATGCTGAGAAGTGATCTGTCCGTAACGTCCATCACATCATTGGGTATGAGCAGGAGGAGAGAATTACGTATGGTCACCATACAATCCTGCACAGCGGAAAATGCGTAGATATCCTCTTCACCGCGGGGCATCTGCCATATCCGGAGGGCTTCGGCACTGCCATCAGAAGCAAGTTCAATAGTGATATCAGGTTCCCCCGGGGCTTGCGATTCACTGGTATATGCCTGAGCTTCGAGCCGGCACAGAGTGCCGAGGAACTCGTTCATCTTCGATGTCTTGACTTTTCTCGCCTCGTCACCAAAAAGATGCCAGAGACCATCGCTGTTCCTTAAGAATTCGAGGATGAGGGCGTGCCTCTTTATGGTGATTCTTTGAATGTCAGCATAGGGCAGGCTGAAAAGATGCTTGTCGCGAAGCGTGAAGAGATCTTTATCCACACCTGATTTCTCGTATGCATTAATCAGAAAGATATCGTCCCTGGTGGATGAGCCGGCATAGCAGTAATTCTTGGTCGGGGTCTGGCCACCTATATTCAGAAAGAACTCTGCTTCTTTTGTCTTGAAGACCAGGCTCAGTTCCGGCGGATCGAGACCGAGGTCTCTCAGGGATGAGACCTCGCCGAGAGACCGCTGAGTTCTCAGTCCTGCCAGTGTAAACAGAAGGCTCTCTACTGCAGAGGAATCCGCCGGTTTCTCAATAGGGGTCGTTATCCACCACCTGGAGTCCTTCTTTGATAGCGATATCGTATTGGCTCCATAAATACTGATCTGCTCTATATCGGATGTATCCAGAGTGAATATCTGCCGGGCCTTTTCTTTTTCAGCTTGTTCAGCCATTGGCTGATATAGCTCGAAATAGTAATAATACCCTGCCAGAATTACGAGAATCCCCAGAGAAATGAGCAGTGTCTTAAGCCTCACGCCCTTCTCCTCATCCAGAAAACCACCAGCGCCGAAGTCAGGATCAGCACCGGTATGACCACGACGGGCACCCAGAATATCATTCTGCTCTGGCCAGGGGTGAGAATAAAGGGCCTGTCACCGGGACTCTTTGCATCTATGGTGATCATGTGGCCCTCACCCAGCAGCATATTGATACAGGTAAAGGCCAGATCCTTATTCCCGGATACATTCAGATAGGCATTGGTAAGGAAATCGGTATCGCCGAAGACCATCAGGCTCGTCTGCAGGTTGTTTGCTGCAGCGCGCCTTGCACATACAGCAATGTTCAAAGGACCCGGGGTCTCTTCGGCGGAGCGGTCTGCCTTACCCTCATCGAACAGTGTTGCAAAATCGGTCTCCGACCAACTCTGTTTCGAGGTCCTGGCAATCCAGGTCACCTCGAGATCGGGAGAGAGTTCCTTTTTGATCATAAGGGCCCGTGATGTGGGGAACAGTGTTGCATAGGCAAAGCCTTTTATCTCCGGCATATCTCCGTAGGTATTCACAACAGGGACGGTATAATCACCGCCCACCAGGGTGCTCAACGTATCGATGACAATACCGCCATCAAGGATTATCCCGTAGTCGCCCAGAAGTTCATCGAGCCCCGCATTCCCCCCCGGCTCCAGGGTGACGAGCATGTTTCCGCCGCCGGCAAGGTAGGTGCGGATAATCTCCAGTTCCTCCGCCAGGAATTTTTTTCGCGGTCCGGCCACGACAATCAGGTCGGCATCCGATGGAATCCCCGGTTTACTCATGAGCAGGTGGGGGTGCACCTCAACATCATCGAGAGCCAGGGCAGTGCCGAGCTGTGAGATACCCTGGTTGTGTTCATGCGAGATATCCCTCTCACCATGCCCGGTGATGAGATAGATTACCTGTTTCTTGTCCCGCATCAGTTTCACCAGGGCATTGGTCAGGTTCTCTTCCGTTACCCGCTCGATCAGGGATTGCCTGCTCCCGGCAGTAAGAACAGCCTGGCCGTAGCGGTCAACACCGTACTGTCTGGCCATGCCTGGTCTGGCATCCGGATCGATTATCCGGTAGGTGATCCGCTTTGAGCCTGTGCTGTACAGGTCCATGATGTCTTGTGCGTGCCTTTTTTCAGGCCCCTCTTTGTCGAAGACGGTTATCTCCACGGCAACGTCCAATGAATTCAGGACATTTGTGGTTCTTGTATCCAGGGTGTTCGAACCTGTCCTGCTCAGATCCCAGCTCGTGTTATGATTGGATGCAATGAAATATACCAGGACAAGGATGATTCCCAGTATCACAACAAAGGCACCGGCTGATGTGGTATAGGCGATCTTACGGACCACAACCCTACCCCCTCCACCGGTGAGAATCGAGGATTCTTAAGGTAAGGGCGAGAAAGAAGACCGAAAAGCACACATAAAATACGATATCCTTTATGGTGACCATGCCCTTGAGAAACCGTGACAGGTGGCTGATGAGCGAGATCTCCTGCAGAAATTCACTCGCGGCAGTGTTCGGTACAGCCCCTGCAAACCACCCGATCACCCAGAAACCCAGCACCAGACCCAAGGTCAGTGCTGCAGCGATAATCTGGTTCTTTGTCAGGCTCGAAGCAAAAACACCCAGTGACAGTATCGCACCGCCCATGAGCACCAGACCGATGTATGAGGAAAATACGACACCCCAGTCAGGTACTGCAATAACAGCCATCAGGGCCATCAGGACCGAGGTTATGGCAAGTATACAGAAGAGGACAGTAAGGCCCGCCAGATACTTGGCGACGAGCACACTCAAATCACTGAGCGGATAGGTAAACAGGAGTTCTATGGTACCTAAAGAGCTTTCCTCGGCATAGAGCCGCATGGAGATAATAGGGACGATAAAGACAATGAGCATGCTCATATCTGAGAATACCGGCCTCAGGAGGACCTCGTTCATATCAACCCCTGTTTCCATCTGGTATTGCGCGATCTTCGTGGCCAGGAGGCTCACGTAGACCATGGCGTTATAAAAGAAGATGCCAGAGATGCAGATGAAAATGGAGGCGATCACATAGAATATGGGAGACGAGAAATAGATGGAGAGCTCCTTGAAATAGACGCTACGCATCCGGGCCTTCCTCCTCGGTGATCAGTTCCATGAAGATCTCTTCGAGGCTCATCTCTTTACGGACGATCTCCAGCAAGGGGATCCCGGCACCTACGATTTTTTCAGCCATGACGGGCCTGAGGTCCCTATCCTTTATTGTCTCCACATTGAGAATGCTGGAATTCGAACTGGAAACCGACAGAACACCTTCAACGCCTTCGATTATTTTCAGGGCTTCTTCAAGACGCTGGCCCACCTTGATTATGATGCTGGAATGATCCTGGAGACGGGCCTTGAGGCTCTGGGTCCGGTCAATAGCCACGATCTTTCCTTTATTGATTATGGCAACCCTGTCACAGAGCTGGCTCACCTCCGGGAGGATGTGGGAGGAGAGAATAATGGTCCTGGACCCGGACAAGTCCTTTATGAGCTGCCTGATTTCGTAGATCTGTTTGGGATCGAGCCCGATGGTCGGCTCATCGAGTATGAGCACGGGCGGATCGTTTATCAACGCCTGGGCGAGCCCTACTCTCTGCCGGAACCCCTTGGACAGCGTTGCGATGACAGTGTTCTGCACCTCCTCCAGGCCGAACTCACAGATCACCTTGTTTACCCGCGATGCCATGTTTACCTTCTTTACACCCTTGGCCCTGGCCACGAATTTCAGGAAGGTCTTCACCCGCATGTCCGGATACAGCGGGGTATTCTCCGGCAGATAGCCGATGCACTGCCTTGATTTCATGGAATCCTTGACCGTGTCATACTCCATGACAGAGACGTGGCCGGAGGTGGGGGGCATGAATGATGTGATAATCTTCATGGTGGTGGTTTTGCCTGCACCATTGGGCCCCAGAAAGCCAAGAACTTCACCCCTGTTCACCTTGAAAGAAACATTGGAAATAGCGATCTTCGGGCCATAAGCCTTGGTCAGGCCATCAATGGTTATCATGCATCACTCCCCGCAATCCAAAAAAATCTGCTGTGTCTCCAATCACAAGATAGACAAAAAGTCAATCCTGGGATAGATTACCCGTATATTCACCCATGAATTCATGCCTGAAGGCCGGGAAGAACCGATATACAGACTGCGACACCCTTCTTGAGGAGAGCTTGTATGGTCGATGTTATCATTGTAGGGGCAGGTTACGGCGGGATGAGCACGGCCGCACTGCTTGCACACTCGGGGCTATCTGTACTGGTTATCGAGAAATCATCGCTGATCGGCGGAAGGGCAAGCTCCTACAGGGATGACGATGGATTCACCTGGGAGTATGGCGCTCACTCGCTGAGGCTTGCGCATAAAGGGATTGCCGGCGAGGTCTTTGCACGATTGGACGATGAGATAAAATTCCTCCCGAGAACCAAAGATGCAAAGCTTGTCTTCAAGAACAGGCTCTGGCCCAGGCCCGAGGGCCCGCTGGGATTCCTCAAAAATCCCATGCTTTCTCTCAAGGCGAGATTGCTGTTGCTCCTCCTGATGGTCAGGATCAAGAAAGCCGACCCACAGATGTGGTACGACCATACACTCCTTGATTTCTATCGAAGATTTTCTTCAAACGCTGAACTGGAAGCATTCCTGAGTTTTCTTGGCATGACCATCATGTGTCCCGATCCTCACAAGGTCAGTGCAGGAGAGGTGATTGCCTTTCTTCAGCGGGTCTTTAAGGCAGGGATCGGTGTGGGAGAGCCGGTGGGAGGATCAGCCCAGCTCTTTTCCAAGCTGAGGTTCCATGCGGAGACAAGAGGCGAGGTCCGGGTCAATGAAACAGTCACATCGATCCTGGTGGAACAGGACCGGGCAGTAGGTGTTTTAACCGATCAGTCGAGCTACAGAGCCGGCTGGGTGGTGTTTGCAGAGAGACTCCCGCTGCTCTTTGATGTGATTGAGAAAGATCTTTTCCCGCAGAAATTTGTATCGTATTGCGAAGCGATCGAACACAGCTCCTCCCTGGTCTTTGATTTTATCACCGACTACCCGATAACCGACATTAACGGCTCTCTCCTGGGGGTTGATATCCCGCTGTGGGCACGGTTTCAGTCAAATACCGACCCGAGCTTCACGCCGCACGGCAAGCATATCTCCACCTGGGGCATCATGCTCCCCTGGGGATTCGACGGGGACCCGGAGGCTATCGAGCAGACCGAGAAACGGCTCAAGATAACCATCGCCACCCTCTTCCCCCACCTGCTGCCAAACTTGGTCAGAGAGCGGAAACTCATTGTGCCCGTCATGAACGGGAATGTGCTTACCCCGGCCCAGTCAAAACCTCACAGACCTGATGTGAAGTGTCCTTTCATCAAGGGGCTCTACTTCGTGGGGGATACCGTAGCGGGTGACGGGTGTTCGGGCGACATCAGTTTCTCATCGGCCATGAAAGCTGCTGATGACATCCTCGCAGAAGCCGGGAAATCATCATGACCTCCCGCTCCGGGTTATTGCAATCAATGCGGGGCTCTGCTATTACCTGGATTCCATGAATCATACGGCTGCCTTTTTCGATATGGATTACACCATCACCTGGGAAAATTCAGGGCCGTCATCGGTGAAGTTTGCAAGGAAACACGGCCTGGTAGACATGAAGCATCTTGTAAAAGGCATTGTCAAGTTCACCCTGTACCGACTCTCTCTCATCAATGTCGAGGGCTGGTATGAGAGGAATATGGAGAACATCTCGGGCCTGCCATTGAAAGATATGGAACACTTCTCATCGCTGTGGTTCGAGGCAATGATCAGAAATGCCATCTACAAGGAAGCCGTGCAGTATATAAAAGACCATGCGGAGAGAGGTCACCGGGTGGTCATCATCAGCAACGCCCCGTCATTTTTTGTGCAGCCTGTGGCGGATGCGCTCAAGGTATCCGACGTCATCTCCACCCGGGTGGAGGTCCAAAACGGCATACTCACCGGCAAGCTCATAAAACCGTTGTGCTATGGAGAAGGGAAACTGCACTATGCACAAGCCTGGGCCGAGCTCAATGATATAGATCTGGCCGGGAGCTACTTCTATACAGACTCGTATTTCGACCTGCCCTTCATGAAGGCCGTGGGCAACCCCATTGCCACAAACCCGGACAGAAGACTCAGGAG
>ERZ795057.900-NODE-900-length-28449-cov-7.387371_pt1 | contig 28449 bp, 21 predicted proteins | sample MGYA00375141_ERZ795057 | MGnify/ENA primary metagenome ERZ795057 (study PRJEB30186, sample SAMN05720163) | activated sludge metagenome | isolation source: Anaerobic digester | place: Hong Kong | collected 2015-01-26 ...
GATGCTGCCTTACACCATGAAAAAAAGTTATGCCAGGCCTCAGAGAATAAAATAAAAAACAAAGCCTGGGAATATCCCGTCATTTCAGATTATAGAAATCAACGGCATTGTCGTAAAGTATCATCCTTGCGACTTTATATGCTTCATTCTCTGAGAAATAACCTGTTTTTACCTTCTCAATTAGAACATTTGAAATAATCTGCCGGGCGATGACCTGATTCCCATATGTGTTTTCCACGCATCGCTGGTCACCGCCGAAAGCCATTATCTTTGAAACGGGAACAGCTTCAAGCCACTCATGAAGATACCTTTCGGCATATGCAGGAGATATGGAATAGGTCCAGTTCATGTCGATGTAAACATTGGTAAAATTTCTGACAAGGGTGGTAAGTTCTCCCCCGAAAGGATAACTGCCATGAAAAAGTACAAATTCAACATCAGGGTATTCTGAAAACAGATTTACCAGAAGCCGGGGATCGGAATTGGCGAGGATATTTTTACCTCCGGCCTGGATGCCTGTGTGAAATGCCACCGGCATTTTGTGCTTCCTGGCCAGGTCGAGTATCCTGAACATAATGTAATCCTGAAGAGGCTTTGCGTCTGCTGAGCTTATAACCAGATCCTGGTTTCCGTTTATGAGTGTCCGGAAAACCTTCCTTGCTGCTTCAGGGGGCACTTTTTCGAAATTCAGACTTCTTTTATAGGCAACATTTATTTTAATTGCCACCATGCCCTTTTTCATTGCTGCTTCGAAAGCGGTATTAACAGACTTAACGTAATCTTCGAGTGTGTAAATAGGTTCAACCTGCATCACGGCAAGAGAATCAATCCTGAACTTGCTTCTCAGCGTAAGCCAGCCTGAGAATCGTTTGGCATATTTTACAAAATCATATTTCGGATCGAGGTAATCATAATCCTCTATCACGTATTCAATGCGGCATCGGTCTTTCAATACGTGGCTGAACCAGTCGGAGGAATATGTCTGTCTGATCTTTGCCGAGAGCGGGCCCACAGTTGTGCTGTTAAGGTCATTTATTCCGTACAGGTCGTTGATTGCTATTTTTAGTATCCTGTTACTGACCGTGTTAAAGGATTTCTTCCAATAGGGTTCAATTATCTTCCATTTCTCCTGCACCGGCGTCGGCTCCAGATAGAGTTTTCTGAACACGGTGGCTGGCATTCCTGCCGAGATCAGGGCATCATAGCTGTTCTGCTGAAACAGAAGTGAAAAATCCAGGAAAGTGGTCTGCTTTAGAAGCTCCGGGTCGAGGAAATGTTCATGAGTATCAACTATTTTCAGGCTGTCGACGTAATTTCTTATTCTCTCTTCATATCCGGGTAACACATAAACCTGTGAACTGCTTACGGCAACAGAGGCAGTCAAAATCACCAGGATGAGAACAAGTTTATTCATTTTGGTCCTGGAGTGGTTTTAAATGCTTTTTGTAAAGGGATTGGATTAACTTTATTTTATGTAACACTTATGATGGAGTGTTTCCCGATATAATCAGGATCAATATCTATCCCCATTCCCGGACCTGCAGGTACTTTAATAATACCCTCATCGCTTGCAAGTGGTGATGTTTCGCAGGTGAACGGAAGGCTTTTATTGAATCCTTTAAATTCGTGATAAGGACCTGCATTGGGAATTGCCGAGACAAAATGCATCATATACAGGTACCCCAGTCCTGATCCCGAGATATGAGGTGTGCATACTTTGCCAAGTGCTTCAGCCATCATGGCTACTTTCATCGACCTTATCATACCCCCGAAATAAAAAACATCGGGCTGGACTATCTGCAATGCGTCATTGGCAATGAGCCAGCGGAAAGAGTGAAGACTTGGTTCCTGTTCTCCGCCTGCAATTGGTATGTCCAGTGCACCGGCAACTTCTTTCGTTTCTTCGTACCAGTCGAAGGGTACAGGCTCCTCGTAAAAATCAATCTTGTACTCTTCCATTATCTTTCCTATCCTGATAGCTTCATCAGCGGTGTAGGATCCATTTGAATCGGCATATATTACCATCTTGTCTCCAAACGTTTTACGTACCAGGGGGATCAGCTTTTCACTTCTGCCTGCCGGTGATTCATAGTTATTGCTCATCCGGCCTCCAACCTTGAATTTAAGGGCTTTGGCTTTTGTCTCGCCGACTTCCTTCAGGAGATGTTCAACTGTCAGTTCAGCCGAAATACCTCTTTCCCCGTTTGCCTGGTAAACAGATATTTCGGGATTATGTATAGTGCCTATCAGTTGTCCGGTTGATTTACCGGCAATTTTGCCGAGCATATCCAGGATGGCGAATTCTATGGTTGCGAGCGGGACCCAGAGTGCAAGGTTCTGCATTTTATAGTTACTCTGGTACACATATATGTCATCGATGATTTTTTCAAGAGACCTCGCATCTTTACCGGGGAAAAACGGCTGTAACCGGTTTATAAAAACAGGCCACAACGATTTCATCTGGTCGTTGTTGGCGACAGAAATTCCCTCCGCGCCATCTTTGGACCTTACCCTGCAAAGAAAGGTATCTTTCAGCCTTAAGAGTTCAAGGTTATCTATTATTACTGGATCAGGGAAAAATTCTGTTTTTAGTACAGATTTTTTCAATATCCCGTCGAGTACCATGTATTTTTCTTTCATCGACTCCTTGTCCCGGGAGCATCCCGGCAGTGCAGATCCTATACCTGCAGCCAGAGATAATGAGATGAATTCTCTGCGGTTAGTTTTCATTTAAGCCATATTTTTCTTTCCATTCCGGGTAACGTTCAAAAACCTGCTGAGGTCCATCCGAAAACCAGCTGTAGCCGTTACGTCTCTCATAACCAATTTCCTCCAGCGTTTTCTTTTTGATGCCGTCGCGATCACACACATATGGTTCCTGTGTTTCAAGGTCATAGAACCTGGCCCACATGTCGCCTGCAGCGGGATCGTGAACCAGTCTGCGATCCCTTTTCCCGTCACTGTTTATGAATGTCTCAATCCTGACATTCTTAATTCTATGTGCATCAAGCCATTCCACTGCTCCTTCAACCGATCTTCTGATTGCACGCGATGGATCGGGAAGGTCCATAAGAAAAAGAATTATTCCTACTGACTCTCCTCCGCTGAAAGAGGGGAGTTCATAGGTTCTTGCCGGTGCCGGAAGCAGCGTGTTTTCGTCGTGCTGAGCGCACCATACTGTAGGTTTTCCATCTACTGCTATCTGCGTTTTCAGAATTATCCGTATTCCCTTGTCGTATGCTTTTTTTACCCTCTTAAGGTTTTCATTGCTGGTGACACTTTTATACAGAGGATCTCCATCGAGGATTGTCTTCAGCAGCCTGAGTATGTTGACGATCGCATTGTCGTTGAAAGTGATATGAGTATAATATCCTTTTCGCAGAGGCCAGAACATTGGCCATCCGCCGTTTTTATACTGTGCATCGAGAATGAATTGCAGCCCCCTGTTGTATGATTCTTTATAGATATCCTTTCCTGTGTTATTGTACATCCGGGCCATGAATTTCATTTCTGTTGTTGTAGCGTTGTTGTCAAAGATCGCGTCGTTAAGCCCTTTTTCGTCTCCTATCTTAGCTTTCTCAGGATCGGTTAGCGGCAGGTGCATTGCAATATTTTTCGGCCATCCTCCTATATCCCTCTGATACAGGAGAATGTTCTCTGCAACCCTGACTGATTCGTCCGAACCGTACCATTCATCAGGCATTCCGCTCGCCACATATTGCCACGATCGTCTTGTTATATCTGTCTGGGAAGATGCTTCAGCAGTTAATAAAATAATTATAAGAAGGGTAAAAATTTTCAGGACTGTGCTTTTCATTTTTTTTTATCTGTTTTTATTTATCAAAGTTATTTTCCTTATCGCTCCGGTTGTTTTGTATGTCGTTATGCCGAAGGGTTTTGATATATCAACCTCCCACCTCAGCGAAAGATGGCTTTGCCCCTGTACAAAATCAACTATCTTGTTGTCGTCGATCCAGGCTTCTATCTTTTCTTTTGTTACACTGAGCCTTACCGAGTACCATTTGTTCTGCTCAAATTCCCACATTCCGTATGTTTCATTTTCGGCTGCGTCGTAACTATCAATACAGCTCAGCCCTGTCACCGATCCTCCCCAGCCACCTAGTACAAGTGTAAGAAATGATTCCTCAACGGGGAAAGTCAGTCCGCAAAAGAAATCAGAACCATCTATCCGTTTTGCTTCAAGGTGTACCTCATAATCCATCTTCGGCAATTCCCCTGTCCATTTAACACCTGTTATCTCTTCACCTTTTTCTATTATTATGCATTCTTCATCAACAGATACTCTGCCATGTCCAACTGCATCGATAACCAGCCATCCGTCCAGTGACTCCCCGTCAAAAAGACTCTGCCGGTCCTGAATATCCTGCTGAAGAAAGTTGTTCAGCAGAAGAAATAATATCGTCAGAACATTCATGGGTTATAATAATAAGATCTTAAAGGTAACAAGGATTATTGATATTCGTCAAATACAACATTTCCATATTCAGGCCATCCCGTTTCGGTTATCTTCTTATGATATTCCCGCAGCCTGCCCGCATCTCCCCTCCAGTTCCACTGGCCCCTGGGCACCTTCTTGTCATAGTTCTCTATTGTTGTCGCGAGTACAGGCATTGTTGCCAGTGCATGATTCATTGTCTTTATGAGCCTGTCATTTCTGAATTCTTCCCCCCTGGCATATATCCTGTATCCGAAATATGCAGTTGCAGCAGCTTCATATACTCTTGCCGTTATCAGCGTACGGTTGAACAGTTCATATACCTGTTCGTAATCATCCGGTGCCATCACCTTTTTTGACCGTGTAACCAGACGAAGAGCTTTTTCTGCCTGCTTAACTCCGTATCTTTTCTCTGTAATGATATAACCGAGATACTCCTCATTCATCTTTTCTTCTTCTGAAACCCATTTATTTTCAATAACCTGCGGAGCTTCTGTAAGAAGCGGTCCGTCAGCTGATTTGAAACGGGCAGGGGAGAGGTGTTCGATCACGCCAGTCCAGTAGTGCTTTTCACGGTTCACACCATGCGGAATAAAGATCACCGGAGGATCGAGCCACTTACCTGAAACATGCCGGCCATAGCTCGATTTATAGGGGTCGTAGTCCAGCTTCGAATGGTTCGACATGTTTGTTCCAAGCGTATAAAAGGATGAACTTATGATATCGTAAGCTTTGCCGAATGCAGGTTCAAGGAAACGCACAGATCTTCTTCCATATTTCTGTGTCAGGAATTCTCTTGTAATTTGACCTCCTGTCAGGGTCTGATCCTCCGTATATCTCTTAAGAGTGTACAGGAGAATTTCATTGGGAGTGCCCACGAGACGGGTATCCCCGTACCGGTCCGTCCGTGCCACATAACCTATCACATTTGGTCTGTTAATAAGGTCGCTCCACCGGCGGATAATATATTCAGGCCATGTGTTTGCAACAACACCCTGTCCGTTAAATTCATTGCAGGCGTCAAATTCCATTATTGTTGGCCTGTCAATCGTACCAGCGTATTTGTCATTGGGATGTGTAAGGAAGAAATCATGAGGTGTTTCCTTCATCATGAGTCTGACCTTTGTATTCCGGATGAATCCGATACATCCTATTGTATTCAAGTATTCTGCATCAGTGTATGCGAATGTTCTTATGTACAGTTGTTTATTAAGTTCATCGCAGACAACTGCAGCTACTGCGTCGACAACTGCTGCGAGTTTTTCAGGACCGCTTAATAATTTCAGGGAATACTGATTTTCAGCTCTTGCACCTGTTTCAATGAAAGTGAGAACCACTCCGTCGGCTTCTGGTGCAAGACTCATAAGATCACGGTAATCGGCTTTGAACCATTCCCAGAAAAGAGGATTGTCGAGATCGATAGTTCCTCCTGGTCCCGTCTTGAAACGGTCGGGGTAATATTTCAGACTGTAGAGGGCATGATCCCATAAAACAACTTCAGCGATACCTGCCCTGTGAGCTTCATCAATAAGTCTGTTTACCAGATTTTGTCGACCGGGATCGCGGATCTCCTGGAGATCCATCAGCAGGTCGTGCGAAAGCTGAAGGTGATTTATATTATAGTATCTGGCTGCAGTAATTGTCACCATGTCATCTTCAAAACTGTCGGAAAGTATATTCCACCCCTGAACCGACATATTTACCTGGCCATACATTGAAAATGCAGATAATACTGCTGCAAAGGCCAAACCAATTGATTTCCTGCTTATCACCTTAATGAATTCTTAGTTTTCTATCTGTTCAATAACCAGCAACACTCCTTCGCCAAGGCTACGGAGTGCAAAGCCAGCAACCTCCTCTCACTTATCCATATATTCTATTATACTGTACACCTGTGTGTTAAGTTGTTTCATGAGTTCCATCATCGGAGTCCACACCTCGTAATAATTATTTACGATTCCCTTGTTTGAATCTGTATTTGACGGGTCGACGCCTGTAGCTGTAGGGTCATTGTCCTGGTACTTGAAATAGTGCCAGCCGACACAATTTTTTGATTCGAGCAGTGCCAGGTTGTAATTCTGGTAAAAGAGTCCCCTGTCCCTTTGTGTCCTTACTATCCAGCCTGCACCGCTCTGGTTTGGCATACCCGAATCTTCACCTTTGGTATAATATTCTGTTATTATAAAAGGTCTTCCCGACCATGCAGTCCAGTCAGCCATGTCGCTTGAATCCGGTGTCCACTTGCCATAGTAGTTGTTTGAAATTATATCCAGGTATTTGCCTGCAGTCTTCATGAAGGAAGGATAATTTTTCTCGTTGCTGTAAAAGCGGGCGCCTATGTACATATGGTTCGGATCATATTTTCTGAGTGCAGCCGCGACGACAGAAAAATAACGTTCCGCCACCACCGGCATAAAAGCTTCCCTGTGACTGTCAGTTATTTCATCCTTTTTAATATTCTGATCGTTAAGCCATTTCGCGGCTGCTATATGACCGGGGTCATTTTCCGGGAGAGCGAGGTAGTTATCGAGCGACCTGAATCTGAATGGCATCTCGTTATCGGAAAAATATCCGAAAAGGTTCGGATCATCCTTATACTGAGCCGCCTGCTGGGCATGCCTGTCGCAGAATGTCTCCCATTCAGGATCGAAGACGAAGATTGCATCACCCGGGTACCCTGTATGACCCGGAAGCTGATAGGTACCGCCCCGTTCCTTTCCATAACTGCTCATGAAATTCAAGTTGATCGTATAAGCGAAAGGTTTATCAGACTTCTTATTGGCTTCAATTACTGCCCTGTAGTCGGACCATGATCCGGCACAGGTAAAACCGTTTTCCTGAAGTATACTTATTGACTGGTGCATCCAGTTTTCGGGTGTTCCGAATTTTTCCTCAAGCGCCTTTTTGTTTCTTTCCGAACCACCCCTGCTGATGCTGTTGAGTGCTACATTGAAATACAGGTAACCATCCGGATCGACACTCCACCAGCGGTCTCTGATCTTTTCTGTCCGGAAGAAACCAGTGGCTTCAGCCTGTTTCTTTTTCCATCCCCCATATTTGCTTAAAGGTTTATTTTTCCGGGGTGCTTTGTAACCTGCAAGATTGTCGACTGTCCTTGTTTTGAACGGCTCCCAGGGATTATAGGTTGCAGGTGCACCCTGGTGATATACTCTTCGTCGGGCTTCAACGGTAACATATTGTTGTTCTTTTATTTTACTGTCTGAACAGCAGATTATTACGGCCAGGAAAAACAAAAAAACAGGAGACAGGATTTTCATTACAGGGAACAGGTTTAATTATGCAATAAATATATATCATTTTAAGCATTTCCGGGAATCATCCCGCTACCGGGATCACGAACACGGTGCGCTGGTCACGACCATCTCAATTCTTTACTTTGAACACTTTGCGCATCTCTGGCGTACTTTGCGGTAAATCAAACAGATTGCACTTCATTCCGGCACCTTCAGGATAAAATGTTAAAAAAAATTAATTTGCCATGATTTCATTATGGCTTTAAGGCGATAGTGAAGTATATTGCCTTTTATAACATATTTTCAATCAGTTCACAGCTTAACAGGTGTTGATGATGAACAGCTTATTTTTTCAAAATGAATGATCTGCCAATGAGAAAAGTATTATCATTTCTTCTGTTTATATTCTTGTCACATAACGTATTAAGCCAGGTATCAGATAATATTTCCGATACCGTCAGGAAAAATGCCGTAAAGATCTTTCTCGACTGCGACCGTTGTGATATGAACCACATCCGCCAGGAGATACCTTATATTAATTATGTAAGAGATGTCCATGAGGCCCAGGTATATATTCTCGAAACCCGCCAGAATACAGGCAGCGGAGGAGATCAGTATACTTATACCTTTGATGGTCACGGGGCTTTTGAGGGAATGAGAGACACGCTGATCCTTACAACAAATCCGGATCAGACAAGTACCATAATCAGAGATGAAAGGACAAAAATGCTTGAAGTCGGATTGCTGAGATTCGTTGCCCGGACACCACTGATCGATGAGATCGAGATAGGACACAAGCCCGGTCTTGAACAGGAGGAAGTGACTGACAGATGGAATAACTGGGTTTTTGAGTTATCTACAGAACCTCAGTACGAATCAGAAGAGACCAATAAGGAACTGGATCTGAGAAACTCAATAAACGTCTCGAGAATAACTCCCGACATAAAACTGGAGATTGAACTCGATCAGTTCTATAACAGGGAGAAGTTTATTGAAAATGCCGATACTGATTCATCCACATCAAATACTTACATAACCAGTTCCAAATCGCTCGAGGTTCTCTTCGTGAAGAGTCTTGGCGAGCACTGGTCAGCCGGATTCCTTACGGAGGCAGGTTCTTCCACCAGGGAGAATTTCAGGATCAATACCACGTTCATGCCCTCGATAGAATATGATATTTTTCCATATTCCGAGTCCACATACCGGCAGCTAAGGATAATGTATAGCCTTGGTTATCAGTACAGCAGCTATGTTGATACGACCATTCTGAACAAGTTAAATGAAAGCCTTGCACTTCAGATGCTTAACGTTGCCTTTCAGGTTCAGAAAAAATGGGGATCAGTTAACATGGCTCTTACCGCTTCAAACTATTTACACGATTTCTCTAAAAACAGGATTGAGCTTAACTCATCGGTGAGGATAAGGCTGTTTAAGGGATTATCACTAGAGATAAACGGAGGAGTGGCTCATATAAACGACCAGGTAAACCTGAAGAAGGGAGATATTTCAGAAGCCGAGCGCCTGCTGAGACTTACCGAGCTTGCCACAAAATATCGTGTTGAAGGTGGTATTGAGATTACGTATACATTCGGATCAATATATAATAACATCGTCAATCCCAGGTTCAACTCAACCCGTTTCTATTATTAAGGTTTTATTTTAATTACTATCTTTCGGAAAATCAAAATCCTGATCTAAATGAAAAATACAAGCTTCCTTACAGTTGTTTTAATTCTGGCCCTGAGCGGCATGTTATCAACACTTTTTATTTCGTGTACTCCCAAAAAAAATATTGGGTTGCAGTTGTATTCAATCCGTGATTCAATAAGAAAAGATGTTCCGGCTGCAATTGAAAAAGTTGCACAGATGGGTTACACCTTCGTTGAACCTGCAGGTTACGGCGACGGGAAATTCTACGGGATGGAGCCTGACGAATTCAAGGCACTCTGCGAAAATCATGGAATGCTGGTGTTAAGTTCTCACACAAGCCGTCAGCTTCCCGATTCATCAAACTATGAGGAAACAATGGCCTGGTGGGATAAATGTATCGATGCACATGTCGCCGTAGGGGCGAAATACATCGTCCAGCCTTCAATGGGACGTTCGGCCTATGAAAGCATAGCAAACCTTAAACTTTGGTGCGATTATTTCAATGCCGTAGGAGAAAAATGTAACGCAAAAGGAATTCGTTTCGGGTATCATAATCATGACAGGGAATTCACAACTGTCCACGGAGATACTGTTATGTATGATTTTATGCTCCGGAACACCGATCCGGAAAAGGTGATGTTCCAGCTCGATCTTTACTGGTGTGTGGTTGGAGGCAAAGATCCGGTGGATTATTTCAACAAGTATCCCGGCCGCTTTGAGCTCTGGCACATTAAGGATAAGGAAGAAGTTGGTGCCAGCGGCATGATGGATTTCGAAGCAGCCTGGGCAGCAGCTGAAGTTTCGGGGATGAAATACGGAATCGTTGAGGTTGAAAAATATAATTACGACCAGTTCACCAGCTGCAAAATGAGCCTTGATTTCCTGAATGAGGCTGATTACGTGAAAATGCCACTGTAAGAGAATATCCAGCATTTTCCACCAATGCAGAAACATATATTATTTCTTGCAGGGCTATCTGTTTCCCTGATGATAAGTTCATGCGGTCGCAGTGACATTTCAGATTCTGAAAAACTCACAGCCGCTGTAAACCCGTTTATTGGAACGGGCTACCACGGTCATACATTCCCCGGAGCAGCCTTCCCTTTCGGACAGATTCAACTAAGTCCCGATAACGGCACCCAGGGCTGGGACTGGTGTTCAGGTTATCATTATTCCGACAGCGTCATTGCCGGTTTCAGTCATCTTCACCTGAGCGGAACAGGTATAGGCGATCTTGCCGATATATCATTTCTGCCTGTAACTGAAGAGGTAGTGTTTCGTGTTAACGAAAAAAACGCCGGTTTTGTAAATCGTTACGCCGGGAAATATGATCATGAAGACGAAAACGCAGAGCCAGGGTATTATGCAGTCCTTCTTAAAAGCAACAGGGTTAAGGCTGAGCTTACTGTTACTGAAAGGGCTGGTTTTCACCGGTATACCTTCCCGGAAACGGGTGATAAGAATCTTATCATAAACCTCGGCTTTGCCATTAACTGGGATAAGCCTTACAAAACGGAAATCACTCTTGCCGACAGCTGCCTTATAACGGGAATGAGGCTTTCAACCGGATGGGCCAAAGACCAGCATGTATATTTCGCAGCTCGCTTGTCCCAGCCTGTTATACGATCACAGATCACTGAAGCAGGAGGGGAAGGCAGGAGTGCAGGTGTATTTGGATTCGGGAAGAATGAACTTCTCGTAAAAGTTGGAGTTTCACCGGTGAGTATTGAAAATGCGATCAGTAATCTCGATAATTCGATACCTGACTGGGACTTTGAAGCTGTGCGGACAGCAGCATCTGAAGCCTGGGAAAGAGAACTTTCACGGATAAGGATATCAACACCCGACCCCGACAGGAAAACGGTTTTCTACACTGCATTATACCATACAATGATAGCACCGGTTCTCTTCTCTGATCTGAATGGTGAATTCAAGGGAGTGAACGGAGACATCAGAATAGCCGGAGATTATAAAAGATACACGATATTCTCGTTGTGGGACACTTACCGTGCCCTTCATCCCTTGATGACCCTGCTTCATCCCGATAGGGTGAACGACATGATAAAATCAATGCTCGATCATTATGAGCAGACAGGATTGCTTCCTGTATGGGAACTCCAGGGAAATGAAACCTTCTGTATGGTCGGAAATCATTCAATACCTGTAATATCTGAAGCGATTCTTAAGGATATCGGCGATTTTGACCGGCAGATGGCGCTGGAGGCAATGATAGTCAGCTCAATGTACGACCGCGATGGCATGGGCCTTTACGACTCACTCGGATTTATGCCAGCCGACCTTGTTCCCCAGTCAGTTGCGAAGTCGCAGGAAATAGCCATCGACGACTGGTGCCTTTCTGCAGCTTTAAGCAAGCTGGATAAATCAACTGAAGCTGGATATTTCATGAAAAGGTCAAAGAACTACAGGAATTATTTTGACAGGGAAACAGGATTCATGAGAGGCAAACTGAGCAACGGCGAGTGGACAACACCTTTCGATCCTGCCTGGTCAAAACACGAAGGAAGCGATTACACCGAAGGCAATGCCTGGCAATATCTCTGGCTCGCACCTCACGACGTCGAAGGTCTTATCGACCTTCTGGGTGGAAGGGAATCCTTCGCAGATAAACTAGAACAACTTTTCAATGTTGAAGAAGGAGTGAAGGGAGAGGAAGCTTCAGCCGATATTTCAGGGCTGATAGGAGCCTATGCACACGGGAATGAACCCGGACATCATACCACCTTCCTCTTTAATTATGCAGGCAGACCCTGGAGAACACAGGAACTGAACAGGCAGATACAGACAACCATGTACACTAATGCACCCGATGGCCTTTGCGGAAATGAAGACTGCGGACAAATGTCGGCATGGTATGTCTTCAGTTCCCTGGGATTTTACCCGGTAAATACCTGCGATCTGAGGTACCAGTTCGGATCACCTGAGTTTAAAAAGGCAGTCATACAGCTTCCGGATGGAAATATATTTACCGTAAAAGCGCCTAAAGCATCACCAGCAAATAAGTATATTCTCGAGGCGGTCCTGAACGGTAAAGTACTGAATCGTACTTATATAACCTGGAAGGAAATACTTGAAGGCGGCACCCTGGAATTTGTGATGGGCTCCTCACCCCGGGAATGACCATCGTGCCTAAGGTACTTTAAGCCCCTGAGAGATCGGTGGCATTCTGAAGTGTTTACGGAATTTTAACACCTGCAGAGGTGTCCTTTGGTTATTTTTTCATTATTTTTATTCCATACATAATCATCTCAGAATGAAAAGATCATTATTATTCATCCTTCTTTTCTCAGCTGTGCTAGCCGGCTGCAATCAATACTATTCTGCCGGAGATTATCGGTCTGTGAAAAAAATAGATGCCCACGTTCATATCAGGAGCAGTGATGGCGTTTTTGAGGAGATAGCCGCGACGGACAACTTCCTGCTTATTTCTCCCAATGTTGATCACGGCGATTATGACGACCTCCGCGCCCAGCAGGAATTCGTTGAAGCTTCGGCTCTGAAGCATCCCGGACAGGTCTGGTTCCTTCCTTCTTTCTGGTTCGACACCGCAGGATGGCGGACCGAAGGATGGAGCAGAGAGATCATTGAACAGCTTGATGAAGACCTTTCCGCACCCGGCGCCATAGGAGTGAAAATATGGAAAAACATCGGAATGGTTGTACGCGACAGGGAAGGACGATTCATTATGGTTGACGACCCGGATCTTGATCCCATTGTAAATTTTATCAAATCGAAAGGAATACCGGTAACAGGCCATCTGGGTGAACCCCGGAACTGCTGGCTTCCGGTTGAGGAAATGACGGTCAGCAGCGACAGCAGTTATTTCTCCAGGAATCCTCAGTATCATATGTACCTTCATCCCGACTATCCGTCTTATGAAGACCAGATAAAAGCACGCGACAATTTCCTGGAAAAACATCCCGATCTTATTTTCATAGGTTGCCACCTGGGCAGCCTCGAATGGAATGTCGACTCACTTGCCCTAAGGCTCGACCGTTACCCGAATATGGCAGTCGACATATCTGCAAGAACCTGCCACCTCCAGTATCAGTCGGCAAAGGATCTTAAACGTGTGAGAGACTTCATTATTAAGTACCAGGACAGGCTCCTCTATGGAACCGACGTTGGTTACAGCGGAAGTAATAACCCTGAAGCGTTTAAAATCCGTATGCATGATACATGGACCGACGACTGGAAATATTTTACATCAGGAGAGGAGATGACCTCCACCAGGTTCAGAGGTACCTTTACAGGATTAAAGCTTCCTAAGAAGGTCGTGGATAAACTGTATCGCGAGAATGCAGTAAGATGGTATAAATTGTCAATCTGAGATAAATATTTAAGAGGTACCTGAATGCAGAAAAATAGCATCATTGTATCACTATCTTTCCTGTTTCTGATCTGTTCAGGATGCAGTCACAAAAACGGATCGATGATAAAATTCGGTAAGGCAGATATTTCGGAGCATGCATTCGCTTTATCAGATATAAATCCCGACCTTCCATACGACTGGACCGGTTACCGGTACCTTCTTCTTGAATTCAGGGCTTCATCGTCACAGAGGTTTGAGGTGGGACTGAAAAATGAAAAGGGCTGGCTTTTTAAAAGGATACATCCTTTTGCCGGTGCCCACGTCAGGTTCGTAATGCCGCTTGATTTCTACCGGGCTCAGCCTTCCAGGGGTAACGATATGGCCGCCACATGGAATCAGCCCCGGCAGATGGGTTTCATAAATGTTGAACAGGGAGGTTTCGGACCTGTCGATGCTATTGACAGCATAATGTTCAGGATGATAACCCCGCTGCATAAACCTGTGCTGGAACTGATGTCGGTCGACATTTCCAGAAGAGATCCGGGTGATACTCTTTTTGCTCCGGAGACACTCGTGGACCGCTTCGGACAATGGAAGACCGAAAGCTGGAAGGGAAAAGTGAATTCTGAAGATCAGTTGATGGCAATCTGGGAAGATGAAGACAGAAATCTCAGACCCGGCGACTTCAACTACGGTAAATACGGAGGTTATCTTAACACTCAATATGAGGCAACAGGTTTCTTCAGGTTAGAAAACATAAATGACAGATGGTGGTTTGTCGATCCCGAAGGACACCTGTTCCTTTCAACAGGCGTGAACGGCATGGGACCTGGCTCCACCGCCACACCTGCCAGGGGAAGAGAATACATTTTCGATACTGTGCCCCCGCAAAGCGGACGACAGAGAGCAAACCGTTACAGGAGCTTTAACTTCCTTGGATGGAACCTTCAGCGTCGCTATGGAGAAGACTGGCAGGATAAGGCAAATGAGATGACTGCCAGAAGAATGGAGGCATGGGGATTTACAACGGGCTCACAGGCGCTTGACAAGCCATATATAACATACTTCCGTCCTCCGGGCGGCGTTGAAATAATGGGAATACCCGATGTGTGGTCGGATGATTTTGTGAAAAATGTTGAGGAAAGAGCAATGGAACAGCTTGGCAGGTTGAAGGATGATCCGATGCTGATAGGCTATTTCATCGGCAATGAACCTCCCTGGCCAAACAGGGAATCACTGGCCGTGTCGGCCATCCTCGACGGGCCCAATACAGCCACACAAAGTAAACTGAGAGATTTCCTGAAAGGAGGAAACAATCACGATCGCAGGGTGGAATTCTGTAAAATGACCTTTCAGAGGTATCTCGATGTAGTGACTGATGCAATCAGAAAATACGATCCTAATCATCTGATTCTGGGTATCCGTTTCGGCGGAACCCCACCAGACTATATCATCGAAATGGCCCGGATCTTCGACGTTTACAGCCTCAACACCTATGCTTACAGGCCTGATCCTTCATATCTCGATAAGATCCATCAACTGACAGGCCTTCCGATACTAATCGGGGAGTATCATTTCGGAACCCCGGGAAGAGGGATGGCAGCAGGACTTTGCCAGGTAAGCGACCAGAATAACAGAGGTGTGGCTTACCGATACTTTACCGAAAATGCATTTGCCCATCCTGTTGTAATTGGTGCTCACTGGTTCCAGTGGAGCGACCAGGCAAATACCGGACGTAACGATGGTGAAAATTATAATATCGGTATGATCGATGTGACTGACAGACCCTATATTGAACTGACCGGTGCCGTAACAGAAATGCACAAGGTGCTGTTCAGGGTCCATTCCGGCGACTTGCCTCCTTATGATATTCTTCCTGAAGGACGGACAAAAGTTGATTTTAAATACTGAAGATGATGAGAATACTTTACCTGTTGTTTTTTACCTGTGTAACAGTTGCGATACAGGGTCAGTCGCTTCCATATCAGAATAAATATGCTTTCGGAGCCGATGTGTCATTTGTCAGACAACAGGAAGAAAGCGGCAGAAAATTCATGGATGCCGACAGCACAGTGAAACCATGCCTCGAAATACTGAAATATCATGGTTATAACTGGGGACGGATTATGATTTGCAATGAACCGGTTACCAACCGGCTACGGCAAGATCTCAGTTACGTGATTTCAGCAGCACAGGAACTTAAAAAATACGGACTGAGCTTTCTTCTCGACTATATGATGTCGAATGGCTGGGCTAATCCCATGACTCAACCGCTTCCCTCTGAATGGGAAAACCTGAACCACCAGGAAAAAGTACAGGCGGTTTACAGCTATGTAAAAAAGACAATGGCCGCCCTCGACAGTGCAGGCGTGATACCCGAAATAGTACAGTTGGGCAACGAAATAGGTAACGGATTTCTCTGGCCTGAAGGTAGAATAAGATACGATAAACCCGAACTCAGTGAGTGGAATAATGTGGCCGATTATCTTAAAGCCGGCATCAGGGCAGTAAGAGAGGTGGCAGGAAATGACAGGAAGGTAAAGATAATGCTTCATGTCGACCATGGAGGCGATATTCCCATGACAACCACCTTCTTTGATAAAATGAAAGAACTCGGTGTCGATTATGATGTAATAGGTTTTTCTTTCTACCCATGGTCACACGGCACTCTCGTGGATCTGAAGGATAACCTTTATTTTTCAGCACGACGATATGGAAAGGAAATTATCCTTGTAGAGACAGGATATTACTGGAGACAGAGCAGATATTTCAGCAATGCAAGACCCCCTTTCCCGGAGACTCCTGAAGGACAGAAGGAATGGCTTAAAACTGTTAATGAGATCGTTATGAATATCCCTGAGGGTCTTGGAAGAGGAGTCTTCTGGTGGGAACCGATGAGCAGGGGAAGGGGATATTTTGATGATGAGGGTCAAGTTCAACCCATAATTCATGCATTTGAAAAATACGCACTTCCTCTGGAGAGGACCGACGGACAAACACGGATACAATAAGCAGACAGAATTAAGAACTAATTAACTTACCTATGAAAAATACTGATTCGAGAAGAAACTTCCTCAAAAAGGCTGCACTGGGCACACTGGCCGCCGTAAGCATCCCTGAGATAATAACAGCATCTGTTCCGAAAAAGAAGAAGGCTGCCATAAATCTTCAAAACGGACAGACCATCCTTTTCCAGGGTGATTCCATCACCGATGCGGGAAGGAACAGGGAAGATATGGGATTCAACAGCCCCAGACCGCTTGGAACAGGCTATGCTTTTCTTACAGCAGCACAGATACTTGAAAAATACGCCGGGCTCAACCTGAAAATTTACAACAAGGGCATCTCGGGAAACAAAGTCTATCAGCTTGCTGAACGATGGGATAAGGACTGCCTGGAACTGAAGCCTGATATTCTCAGCATCCTTATTGGTGTAAACGATTTCTGGCATAAATTCAATGGTAACTATGACGGTACTGTCGCGATCTATCGCAACGATCTGATTGCGCTTGTGGAAAGAACACTCAAAGCCCTGCCGGATCTGAAACTGATAATATGTGAACCATATGCTGTTCCGGGTGTAAAAGCTGTTAATGAGAAATGGTACCCTGAATTTCCTGAATACCAGAAAGCTGCAAAAGAAATAAGCGAGAAGTTCGGAGCGGTTTTCGTCCCCTTCCAGAAAGTATATGATGAAGCAATAAAAAGAGCTCCTGCTTCATACTGGACAGGTGACGGAGTTCATGCTGCCCTCCCCGGTGCACAGCTTATGGCTAAAGCATGGCTGGCTGCCACAGGCATTGACGGCTGACACCAATAATTCAGGACCTTATGAAAAACAGATTCTGTATTCTGGCAATATTGCTGATAGCTATTCTTTCTGTTTCAGCCGGCAAAAATCCCGGTTCGACAGTTTATGAATGGGAAAACCTGAAAGTAAAAAATAACACCAGGGGGACTGTACGGAATGTGCTTAAAAGCCCGACCCGTTCACTGGGGATGTTTGAAATCAAGGCTGTTACATTAAAGGGAGGAGCCCTGATTAAAGAATACAGGGTGGCGAAGGGCTATGATGAGATGTTGATAATCGGTGAAGGCACTTCAAAAATTACAATTAACGGAAAATCAGAACTTCTGGGTGAAGGAAGCGTGGTGGTGGCAAGCCAGGGCGATCAGGTTATAATCTCCAATGAAGCAAAGGAAGATATGACTTTCTATCAATTCAGGTTCAGACCACGGAAAAATGAGAATCTGGCGAAAAACATCCGTAAAGCAGATCCCGTATTTCGAAACTGGAATGATATTGAATTCAGGGCGAATGCGAATGGAGGCAGGCGTGATATAATGCGACAGCCAACGGCACTTATAAAAGAACTGGAGATACATACCACCCAGCTTAAGGAAGGATTACCGAGTCACAGTTCACATGTCCATCCTGATGAGGAGATAATACTGATAAGATACGGAAGGGTCGAGGAATCGATTAATGGTAAACCATTTCAATGCGGCCCCGGTTCTGTTATTTTTTTAACAAACGACGACGATCACGGGATTAGAAATGCAGGCCAGGGACCATGTGAATACTATGCAATAAGGTGGCTGACATACTGAGATTGTGAATTTTAAATACAAATAATATGACTGAGAAAAATATCCGAAGCACAGGGCTGGGCTCAGTAATCCCGGTTGCAGCGATGCTGCTTTTCTTAATGGGATCCTGCTCGGGAAATGACCCGGATACTGTTACTGCATTGCTTTACTCTGACAGCAAGCCTGTTGCGATCAGTATTAAGGACGGAAAAATAGCCGCAGTGAAAAAGATCTCAGATCTGCCTGACGGATCTGCCGGCCTCTTCGTCGCACCGGGTTTCATTGATAACCAGGTGAACGGATTTGCAGGTGTATCATTCACATTCGGGGGAGGAGAACTGACGGCAGAAGGTGTAAAAAAAGCTACCAGGGAACTGTGGAAGACAGGTGTGACAACCTATATCCCCACGCTTACAACAAACAGCAATGAACTGCTTACGAAAAATTTCAGCATCCTGGGAGAGGTGAAAGACGACAGTGCCCTGCTGGGATCCATACCCGGATTTCATCTCGAAGGACCTTTCATATCACCAGTAGACGGCTACAGGGGAGCCCATCCCCTGAGATTTGTCCGTAAGCCCGACTGGGAAGAGTTTCTCCAGCTAAACAAAAGCGCCGGCAACAACATCATTCAGGTTACTATTGCTCCTGAAATGGAGGGAGCTCTCGATTTTATCTCCAATTGTACACGGGCAGGTATTGTTGTCGGATTGGGCCATCATAACGCCGATGCACAGCTGGTTAAGGAAGCTGTTGACAGGGGAGCCGATATAGCAACACACCTGGGGAACGGTTGCGCCAACATGATCAACAGGCACATTAATCCGCTCTGGCCGCAGCTTTCCGACGACAGGCTCATGGTAAGCATAATCTGCGATGGGTTTCACCTGAACCCTGAAGAGATAAGGGTTTTTTACAAGGTCAAAGGACCGGAGCTGACAGTCATCACATCCGACGTAACAAGTTATGCCTCCCTGCCGCCGGGGAAATTTGTCAATATCGAGGGAGATACTCTCGAACTGACACCCGATGGTATGGTTAAATATCCTGCACAAAATGTCCTGGCAGGGTCAGCATCACCTCTTAAAAAAGGTATAGCGAACATAATCAGGGTCACAGGTTGCAGCCTTAATGATGCTGTCGGAATGGTAACCCGTAATCCTGCAAATCTATATGGTCTCGACGACAGGGGAGAAATAGCGATTGGTAGAAGGGCTGACCTTGTATTGTTCCGTATGGAAGATGGAGAAATGATTATTGAAAAAACTATCGTAAACGGAAGAGTGGTATACGATAAGGAGCAAAAAAGCATATGACGATTACATAACCTAATCTTAAATCAAATCAAAATGAAAAAAGCAACTTACACAAGAAGAAGGTTCCTGGGAACTGCAGCTGCTGCAACGGCACTAACTGTTGTTCCGTTCAGCTATTCATGTTCTTCAGGTTCAAAACCGAAGAAACCAAATTCAAAAGTGGGCGGTGTGCAGCTCGGTTGTACCACTTACAGCTACAGAAGCATGCCCCATAAAGTAGACGAAGTTATTGAATATTTGTTGCTTGCAGGGATCAGTTCAATTGAGTTGCGGAGTGTTGCTGAGGAAGATCTCGGACTTCCGACTATTCCACGTCAGCCCAGAGGCCAGCAGCTTACCGATGAAGAAAGAGCTGAGTTCGCAAAGGCTGCCGACGATGCCAGGGAAGCTCAGCGGCAGTGGCGTATTAATATGCCCATGTCAAGATATGAGGAGATGCGTAAGAAATTCAACGACGCCGGTATCAAGGTACATATAGCCAAATTTGCACCTTCTGCATGGACTGACGAGGAAATTGACTATGCTTACGAAGCAACAAAGGTGCTTGGAGCTTACGGAATTACAGATGAGCTGGGAGAAGAATCATGTCAGCGTCTTGGAAAATTTGCTGAAAAACATAACAGCCTTGCAATATTCCATAACCATTCCCAGCCGGCCCAGCCTGGTTTCTCATTCGATAAATATCTTGCTTATTCACCTGCAAACAGACTGAATTTTGATGCCGGACACTATTTTGGTGCTACGGGTCTGCATCCAAATGATATTATCATTAAGTACCACGACAAGATGAAGAGTATCCATATCAAGGATAAAACTGCTCCATCCGAAAATGGTGACGGAGTTAATATGCCATTTGGAGAGGGTGCAACACCAATCGCAGACATACTTCTTCTTCTGAAAAAGGAAAAATGGCCGATAAATGTGGATGTGGAACTTGAATACCGCATACCTGAAGGCTCCGATGCAGCTAAAGAAGTAGCTAAATGCATTGAATATATGAGGAATATACTTGAATAGGCGAATACTGCCTGTTTAGAACGATTATCAATAGAGAATGATTCTCATCTGAGAGTAACTCTTAAATGAGAATTATTCTTATTTGATGTTTATTCTCAAATGATACTAATTCTCAAATGATACTAATGCTCAGATGATACTTATTCTCAGATGATATTTATTCTCAGATGATAATTGTACCCTCATGAAGAAATCTGCCCTCCTGATCCCCCTCCTTCTGTCAGCTTGCCTCCTGAATGCCCAGAAAGACCTGGAAGTCATCACAGATAAATGGCTCGAATATACAGATGCAACAAATTCACTATATCGCCATATTGCCTCCGAAGCTTATGAAATACTTGACGTAAGAGCCCGGAAGATCAGAACTATCAGTTCCCTTACCGGATGGCAGCAAAGACAGAAGGAAATTAAAGAAACACTCCTCGACATTGTCGGTCCTTTCCCTGAGAAAGGCCCGCTCAATGCCGAAGTGGTGAGAACGGTCAACAAGGAGGACTTTAAAGTCGAACATGTCATCTTCGAATCACAACCCGGATTTCGTGTAACATCATCACTCTTCATTCCCAAAGGAGTAAGGAGAAACAGGAAAACACCAGCAGTTATATACTGCAGCGGACATTCGGCAGAAGGCTACAGAAGCGAAGTATACCAGCATGTAATTCTTAACCTGGTAAAAAAAGGCTTCATCGTTTTTGCATTCGACCCCGTAGGCCAGGGTGAACGACTCGAATATTTTGACCCTGAACAGGGGAAATCGGTTATCGGAGGACCTACAAGGGAACACTCATACCCGGGTTCTCAGGCTTTTCTGTCAGGCATGTCACAGGCAAGGTTTATGATATGGGACGGCATCCGTGCTGTTGATTACCTCCTTACCAGGACTGAAGTCGATCCGGAAAGAATCGGAATAACAGGCCGTTCGGGCGGAGGAACACAGTCGGCTTACATCGCGGCATTCGATGAACGTATTCATGCCGCAGCACCGGAAAATTATATTACAAACTATAAGAGACTGCTGCAATCGATAGGACCCCAGGATGCCGAACAAAACCTCTTTAACATAATCAGCCGGGGACTGGATCATCCTGACTTCCTGATAGTGAGAGCCCCCAGACCTGCAATGATGATCACCACAACAGGAGATATGTTCAGTATTGAGGGTGCCATGGAAACTGAGGCTGAAGTTCACCGTGTGTATGAAGCTTACGGAATGCCGGGTAATTTTTCGAGGGTGGAAGATGAAGCTGCACATGCATCGACAATGAAAAACAGGGAAGCAATGTATGCTTTCTTCAGGAAGCATCTCAATAATCCCGGAAATACAGCCGATGAGGAGGTTGAAAGATTGACTAAGGAAGAACTGCAGGTTACGGCTACAGGCCAGATTTCAACTTCAGCGGGAAGTGAAACGGTTTTCAGCATCAACAGGAAGGAGTGCGAAAGACTTGATGAGATCCTCTTTGAAAAAAGAAAGAATCCTTCTGAATTCCTGCCCGGCGCAATAAGGGCTGCGAAAGAACTGTCAGGTTACCGGGAACCTCCTGAAACTAATAAACCTGTCTTCACCGGACGTATTGTCAGGGATAAATACACTGTCGACAAATATTTCGTAAAGGGTGAAGGTGATTATGTTATTCCCTACCTTCTGTTTATTCCAGACAATAGTTCAGGGAATCTTCTTATCTTTCTCCATCCGTCAGGTAAGGCTGCTGAAGCCGGCCCGGGAGGAGAGATAGAAAAAATTGTCCTGAAAGGTGTAACGGTGCTGGCTCCCGACATGGCAGGTACAGGCGAACTGGGACCAGGCAAGCTGAGGGGAGATGCCTATTTCAGCGGAGTGTCACATAACCTCTGGTATGCCGCCATGATTACAGGCAGGAGCCTGACCGGGATACTTGCAGGTGACCTCGTTGGAATTGTAAAAACAGCAAAGCGGTACCACGGCCCGGTTAAAGAAGTTTATGGTCTTACCCGTGGCACTATGACACCTGTAATGCTGCATGCAGCAGCATTCTGCAGTGAGATCACAAAGGTGATCCTGGAAGAATCTGTAAAATCGTATCATTCAATAGCCACCGAACGTTTTTATGACCCTCATCTCATTATGACGGCAGTGCCGGCAGCTCTGAAAGAATATGATCTTCCTGACCTTGTCACTGATGAAAGACTGTTAATTTTAAAAAGTGAAGACAGATCCTTCTCAGCAGAATCAGTTTTTGATGATTATGGTAACCTTAAAAGAGTCCCTTAACTAATTTTAACAGAGTTATCAGGGTGAGTCATAGGATCATATTGTATTTGGTATTATTTTTATATGCATATTTCAACAACTAAACCTGGCTGTTAGCGAAATGAAAAATCCCCTGGGTCGCAGAGATTTTCTCAGAACAACCGTTGCCGGTGCCATGTCAGCCGGACTTGCCGGTAAAGGGTATCCGTTTTTTACAAAACAGAATCCGGTGAACAAACGCGTTGGTATAATCGGCCTCGATACTTCACACAGCGTCGCCTTTACCCGGGCGCTTAACAATGCAACAGATGATTTTTTCCTTGGATATAAAATAGTAGCTGCATATCCAAGAGGAAGTAACGACATCAAAAGCAGTACAGACAGAATACCTGGCTATACAGAAGATGTGAAAAAACTGGGTGTAAAAATTGTCAGCTCAATAGACGAGCTTCTGAAAGAGGTTGACTGTGTTATGCTTGAAACCAATGACGGAAGACTTCATTTTGAACAGGCTGTCCCGGTTATGAAGGCAGGTAAAAGGATGTTTATTGATAAACCTGTGGCTGCATCACTGAGCGACGCCATTGCAATATACGAAGCTGCCGCTTATTACAAGGTACCTGTTTTCTCTTCGTCATCTCTGAGGTATATATCGGGAGCGAAAGAGATTGCAGAAGGAGGTATGGGCAAGGTGCTGGGGGCAGATGTCTACAGCCCGGCCACACTCGAAAAAACACATCCCGACCTCTTCTGGTATGGTGTCCATGGTGTTGAGATCCTGTTTACCGTAATGGGGAAAGGCTGCAGAAAGGTGAGCCGTACTTTTACTCCTCATTATGACCAGGTAACCGGTGAGTGGGATGACCAGAGGATTGGTACCTTCAGAGGTATCCGGAACGGAAAGTCAGGTTACGGAGGAACGGTTTTTTGTGAAAAGGAGATCTGCGTTCTGGGCAAATACTCCGGGTATAATCCTTTGCTCGAAAAGATAGTGGAATTCTTTGACACCGGGATAGTGCCTGTTACATCAGATGAAACAATAGAGATCTTCACCTTTATGGCTGCAGCCGAAGAGAGCAGGTTCAGAAAAGGAGCAGTCATTGAAACGGCAAAGGTGCTTGAAAAGGCAGGGAAGAAGGCTTCAAAATTGAAATACATTTAATACAATTCAAGAAATAAAAATTCTATTTTACCTAACCACTTAACACCTTAAGAAATGACAAACAGACGGGATTTTATTAAAAAAAGCGCTATGGGTACCGCTGCCATTACCATCGGCGGACTGGGGCTGAGTGCCAAATCGTACGGTTCTGTGATCGGGGCCAACGAGAGGATCACGCTGGCCGTCATCGGCATCAGAGGTCAGGGCGGAGGCCATATCAGGACCTGGTCCAGGATGAAGGACAGCGCCAATGTGAGACTTAAGACTATCTGTGATGTTGACGAACAGTATTTCGCCCCTAAATCGAAAGAAATAGAAAGCAGTACAGGCGAAAAACCAGTTACTGAATGGGACATGAGAAAAGTGTTCGAAGACAAGGAGATAGATGCTGTATCTTTCGGAACACCAAACCACTGGCACGCACTGGGCACAATATGGGCATGCCAGGCCGGAAAACATGTTTATGTCGAGAAACCTGCATCTTACGGTATATGGGAAGGCCGCAAAATGGTCGAAGCAGCCCGTAAATACAATGTACGCGTTCAGGTAGGACTCCAGAACCGTTCCATTCCCCAGGTAATGCAGGCTATAAAATTCATGCACGACGGAGGAATAGGAAAAGTATATCTGGCCCGCGGATTGTGCTATAAACCCCGCGATTCTTTCGGAATAGCTCCCGACGGAACACCTCCGGAATCATTGCATTATGATATGTGGCTCGGGCCGGCACCATACAGACCATACAACGAGAAGAGAGTTCACTATAACTGGCACTGGTTCTGGGCAACGGGCGGTGGCGACACAGCCAACCAGGGACCCCACCAGTTCGATATCGCCCGCTGGGGACTAAACAAAAATGAACACCCACAGACAATCTATTCTATCGGAGGTATCTATGGTATCGATCCAAAGGAATGTGAACAGGAAACACCAAATACCCAGACATCTGTATTCCAGTATGCTGATGGCACCGTTCTTGAATTCGAAACAAGAGGCCGTTATACAAATGAAGAATCAAGCCTCGGAATAAGAATCGGTAATATGTTCCTCGGAACTGACGGATATGTGGAGATAAACGGAAGCCAGTGGAAAGCATTCCGCAAAAATGAAAGGGAGCCATTTGCAGGTTCGCAGGTTGGTGAAAGACCTACCGATTTCATGGCTGCTCCCGGTGGCGGTGGTCACTATGGAAACTTCCTCGAAGCTATCCGCGCCGGAAATAACGATCCTCTGCATTGCGATATCTATGAAGGATATATGTCAGCCTGTCTTCCAAACCTTGCAAATATTTCATACAGGCTCGGAAAGAAACTTGTTTTCGACGGAACAACCGAGAAGTTTGTGAAGGACAAGAAAGCCGACAAAATGCTTACACGCGAATACAGGGATCCTTATGTGGTACCGAAAGTAGTTTAGCATTATTTTACAAAACGGATGACACGGGGTTTCACGGAGAGTAAAATTTCTCCGCGGCCCCTGTCTTCCTCTTTGGCCATCTGTATAAACCTGAGATATGAATAGAAAAATTCTTTTTTTCACCTTCCTGCTCTTACTGATTCAGTATTCTCTGTCAGTCCAGGCACAGGATGCACAGGTGCTTTTCAAAAGACACGAAAAGGAAAACCGTATCGATGTAATGGTACAGGGAAAATTGTTTACATCTTATATGTGGCCGGTAAATGTTTATAAACCAATATTATATCCCGTGTTTACATCTTCCGGCACGGAAATAACAAGAGGTTTCCCCTTGAATCCCCGCGAAGGAGAGAGAAACGATCATATTCACCAGGTGGGAATATGGCTTAATTATGGTAAAGTGAACGGACTCGATTTCTGGGGTAACGGACACAGAGGATACAAGGAACCTGAAGGAGGAGAAATAAAACATCTCTCCGTCGAAAAAACCATACCGGGGACTAACGAAGGAATACTTGTAGCACAAGCTGAATGGCTCGGCCCCCGGGGAAAAAAGCTTCTCGACGAAACAACCGAATATCATTTCATCGCCCGGGGCAGCCTGAGGATGATCGACCGTCTTACAACCCTGAAAGCCGGCGACACGGTAGTCGTGTTCAGCGATACAAAGGAAGGAATGTTCGGAATTCGTGTGGCAAGACAACTTGAACTGCCGGCAACTGGTACGGTCACACTCCTCGACGCCTCCGGGAAACCTTCTGACCGGAAAGTCAGCGCTGCCGAAGGAGTTACCGGAAACTACCGCAGCAGCCGTGGAGCAACAGGTGAAGCCGTTTGGGGAACAAGAGCGGAATGGATGAATCTGTACGGTACCCTTAACGGAGAAAAAGTTTCGGTGACAGTATGCGATCATCATGATAATCCGGGATATCCTACTTACTGGCACGCCAGGGGATACGGGCTCTTTGCAGCCAACCCTCTGGGCTGGACCGACTTCACAAAGGGTAAGGAATCATTCAATTTTACTCTTCAGCCCGGACAATCAACCACATTCAGATACAGGGTCATAATCAGCAACGGCCTCTTTCCCGACGACAATGAAATAAATGATCTTGCGAAAGAATTCAACAACAGATATTAAATAACATTGCTATCTTTAAAGAATCAGGTTTAATTACACTGATCTCCGCAGGCGGATGTACATAGCTAACACGCTTTGCCATGAGAAGCCGGGCAAAGCAGAGATAGCACGCCTGCCCGCAGTGACCTGGTGAAGATGTGATTCCACAATAAAAAATTATTAACCAACGTAAAATTAAACATATGAAAAACGACCTCTCACGCCGCCAGTTCATCCAGAAAAGCCTTGGTGCCGGTGTGGCACTGGCATTCCTCAAAGAGTTTCCTGAAATAGGAGCTGCTTCTGCAAAAAAAGGAATGAAACTGGGTCTGGTAACCTATCTGTGGGGCAGAGACTGGGATCTGCCGACACTAATCTCCAATTGCGAAACATCCGGACTACTGGGTGTTGAACTCCGTGTACAGCATGCACACAAGGTGGAGATAGACCTTACACCTGCACAGCGCGCTGAAGTAAAAAAGAGATTCGCCGACAGCGCTGTAACATGTGTTGGCTATGGGGCAAATTACGAATATCACAGCCCCGATCCTGCTCAGCTTAAGAAAAATATCGACGGAACCAAAGAGTATATTAAGCTTTGCAAGGATATCGGTGCCACAGGTATTAAGGTGAAACCAAACTACCTGCCTCCTGAGGTACCCCGCGAAAAGACAATAGCCCAGATAGCAGCATCGCTCAACGAATGCGGCAAATTTGCACAGGATTACGGTCAGCTGGTAAGGGTGGAAGTTCATGGTAACATAACCCAGGAAATTCCAAACATGAAAGCCATCTTTGACCAGGTTACCGAAAAAAATGTCAAAATGTGCTGGAACTGCAACGATCAGGATCTCCTGCCCCCTGGACTGGAGGCTAATTTCAACTCCGTAAAAAAATACTTTGGAGATACCGTTCATGTACGTGAACTGAATGAAGGTGAATATCCGTACCAGAAACTGTTTGACCTCTTCACCGGAATGAAATACTCGGGGTGGATACTCCTGGAAGCACGTACAAATCCTCCCGACAGGGTGGCTGCCATGAAGGAACAGCTTGTAATTTTTAACAAGATGATTGAAAACTCCAGGAAGAATTCCTGATACCTTTATCAAAATCCGAAGCCTAATTGTATAACAGGGAGGAATTTGTAAGGCAGATCAAGGCCAGGGATGAAACCTGGGACTTTATAGTAATCGGCGGAGGAGCAACAGGCCTTGGTATTGCTGTTGACTCCTCCAGCCGCGGCTATAAAACCATTCTTCTTGAACAATCTGATTTTTCCAAATCAACATCCTGCCGCAGCACCAAGCTCGTCCACGGAGGTGTACGCTACCTCCAGAAAGGCGATGTGGGTCTCGTAATGGAAGCCCTCCGCGAAAGAGGTCTTCTCCTGAAAAACGCACCCCACCTCGTCAGAAACCAGCGTTTTGTAATTGCTACCTATAAATGGTGGGAGAAGTCGTTCTATACCCTCGGACTGACACTGTACGACCTTCTTTCAGGAAGAATGAGAATGGGTTATTCCCATCCCCTGAGTAAAGAGGAAGCTGTTAAGCGTATTCCACAGATAGAAAGGAAAAATCTTACAGGAGGCGTATCATACCACGACGGGCAGTTTGATGATTCGAGACTGGCCATCAATCTTATGCAGACAGCTGTCGACAACGGAGCGGTGATGCTAAATCATTTTCCGGTAAAGGGACTGGTAAAGAACAGCAAGGGAATCATCTGCGGTGTTTCTGCTGAAGATGCTATTGATGGCGGCAGCTTCGAAATTAAGGGACGTTGCATCATTAATGCCACCGGAATCTTTGTCGATGAAATCATCAAAATGGATGATTTGCGCCAGAGACCTCTTGTTCGTCCCAGCCAGGGTGTTCACCTTGTCGTAGCGAAATCTTTTCTCGG
>ERZ795057.905-NODE-905-length-28330-cov-5.392007_pt1 | contig 28330 bp, 26 predicted proteins | sample MGYA00375141_ERZ795057 | MGnify/ENA primary metagenome ERZ795057 (study PRJEB30186, sample SAMN05720163) | activated sludge metagenome | isolation source: Anaerobic digester | place: Hong Kong | collected 2015-01-26 ...
TTCCACGGAGCTCAACTGGCGCGAGGAAAGCGCGGAGGGCAAACCCGTGCCGCAGCTGCAATTTACCGTGCCATATGCCTACAAGGCGGAGTGCGTCCGCTGCGACGCGGCGGTAACGCCTCTGGACAGGCAGGAGGCAAACCACGATATCCCCGCGCATCTGTATGCCGCGCCCGTGAATGACGGCGGCGGATTGATGCTGACGACCGACTGCAAATACGGCTACCACGCCGCGGATCAGGCGCTGAGCGTCACCCTCGTCCGTTCCTCGCACTCGCCGGACAAGCTGCCCGAGGTTGGCGTGCACACGATGGAGCTCGGGCTTTGCGCCGTGCCGGATTTTGACGAAGATACGCTGCTTGCCCGCGCGTTTCCCTTCTCCCATCCCGTCTATGTGCGCTCCGCGCCCGTGGGCGAGGGCGCGCTGCCGCCCGCCGGCAGCCTGCTGCAGTTTTCCGGCGGCGCGCGCGTCACCGCGCTGAAGCCCGCCGAGGACGGCGAAGGGCTGCTTATCCGCATGGCGCAAAACGGCGGTAAAACAGAAACCGTCACCCTCGCGCCCGCGGCCAGGGCGGAAATCACCGATATTTTGGAAAACGCGGAAGCCCCGCTGCCCGTGAAGGGCGGCAAGGCGGAGATCAAACTGCAACCCCATACACTCAATAGCATCCGCATCACGCAGAAGGAGTAAACGATGTTTCAAACCATTCAAAACGATGTTCTGTCCGTAACCGTCAACGAAACGGGCGCGGAGCTGTGGTCCATCCACGGAGAAACCGAATACCTCTGGCAGGGCGACCCCAAGGTCTGGGCCGGGCGTTCGCCGACGATCTTTCCCTTTGTGGCGCGGCTGTATGACGGCAGGTACACCGTAAACGGCGAGCCCTACCGCCTGCCCATCCACGGCTTTGCCGGACACCTGTACTTTACGGCGGTGGAAAAAAGCCGGGAGGCCGTTACCCTGGAGATACAGGACTCCAAGCTCACCCGCGCGCTCTACCCCTGGCCGTTCACCTTTCAGGTGCGCTATGCGCTGGAGGGCAGAAAGCTCTTGATTTCCTATCTTGTGAGCAACACGGGCAGCCAAACCATGGTGTTCGGCCTGGGCGGGCATCCTGGCTTCAACGTGCCGCTGGAGGACGGGCTGGCCTTTACCGATTACGAGCTGCGCTTTTGCGCGCTGGGAATGCCGGAGCTTGTGGAGATTAGCGACGATTGCTTCATCACCGGCAAAGCCGCACCCTATCCCCTGGCCAATGGCGATACCCTGCGCCTGCGCCACGACCTGTTCGATCGCGATGCCATTGTGCTCAAGGGCATGGCGGATACCGTGACCCTGCGTTCGGATAAGGGCAGGCGCGGCGTGCGCGTCAGCTACCCGCAGATGCCCTACCTTGGCCTGTGGCATATGCCAAAAACTGAAGCGCCGTACGTGTGCATCGAGCCGTGGAGCTCCCTGCCCGCAAAACAAGGCGAAACGACCGAGTTTATCGGTCATCCCGATCTGATTTCCCTGCCTGCGGGCGAGCGCTATCAAAACGACTGGAGCGTTGAAATCCTCGAATAATGGCTTCTGAAAGGAGCAAAACCCCATGAACGACCAACAAAAGGCCGCGGCGCTGGCGCTGGATATGCTCAAGTCTGCCGGAATCGCGTTAACAAAGGCGGAGGAAGACCGTCTGGAAATCGCCGGCTTTGGCCTTGGTAAGCTATTGGATACCGGGCTTGAGCTGATTACCTATGTCAACACCGAGCGCTGCTGCGCCAAGGAGTTGGTGCTTCTGCCCCGGCAAACCTGTCCAGAGCACCGGCATCCGCCTGGCTTTGGCGGTCCCGGCAAGGAGGAAACCTTCCGCTGCCGCGCGGGCGAGGTGTACCTGTACGTGGAGGGCGACCCGACCCCCGCGCCAAAGGCCGTGCCGCCCAAGGGCGACGAGGCGTACTATACCGTGCATCACGAAATCATCCTGCGTCCCGGCGAGCAGTATACCCTGATGCCCAACACCCTGCACTGGTTTCAGGGCGGGCCGGACGGGGCGATTGTCTCGGAGTTTTCCACCGCCAGCCACGACGATACCGACGTGTTTACCCATCCCGGCATCATTCGGTGAAAGGAGGCGCGCCCCATGCTTAGAAACGGCATCATCGTCAGCGGCGTCGCGACGATTGACCGCATCATGACCGTGGATCATTACCCCCGGGAAGGCACCCTGATCGATATCGGGGAGGCTGCCATTTCCACAGGCGGCGCGCTGTGCAACGTGCTGCTGGATCTCTATAAGCTGGATCCGTCCATCCCGCTGTTTGCGGTGGGGGTGATCGGCAAGGACGAGCTGGGAGACCGCACCTTTGCCGCCCTGCAGCGTGCCAGGCATGCCGATTTATCCGGTGTGGTGCGCGCGGGCAAGGCCTGCTATACCGACGTGTACGAGAGCATGGAAACCAATCAGCGCACGTTTTTTCACCAGCGCGGTGCCAACCGCCTGCTGGATGTGGATCACTTTGACCTGGAGCATTCCAGCGCGAAAATCCTCTCCGTAGGCTATGTGATGCTGCTGGATACGCTGGACAGCCCCGACCCGGAATACGGCACGCGCATGGCGCGGCTCCTGGCCGAGGCGCGCGGTGTGGGCATGGAAACCTGCATCGACGTCGTCAGCGTGAAATCCGCCCGCTTCCGCGAGGTCGCCGTGCCGTCGCTGCGCTACGCAACCTACTGCGTGATCAACGAAACCGAGGCCCAGGAAATTACCGGCGTTGTCCTGCGGGACGATGCCGGAGCGCTGGTGGAAGCCGGGGTTCCTGCGGCGCTCAAAGCGCTGCTCAGGGAGGGCGTCTCCAAATGGGCGGTTATCCACACGCCTGAGGCCTCCTTTGGCATGGACAAGGCGGGCACGTTTACGCGCGAGCAGGGAGCCAAGCTCTCGCCGGGCTACATCAAGGGCACGGTCGGCGCGGGCGACGCGTTTTTATCGGGCGTGCTGTGCGTGGCGCACGCGGGCGGCACCCTGCCCCAGGCGCTGCGCGCCGGCAACGCGGCGGCCTGCTCGTCCCTGCGGCTGACCGGGGCAACCGAGGGCGTGCTGCCCCTGCCCGAAGCCCTGCGGCTGTATGACCAGCTTCATCATTTGTGCGAGGATGCGTGAGGATACGATGCAAGAAAACTATGCGCTGATGATCGGCGCTGGCAATATCGGGCGCGGATTTATCGGCCAGCTCTTCAGCGAGTGGGGCTTCCCCGTGGTGTTTTCCGATGTGAACGAAACGCTGACCGGGCAGATTAACGAATATGGCGAATACCCCGTGGTGCAGCTGACGGACGCGAGCGAGACCGCCTATACCGTCCGGCGGGTTCGCGCGATTGACGGAAGCGATGCGTCCGCCGTGGCGCAGGCAGTAGCCGGGGCGGCAATCGCAGCGGTGTCGGTGGGGTCCGGCGCGCTCAAGTACGTGGCGCCGGGGCTTGCCAAGGGCATCGCGCTGCGCTGCGAACGCAAAGCGCCGCCGCTGAACATCCTGATCTGCGAAAACCTGCTGGACGCGCAGAAGTTCATGATCGATCTGCTGTCGCCCCTGCTGGACGCTGCGGGCAGGGCGTATCTTGCTTCGCACATCGGGCTGGTGGAAACCTCCGTCGGCCGTATGATTCCCGTGCAGACGGAGGCCATGCGCGCGGTGCACCCGCTGGCGGTCTTTGCCGAAAGCTACTGCGAGCTGCCCGCCGACAAGGCGGCGTTCAAGGGCGGCGTGCCGGAGTACCCGCACCTGAAGCCCTACGCGCCCTTTACCTTCTATGTGCAGCGCAAGATGTTCGTGCACAACATGGGCCATTCCGCCGTGGCTTATCTTGGCATGAACAAGGGGTACGAGTTCATCTGGCAGGCGATGGAGGACTCCGATATCCGAAATGTCGCCCATGCGGCCATGCTGGAAAGCTGCGCGGCGCTGGCCCGGGCGTATCACGAAGATCTGGCTGCCCTCACCGCCCACGCCGACGATCTGTTCCGCCGTTTTGGCAACCGGAAGCTGATGGATACCGTCCAGCGCGTCGGCCGCGACCTGCCCCGCAAGCTTGGCGAGAACGAGCGCTTTTTCGGCGCGGCCCGGCTTTGCCAGGCGCAGGGCGTGCCCTGCCCGGCCATCCGCGCCTGCATCCGCTCTATCATCGGGCTGGATGCTGATCAGGATGCTTCTCTGGATACCCTCCGCGCCGCTGCGGACGAGCTGATTGCGTCGAAGCACGAATAAGTTGGAGGATAGGCTATGAACACGATCGGGTATGATTTCAAGGATAGCTGGCTCAGCCTGCACGGCCTTTCGTTCGCGCTGCGCCTGGCCACCATGGAGAACGTTTACGCGCCTGACAGCGCCTTGCTTTCCGTTTCGCAGGAGGCCGACCGCGTGTCCTACGCGGCATCCGGCCTGCAATGGGCGGGCGGGCAGAAGCGGGCGGAGGGGGACATGACCCTAACCGTTGCCTATGACGGCAGGGGCACGTTCAGCGTCACCGGCTCCGCGGCGCACCAAACCCAGCGGGGGAAAAGCCTGGTGCTGCTGGTGCGCGGGCTCGGATTGCAAACCCTGATCGGCGACAGCGAAAACATGCCCGCCAGCGAGGTCAGCGAATTCCGGCATTCCCACGCCTTCTCCTGGCCTGGCCGCACGGCCACCATGCCGCTGATCTTCATGAACTGCGGGGATGCGCCTGAGGCGTTTGCCCTGTCCCGCGATACAAAGGTGCGCCAGAAGGTGTTCGCCGCGCATTACGACCATATTTTGAAGGAGCCCGTGCTGGTGCTTTCGCATGGTGAGGATGCGCGCGTACACGCCAAACGCCTGGAGCTGCCCCTGTGGGAGGTCGGGAGTGGCGTCCCGCGCCATACGGTGGTCGCGCGCCGGTTTTCCGATCTGGAAACGCATTTCGGCATGAAGCCGTTTGAAAAGCACCCGGAACGCCAGTGGGTCAGCGACCTCAAGGCGGTCGTCAACCTGCACGGCGTCCACTGGACGGGGCATGTGTACATGACGTATGCCCAGCAGGCCGAAGCGCTGCAAAAAGTATGCGAGATCATCCCCGGCAAGCACGTTTTGGCGTTCCTGCCCGCGTGGGAGGGCCCGTACTACCGCCAGGCGCCGGAGATGAGCGCATCGGAGGAGCTGGGCGGCGACGAGGGCCTCAAAGCCCTGGTGAAAACCGCGCACGACCTGGGCGCGCACATCATCCCCATGCTCGACGGCCCCAACCTTGTAGACGATGCCTTTTTGCGCAAAAACGATATGCTGGACGCGCGCATGAAAACAGCCGACGGCGACCCGAAGATTCAGAACTGGATCGACTGGAACTCGGATCTGTTTTACGAAAAAATCGGCTGGATTGCGAATTTCGGCCACCCCGGCTTCAACCGGAAAATGGTGGAGATCAGCTCGCAGCTGATTGATACCTACGGCTTTGACGGCGTGTTCCTGGACGGCGCTATCCGCTGGGAAAACACCCCGGATTATTCCCCCTACGAGGGCATGAAGGCCTGGGCGCGCGCCCTGCACGAAAAGCACCCCAATGCCCTGCTGATGGGGGAGGACGGCTACGATCTGCTCTGGAACGAGTTTGGTCTGTTCGCCACCTTCATGCAGCCGCTGGGGCTTCAAAACGCCATGCTGCGCTATACGCGGCAGAGCTGGTACCTAGCCTATCCCGCGCCGGGCGGCAGCGGCGGCATTCACGAGCAGGCCTGGTATTCGCCCACCGCCGACGGGAAAATGAAGGAGTACATCATCCCCACCGTCAGCTTTGTGGGCGATACGCTGGACAAGCACTGGGATGAAGCAAAAGAACAGCTATTGGAGGCTTCGCGTTGGCAGCTCAAAACACCGTAAAGCCCCCCGTGCGCGGGTGCATCACCAACATCCAGCGCTTCTCCCTGCACGATGGTCCCGGCGTGCGCTCCACGGTGTTCTTCAAGGGCTGTCCGCTGCGGTGCCTATGGTGCCATAACCCGGAAACCTTCTCGTTTCAGCCCGTGCTCGCGCGCGACGAAAAACGCTGTATCGGCTGCGGCTCCTGTACCGAGGCCTGCGAGATCAACGGGCTCAGGCTCTCGGACGACGGCTTTGCCTACGACGCGGAGCATTGCAGGCACTGCTATGCCTGCGCCGCCGAATGCCCCACGGGCGCATTGGCGCCGCTTGGGCGCGAGGTTTCGGTCGACGAGGTGCTTGCGGACGTACTGCCAGACCGGGGTATGTACCAGCGCACCGGGGGAGGCGTTACGCTTTCGGGCGGCGAGGCTGCCGCGCAGCCCGCGTTCGCCCTGGCGCTGATCCGCGCGCTCCACGCCCATGGCATCCATACCGCGCTTGACACCTGCGGGCATGTGGAAAGCGAAACCTTCCTGTCCGTCTGCCGCGAGGCTGACCTGATTCTGTTCGATCTCAAGCACGCGGAGGACGCGGAGCACAAGCGGCTCACAGGCAGAGATATGCGGCTGATCCGGCGCAATTTCCAGCTGCTCTCCTGGGAGCAAACGCCTGTGGAGGTTCGCATCCCGGTCATCCCCGGCCTCAACGACCAGGACATGGTTCACCAGGCCATCGCCGGGATCATCCGGCAAAACAGCAACGTAAAAAGCATCGTTTTGCTGGGCTATCACCCGCTGGGCGGGGCCAAGGTGATCGGCCTGAACGAACGGCGCACGGAGCTGTCCATCACCCCGCCATCCCGCGAATCCCTGGCCGCAATGGCCGCCGCCATGGCCGCGCGCACCGGCCTGCCCTGTACATTTCGATAAAGCGAGGAATCTCCCATGAGCATGCCAACCCTTGATGAACGGCTCAAACACCTGATTGCCAAAAAGAAAGAATACACCCTGGAAAAACAGCAGGTCATCGGTTATATGGACCGCGACGACACGGGCCTGATTCTGCCGCCCGCGCACCAGCGCAAGGTGGTCTCGGTCATCTCCGGCTCCGGCGTGCCGGTAACCGATGTGGTTTTCAGCGATTTCTCCATCACGCCCAATCATCCGGACGGCAGCTTTTACGGCCCGGTCGGCGTCGGGCGGAACTTTCGCGATTTTCTGAAATATCACCCGCCGTTTGTCGACCCCATGTCGGCGCTGGCGGGCGCGTATATGGTCAACTTCTCGGCCTATCGCACGGGCGACAATCCCGATTTGAACTACGATCACCTCAAGGCCGCGCACGAGAAGTATAAGCTGATTCCCGGCATCTTCGCGATGCAGCACCTCTGCCAGGATTTGCAGATCGGGCTGGATCTGGGCTGGGACGGCCTGCAGGAAAAGGTCTTAAAGTATCGCGCCCTCAACGGTGAGGACAAGCACCCCTTTTACGATGGTCTTTCCATGGTGATCGACGGCTTTCAGAGCTGGATTGAGCACAACGCGCAGCACGCCCTGAAGCTGAGCCAGGCCGAGCCCGACCCGGAGATCGCCGCCCACCTTCAATCCCTGCACGACATGAACCTGCGTATCGCGCATCGCAAGCCCGAAACCTTTATGGAGGCCTGCCAGTTCATCCTCTGGTACCAGATGGGCTGCCGCTCCTACAATTCCTCCGGCTCGCTGGGCAGGCTGGATGTGCTGTTGCTGCCCTACTACCGGCGCGATACGGCCGCGGGCATCCTCACCGATGAGAAAGCCATCTTCGCCATCGCCTGCCTGCTCCTGCGCGATACGGGCTATTTGCAGCTGGGCGGCTACGACGCGGACGGGAACGATACCACCAATCCCGTATCGTTCCTCACGCTGGAAGCCATCAGCCGCCTGCGCCTGCCCTCCAACGCGGGCGTGTGCGTGGGCAGGGGCATCAGCCGCGAGCTTCTGCGCCGTTCGGTGGAGATGCAGTTTCAGGACAAGTGCGGCAACCCCCGCTTTGTCGGCACCGACGCCCTGGTGGACGGCTTGCAGAGGAATCCCGGCGTTACCCTGGAGGACGCGCGCATGCGCACCAACGCGGGCTGCCACTGGCTGGCCATTCCGGGCCGCGAATATTCCATTATGGACTGCGTGAAGATCAACTTTGCCGCCGTGATGGAGATCGCCCTGCAGGAGGCCGTGGAGCGCCTGGGTGAGCCGGACATCGAGGATATTCTGGCGATCTATGAAAAGCATATGAAACTCTGTGTCGATACCCTCGCCCAGGGCTTTACCTTCAACTATGAAAACCAGATTCACAACATGCCGGAGCTGGTCATCAGCCTGATGAGCTATGGCACCATCGAGCAGGGGCTGGATTGCTCGGGTGGAGGCGTGGAGAAGTATCTGTGGTGTATCGACGGCTCGGCCCTCGCCGTGGTGGCGGACAGCCTGGCCGCCATTGAGCAGCGGGTGCTGACCGAAAAACGCTACACCTACGCGCAGCTGATGCAGTTTCTAAAATCCGACTGGGCCGGGCCGGACGGCGAGCGGGCGCGGCAGTTTATGCAAAGCGTCGATCACTACGGCAAGGGCGGCTCCCGCGCCGATCTGTGGGCCAAACGCCTGTCTGACATTTTTACCCAAGCCGTAACCGCCGCGCGCACGCCAAAGTACGGGCACGCCATGGTGCCGGGGCTGTTCTCCTGGGCCAGCACGCTGGATCTTGGCGCGCAGGTCGGCGCGACGGCCAACGGCCGCAAGGCGGGCAGGCCTGTTAACCACGGGGCCAACCCCAACCCCGGCTTCCGCACCGACGGGGCGGCCACCGCCATGTCCCAGGCCATCGCCTCGGTGCAATGCGGCTATGGCAACACCTCGCCGATGCAGCTGGAGATGGAGCCGTCCGTCACCGCCGACGAGGGCGGCATCGAGGCCGTGATGGCGCTGATCGAGGATCACTTCGCAAGCGGCGGCACGCTGATCAACCTCAACGTGATCGACGCCGACACCCTGCGCCAGGTGCACGAGAACCCCGACCTGTTCCCCGATCTGGTCGTGCGTGTTACCGGCTTTTCCGCGTACTTCAAAAGCCTATCGCCGGAATTCCGCCAGCTGGTGGTGGACAGGATTCTGGACAAGAGCGTATCGTAATCCTGCCCATGTGGCAAACATCCCGACCGTTGCTGGCCGGGATGTTTGCTAGTGGTGAGTTTACAAAGCGCATGCGGCTTGTGTATAATGACGCTGCACACACGGACGCCATGGTTTGGCAGAATGAAGGAGTTGCTGCATGCGATTGCACTATAGGGTGATCAGCCTTGTACTGGGGATTTGCGTTTTGGCCGGGAGTTTGACGGCCGCCGCTGCGGTGGAAAAGCAAAACCCGCTGATTTTCCCGGATTTCAACGTCGAATACCGTTCCTACCCCGATACCATTTTGAACGTTTTGCTGCTGGGTATCGATTTTGGCCAGGAGGGCTACTGGGGCAGCGGATTCAAGGACAGGATCACGGACTGCCACACCGACGCGGTGATGGTCGTGGCCTTCAACCTGACCCAAAACAGGGTCGATATCATTTCCATCCCGCGTGATACCGTTACCATCGTGCCGGGCGTCAGGGGTATTTACAAGCTCAATTCCGCGGTGAACTGCTCCGATACCCTGTTGGGCGGGCTGGCGCGCACGCAGGCCTCGGTAGAGCGGCTTTTGGGCGGCATCAAAATCGATTGCTACTTCGCCGTGGATATGGGCGCGATGTTTACCCTGGGCGACGCGCTGGGCGGCATTGACTACGATGTGGACATGACCTACGGGGGCGACAGCGGTATCCAGTACACCCAGGGCTTTCAGCACCTGGACGGCATCGGCATTATGGACTATGTCCGCGCCCGCAAGAACGCCACGGTGGACGGCACCGATCTGGGCCGCACCCGCCGCCAGCGTGAAATGATGACCGCGATTATCCACAAGCTCATCTCGGATTCTAAGGCGGCCATGAGCGTGCTCAACGCCCTGGCCGACCCCAAAAACGGCGTGTTCACCAGCATGACGGGCACACAGGCCATCGGCTTTCTGTCGCTCGCGCCGCTGATGCTGAAAAGCGGGGGGCCGATGATTACGTCCTACACCATGCAGGGCGGCTACCGCACCGCGATGGGCTGGAATTTCACCTTTACCGATGAGGACTACCGCGCGGAGCTTTTGAAAACTGTGTATGGCGTGGAGGTGGAACCGCTCCGGTACGTCAGCCGCGCCCATACGGATTTTTATGCCGATACGGGCTTTTACACCATGCACGTCATTAACCTCTCCACGGAGTTTATCGCAGACGTCAAGGCCATGCGCCTGTCGATGACGCCTGAGCAAACCGAGCTGTGGGAGCAGCTTCTGGCCGCGTATGACGAGACCGTGGACTGGTTCCAGCAGGCCTGCGATACTCTGGAGGACAGCATCATCACCAAGATGAAGTACGCGCGCGTCCGGATGCGCGACCTGGCTATCGAGCTGGCCGCGTCCATCGGCTATGAAAAAGAGCTCCCCTGGGAGTTCTATCCCCCGGCGTGGTTTGACGATCCCTATACCAACGAATTCCAACTGGATTGGAGATAACGATGCGTAAAATGTTGGGCGGATTCCCGCCGCGCTATATCAAACTTTTATGGCTGACGCTCGCGGCGGCCCTGCCGCGCCTTGTGCCGTGGATTCCGTTTGGCCTGGCGTACTGCCTGCCGCTTGGCCTGTTTTCCAAGCTATTGGTTATTTTCATGCCTGTGCTGTGGTATGCCGTCGTGGGGCCGATGCGTGTCCGCTACGGCGCGGCGCTGACCGCGCTTGCCAGAGACCCGGCTGCGTCCCTTTCGCTGCGGCAGCTGTATCAAAACGGCAAGCCCTGGCACCACACCTTTCGCGGGCGCGTGGACCTGATGCGCGGCAGATCGCTGCCGATGGCGGTGATCATCGCGTTCATCCTGGCGCCGCTTTGGATGATGGATAATGTATTTGCGGCCATTGAGACACTGCTGACCATTCCGGCCTGGATCGCTTCGGCAATCGCCACGGTTGTGGCGTTTCTGCCGCGGATCATTGCGGGCAAGCCCGCGTGGGTCGACGCGGGCGTGCTCGGCGGGATGATTGTGCTGGCTGTCTTGCTTTTGGCAAGCTGTGTCCTGTTTTTATGGGCTGTGTTCCAAACCTCGGCGCACCGCTTCGGCTATACGCGCCTGCCCCGCAAGGGCACGCTGAAACCCCTGTTGGGGCAAAATACCCTGCTGTGGCTGCCCACCATCGTATTGGGCGCTGCGCTTCTGACTTTTGCGTACCAGGAGCTTTTGCTGGTGTTTGCCAATTTTATCAGCATTGAAGCCGTGTTTGTCGTCAAATTCGAGCCGCTGCAGCTTGCGTTGCTGGGGGCGACAGGCCTGTCATATATTCTGCTCCTGCCGCTGCGGCGGTACAACACCGCCCGATGGGCGGCAGAACACGCCTAGTAATCGCACAGAAGCCCCGGCCGATCGGCCGGGGCTTCTTGATATACAGGCGAAACGGCTTACTGCGCCGTGGCGGCGAACTTGGCCGTGGCGGAAACAAGCTGTGCAATCTGCTCCTCGCGTTCGCTGCTTTTCCAGTGCACATGGCCGAGGCGTACAGGTTCCATGGCGCCGTGCGACATGAGAAGGCTGCGCATGGTGTTATACGCACGGTTGCCGCCCATCCATTTCTTGGGCAGGCCCTGGGTTACGTAGCAGCCAATGGGAACGCTGGGTACGGTTTTAAGCTGCTTTAAGTACTGTGTCATCGCGCGGCACAGGGAGAATGCTTGTACAGGCGCGGCGAAGATCAGCAGATCAAACCCCTCGACGGTCGGTGCGGTTTTCAACACCACGGGGGCGTCCGCCTTGTCCCGGCTTAAGATGGTCACCTGCCGGATCTCCGCGGTGTGCCCGGCGGCCTGGAGGGTGTCTGCCACTCTCTGTGCGACGGCCAGCGTGTTGCCGGTCTCCGAGTAGAGGATGATGCCGATATTCATGGAGCTTCCCCTTTCACAATCACTGTTTGATGCCACGAGTATACCATAGCGGCTGCCCCCAAACAACGGAGGATTGGCTTAAACTCAGGTTAGATCTTGATGAGAGAGACAGGAGTCCTATGGAATTGGGCGAACGTTATACCCGATACGAAAAGGGAGGACGGACGACCATGGGAAACAACAAAAGCAGAATCCTTGCGGTGATCCTGTCGCTATTCTTCGGTGTGTTTGGTGTGGATCGCTTTTACCTGGGATACACGGGCTACGCCGTACTCAAGCTGTTCACGCTGGGCGGGTTCGGCATCTGGGCGCTGATCGACTTCTTCCTGATTGCCCTTGGCAATCTGGGTCCAGCGCACGGTTATTACGTGGAGGACGGCCCCCCGCCGCTGCCTGCCGAGGAAGCCGCCGCCAGCATCCGGGAGTATTATGAGCTCTTCCGCTCCGGCGCGATTACCGAGGCCGAGTACCTTGCCAAGAAGGCCGAGCTGCTGGACGAAGCGTAATACCACGAACCTCCCGCTCTGCTGGGAAAGGGTGATAGCCTGCCCCACACAAAGGGCCGTGCCATGGCACGGCCTTTTGTATGGAATCAAGGATGTTGAAATCTATACCCCGGCGCGTTTGCGCAGGTCGTCGGCTTCCTGTGCGGAGATGGGATGGGTGGAATAACGGGCCCGGTCATAGAGCGCGGCGGCAGGCATGGCGGCATCGCTTGGCAGGCCCAGCGCGCCGCTTTTGAGCATTTCCTGCGCGGTCAGGGCCGGATTGGCCGCAGACGCGCGGTGCAAAAGCGTCCGGTACACCCGCCGCACGCGCTGATCCGGAGACAATGCCTCCCACGAGGTGGGCAGCAGGCGGTTGCGGATCCGGCGCATGCGTTTGGCGGCGGTTTTTTGAATCTCGCCCCAGGCAAACAGGGTCTCGGTCTGGTCCTCGTAATCGGCGGAGATGCGCTGGCCAAAGAGCCTGAGCCTGTCCATTAACGCTTGAGAAGCCCTGCGCAGCAGCCTGTACAGAACCTTGCATGCGAAAAACAGCAGCACGGCGGCGATCAGAATACCGACGGCGATGATCACGATTTCTAGGATTTGGGAAAGCAGGCTTGGTTCGGTGTCCTTATAAAACACGGCGAAGGGGTTTTCGCCTCCAGGCGCGGCGGCACCCTCCTCGGTGGTTTGCGAAAACAGGGACGTCAGCCAAAGAAGCGCGGCGGACACGTTTGTGATAATCCACCCGATCCCGGTGCGGACGGCCGTGCCGACAGCCTTGAGATTGGCGAGCAAGAGCGTAAGCAGGCAGAATACCATGAGCAGCCTGCGGTTTTGCCGAATCAGCATCGCAGCTGAGGTCGAGCCGGTTTCCACCAGCACGGTGCGGTTGTAGCTGAACAGAAATAGAATCAGATAGCACACGAGCATCCACGAAACCTGAGTTGCCACGACTTGAAATACGGCGACGTTTTTGACAAACTGCACGGCAATGTGCAAAACCAGACCCGCGCCCAGCTGCTTGAGCGACCACTCCTGGTGCGCCGGGCGCGTCATGGCGGGCATGAAAGCGAGCATCGTGGCGGCGCAGGGCAGGAACATCAGCAGTCCGAGCGGCTGCGAAGCCAGAAACAGCGCTGCGCATCCGCCCGCCATCAGGAGCAGCGCAAGGATCAGCGCGAAAGTGCGCCGCCTGGCGGGCTGAAGCCCCGCCAGCCCTGTAAGGAGCAGCGCCGGAACGGGCAGCGCTGCGGCCAGCCATAGCCGATCCGGTATCAGCACGGCGGCGGGCAGCAGGTACACAGGCGAAAACGCCAGGTAGGAAAGCAGCGCGGCATAGGCCTTGGGTAACAGACGCTTCCTCATGACGCGGCCTCCTGCGCGCCCTGCTGATCGATCAGCTGCAGCGTGGCGGTATTGCCCGCGCGGCGCAGGGCGGTGAGCTTGGTTTGCAGTAGCGGGGAATCGTACACCGACAAAAGCAGCATATCCAGCCCCGTATACAAGCACAGGTCGTCCAGCACCTTCAAAATGGTGCGCGTGCGCTTGATGGTCAGGTGCGCAAGTGTGGAAAGAATTTCACCCACGCGCGCGGACGAGCGCGCCGGCAACAGCACAGTAGGGTCGTCCTCCTCGTCCACAGGGACGTTGATGGCAAAGCCCGCCTCCACGCCGCCGCGCAGGGCTGTCAGGCACAGCGTCGCCGTCAGCGAGATCATGGTTTCCACCACCTGCTGTTCGTACTCCATCAGGTCGCCCCACTGGGTTTCAGACATCTGGGTGTTGACGATCACAAGCATTTTCGGGTCGGCGGTCTTTTCGTGCACCTTCACCTGCAATTGCCCGGTGCGGGCTGTGGCGCGCCAGTGGATATCCTTGCGCTCGTCGCCCGCCGTATACGGGCGGACGCCGTTGACCCAAACCGGGTCGGGGATGATCCAGCGCTTCACCAGCAAATCGCCCTGCCAGCGTGTGGACGGCAGGGGTATCTCGCCCGGGGAGAGCAGCCGCGGGTACACCTCGATGGCCGCGCCCGTATCCGCCTGCACAACCGGGAGCTTGACGGCGAACAGGTCGCCCGCCTGCAGCGAGACCGACCCGGCCTTGTAATACCCACGCTTGCGCAGGGTTACGCGGTGCGTACGGGTGATCTGCTGAAAGGACTTTAGGTAGAATACGCTTTTGTGGTAGCGTTCGCCCGCAATTTGGACGTCCGCGTCGGACTGAAATTGCAGATACGGCGAAATGCGGCTTTCCGCCTTCAGCCAGGGCACGGGCAGGAGCTTGCGGTTGCGGATGACCTCGATCATCTCCACCGTATCGCCCACGTTTGCACTGGTTGCCGAGAAGCGCCGCTCGTAGCTGATGCCCCGCAGGGCAAACCTGCCGATCACCAGGCCCTGGAGCGCGACCAGCGCTCCGGTGACGACCAGCAGGATGAATATACTCATGCCTCCGGGTCCTCGGTGGGTACGGGCACGGTTTTCAGGGCCTCGTTGACAACGCCTTCTCCGGCATCGGTCTTGCCGTATACGCCGCGTACGACCACGCGGTGGGCAAGCACCGGCACGGCGAGGGCTTTCACGTCGTCCGGGGTGACAAAATCGCGCCCGCGAATCAGCGCCAGCGCCTGCGATGCGCGCATCAGCGCGAGCATCCCGCGCGGGCTTGCGCCAAGCAGCACCTGGGGCAGCTTGCGCGTGAACTCGCACAGCGCGGCGATGTATTCCATCACGGGCCGGGATACCTGCACAGCCGGGCAGGCGGCCTGTGCGGCAACCAGATCCGCGCCGCTCGCCACGGGTGACAGCGCCTGGGCGGGGTCGTTTTTCAAAAAGCGGGTCAGGATTTCCACGGCTTCATCTCCCTTTGGATAGCCCATCGAAAGCCGCATTAAAAAGCGGTCCAGCTGCGCCTCCGGCAGGGCGAAGGTGCCCTGGATTTCCACGGGGTTTTGCGTGGCGACGACCAGAAACGGCTCCTCAAGCCTGCGGGTCACGCCGCTTTCGGTCACCTGCCGCTCCTCCATGCACTCCAGAAGCGCCGCCTGGGTGCGCGGCGTGGCGCGGTTGATTTCATCGGCGAGCAGGATGTTGGTAAACACCGGCCCCGGCTGAAAGCTGAACTCGCCGGTCGATGGCTGGTACACGCTTGTGCCTGTAATGTCGGAGGGCATCAGGTCGGGCGTGAACTGGATGCGCGTAAAGTGGCAGGAGAGCGACTTGGCCAGGCTTTTGGACAGCATGGTTTTTCCCGTGCCGGGTACGTCCTCCAAAAGCACATGGCCCTTGGCGATCAGCGCGGCCAGCAGCATTTCGATGATGTCCCGCTTGCCGACGATCACGCGGCCGATGTTCTCCTCCACCAGGGTAAAAAATGCGGCTGTCTGCACGGAAACCACCTGAACTTTCTGTGTCGATTGCTTTGTTTACAGTATAGCATACTCTGCCGCTTTTCAGACGCGCAAACAGACGCTACGAACGGAATTGGTTGCATTTTCATGTGGGTATTGCTATGATACATCTCGTACAGACACGTGATTTCCGACTTGATGGAGGAAGCCTATATGAGCGTGATCACCATCCAAAACCTAACCCGCGATTACGGCCGCCGCAGAGGCGTGTTCGATGTTTCCTTTGCAGTCAGCCAGGGCGAGGCCTTCGGCTTTCTGGGGCCCAACGGCGCCGGAAAAACAACCACCATCCGCCATCTGATGGGTTTTTTGAAACCCAGCCAGGGCTCCTGTGTCATCAACGGCATGAACTGCTGGGATAACCGCGCCGAAATCCAGCAGACGCTTGGCTATATCCCCGGCGAAATCGCTTTTTTTGACGATATGACAGGCCCGGAATACCTGCGCTTCATCGCCCGGTACCGGGGCATGAAGGGCGACGGCCGCAAACAGGAGCTTTTGGATCGCTTTGAGCTCAACCCCGCCGGGCGCATCAAAAAGATGTCCAAAGGCATGAAGCAGAAAATCGGCATTGTCGCCGCGCTGATGCACGATCCGGCCATCCTGATACTGGACGAACCCACCTCCGGCCTGGACCCCCTGATGCAAAGCCGCTTTATTGAGCTGGTCATGAGCGAAAAACAGCGCGGCAAGACCATATTGATGTCCAGCCATATGTTTGAGGAGGTCGAGCGCACCTGCCACCGCATCGGCATCATCCGCCAGGGCGAGCTGGTCACGGTGGACTCGGTGGACGAGCTCAAGGCCAAGCAGCAGAAGAAATTCATCATCACCTTTGAAAACTCCAAGGCAGCCGAGGCGTTTCACCAGGAAGCCCTGCAAACCGAGATGCTCACCCACCACCGGGTAGAGGTCACCGTGGGCGACAACATCCGCGAGCTGATCGCCGTGCTGGGCCGCTACCCTGTGCAAAACCTCGCCGCGCCGACCCAGAGCCTGGAAGAGGTCTTTATGCAGTACTACGGAGGTGACAAGGCATGAACGCCACACTTTATAAGCGCGAAATGAAATCCAGCTGGAAGCTGCTGGTCATCTTCTCCGCGATCTTAACCATGTACACCGTGCTGATGATTGTCATGTACACACCGGAAATGCTGCAAATGTTCCAGCAGTTTTCCCAGACCATGCCGCAGCTGATGAACTCGTTCAACATGGATTTCAGCTCCGAATCGCTGACGCTGCTTGGGTATCTGGCAAGCGGGTTGTACGGCTTTATCCTGATCATTTTCCCGATGATCTTCTCCATCATCCGCGGCAACGGGCTGGTGGCCCGTTATGTGGACCGGGGTTCCATGGCCTCGTTGCTGGCCGCGCCGGTCAAGCGCCGCACGGTCGCCCTCACGCAGATGGGGGTGCTGCTGACCGGCATCGTATGGCTGGTCGTATACGTCACAGGGCTTGAGCTGTTCACCATCGCGATGCACGCGCAGGAGCAGGCGAATACCTGGACGCTTCTGAAAATGAACTTCGGGCTTTTGTCGCTGCACCTGTTTATCGGCGGCGTCTGCTTCCTGGCAAGCTGCATCTTTGATGAAAGCAGATTCTCCATCGCGCTTGGCGCGGGGCTGCCGGGCCTGATGTTCATTTTGCAAATGCTGGCCCAGGCGGGCGAAACCACCAAGGGCTTCAAGTACGCGACGTTCTTCACCCTCTACAATCCCGATACCATCGCCGCGGGCGAAGCCGGGGCCATGGGCGGGGTGTGGGTGCTGCTCGCCGGAGCCGTTGTGCTGTTTGCGGCGGCGGTTACGGTGTTCACCAGGCGCGACCTCTCGATTTAAGGAGGGTCTATGGCGGCGATATTAACGGCCAAAAACCTGAAATTTATGGACTTTCTGCGCTTCCCCGACTTGAGCGTCGAGCGGGGAAGCGCCGCTTTCCTGTGCGGGCCCAGCGGCACAGGTAAATCCACGCTCATGAAGCTGTTCAACGCCACCCATACGCCCACCGAGGGAACCATTACCTTTGACGGGCAGGATATCGCCGGCATGGATACCATCGACCTGCGCCGCAGCGTGTTGCTGGCCGGGCAGAAGGTATACCTGTTCGACGATACCATCCGGGGCAATTTTGAACAGTTTTACGCCTTTCGCGGGGATCCCTGCATCAGCGACGAGGATATGCGGGAGTTCCTGCGCCTTTGCTGCATCGAGTTCCCTTTGGAAACGCGCTGCCAGCCGCTTTCGGGCGGGGAAAAGCAGCGCGTGTTTCTGGCGGTTCATTTGTCCATGAAACCCCAGGTGCTGATGATGGACGAGCCTACGGCCGCGCTGGATAAAAAAACATCGCGGCTTTTGCTGTCGCAGGTGAAGGACTACTGCAAGCAAAACGGCATCACGATGCTAGTCATCAGCCACGATATCTCCCTGGTCGGGGAGTATGCCGATCAGGTGATTTCTCTCAGTGAGGAGGCGTGCGAATGAGCCAGATTGTACAGCTGGATGTGTGGCATTTCGCGTTGATCTACCTGCTGCTGCTGGTGGTCATCACAGTGCTGCGCTTCACCAAAATCAACCAGACCAAGAGCCTGTTGTGGGGCAGCGCGCGCATGACGCTGCAATTAACCCTGTCGGGGCTGATCTTGACCTACATCTTTCAAAATCCCAGCCCGATCTTCATGGCGCTGTACCTGCTGGCGATGATCAGCTTTGCCGTGTACCGCGTCATCAGCATCAACAAGCGGCTCAACCGCCGCTTCCGGCTGATTATCGCCGCGTCCATCGCGCTGTCGGGACTTGCGGTCATGGCGTACTTCGTGGCGGTTGTCGTGGGCGAGCATCTGGGCAATCCGCAGTATGTCATCCCCATCTCCGGGATGCTGATGGGCAACACCATGACGGGCGTATCCCTTGGCGTCAAGAGCCTTTACAAAACAATTGAGGACCAGGCCGACCGCATCGAAACCCTGCAAAACATGGGTGTACGGCCGGAAAAGCTGTTCCTGCCCTTCGTGCGGCAGGCCATGGAAACGGCGATTCTGCCCACCATCAACACCATGGTCGGCATCGGCATCGTGTCCCTGCCGGGCATGATGACCGGGCAGATTTTATCCGGCACGCTGCCCACCACCGCGATTCTCTACCAGATCGCCATCATGATCGCCATCTGCACCACGGTGTGCCTGGCGACCTTCGGGTCGCTGTACTTTGGCTACCGGACGCTGTATAACAAGCGTAACCAGATTGAGATCGGCGGCGCGGCGTGAGAAACCGAGCTTGAACGAGACCTTGGATAGCGCCTACGCGAAGCGCTTTTTGGAGTCGCCTGAATTTACGGAAACGGTCGTCATAAAGACGGAAACCTGCTGATGATCCTGCGTTTGGGGTCATCATGCAGGGAACGTTGAAATGCGGAATAATTTTGATAAAATATTTCTTTTTTGTTGCGAAAAAATGAAGAAATTGTGGTATACTGTTGAAAAACGCACGCTGAGGTGAACCATGTTAACCGACCAACCCATTCTAACCGCAAAGGACGACCTGCTGGGGCGCGCGGCATTTGCCGAACAAATCGCCTCAGCTATGCTCACCTGCCCGCCGGGCAGGCGCGGCAGCTTTGTGATCGGGCTTTGCGGCAAATGGGGATCGGGCAAAACCTCGGTACTCAACATGGTGTATGAGGCCCTGCGGAGCCAAAAGGCTAAAAAGCCGATTGTGATCCAGTTCAACCCCTGGGATTACCCGTCCGAGGAGCTTTTACCGGGGCAGCTGCTGCAAACCCTGGCCGACGAGCTGTATAAGCACTCCCATGGCGAAAAGCTGAACAAAGCGGCCAAAGCGATGGAGAAATACGCCTCGTCACTGGAAACCTGCCTGCCCAATTTCAGCTCTGAAACCCTGGCGGAGCTCAGGGGCGGCCCGCCCAAACCCAAAAAGAAAAAGCGCGGCGCGACACAGCGCGTGGTCAAGCGCCGCAACAAAGTGTATAAGCTGCTCAAGAAGCAAAAACAGAAAATATATGTCATAATGGACGATATCGACCGCCTGTCCGCCCAGCGTATCCGCAATGCGCTGCAGCTGGTCAAGGCTGTGGCGGGCTTCCCGCGCTTTGTGTACCTCCTGTCGTTTGACCAGGATTTAGTCGTAAGTGCGCTGTCCAAAGAGATGTATGGCGACGGGCGGCAGTACCTGGAAAAGTTTGTTCAGGTGCAGTTCGATATTCCCGCCCCCGAGCCCGGCCGCATCCGCGAGATTCTCATGGCCTATATTTCCTCGTGGCTGGAAAGCTGCAAGGGGCTGAATTTCGACCGTGCCTACTTTGACGAGTTTTCGCCCTTCCTGTTTGCGCATATCCGCAGCGTACGGGACGTGTACCGCTTCATCAACACCTTCCGCGTCCGCTATCAGGCGCTTCAAAACGAGGTTAACTTCGTGGATCTGCTGGCGATCACCGCCTTGCAGCTGCATGTGCCCGGGGCCATCCCCTGGATGCAGTCCCACCGGGATGATCTATTGCGCGGCGGCGGGCTTGCCTACCGCAGCGCTGATCCGGCGCAGAAAAAGCAGATCAAGGCCGAGAACCGGCGCATGCTCCAGGCGCTGGACGAAGCGGGTGCCGGCACGCTGCTCACCCTGCTTGGGCATATGTTCCCCCGCTACGGCAAGAGCATTCTGGATATCTATCTGGAGGAATCGGACCCGCGGTTTGTGCGCATGCGGCGCATCTGCTGCGAGGAGTTTTTCGATCTGTATTTCACCCAGTCGGTGGATAGCCTGCGCATCACCCAGAAGGAAATCATCAACGTCATTCATACAATGGACGCAGCCCAGCTGCGCGCCTATACCGATGGCCTGACGGACGGGGAGCACCGCGGCGCGTTTTTAAATCACCTGCCGCATTATCTGGACGAGATCGCGGAGGAACGGCTGCCGCTGTTCTTCAACGAAGCGCTGTGGCTCAGCCGCCTGCCGGAGGATAAAACCCCCGCGGACAAGCCCTTCCAGCGCTCCTTCTTCCAGGAGTGCCGCATTACGGCGCTGCGTATCCTATCCCAGATGCAGCGCAATATGCAGGAAGAAAGCCTGAAGGACGCCGTTGCCAACGCAAGCAAGCTGACCCTTCCCATTTTGGTTTCGGTGCTCACGGGCATCCGCAGCGGCGTACCCGGCACGGAAACCATACAGCTGGAGGACGACTTCCTCGCGGCGCAGCTGCGCCAGCTGTTAACCCGCATCCATTCCATATCCCTGCGGGATAACTGGCTTTTGTCGCATAAGCCCCTGCCGGTACTGGAATACTGGAAGCAGGCCGATTCCGCGGCCTTCCGCGTGTATTTCCAAAAGCTGCTGCTGGACGATGCGAATGCCGCGCGGCTGGTATCGGCGCTGACCCGGCGCTTTGATCAGGGCGAGAATATGGAATACCAGTTCGGCGATGTGGAGGGCAGGCACGCGTTTTCCGACATCTACCCGCAGGCGGAGGCCCAAACAGCCGTGATGCGCCTCAAGGGCACCGATGCCTTCCGTACCCTGCCGGAGGATGTGCGGCTGGACTGCGTGGCGTTTTCGCTGATGAACACGGACCTGCACCGCGTGGCGCAGGCCGACGTGATGGCAGAATACCCCGATTGGATAGGAGAGAGCAAACCCGTTGAAGTATCAGGATATTAACGCCAAAACCGTCGACAGCTGGGTTGAGGACGGCTGGGAGTGGGGTACGCCCATTTCCCATGAGGATTATCTAAAGGCTATGCAGGGCGACTGGCGCATGGTGCTCACCCCGCTGATTGCCGTACCCAGAGAGTGGTACCCGCAGCTTAAAGGCTGCAAGGTGCTGGGCCTGGCGTCCGGCGGCGGCCAGCAGATGCCGGTTTTCGCCGCGCAGGGCGCGGAGTGCACGGTGCTGGATTATTCGCAAAAGCAGCTGGATTCGGAGAGGCTGGTAGCCGAGCGCGAGGGCTATACAATCCGCATCGTCCGCGCCGATATGACCCAGCCCCTGCCCTTTGAGGACGAAAGCTTTGACCTGATCTTCCACCCCGTGTCCAACTGCTATATCCAGGACGTGCAACACGTTTGGCGCGAGTGTTACCGTATCCTCAAGCCCGGCGGCCGCCTGATGGCGGGGATGGATAACGGGTTCAACTACGTGATCGACTGGAACGAGACCCAAATCAAGTACGCCCTGCCCTATAACCCGCTGCAGGACGAAGCCCTGTACCAGAAGGCCATGAAGGATAACGACGGCATTCAGTTTTCCCATACGCTCGACGAACAGATTCGCGGGCAGATTCAGGCCGGGCTGCGCATTGTGGACCTGTATGAGGATTACAATACCGAGGGCACCCTGCATAGGTTTCACATTCCGGCGTTCTGGGCAACCCTGGCGGAAAAGCCGCTGTAACAGACGAATAGACCAAAGCCCCGGCCGTGTGCCGGGGCCTTTTTAGTAGCCGGATATCCTTTGCGCAGCGCACTGCGCGCCCTGGGAATATTCACCTGCTGAATATTTTCTGCAAAAATGCTTGACAAGGAGACGTTCGGGGCATACAATATGAATGTGAATTCATATTCACAGTCTTTCAACTCCGTTTGCATGTGCAAACAACTATGGATATCAAGAAGAAGGTGTGTATCATGACGAAGAAACTCAGTATTATCACCGGCGCGAATGCAGGCATCGGCAAGCAGGCCGCCATACAGCTGGCCCAGGCCGGACATGCGGTCATCATCGGTTGCCGCAGCATGGAGCGGGGGCAAAAGGCCCTGGAAGAGATCAGGCGTTTGAGCGGCAGCGACGACGTTATGCTGTTGCAGCTGGATGTCAGCCTGAAATCCTCCATCGAGGCGTTTGCCGATAAGGTGAAAGCGCAATACAGCGCCGTGGATGTGCTCATCCACAACGCTGCGGTGTTCGACATTGCCCAGAAGGAGCGCAGGCTCACCGCCGAAGGCTTTGAAACCGTTTGGATGACCAACCACATCGGCCCTGTGTATCTCACCGAGCTGCTTTTGGACCTGCTCAAGCAAAGCGATAACGGCAGGGTGATCACCATCGCCTCCAAGGGGCTTTTGGCGATGCCGCGCCTCACCGTAGATTTGAACGATCCCGAATTCAAAAACCGGAAGTTCAATATGACCAAAGCGTATTACCAGTCAAAGCGTGCGCAGATCATGTTCACCTATGATCTGGCGGAGAAACTGCGTGGCAGCGCTGTGACCGCCAACTGCATCCGGGTACCGGCCGTGCAGATTGATCTCAGTCGCCATCCGGAGCTATCGGCCTTCACCAAGTGGATTTACAGGCAGAAGAGCAAGCATGCCATCACCCCCCAGGAGATGGCCAAAACCTACGTATACCTAGCCACCAGCGATGCCCTGAAGGGCGTGTCCGGCAAGTACTTCGACGAAAAGAACCAGTATGTGCAGTCCAACGCCTATACGCGCAACCGCGATACCATCAAAGCTGTAATGAACCTGACCGCCCAATACCTGCGCAGGGAAGCCCGGTAAACCATACGCCGCCTGTATAGAGCATAAAGGAGGGTTTCCCGTTGCCAAAGGAAACGTTTTTAAACCTGAAGGAAGAAAAGCAGCAGCGCATCTTAAGCGCGGCGCTGCATGAGATAGCCGAAAACGGGTACGACAAGGCCAGTGTGACCCGCATCGTCAAGGATGCGGGGATCGCTACCGGCAGCTTCTACCAGTATTTCGAGGATTTGGATGATTTGTTCATCCACATCGCGCTGGAGGCAGGCAGAATCAAGGCCGCCTATATGCGAAAAGCCCTGGCGGAAAGCAAGGAACAAAACCTGGAGGGCGCCATCCGCGCCATGTACCTGGGGGGGATGCGCTTTGGGCTGGAGCACAAGGAATACTATAAAGCCGCCGAAAGCCTTATGCGCATGAAGGACTCGGAGCTCTACCACAAAATGCTCGCGCATGCCGAGAAAAGCGAGCTGGCCCTGTGGCTGTTTCAAATCGTGGCGCAGGCCATTGCGAACGGCGAGCTGAACGAAAACATCACGCCGGAGCTGTTTTTCAGGCTGCTCACCGGCATCAACGCCACGATTATCGAGTACCTGATCGAACAAAAGCCCGACGAGGGTATGGACGCGCTTGATCTGGAAAAGCTCTGCGAGCTGGGCGTGCAGCTTGTTCTACACGGCATCAAAAGATAATGTAACAGACCGTCACCATCCACCACCAAACCAAAGGAGAGTTGACCATGATCCATGTGAAAAACCTTTCGTACTCCTACACCGGGGACCAGCGGTACGCTGTGAAAAACATCTCGTTTGATGTGCAAAAGGGCGAAATCTTTGGGTTTTTGGGGCCGTCCGGCGCGGGAAAATCGACCACGCAGGGGATTCTCACAGGGCTTTTGCTGCTCCAGCAGGGCGAGGCCGTGGTAGACGGTTACGACCTGCACAAGGAGAACAAGAAGCGCTTCAACCGCATCGGCATGAGCTTTGAGCAGTCCAACCTCTATTCCAAGCTCACCGCCGAGGAAAACCTGCGCTATTACGCAAAGCTGTTCGACGTTCCCACCCGCGACCCGCGCGCGCTGATTGATATGGTGGGGCTTGGCGGCAAGGAAAGCCGCAAGGCCGGATCGTTTTCCAAGGGGCAGAAGCACAGGCTCACCTTTGCCCGTTCGCTTCTAAACAACCCCGCCATCTGGTTTTTGGATGAGCCGACCACCGGGCTGGACCCGGCCATCGCCGCGCAGATCAAGGACATCATCCGCAGGGAATGCGCAAGCGGCGTGACCGCGTTTCTCACCACACACAATATGTTCATCGCCGATGAGCTGTGCGACCGCGTGGCGTTCATCGTCGACGGCGAAATCAAGCTGATCGATTCGCCCAAGGCCCTGAAGCTCCAGTACGGCCACAAGACCATCGACGTGGAATATAAGCAGGGCGACACGGTGAAAAAGGAAACCCTCGCCCCCAAAAAGGAGCAGGACAAGGCGCGCCTGCATGATATCCTCAACAACGGCGAGATCATCACCATGCACTCCAAAGAGGCGACTCTGGAAGAGATCTTCATCAAGGTCACCGGAAAGGGGCTGACAGCGGATGAAACTGTGGGATAACTACAAAAAAGAGCTGAAAATCGCCTCCCGCGGCTTTTACTTCTACATGGAGGTCATTACCGCGGTCATCCTGCTGGCGGCGATCCTCTTGTTCGTGCCGGTGGAAACCGTGAGCGTTTCCAAGGAGCTGTTGTATGTGGATGGCCCGGCCGGAACGCTTGACACAATGCTTCAGCAAAACCCGGACGAGGCGGGGCAGTATGTACGCGCGGAGGATACCAAGGTGCGCTTGCGCCCCATGGACATCACCTACTTTAACGAGCAGACCGGTGAACAGTTCGACCTGCGCTTTACCGACAAAAAAACCCTGGAGCTGGAAACCTGGAATTACTACAACGCCGCGACCGGCGCGCATGAAAAGACCCTCTACATCGCTACCAGCATGGACGATATGCTCCGCGTTGCCCGGACCGAAAAATGGTACGCCACCGTAGTGCATATCGGCGAAGACGGTACGCCGCAGTATCGGCTGCTCCTCTTCGGCTCGGAGAGCGAAAGGTACCAAAACCTGATCTCCGCCGTGATGGGCGCGGGCAATACCCCGGCGCTGCAAAAGGCGATGGAAGCCCAGCCTGTGGAAACGCTTGGCGTCAGCAATGTGCTCAACAACCGCCAGAGCTTCATGCCCATGGCCGTGGTGATTCTCAACGGCCTGATGGGGATGCTCGTGGTGATCTCCTACCTGATTATCGATAAATCCTCCGGGCTGATCCGCGCCATGGCGCTTACGCCCATGCGCACACGCAGCTACCTGATGAGCAAGGTGCTGGTGGTGCTGACGACCTCGCTTGTATCCTCCATCGTGGTGACCGTGCCTATCATGGGCGCGCAGCCCAACTACCTGCTGTTCATCCCCACGGCCGCGCTGGTGTCCATCGTGTCGTGCATGTTCGGGCTCTGGCTGGCGTCGTTCTTTGCCGATATCAAGTCGGCCTACGGCATGATCTTCCTGATGTTTCTGTTGCTGATCATCCCGGCGATGAGCTACATCCTGCCGAGCTTTGCGCCGATGTGGATCAAGCTGATGCCGACCTATCCCATGCTGCAGGCCGTGAAGGAAACCCTGCTGATCACACCGGACGTCGGATATGTGCTGCTTGTCGGCGGCGGGATGATTGTACTGTCGGTGCTGCTGCTCTTTGTGTCGGAGCACCGCTACCGCAAGCTTTTGGGGGTGTAATTGATGAAAAAGGCATTGAGCGTATTCCGGCGCGATCTGAAACTCGCCGTCAAAGACCCGCTGGCACTCCTGGTCATCCTCGCGCCGCTCATCGTGGCGCTGGTGATCTCCTGGATGTCGCCGGGCATCAGCGAAACAACGGTGAATTTCGCCGCGGACTCCGCGCTTTCCAACAGCGTGACCCAGACCCTGTCCCGGTATGCCAACGTGGAAACGCTGAGCAGCGCCGCCGCCGTGCGCGAGCGCGTGCTGCGCCGCGACGAGGTTTTTGGCCTGGTTCAAGGTGAAACCGGCCCCGTGCTGGTGCGCCAGGGAAACGAAGCGGAATCCTCCCTGACCATGGTCAAGCTCCTCAGCGCTATGGCGGAAACCGGAACCGTGGATACCGCGCAGGGCGATAGCTTCGGCTTCCTCTCCTTTCGCGATGAGACCTCGCCGCTCAAGCGGTCGCTGTCCATCTCGATGCTGCTGATGATCAGCGTGTTCACCGCGATGCTCATCTCCCTTGGGCTGGTCGACGAAAAAACCGACCAAACCATCAAGGCCGCCAACGTTACCCCCATACCGCAGTGGCTGTACGTGATCGCCAAAAGCTTTATCGGCATCATTGCGCTGCTGGTGTCCTCGGTCATCGCGCTGCTCATCCTGGGGATGACCGCCATCAACTGGGGGCAGATCCTGCTGATGCTGATCGCCGGAGCGCTGATCTCCATCATTGTCGCGTTCGTCATCGGCCTGGCGTCGTCGGACTATATCGAGGCCTCCGGCAGCGTGAAAATGCTGATGCTGCCGATGATCGCCTCGGTGGTCGTGTATGAGCTGGTCGACCCCGCCTGGCACTTTACCGTATGGTGGAGCCCGTTTTACTGGGCGTACAAGGGCATTACGGAGATCATCCAGGGAACGGCGCAGTGGGGAAGCACGCTTTTATATGCGGCAATCATCGCGCTGATATCCGCAGGCGTGTTCGCGCTCAGCCTCAAATCGATCCGCAAATCGCTGCAATAAAAAACCATACCTGATTTTTAAAGGAGGAACCACCATGGAAACCGGATATCTGGTCGGGGGAATCGCCTGTGCGGCGTACGCGCTCTTATGCTTTGCCATCGGGTTTTTGAAACCGCAAAGCCTCATGAAGTTCGTTAAACAGAAGCTCAAAATGTTTACCGGCAGCAAGGAACCCAGCGACAAAGCCACCCTGATCACCTGCGTTGTCTTCGGCATACTGGCGACGGCCGGGGCTGTCATTCTTTTCGTCGTCGGCGCCGCCAATATGTAATCAGCCTGCCCATAATACCCAATCTGCTGTGTTAGCTGCGTCGGGTTTTCGCATCACTTACGCAACGAGTAAGCTCAGCTCAAACCCTCCTTGCCGCCTGGCATCTTGGGCATTCTGAACAGGCTGATGGGAGGAGATTCACAGGGCCGCGCTTTCGTTGTCGCCAACGCATCGGCGCGCGCATCACTTACGAGCGAGTAAGCTCAACACACGCCGACACTTGACTTCGCGGAATCACAGCCTTGCGAACAGGCTGATACGCAAACAAATGAACCTCACAAAGACAGCCGCAGCAGATTTGTCTGCTGCGGCATGTTTTACGTAAGTTTTCGCTCAGTTTGACGGTGCGTTTACATTCGCGTGGTACGCTGGCACCGTGATAGAGGATTTCCTTTGACCCGACCTGCCGAGACCGAGCGATTCAGACGCCGTTCTGGACGGGTACTCGCGGAGGGCATACGCAAGTATGCTCTCCTTTTATGGCCTGAAGTAGTGCATGATGCGGGTGCAGACGCCCTGCTGGTTCATGACAAACTGCAAATACATCATCTTGCTGGAAAGCGTTTTGGTCGTGTACTGGATGGTATGGGTGCCGTCTGCGTTATTGAGGATCACGCCGGTATCGGGATCGGCATAGTACAGGTTGCGGCTGCCGTCCTGGTTTTGGGGCATGCCGAAATCCTTAAACGCGCCGACGATCTCCGCCTCGGTGGAGCCTACGCCAACATTGCGCGGCGGCGTGGCAATATTGCGGTTCATGTCCACGCTGGCCAGCTGCCACTGGTTGGCGACCAGGATAAACACGGCCTTGCCCCAGGAATAGCTTAGCTCCTGCGCCTGCCCCTCGTAGAACAGGAACTGGATATCTTGCGTTTCGGTCGGCTGACCGAACTCGTTGGTGAAGCTGTTCAGCAGCGTCGTGCTCAGGGCAAACCCCGGAAAGGTATCTTCCCGGTTGTAAGGCTCCATC
>ERZ795057.906-NODE-906-length-28321-cov-8.360787_pt1 | contig 28321 bp, 24 predicted proteins | sample MGYA00375141_ERZ795057 | MGnify/ENA primary metagenome ERZ795057 (study PRJEB30186, sample SAMN05720163) | activated sludge metagenome | isolation source: Anaerobic digester | place: Hong Kong | collected 2015-01-26 ...
ATTCTATTTTTTCAGGCATTTTGAACATTTTGTTTCACCTCTTTGCACTTCATAAACTCGTTTTTGATTTTTAACAGTCTTATTTTGATTATATCATTTTACTTTTGTTTTTATACTTATTTTTGAGTTTGAATGCTGAATTTGGGGATTTTACTCTTTCTTTGAAAGAGTTTGGGTTTTAAGTTCAGGAATATTAAAAAGTTGTGTTATTTGATTGTCGGAAATGTACGGCTTTATGTATTGCAGGAAGAATCCTTATGGGATTTTACTCTGTCGTAATCCGCTTTTTCCAATGAAATGGTTTCTCCGTTCCCGATTTTTTCGATGATCTTCAGAACAAATGCCATGATCTTCGTCATATCGCCGATGGATTGATTGTAGGGTCCCGCAACCACAGAATCTTCCAGTTCCGCAGGGATAAAAAGACCTATTCTGTTCATCTTTATTCCGGCTCCTTCAGCCTTGTTGTACATTCGTCCCATCTCTTCAACTGACGTTCTCAAATCAAGCGGCTCGTAATCTCCCCGGTGCCAGAGTCTTTCGAGCGCAGTATCTTTCAGGACGAGCGTCGGATGGATCCTCAGGGTATCCGGATGAATGGAACAGGCGATATCAAAACTCTCCCGGTCCTTTTCCCGATCTGAACCGTAAAGGCCGAGCATCAGATGCACACCGGTTTCTATTCCCGCAGTCTTGAGCAGTCTGACGGCCTCTTTACAGCTCTGTGCATCGTGTCCCCGGTTGTTTTTTTTCAGGACGTCATCAAAAAAGCTCTGCACACCCAACTCTATGGACTCTACCTGATACCGCTTATACAGTCTTACTATCTCATCGGTGATGCCGTCCGGTCTTGTGGAAAGCCTTATGGAATCAACTGTTCCATTTTTGATATACGCATAGGCCCAATCGAGGAATTTTTTCTGAATGTCCACGTTCGTATTGGAAAAGGAACCTCCGAAAAAGGCGATCTGCCTTTTTTTGTCGGCAGACGCGTATTTCAGAGATTCATCGACTTCCTGATTCAGTTTTTCAAGAATATGCTTATCCTCAAAATTCAGATGATTGTAACCTGTAACGGCGATCTCGTTACAGTAGATACATCGGTTGGTACATCCCATCCAAGGTAGAAAGACCGGGATGATGAACAATTTACCGCTCAAATCAGACTCTCTTTCTTCATCTCATCGATCGCGGATTTTGCGGACATCTGTTCGGCCTCTTTCTTGCTCTTTCCCCTTCCCTTCCCGTATCGTCTGCCGTCTATCAGGCATTCGATGATGAACTCGGGATCATGAGAAGGTCCTCTTGTACTAACAAGATTGTATTCCGGCAGGCTCTTCATCTTCGACTGTGTGATTTCCTGCAGCTTTGTCTTGTAATCTAGCATAAGAGAATCTCTCATAACGACATCGATGTATTCGTAAATCCCCTCGATGATAAAATCTCTGGCGACATCAAAGCCGAGATCTAGGTAAATGGCCCCACATAGGGCTTCAAATGCGTCTGCAAGGAGTGAATCCCTGTCTCTTCCACCGGACAATGTCTCTCCGTGTCCGAGGAATATATAATCTCCGAGCGATATCTTCCTTGCGATCTTTGAGAGGATGGCCTCACTCGCAAGTACCGATTTTGCCCTTGCAAGATCACCTTCCACATTTTTCGTAAACTGATTGTAAAGTCTCTCGACGATAACAATCCCGACCACGGAATCTCCAAGAAATTCCAGTCTTTCATTTGAGAGCAGCGTGTTGTTCTTAAACCTTGAAATCTCATTGACGTAAGACGAATGCCTTAAAGCCTGAAAAAGAAGTTCCGTGTTGTTAAATCGGATACCGAGCTTTTTCTGAAATTCTTCTATCTTACGTTTCTCATCTCTCTTAATGATTTTTCTCTCCCCCTATTCTAAATATTATTTATCAAAGTAAACAAGTTACTTACAACTTTATTATACCATTCCTTTTAGAATACTTGTGCTTTTATGATATAATTTTGCATCATGAAGATAGCATATTTCGGTTCGTTAAAGACGACATTTGTGAAAACGGGTATCGAGCAGTACATGAAATGGCTCAAGCCATACACCAAATTGAATTTGATTGCATTGAAGAGCGGAGGCGATCTGAACAGGGATCTGAAAGAGGAGATTCAGCGGAGAGAAGCTGATATACTCATGAAGAACATAAGAGATGAAGAGTTGATCATCCTCGAAGAAAGGGGAAAATGTCTCAGTTCAGAAGAGTTTGCCGGAATGATCGATGAGGCGCAGATCTATTCAAGGGAACTTTTTTTTGCCATCGGCGGATATACCGGTTTTCATGAGGAGATAAAGAATTCGTCCCACAGGAAGATTTCCCTGTCGCGGATGACTTTTACACATGAAATGGCTTTATTATTGTTGATAGAACAGATTTACAGATCTATGAAGATTCTCAAGGGAGAAAAATATCATTATTGACTTTTGAAAGGACGGTGTGGTTTTAAGTGGAACCAGAACCTTTTAGTAGCGGCACTCTTATCTGGCAAATCGTATTATTAGGGGTTATGCTCGTGTTATCAGCATTATTCTCAGGCTCAGAGACGGCATTGACTTCGATGAGCAAGTTGAAGTTGAAGGAGATGGCGGAAAACGCCAGATCCAAAGAAAAGCGGAAAGTTGTAGAAACGGCGTTACATGAGCCAAACAAGCTTTTGACGACTATTTTGGTCTTTAACAATCTGGTAAATATCTTTTCATCCTCACTCGCTACCCTGATCGCGTTGAATTTATTTCCGCAGGGTGGGGCCGGGAAGGCGACAGCAATTGTAACAGGGGTTATGACCATGCTGATTCTGATCTTTGGAGAAATCACGCCAAAGGTGTACTCCACACAGAATTCGGAAAAGGTTTTCAATCGCGTGATTCATTTCATTACTTTTTTAAGTACAATCCTCACACCGGTCATCTGGCTGCTCGTACGGATCAGTAACATCTTCGTGAAGCTGATGGGTGGAGAAGTGGTAAAGGATGCCCCCTTTATCACGGAAGATGAGATCGTCTATGCCATGCAGGTGGGTGCAAGGGAAGGGGCCATTGAAGTAGAGGAAAGCAAGATGCTTACACGTGCGCTCGAATTGAAGCAGACGAGTGTAAAGGAAATCATGATTCCGAGGGTGGATATGGTGGCGATAGAAGACAAGGTCAAGTTGTGTGAAGCGCTGACCTATGTCACCGAGGAAGGTTACTCGCGATTCCCCGTCTACACGGACACCGTGGACAACATCGTCGGCATACTCTACGCGAAGGATATCATCAAGGTGATCGATAAGCGTGGGAGTGATGTACTTGAGAAGATAGACGTCAAAGAGATCAGCCGAATCCCCTATTTTGTCCCGGAAACCAAGAAGATCGATGATCTGCTCGAAGAATTCAAGGAAGACATGGTTCATATGGCCATCGTCGTCGATGAATATGGCGGAACGGAAGGTCTTGTGACGATAGAGGACATCATCGAGGAAGTCATGGGTGAGATCCTCGATGAATTTGATGAGGATGAGAATGTAGGTATCGAACAGATCGCACCGGATACATATATTATCGATTCAAAGGTTCCCCTGAACGACATCGAAAGGGAACTGGATATAGAATTCCCCGAAACCGATTTTGAATCAATGGGAGGTTATCTCCTCGAAGTATTCGAAAAGGTTCCTGAAGTGGGAGAGGAAACGAACATCAACGGCTTTTATTTCAGAATTCTCGCGGCGAGTAAGACGAGAATCGAAAAGATAAAGCTTGTGATCAGAAACGAAGGCAGTAAAAAGCTTTTTCCAGATGAAGACATGGAGATAGAAAAAAAAGACCACGGGAAAGAAGATGATTAAAGTGACAAATGAAAAAGAACTTATAAACAAGGCAATTAAACAGCTTGACAACAGCTACAGTCCGTTCTCGAAATTCAGAGTCGGTGCCGCTTTGCTCGGAAAAAGTGGGAAAATATACACCGGTTCAAACGTGGAAAATTCCTCTTACGGACTGACGATATGTGCGGAGAGAGCCGCCTGTGTGAAGGCCGTCAGCGACGGTGAAAGAGAGTTTGAGGGAATAGTCGTGGCCACGGAAACGGATGAACCGGGTACACCTTGCGGGGCCTGCAGGCAGTTCCTGTGGGAATTTGGAGATATGGAAGTTGTCCTCGTCAACCCAAAGGGGGCCATTAAGCGTCAGATGCTCTCTGAACTGCTTCCGGGCGGTTTCAGATTATAAAAACAACTTAACACAAAGAGGTGTTTTATGGCAGAAAAAAAGTTATACAGATCCAGAACCGACCGAGTCCTTGGTGGTGTTTGTTCCGGTGTTGGAAAGTTTTTTGATATCGATCCGGTCATTGTCCGATTGATCTGGGCCGCTTCAATTTTCGCAGCCGGTACGGGGGTCCTGCTTTATATCATCGCATGGATAATCATACCGGAAGAACCGTCTAGATTCAAACAGACGGACCCGGATTTTATGGATGATGATGATGAGGATTTCATAGATTCTGAATACAATTCGACATCAGGCTCGTACGAATCGGAAAAAAAGATAAAGGAGCAGATGGAAAGGGAGAAGAGGAGTAAACTCGTCCTCGGTATTGCCGTTCTGATCATCGGTGGTTTCTTTCTCGTCAGTCAGTTGATTCCGGGAGGTTTCCCCTGGAGAGTTGCCATAGGGATCATCCTTATCGTTGCCGGTGGGGCGGTCCTGTATAAATTCTTCAGAGAGGAGAAATAGAATGCGCCTCTTTTTCGGTTTAACATTACTCCTGATAGGATTACTGATCGTCTTCGGAATATTTGACGCCTCTATCTTCGGAACCATGGTAGAAAATCTCTTCTTCCTCTGGCCGTTTATCCTTATCATGATCGGTATCTCCATCCTCTCGAATATCAAGGGGCTAAGATGGCTGAAAATTGTAAACGTGTTCTGTATCATCGCTTTTACGCTCGCTCTGATGTTTTATCCGACAGATTATTACAACGCCTCTGAATATCAGGAATTTCCTTTCCAGATTGCCATCGCCTCACCAGAAGTGAAGACCATTCTGGAACTGGAACTCGGAACGGTTTACCTTGAGATCGATACGGATTACGAGTTGTCAAATATGATCAGCGGGGTCTATGTGTCCGATGAGAATGATCTCGAAGTCGATCACAGCGCCAACCGGATAAAGCTGAAACGGGAAAACGATTATCAGGTTTTCGCGTTTAAGAAACCGAGGCATGAGATACATCTGAAAGTTCCGGCTGATGCCTATATGGAACTTTTGATCGATGCGGCCGTGGTCAAAGGAGACTTGAATCTGAAGACAAATCCTTTTGAATACGTAGACATCAATACGGCCATGCTGGATCTGGACGTCTCACTGAACAGCATAAACCGAACGTTGTATTTTAAAAGTCAGTCGGCTATCAACACCATAGATTTCTATCTCCCCGAATATACGGATTATTACAGGAACGTTCAGTCCGCCATTAACAATTTCAGTGTCAGGGAAGATCATATAAATTCGACTGAAACTGATCCGGATATCGTCGTCGATGTTCACTCCGCTATCAGTAATATCAGTCTGAATTCTAATCAGAATGAATAGGAAGAAATTATATCTAACCATAAGCGCCATTGCCTTTTTCGTCTTTCTATGGGCGGTATTTTATTTGATTTTTTATTCGCCGATCGAATCGGGAAAGGATATACTGATAAACTGGATATCGCCGCAACAGACTCAGACCGATGTCTTGACCTTCCCATACATTCTTGAACAGAGAGGTCCGATCTACTTTACGATGTATGGGGAGATAAACGGCAGTATTTCAACCGATCTCGGCATGGTACTGCCCGCTGTTGAAGGCGCTGAAGCTGAGGTTCTCTTTAACGGTGAGAAACTGGAAACCGTCAAGTTCAACAAAGATCAGACAAAATCCAATCAGATGCTTTACTCTCATCCGGTCCTTATTCCACAAGATAAGATCGTTGAAACGAATAAAATCATCATCCAATACCACGCAAGGGATAAACTCGAATTACTGTCAGCACCTTATTTTGGTGATTATACGGCCTTTGAACAGCAATTGAATGCCATGTGGTTCCTCGGTGTTGATTTTTATATGATCGTTTTCGGCATGGGGGCCTTTCTGGCCATCATCCTCATCTCTCTCGGAAAACACGTTTCCGAAAAAAAACAGGCCTATATGGCAATAGGTATCGCCGTTCTTTTCAACGCCGTTGTCAGTTTTCTTTATGTGCTTGACACACCGGACATCTTCCCTTCTATCGTAAATTCGCCGACCATCGCCATCCTGAGTCCGATGGCTTATATCTTTTATATCTATTTTCTCGTTATCGGAATCGAGTCTTATTACAACAGGGATTCCAGTAAACTGGTCATCGCGAAAAAATTATTGTTGCCCAATCTGATCGCGTGCGTCCTGATCTATCTCGGCATCAGTCTCGTTCAGTATGTCATGAGTTATATCTGCCTCACTTTCATGTTGTATATCGCTTTCAGCAAGAAAACAACGGAGTTTATCTTTCCCGTTACGGTTCTGACGGCCAGTACGATTTATCTACTGGTGATCGACGTCCTTGGCAGTGTCATACCGTTCCCAATCTTCGCCATGTCTTCCATGATGATCATTTTCAGTTTTGGCATCATCATGGTCGGGGATTTCCAGAAGACGCATAAGGAATTGCAATCCACTTCGGATGAGCTTTACGCATCCTATGAAGAGCTGACGGCGATGAATGAGGAACTCGAAAGTTCCTACAGGGAACTCGACCGAAAAGTGGAAGACAGAACTTATGAACTCAACAAGACGACCATGTCTTTAAAATCACTTCTCGATAACACGGAAGAAGGCTTCCTGACCTTTTCTGGCTCGTTGATCATCGACAAGGAATACAGTCTGGAATGTGAAAGAATCTTTGGAGGTGAAGTCGCCGACCGGTCGATCTCTTCTCTCCTCTCCGATAATGAGCCTGAGATCAAGGAATTTCTCGATAAGATCTTCCTTAAGATATTAAACGAGAAAAATGACTTTGAGATGGACATGTACATGTCGCTCCTGCCGGAAGAAATTAAAAGAAATTCAAGGACCATCAAATTGAATTACAGACTCATCAACAGCAGTACAGACGGAAAGAAGATCATGATGATCCTGCATGACATCTCCGAAAGGATTGAGCTTCAGAATGAGATCGAACACGAAAGAAACATACTGAAGATGGTGATCAAGGTCTCCAATTCCAGAACCGATTACCTTGAACTGCTGCATGATTACAGACAGTTCTCTATCACAGGGATCTCACAGATCATAGACAGCAACTTGTCGAGTGAGGATAAGATCTCCGAGATTTACCGGATGATTCATACCTATAAAGGCAGTTTTGCAAATTTCGATGCCATCAACGCGGTAAAGGCATTACACGAATTCGAAACCAAAATAAATACCGAGAGAAATTATCTCGGTACGCTTTCCAATATTAAATTAAATGAATATTTCGACGCATTCGATTACAGTGCCTGGATCAGGCCGGATACGGAACTGATCAGAGAACTTCTTGGCGGACAATTCTTTTCGAACGAGCAGAAGCTCGTTATTGAACCGGACAGAATAGTCGAACTTGAAAACAAGGTGGCCGAAAGTGAACTCGGCGAAGAGGGCAGAGAATTTCTCATCGAACTGAAGCGCCTGAGGTATACCTCTTTCAGAGAGATGCTCGGTTATTATCGGAATTATGTCAATCAGCTCGCTCAGCGTATGGGAAAATTTGTAGAACCCATGATTATCGACGGGGATGACATTCCCGTTGACAAGGAATTATACAAACCGTTGATAAGATCCCTTACACATATCTTCAGAAACAGTATTTACCACGGTATTGAAACCCCAGAAGAACGTGTGCTTAAAGGAAAATCCGAATACGGCATCATCAAAGTCTTTGTTACCAAAAATAACAACGAGATCGTTCTGACGATCAGCGATGACGGTAAGGGAGTCAAACTCGAAGAAGTAGAGAAAAAGGCACTTGAAATAGGATTGATCGACGGGAATACGCTTGATGCTATGACGTATGAGGAAAAGCTGAAGCTGATTCTGATGGACAAGCTGAGCACGAGTAAAACGGTGACGGATATCTCAGGGAGGGGTGTCGGATTATCCGCTCTGAATAACGAGCTTTCCAAGTTCAACGGGTATCTTGAGATAAAGACCGTGGAAGATGCCGGGACCTCGTTTATCCTTCATATACCGATCAAAGAGGCACATGAGATGCCCAAACTGCCACTCGAGTCCATACTGAACATGCTGAAAATGGAAGTGGACAAGTATCTTCATACCATGGCGATTAACGTTCTCGATGAACATAAGCAACAGGTATTCGAAGCCATAGAGCTTTACAGATACAATGCCTTGATCAAGGTCAGCGGAACCGTATACGCGACCACATTTCTCTCACTCGAGGAAAAGGCGGCACGCGCATTCGCTTCACGGATCATCATGTGTGACGATGAAAGCACAATGAGTGAAAGAGATATTCAGGACGGGGTTGCCGAGACCTGTAACATCTTTACCGGAAATGCCTTGGGAGAGGCGGCAAAAGAGGAAGCCATACTTGCCATCAGCTCCCCTGTGTCAATCAACTGCGAAAAGGGTAGCATGAACCACCCCGATAAAGAAAAATACGTTTATTTGATAAATACGGATTACGGTCGAATAAAATTTGGCGTCATCGAAAAATAATGCTCAAACTATAAATAATACTCAAACTATGACCTCGGTCTTCCCACCGGAATTTCTGATCTTATCGATGAGCGGTTTGAGCGCAAAACTCATCTCCTCCGGATAAGAACAGGCCGTAAGGTCAAAGAAGATCTTTACACCGGGGATTGCGAGCAGCCCCTGTACCGTTCCTTCGAGCTGAAGATATTGCTTGTTGTTCAGCGTCGAAAAGACCTGAAGAAAGAAGGCCCCCTCCTTGTTTGAGACGAGATAGGGTGTTCCAAGCGGTTCGGCAGTCGTCTTTGCCCCCGTCTCTTCCCCCGCATTAGTTGTTTTCTCGCCGCTTTGTTCGTTCTTCTTTTCCGGATTGAGTACGTGTTCTATGGCCTTTAAAACGGCGGAGACCTTGAAAGGTTTTACGATATAATGCTTTGCGCCGCATTCAAGGGCCTTGAATACCATATGCTTCTGATCGAGCGCGGAGATCATGACGATGTTCGCCTTCGGGAACTCGTCGATGATATTCTTTACGGCATCAATTCCCGTCATCACAGGCATCGTGATATCCATCGTAACAAGATCCGGTTTAAACTTTCTGTAAAGTTCAACCGCTTCCTTTCCATTTGAAGCCTCACCGACAATGTTATACCCTGCCTGTTTAAGAATATTCTTGAGATTTCGCCTCATTAAAACCGAGTCATCAGCAACTAAAATGTCATACATCATACTCAACTGCCTTTCAATATTATCTCTTTATACCTGTTATCTTCCTGCAGGACCTCTATAAAAGCGTCCACAACCTTCCCGTCAAACTGTCTGTCCTTATTCTTTATCAGTTCATTTACCGCCGTCTGATAGTCCAGGGCCTTCCGGTATGACCTGTTTCTCGTCATGGCATCCCAAGTATCGGCAACGGTAAGAATCCTGGACACTTCCGGTATCTCGTCTCCGCTGATTCCATCCGGATAGCCATTCCCGTCAAATCTTTCATGATGGGATCTCACATTTACAGCAATCGAACTGAGGTATATGGATTGAGCCAGGACCTCATGGCCCCATCCGGGATGTTTTTTGATTATATCAAATTCGGCATTGGACAATCTGGATGGCTTATTGAGAATCGCCTCCGGAACCAGAATCTTTCCGATATCGTGAACCAGTCCCGACCAGTAAGTTTCCTTGACCATTTCCTTATCGTAACCCATCTTGATGGCAATCTTCCTCGAAAGATCCGCTACCATCTCAGAATGACCTCGCGTATAGGCATCGTGAATTTCCATCATCCTGATGATGGACAAGATGATCTCCTTCTGAAATTCCTCATGCATCTTTCCAAGTCGTTGAAAAGCAAGGAAGGTAGCGGCGATATTCCCAAGTGCCCCGAACATCTTCAACGATTCATTCGAGAATATGGCCTTGGATTTTTTTGACGTGTCGATGGATATCGTACCGGCAACATCATTTCCTATATCTATCTCCATTATAGCGGTCTGATTCGTCCTGAGTGTCGCCTTGTAATACTCCCCAAAGACCTCTTCCGGCATATCCGAATTATGTACTTCTATCCCATCCAGTACAAAGACATTCGAATCGAAATACATCGTATCCTCTGACTTCCTTGGATCGAGAAAATATTCCCTCTTCAGATCCAATCTCTGAAGCATCCCGAGATCATGTCCAACGGTATGAATATAATTCCAGTCCTCACCGTCTACGATGACAACGCTTCCGTATTCCGCCTCCGGTATGATCTCCACCGCTTCTTCGAGCAGCTTTTTCAGAAAGCCCTTATCCGAATCAAGCTGAGAGGCCATTTCTATCAAACGTGAAGCAGCCTGAATCACGTTCTCATACTGCTCCACAAGATGAAATAACTTCTGATTTTCAAATTCAGCCTCATTATATCTCACATTGAGCTCATCCACTTTTGATATCAGGCGTTTGACTTCATTTTTCCCACTTTCAACATCGAGAAGAGAATTTTTAAGCTTACGGTTATGATAGAAAAGATAAACGCTCAACCCTATAAATACGATCGTCAAGAATTCAAACACATTTTTCCTCCTATGAGCCGAATAAACTCAATAATAATTATCGTTTTATTACGATTCTCACATTATGTCATACTCATAGGAATTATATCATAGAAACCTCGAATTTATTTTTCTACCTGTGCCAGAGTCTCAAGGACCTCCTTCTCTTTATAAGGGATGAGTAGTAACCCGCCAAGAACCGTAAAGCAGATAGCTGCAACCGCAGTCAGCCTGACACCGAGGTCATTTTCCGTACTCATGCCAAGGATCAGGAGGGAAGGAAACAGGATACCGGCTATCATCTGGCCCATTTTTGACATAAACGTTCTCGCCCCAAAGAAGATACCCGCCTTGAAGTTTCCCGTTCGTATACCGTCCGCTTCCGCTATATCCGCTATGACCGCATTCGGCAGTATTCCAAATATGGAAAGCGGAATGGCGGCCAGGAAAGTTAGAACATATCCCTGCATGGGTATCGAAAGGAATGCTATCTTCCCGAGACCGAAGACAAAGGCAAAAGTCAATGTATAGACGATGAATCCGATCATCAGAATCCGCTTCTTCCCAAACTTTTTTGCAAGAAGGTTTACGGGAACGTAGAAGACGAACGAGATTCCGAACATCACAAGTTGAAGAAACGAGGCCGTTTCCTTAGGCTGCTGCAGCAGGATGGTCACATAATAGATCAGACCGGTCGATATTCCGGTCAAAGCCACCCAGTATGACAGATCAGATACGATGAACCTGAGAAAATTTCTGTTTTTAAAGGCCGTGACAACCGCTTCAAAGATTCCCTCCTTTGAAACGTGCTGGACACAGTATTTTTTTTCATCGATAAAGAGGATGGGTAAAAGCATGAAGGCAAATCCGATGACGGCAAATATGGCCACGGTAATCTGAAACGACACCACGGGAGAAAACCCCGCTGTTTCAAACATCGACTGGAAGAGGTAAATCTGTGACCCGATGGCAAAACCGATAGCCCACGTGATGGATATGAGTGTGCTGAGAAGGAGTCTTTCCTCCGAATTATGACCCAGTTCGGAAAGCCATGCGAAATAAGGTGTCACATACATCGTCATGAACCAGTAAAACGTGATAACGGTGGTAAAAAGCCAGATAATATTCCAGATACTGACACCCTGTACCGGGGGAAGAAACACGAGTACCGACAGCAGGCTGAACGGCAGGATACTGATGGCGAGGAATTTTCTACGTCTTCCGAATTCTGAATGACTCTTGTCTGATAACCCGGCAATCATGGGATCTGTAAAGGCATCAAATAGTCGTCCAACGGCAAAGACAAGCCCGATATAGGTCAGGCCGAACAGGATGGCCCCCTGATTAAAATAAGCCGGAAAGGTCTTCACCCCCGTGTCCGGCGGCAGATAAAAATAGACCAGCGCATTCCCGACGGCAAAACTTGCCAGTGACCAGCCAAGCTGACCAAGGGCATAAATAATCTTTCTTGAAAAGGGTAATTTTTCAACATTCTGCATGTTCTTTCGCTCCTCTTTTTATTTTTTCATGAGTCAATTTTAACATAAAAAGTCATCGAAAAACGAATTGATTCAGAGTGTTTATCAAATTATTTATACCGTTATTAACGGTATAACATATATTTATCTCAATAATATCCTTATATAATTCAATGCTTTAATTAATAGAGACTAAAAAAACCTCTTCTTATCTCAAGAGGTTTTTTTAATTAACTAATATAAGTGTAGCAGGAAATTATAATTTAAACTGACTGATATCCTGTTCGATGAGCTCATCAAGCTGAAGCAGTTTTTCAGCTGTTTCGGTCAGTTTTTCAACGGATGTACTCTGCTGTTCAACGCGTTGAACCATTTTCTGTACTTTTTCAGAGGCCTTGATCATAGACTGGGCTGATTTATCCATGGCTGCTGCGATCTCATCTGCGGCAGCACTCTGTATTTCGGATGTTTCATTCAGCGTCTGAACGGAAACGGAAACCATGGAGAGATCCTCAAGTATCCGGTCAAACTGCTCCAGTGCAGATTTTGAATTATTGTTCATCTTGTTGACGATTTCTACGGTCTTTCGTGAAGCGGCATCAACTTCAACAACGCCGTTGCCGATCTCTTTCAACATCTTTTCTATATCCAGCGTTGCCTTTTTACTTTCTTCGGCAAGTTTTCTGATCTCATCGGCCACGACTGCAAAACCCTTTCCGGCTTCTCCGGCTCTTGCCGCCTCAATGGCCGCATTCAACGCAAGGAGATTGGTCTGCTCCGAAATAGCTGAAATGACCTCTACAATTTCCCTGACATTTTTGGCCTTTTTCTGAAGTTCATTGACTATGCCCGTCGTCTCCTCCGCATGAATCTCAGCCTCTGAAACGATAGTCGCTATTTTATTCAATTCTATCTGCCCAGATTTTGCCGAGTTGGAGGTATCTTTTGTCTTTTCAAGCAATATTGAGGAAACATCACTCACATTTTTTGCGGAGGCCGCTACTTCTTCTATTCCGGAACTGACTTCCTCTATTGCCGCTGAGGTATCGTGAACTTCACTATCCGTTTCTTCCGCCTGTTCTTTCAGTTCAAGGGATACTTTTTCAGAAGCTTCTGAAACATGCTCCAATTCTTTCGTAACCTCTTTCACATTATCCACGGCACCTTTAAAGGCGGATAGTGTATCACGCATCGTGATGATAATATCTGAAAAGGTGCTCTCTATGACGCCGATTTCATCATTCTTGGTTCCTTCTTTAAAGTCCAGCGTCAGATCCAGTTCTTTCAGAATACTGGCCTTTTTCATCAACCGCTTCATGGCAAAACGAAGCCCGAGGTAAACGATAATCGCTATCACAACGCTTAATATAATAGATACAAGGATTAACAGAAGAATACGGGTATTATTCCCCTGAGTGGTCTGAAGGCTTTTTTCATTACTCGACTTGATCGATCCAAAACTGTCCTCAAGCTTGATATACTGTGCATCTACCGAATCGGCAATTTTATTGCGCAATTGATTTGTCTTGACCACAATACTGTTAGTCAACAAATCAAAGGCGTTTTCTCGGGACTCCTCATACTGTGCATTCGCCACATCTATCTCCAACTGTATAGCATCGTATGCCGCACTCAGTTGTTCCCTTTTTTCGATCAAAGCGATTGTATCGCCCAGCATGGCCGTATACTGATCTGCCAAGAGGATGATCAGCTGTGATGAGACGGGATCATAAACGGATGATCCGAATTTCACCTGAAATTCGATGTTTGCTTTTATCTTCGACATGATGCCGTTGATCTCTTCGAACAATTCAGTGGCGAGTTCTGTTTTTAAGAGGATATTCCGCATCAGAGATTCGGCATTCGCAAATTCCTTTACGGTAATGCCAAGATTCTCGGGTTTCCATACCTGTTCGATCTCAAACAGAGACAACGTATTGGCTGATGTCTTGGAAAAGGCCTCATTGACGGCTTGTTTCTGTTCATCGGTAGGTTTTTTAAGTCCTTCAAATTGCGCTTTCACGGCGGTAAATTCTTCAAGGAACCGCTTGATCTTCTGTTCATCAACACGCTGAGACTGAAGGATCTGTTCATTTACAAGCTGTCTATCTCTCAACAATTGACCCTGTTGCCCCTGATTCGCCTTCATCTCCACAGAGGCCTCTATTTCCCTCTCCTTAAGCTGGAAAACCTTCAACACTTCATTTTCAATTTCCTTCATCGTATTCAGGTATCCCGAATCACCGCCAATCTTTGAATAAAGGCGTTCAATCTCGGTATCAAACTGTTCTTTATAGAAGTTGCTGTCACTCAGATTATCGACGTATCCGAGACTCAAGACAATCTGAAGCAGTGTTTCTATATTCTCATCAAGTTTTTGGGATAAACGGAACGAATACAACTCCTCGGCCGAGTTATCTATCTGAGAAGCCACCTCTATCCCGCAATCAGAAATCTCCCCCGTAGACAAACTGGAAATAAACAGAACAAGCACGAGTATGGCTATGATAAAAGTAAACCCCATAACCAACTTAACGGATATTTTCATTAAACCACTCCCATTCAGAACAAGTTGAAGTAATCTCTATAACTATGCAGCAACAAAACAGATAACAACTTATTGGAGATAATAGCATAAATATTTTTTTTAAGTAAGAGAGAAGGCTAACGATATATTTTTTCTCGGTAACTATTTTCTGATTGTTTTTATTCTATAAAACAGATTGTTTTCATATTCTATTCGTTCTATCTTATCATCTTCGTTCATTTTTTTCATAATTATCTCGAAATCTTCACATCTATCCGAACAATATCTTCTTATCGCCTTAAGGTCAAGCGGATGCCTTTGAATGATATCGAGAACGGAGGAATAGAAATCCGTTTCGTTGCTGAAAATACTGGAATCCGGGATTTCCACATCAGCCGTTGTCCCAAAAGAGCCCTGCAGATTCTTCAGAAAATCTTCCGGACATCTCTTTACCCAATCCTCCGCCGGAGGTCTCACCGGTGTGTTGATAAACACACTGTCCGGCTTCAGTAGTCTGATCTTGTCGATCAACTTTTCAGCGGACCCTTCCCTGTCCGTTATCCCGGAAATACACATGTTTTCGAGATAGAATTCACCCCTGTACCGTTCTCTGAAAAGTCTCAACCCGTCAAACATCTCTTCAAAGGTAATTCTGCCAAAAGGGCGGTTTATTTGTTTGAAACTGTCTTCATCCCAGGCATCAAGAGAGGGCATGACGATATCCGCCTTTAAGGCCTCTGTTTGAACCTCAGGACGAAACAACAACGATCCGTTCGTAATCAGAACGACTTTTTTATTAAATCTTATTTTTATCGCTTCTATTAACTCTCCAAATCGTGCATAGAGAGTAGGCTCTCCTTCTCCGACAAGTGTGATGACATCAAACTGATCCCGCTTCTCCTCATACGCTTTCAACTCTTCCATGAGTTCTTCCAGTTTGAAAAACACCTCCCTCCTGTCCTGCATGTGTCTTGTCCTGCCAAGCTGACAGTAAACACAGGAATAAGTACAGGTACTCAACGGGATAGGACTGACACCAAGCGATCTGCCAAGTCTCCTTGAAGGTACAATACCAAAAACTCTCTTCATAAAATCAAATCCTTTATTTATTAGATATCAGATCAAGAATAAGCGCGATCAACACCATGCTCCCGCCTACAATGATCGTGATAAGAAGAAAATCCGCAAATTTAAAGCGGGCCTTTTCCTTTAGCTGTTTCATCACCGTCGTTTCTCTTTTACGCTTCCGAACCGATATTCTCTCCGTCCCCTTCGGAATCAGATCATCTTTTCTCTCAAGTGGTGGAAGAAAATTCTCATCATTGGCGGAGGGTCTGATAAGTCTCAACGCCTTCAACACGATCGAGTAGGCAAAAACATCCTCCAGCAGCTTTATTTTCACGAGAATATAAGTTTCCATTTTTCCCGGCAGGATCTCTTTGGAAACGATTATACCTTCTATCGGCTTGAGATAGCCTTCCCTCACATCAATCTGATCTTTAAAATACTCACGTATCTTTTGTTCCGTTTCATCATCGGGATAGGACAAAATGGTACATTTCAAAGGCATCCCGACGAGAAACTTATCGATGGTGACCCCATGTATCGGATCGATCAGCGGATAGAATTCGGAAAGATTTCTCAAGGCCGAAAAGTCCCGATAATCCTCGGATATATTGCTCATGTCAATGCTATCCAGCATCTGTTTTGAGAATTCATCGGTCGTAAACGTCTGTATATTCAGCTGAATTTCCTTCTTTTCCACCCAATTCTCAAACAAACCGAGGATCTCCATGTTTATCTCGTCTTTTTCATCGCTCTCAATGAGGTACGTCAGCCGTTTGGAGAATTTCTCCGATCCCCCTATCTTGTTAAACTGGAAGTTAACATATTCCATTATCTTCTTACTGTTTTCGAGGATCTCGGGATTATCCGGAAGGATATCGTTGAAGATCTCGGAGATCTTTTCCTTGTAGATCAGATAGGGATTATACTCCAGATCGGGAATCTTCCTTCTGAAAGAAGCGGGAAAAATAAAGAAAGAATATTCGAGCCTTTCATTTTTCTTTCCGAAAAAATAGCCGAGAATCAGTTCATCCATAGTAATATTTTTTATCAGTACCTGAATTGTAAAAATATCAAATTCTATTTTTTTATCTAATTCTTTCACTTTATGCCTCCTGATCCCTTATTACAACCCCGGTTATGGAACGATAGCCATGCTCGGTGATCTTTACCGAAACCTTATCACCGACTTTCAGCTGGTCCCTGATACCGATTAATATAGAATAAGTTCCGAGTTTTCTACCAAAAGCAATATTCCCTTTCCGGTATTCAATCATAACATCATTGATTATTGTCCCAACGGGAAAGATCTTTTCCAGCATTGGTCGATCTATTTCCTCTCTGATCCTTTCCTTTAATTTCAGAAATTCCTTATTGAAATGTTTGATTTTGTTCTTTTCCGTATAACGGTAAAGAGGGGTTCCGGGGAAGATCATCACCTTCCTCAGATTGATTCTCCGAATCATCAGATTCCGTTCCTTTATCCTTCTCAGATAGTCAAAATCTATCTCATAAGTCTCCCTGGTTTCCCCTATCAGACCAAAAAGAAGGTTTATTCCCGGCAGAAGAGCAGGAATCCCGTCCTTCCTGACACTTCCAATCCGGTTTACCATCTCGCAGGCCTTTATGATCCTATCCGGCTCTATACCGAGATTATTTTTGCTGATTACCCCCTCATCAAAACTCTCTACCCCAAAAGACAGACTGTCTCCCGCCGTGTTGTATTCGGCGATGATTTCCACACATTCTTCCGCTTCCGGGTATCTCGCAATATAACCGGGATTGGCATTATCGGTGTGCAGCATTCCAAGATCCGGACAAATCTTTCGGATCCCCGTGTATAAGGTTCTGAGTCTTTCGGGAGCCGGTTGTCCGCCACCTGACCCATAGGCAATGATATTGGCCGCTCTACCCAGTCTGAAATATCTCGCTCCATTTTCTGACAGCTTCTCTATCTCACTCAGGATATCCTTCACACCTCTTTCTGCATATCTCCCGTAAAAAAGGGGTTCGGTGCAGAAAGAACAGTGTGCCTTTCTCTCACAACCCGTAGAAACCTCTATTTCACAGATGACATCCGGAAAAGACGGATGCTGTCTGATTAATTCCGCGCCGAGCGGTGCCACGATCCCCTGGATCTCCGGATCTCTGCCGATCGATTCTGAAGGCATATCCCCCTTCAGAAGATGATACAGATAGGTTTCGATATTTCCCGTAACCGGGCAATCGTACAGCTCTCCGATATTCTTTATCTCCTGAGCCGTTTTTCCACCCGCACTCGTATAACCGGAAGTATAAGGTCCATGATAAATCTTCAGCGGTTTAGGGGCACTCTTCGCAATCCTCTCCAGTTCAAGATATTTTAATGGATTCCCGCCGACGTATTTTCCGGGCACACTGACGCCACCGAGCAATATTAAGTGATCACAGTTGTTCAGAGAATTCCACATCTCCCTTTCCCTGATCTGATCGATCGTATAATATTCCGGCTGAACCCCGCGATTGATATAACACCCGAAAACGTACCGGACATCAGGGGAAATATAAGGTGGTACACCAAATTGCGCCGGCTCATCTACATATCCATCAATTATGATAACTCGAGTCTTCATAAATTACCTCTTTCTTTCAGTTTCACATCATATTTTACCATTTGATGTTATTTTCTCAAAATCAGCTAAATCAGTAATCTTCTTTTTTATAATGTATTTAATGCTGAATCAAGTACGTCTTAATCCTGTCGATAATAAATCGTACCCTGGAGAAAAGGACGGTGAAGACATGGGAGTGGATGGCATATCTTCTAACATTGTTCAACAGGCAATGCAGATGAAAAACCTGGAAATTTCCTCGGAGATCAACACCGCAGTCACCAAACAGGCAATGGATCAGATGGTGGAAATAAACCAGCAGCTTCTTCAGACATTGCCCAAGGAAGACGGCTTAGGTGCGGTACTTGATGTAAGAGTATAACGATGATCTCCCCTTTAAAAAGGGGATCATCGTTTTTTATTTAATATCCAATTAATACTTATTTGATATAATAGAACAATCAAAATCAGGAGGTAAGAAAATGAAAAAGATCATCGTTTTTTCCACAATATTCGTTTTACTCTCTATCGCTGCCTTTGCCAGCGACATTTCAGATCTTACAGTCGGCTTAATAGAAACCGGGTTTGATTCACTTGGAGCGGATATCGCCGTTGGGGAACCCATTCAGCTCGGAGACAAATATGTGATTCCGCTCTTTGAAGCAAATACATTCTTCCTCGGCGGTGGTGGCGGCCGACCGGTCATGGGAGCCGGTGGCTTCGGAAATCTTAATCTTGTTCCTTATGCCGTTTTGATCATCAGCGATGATGATTTCGTCGTAAAACCTGTTACGAACAAAGTTCCTTTCCTCGAGCAGCTCGTTGGCATTCTGCCGGATGTTCTTCCGCTGATCATGCAGTTCTTCACACTGGACACCGCGAGTGTTGTATCGGAAGACGTTCACAAGGAACCGGTACTGATCGAAGAGCAGTCCGTTGGAGAAGAAAAACACACGGTAAACAACGAAGATACAACGGCAAGATCTCTGGAAAATATAGAAAAAGTTCTTCTGGAAAATCCTACCGAGGACAGTTTCAAAGCACTTAAGGGTGAAATAAACGAACTGATGGAAATAGCACCGGAAAATCCGAGAGTCTACGCGTTAAACGGCTATGTTACGCTCAGATTGCTTGCGAACGCTTCACCACTTGAACAGATGAAGTATGCGATGCAGGCACAGAATTCTATCAACAAGGCGCTGGCCATGGATTCGTCCGATTATTTTGCAAACCTGGCCAATGGATGGCTCAACCTTTACAGTCCCATGGGGCAGATTTCAAATTCCATCAGCGGATTTAAAAATGCGATGAACGAAAAGCCCGATCAGATAGAACCTTATTTTGGTATTGTCGAAGCCTGTGTCAAGGCCGGAGATACAAAAACGGCGAAAGAATTTGCCGAAAAAGGTAAAGTACTTTCTCCCGATTCAAGTAATTATTTTGACGAATTATTGAATAAATAAAAAATATAACAGAAAAACAACCGATTATTCATCGGTTGTTTTTTGTATTTACTGTACTATTTGTTATAATACAGTCATTAAAGGAGGAGATAGAATGATCAAGATCTCTAATTTCTCAAAAACTTATGGAAAGACGGCCCCTGCTGTCAAAGACCTGAACCTTGAGATAAAAAAGGGCGAAGTATTCGGATTTCTTGGACCCAACGGCGCTGGAAAATCGACGACCATCAAATCCATTGTCGGAATGTTGAATCCGACAGAGGGAGAAATCACGATAAACGGAATAGATGTCACGAAAGATCCGGTCAAATCGAAGATGCAGATCGGTTATGTACCTGATGAACCGGTACTGATGGAGAAGTTAAAAGGGATAGAATATCTGAATTTTATTGCAGATATATTCAACGTGGAAAACAGCGTCAGGAAAACACGTATAGAAAAATTATCCGAATCCTTCAAACTCGTCAGCGCATTGGCCAATCCAATCGACACCTACTCACACGGTATGAGACAGAAACTCGTCCTTATCGCCGCATTGCTTCATAATCCCGAGGTATGGATACTGGATGAGCCGATTGTCGGACTGGATCCCGAGTCAGCCTACATCCTCAAAAAAATGATGCGTGCCCATGTAAAAAATGGAAAGACCGTGTTCTTTTCCACTCATGTTATGGAAATCGTTGAGAAGATCTGTGACAGGGTGGGAATCATATCCAAGGGAAGGCTCGTATTTTGTGGAACGATAGAAGAATTGAAAGTGAACAGACAGGATCAGAGTATGGAAGAAGTATTCCTGGAGGTGACGGACAGTGAAGCGGAACAGAATGATTTCTCTTATCTGGACTCTGATTAATGCCCATTACGGTCTGTCAAAAAAAAGATATCAATATTTTGTTCAGAAGAAAAGGATATGGGAACTGTTTTTATTCGTAGGAATTTTTGCCACCCTCTTTTTCAGCATAGGTCCCCTGTTCATTAAGCTTCAAAAGGCGATGATCATCCAATATCAACAGATGGGACTGGAAGGACTATTCCTCAACAACGCCATATTGATGACCGGAATGGCCGGTTTTTTTCTTGGGGTCTTTTTCATGGTCACCGAATTCTTCTACTCAAAGAACCTATCAGTCCTGATGCCCCTGCCCCTAAAGCCAAAACAGATGATAGCGGCAAAGATTTCCGTTCTCGTCATCGATCAGATGTGGATCTCACTGATCGTTCTGCTGCCGTCACTGATCATTTTCGGTACACAGATGAATGTCAGTCCCGTTTACTGGCTCATCATGCTCATCGTTCTGCTGTTTTCACAGGTATTCCCCATATTGTTGCAGACGATCGTCATCCTACCGATCTCCCGGTTTATCAATTTTGGAAAACATAAGGATTTCTTCATCTATTTTCTGAGTATTTTGCTGTTGATCGTTGTCTTTGGATTCCAGTTCTGGATCAACAACAGTCTGGTTGCTTCAGATGCCTCCGAGCAGCAGGTCATGAACATTCTCGCCAATCCGGACAGTCTGATCTCAAAGCTTGGAAGTGCCTATCCGCCGGCTTTACTCGGTGTTAAAGCGTTGACTGCAACCGGCATGGATGCATTACTCTGGCTACTCGCCTTCATAGCCTTTCATATAGGAGGGTTCTGGCTGGCCTTATTTATAGGGGAAAAGACATATTACAATACTTACAAGAAGTTCCAGGACAATTACGGAAATAAAAAGCAGATCAGTTCCGATCAGGTCATGACGATGGTAACGCCACAGCAGAACATCTTTGATACGCTGTTGAAGAGGGAATGGCGTTACTTCCTGAGAACACCGAATTTTGCCTTCAACGGCTTCGGAAACGTTCTGGCATTTCCAATCCTCATCGTTATATTCTATTTTGCCAAAAACAATCCGGAATTTCAGGCGATGTTCGGTATGATAGAGCAATACGATCAGTTCATCGCTCCGATAGGCATATTACTCGGTGGCCTCGTTGGCGGAATGAATATGCTCGGCGCTACCGCCTTCAGCCGTGAGGGAAAGATGCTGAGAGAACTGAAATCATTGCCGGTTGGTGTCGAGACCATCTTCCGGGTCAAGCTGGTCCATGTGATGACGATGAGTACCATCGGTCCGATTGCCTCTGCAATCATACTCTGTATGATATTCAAAGCGGGAATCCTCAGCTTCCTGGAGATCGTCATCATATCCGAGATTCTGGTCTTGTTCATGAATACCATACAACTCCTTCTCGATGCCACATTCCCGACACTGAACTGGGAAACCCCGCAGAGAGCGATGAAGCAGAATCTGAATGCACTCTACACGATACTCGTCGTCTTCGGATTTACCGGCGGGATGGGCTATCTCGGTTATTTATTGAAAGATACCCTTTCACCATCCCTCATGAGTTTGATTCTGATGATCATCGGCATTGTGGGAACTGTCATCTTCTACCCGCTTTCAAAGAAAGCCATCTATAAACTGATGCAGAGAGATTTAGCATAAGAAATGGTCAAAAGGCAGGATTTATCTCCTGCCTTTTTGATCCTATTTCAAAACGAGTTCTATCGGACAATGATCTGATCCCATCACTTCCGAATGAATCGAAGCATTCGTCATCTCATCCCTCATATTTTCGCTCACATAAAAATAGTCTATCCTCCAGCCGATATTTCTGTCGCGTGCCTTGGTTTTATAATCCCACCAGCTGTAAAGATCTGCCGCCTGATTAAACACCCGAAGTGAATCCACAAAGCCTATTTCAAGGAATCTGTCTATCCATTCCCTTTCAGTCGGAAGAAATCCGGAAGACTGACTGTTCTCCTTAGGACGTGCCAGATCAATCTCCTTATGTGCCGTATTCACATCACCACAGACGATTACTTTCCGGCCTTTCTCAAGCAGCTTGTTCATCTTGTTCAGGAAGGCATCGTAGAAGGCCATTTTAAAATCGAGCCGTTCGGCAGAAGCCCGACCATTCGGGAAATAGACGTTGAAAAGAGTAAAATCATCGTAAATCACTTCGAGTACCCGGCCTTCAGAATCAAACGCCTCGATTCCCAATCCGTTGATCACCTCAAGCGGCTTCTCCTTTGTAAAAACGGCTACCCCACTATAACCCCTTCGCTGTGCAGATTCATAAAACGAATAATAACCGTCAATGTTCAACTGAGCTTTTGTCAATTGTTCCGGATGTGCCTTCGTCTCCTGTATACAGACGATATCCGCATCATACGTCTTTATCCATTCATATTTTGTCTTTCGGTGTATCGCTCGGATTCCGTTGACATTCCATGAGATCAGTTTTTTCATAATTCCCCCTTAAGATTGAGATTAGTCAAGATAGAATCAAAAATGATTCATTTCGTTACCTTAATTATACTTGACGTGGAGTGTACTCCAAATATTAAAATAAGCTGTAAGATTTTAATGGTGCTTTTTCGGACAACTGTTTTTTCTCCTATGAGGTGACTGATTATGAGAACAATGTTTAAAAATGAGAAGATCAAGGAAGTTCTTTTTGAGACGAACATGACGTCAAGGGCAAACGATCTGTTGGACAGACTTCCATTGTAATAGATCCAACAATGTTAGAATTATCGGTCTTTTTATTTGATTTTTTGAAACAATCCAACGGGACTTGATTTTTTTAAAATTGTGATGTATAATACACCGCACCTGAAAAGGTGAGGTGCAACGGTATTTTGGGCTCTTAGCTCATCTGGTAGAGCTCCCGGCTCATAACCGGGCGGTGGGAGGTTCGAGTCCTCCAGAGCCCACCAGAGGAAATACGGGGTGTGGCGCAGATGGAAGCGTGTCAGCATGGGGCGTTGAAGGTCGCTGGTTCAAATCCAGTCACCCCGACCAACGATGATAAAAGAGACTTTTTCAGAAAAGTCTCTTTTTTTATTGTAGTCGGAAGATCGCTGTGATTTCAGAACGTCTCTTTATTTACCGTTTCGATAAAGGCCTTCCCCGGTTCATTTAAATTGATGAACACAACACTATCCCTGGTATTCTTTTTATCATTAAACAGCTTCTGTGTCATCCTGTCGGTCCATTCCCTTTTCAAAACATTTAAATCCTCTGTAAACAACGTTCTGAAAAAGTTGACATATTCCCTTATGATTTCATTTCTGGAATTCCCGAGTTTCTTTATCATACCGAGGGCAACCGCTTCGCCATGAGAAATATGATAAGTTGTCTCAAAGACATGTCCATAGGTATGTCCGAGATTCAGATATTTTCTGATACCTTTTTCATACGGATCATCGTTCACTATCCGCATCTTATCTTTCACAGCCTGCAGTACAAAATTGTTCAGGGCGTCAAAAGTCGGATGGGTGATGATCTTTTTGGCACGCTCAAGCTGATTGGTCAGAATCACCTCATCAGCATGCACGATCAGGGCAACCTTCAAACCCTCTACAACCCCGTTCTTCAACTCCAACTCTCCGGTTGAAAGTGAGATGAGCGGATCTATACAGACATTCTCAGGAAAGGAGAACGTCCCGCAGACATTTTTAACGCCACCGATATTGATGGCATTTTTCCCACCTATTGAGGCATCCACCTGAGCCAGAAGGGTTGATGGGATAAACTCAAAACCGATACCCCTTTTGAAGGTAGAGGCGACAAAACCGGTCAGATCCGTGACCGTCCCTCCACCAAAACCAAACAGTGTATCACCTCTGGTAATCCCCCTTTCTATCAGATAATTCCAGGAATCGTTCAACGAATCCGATGTCTTTGCCGCCTCTCCATCAGGAAGGACAAAGCGATTCGCTTTTCCTATCATTTTTCCGTAAAGTATATCGACGGAATCCGATAAAAAGACATTTTCCGCACGATTTTCAATGATTTCCAGGACATTTAACGGGGCAAACTGAATGGTGTGAACCCCTTCAAGCATAGTTTGCTCTGTCCTTATAAAATCCCGGTAGTATTTATGAATGCGATAGATAATAAACGGTAAATCCCTTGCTTCAAAGACATGAGAAGGTATTTCTATCGCCGGAAAAACATCGAATAACGGACCCCTTCTTACAAGGAGCTCCCTTAACTTTTCTTCCCGATTGCCGGAAAGTAAAGGCCTTTTCCCTTTATGCTTTCCCACATCCTGCAGGAGATCCTCAAAACCCTTCCGGATATACACGGTATTCTGCCCTTTCAATTTTTCAAGGTTGGAAGGATTCTCAAGGATTCCTCCCCCCGTCGAACAGATGAAATCCCCTTCGAGTGAAAGGCAATAATCGAGCGCATCAGATTCCAGTTTTCTGAAATGAGTTTCACCATATTCTGAAAAGATATCTTTTATCTCTTTTCCAACACGCTTTTCAACGATATCATCGGTATCATAAAACGCGATGTTAAAAAAAGCACTCAATTTTCTCCCGAGAAAACTCTTACCCGCTCCCGGCATTCCTACAAGGAATAAAGACACATCATCACCTCTTGTAATTAAGATGAGGCATTATCACTATAGGTTTTAAAGGCCTCATCGTATATTTTCACTGCTTTCATTCAGTTTCATTATTTCAGCATTGCAACCCGGAATCAGTTTGCAAGGACAAAATCCATTATCGTGATCGCCGTTACCGCCTCTACAACTACAGCAGCCGGGGCAATTGCCGTTACATCCGAACGTACATAGTTTACATCGGAGGGTTCACCGCTTACAAGATCAACGGATTCCATTCCCCTCGAAAGAGAGGGAATCGGTTTAAAGAAAGACGTAAATTCAACGGGCATGCCGTTGGATATCCCCGCTTCAATCCCGCCGGCATTGTTGGTGGGTCTGATGATCTCTTCACCCACTCTTCGAATTCGGTCATGAGCCTGTGATCCAAACAATTGATGTACATGCTGATTCCCTACATAAAAACCCTTTACGGAAGGAATAGAACAGATATTTGCCGCGAGAAGGGCATCAAGGCGGGTCTGAGCCGATGAAAAACTACCAAGTCCCGCATCAACACCAGAGACAATGGTCTTTATCGTCCCGCCAAGTGTATCGCCGGCTGATTTAGCTTCATCGATCAAACTTATCATCTTCTCCGTTGCCTCAGTATCCGGGCAAAACACAGCGCTCTCATTCCTGAGTTTTCTTAAGCCGATAGAACTGACATTGTCGTAGGTTGATTCACATTCCACATTACCACATGATACGACAAAACTCAAAATCCTTATTCCCAGAGTCTCAAGCCATTGGCGGCATAAACTGCCTACAGCAACCGTACCGGCCGTTCTCCGCGCACTTGCCCCTTCGGCGTAAAGACGCATATCATCATAGCCATACTTCTTATAAGCCGCATAATCCGCATGGCCGGGACGCGGAACCGTTCGTTTGTCATCGCCTTCCGGATAACTCCCCCTATTTCTGACCCTCAAAACGATGGGCATATTTGTCGTAAAGCCCTGCCAGATACCGGATTCGACCTCCACCGTATCCTGTTCCTGCTTCATCCTCGCACCACGTCCATACCCTATCTGACGCAACCTCAAATCTTCATTGATCTTCTCAATATCTATCGCATAGCCAAATGGAAAATTCTCAATCACCCCATATATGGCGGGACCGTGAGAATCACCGGCGATCTGTACATTCAGATAATTTGTCAGCATTTTACACTCCTTATTCAGTTATCTCTCTGATCAGTTCAAAAAAAGTCGGAAAAGAAATCGAACAGCACTCCGGGTTGATCACTTCGACCCCGTCTTCGGACAATAACCCGCAGATGGCAAAGAGCATGGCCATCCGGTGATCCTGATGAGATTCCGCTATGCCGCCCTTTATCCGCTGAGGGCCTGTTAATTCAAAACCATCATCCCTTTCTGTAATCTCTACACCTATCTTCTTCATATTCTTACAGAGTATGGCTATCCGGTCCGATTCCTTTACCCTGAGTTCAGCCGCATGTTTTACGAGCGTCCTTCCCTCGGCAAAACAACCGAGCAGGGCAACGAGGGGAATCTCATCTATCATATTCGGAATCAACTCTTCAGGCACCTCTACGGCCTTCAGAGTAGAAGTTCTGATGGATATGACTCCGTAAGGCTCTATATCATCCGTTTCATCGATGATTTCCACTTCGGCACCCATCAGTTTCAATAGCTTAAAAAAAGCCGTTCTGGAAGGATTCAGTGAAACATTGGAAATCCTTAATTCGGCATTCTGATGGCATGCCCCAAGGGCAAGAAAAAAAGAAGCTGAAGAAAAATCTCCAGGAACAAGCATATCCATCCCCATCAGTTTGGAACGCTTCACCGTTATTCGGTTCTGCTCCGTCTTGATATCGGCCCCCATATATTTAAACATTCTCTCCGTATGATCCCTCGATTGGACCTCTTCTATGACAGTCGTCTCTCCTGATGCGTTTATTCCGGCAAGCAGGATGGCACTCTTCACCTGAGCACTCTTCTTTTTATTATAAAACTCTATGCCATTGAGTACATTCGAACCCCTTATACCAAAAGGTAGGAATCCTTCCTTATCAAACCAGCTAAAACTTCCACCCATTTGTGTAAGAGGTTCCGATATCCTCTTCATAGGTCTCGAAGACAGAGAAGGATCACCTGAAAACTCATACTCTCCCTTATAACCCGATACAAGCCCTGATATCAGGCGGATGGAAGTTCCTGAATTCCCACTGTCATACTGTCCACTGCCGGGTCTTACAACTGGTTTTATCCGTAATGTATTGAAATCTCCGTCGAAATGAACCCCCATTCCAGACAAAATGGAAAAAGAAGTTCTGACATCATCCGAATCAAGAAGATTTCTTATCACCGACGAACCTTTGGCAAAACCGTTCAAGATAAGCGAACGATGACTGATGGATTTATCAGCCGGAACGTTTATCTTTCCCCTGATTTTTTTTGAAGGTAAAATTTTCAAAATGCTATCCTCCTATTTTGAATTTATAGAGTATATCATCTATTATCCTCATAACAAATTTTTTCCGCTTAGTCAACACAAGAAATTTCTCATTTTTATATCTTAGGAAATTGACTTTTCACGTTTTATGTTATAATATAGTGTAAACTTTCGACTTATAATATACAATATTATACAAGAGGTGATATTCATGAGTAAAGATTGCGAATTTCTTTCAGGTTGCGGCTTTTTCAAAAAATATGACACTTCTAAAGTAATCGTCTGTAAAGGATTCATAAGAAAATACTGCAAGGGTGAAAAGCAGTCGGATTGCAAGAGGAAAGTATACAAGAAACAACATGGGACACCCCCACCAGATGATATGATGCCAAATGGCCTGATGGTAGATGAGAAATAAACTCATTTTATCTATCTGATAATTCAGAAGAAAAAGTGTAACCCAACAAAAAAACCCCATCCTTTCGGAAGGGGTTTTTTAAAGGAGTTAAGAAAAAAAAAACTCCAGGGAACGAGCGTTCCAAAAACAAAAGCTAGGCGATACCTACTC
>ERZ795057.910-NODE-910-length-28238-cov-5.932087_pt1 | contig 28238 bp, 27 predicted proteins | sample MGYA00375141_ERZ795057 | MGnify/ENA primary metagenome ERZ795057 (study PRJEB30186, sample SAMN05720163) | activated sludge metagenome | isolation source: Anaerobic digester | place: Hong Kong | collected 2015-01-26 ...
TCTGGGAATCGGTGTTTTCTGGCAGGAAGGGAAAAATCCCAAAGAGGCCGCAAAAGAGGCCTAAGTTTTTTTGAGTTTACTGCACGAATTTGCTTTCTTTATGCCGGGGCGGGGTTTTTGCGCTCCGGCATTTTTTATAAAAGTGTTTTTTCCCCTTCATGGGGTACAATAAGCGGGTGTGAAAATTTTTCTGAAGGTTTCTGAAAAGGGGGAAGAGACGTGGATATGGAAGTGCTTTGTCTTTCTAAAAAAGGAGATATCCCCAAGCCTTTCCGGGTTTTTGCGGTTTTGGGAGGAATTTTTTTGCTGGCCTATGCGCTTTTGGCCTTTCTTACGGTGAAGGAAAAATCTTTTCTTTATCTGATGACCGGAGGAGCCATGATTTTTATTTCGGGATACCACCGGAGAATTTTCCTTTCCCCCCAGGGCGTGGTGCGAGAAAGCCGAAGCTGGACGGGGAAACATTTGCAGGTATTGCCTTGGGAGAAGGTGAGCCATGTTACCCTGGTTCATCGAGGAGAACAGATGATGGTTTTTTTCGAACGAGGTCTCGAAGAGACTACGGGAATTCGGGTACTTTTTCAGAGGGATCAGGAAGAGAGGGTGAGAGAAATCCTCAAGGAATATATTCCGGGTATTCCCCTGGAAACCATGGATAAAAAGTAATTCTTCGGCGTTGTAGTGAGAGAAGATCCTTTTTCACGAAAAGTCTCGGAATATCCTTTAGGATATTCCGAGACTTTTTTACGGAAGAGCGGTGTTTTCAGCTCAGTTTTTCCTCCACCGCTCGAATTTTTCCGTCCATGGAGAGGTTTTTATCCCGACGTTCGTCGAGTCGGAGAGTGGTGGCTACCCGAAGGGCCCCGTGAGTAAAGGGAATCTCGTGAGTCTCCTGAACCGCCCGGAGAATTTCGGGCAATTCCCCCTCAAGAATGGTTCCCATGGGAGTAAGCCGGATTTCCAGGGAAAATTCCCGAAGTTTTTTCTCCACCTCCGCCACATAGGCACTTACGCTGGGAGTGGCGGTTCCGAGAGGAACTACTACGAGTTCCGCGATTACCTTTGCCATATCGTCCTCCTTTTCAAGGTTTTTCAGGAACCTTTTTTACGGATTCAGCCGATAAATGGTGCGGGGCCAGGGAATGGCTTCCCGCACATGGTGAATGCCGCAAATCCAGCATACCAGGCGTTCTATACCCATGCCGAAGCCGCTGTGAACGAAGGAGCCGAACCTGCGCAGATCCAGGTACCAGGTGTAGCACTCCTCGGGGAGCTTTTCCTCCTGAATGCGCTGTAGAAGCCTTTCCAAATCGTCCTCTCTCTGGGAACCTCCGATAATTTCTCCGTATCCCTCGGGGGCCAGAAGATCGTCGCAAAGCACAAGATCGGGATTTTTCGGATGTTCCTTCATGTAAAAGGCCTTTACCTTTTTGGGATAGCACTCCACGAAAACGGGTTTATCGTACTCCTGGGTAAGAATGGTTTCATCGTCGTTGCCGAAGTCCTCTCCGTATTGGATGTCGCTTCCCAGTTCGTGGAGTTTTTGTACCGCTTCATCGTAGGTAATGCGATAGAAGGGAGCCCGGATTTTTTCCAGAATGGAGATGTCCCGTTCGAGAACTTCCAGTTCTTTCTTCCGGGTCTGCAGTACGTGTTCCATAACGTAGCACACAAGCTGTTCCTGAAGCCGCAGGTTGTCCTCATGATCGTAAAAAGCCACTTCGGGTTCGATCATCCAGAATTCCGTGAGATGCCGTCGGGTTTTGGATTTTTCCGCCCGGAAAGTGGGGCCGAAACAGTAGACCTTGCCGTAGGCTGCAGCGGCGGCTTCGGCGTAGAGCTGCCCCGTTTGAGCGAGGTAGGCCTTCTGGGTTTCGAAGTAGTCCAGTTCGAAAAGCCCCGAGGCACCTTCTCCGATGGCTCCTGAAAGAATGGGGCTGTCCACCAGCAGAAAACCTTCCTGCCTCAAAAATTCCCGGCAACGCCATATAACTTCGTCTCGGATCTGCATAATCGCTCTCTGGCGTTCCGTACGGAGCCAAAGATGCCGGTTGTCCAGGAGAAAATCGATACCATGCTCTTTTTTCCCTATGGGATATTCCTCGGTGGGGTTCTGAAGACATTCTACGTCGGATACGGTAAGTTCGTACCCTGAAGGTGCCCTTTCATCGGCCCGAATTTTTCCGGTAACCGCTACCGATGCCTCTATCCAAAGGTTCTTGGCGGTTTCGAAGGCTTCCGGAGAGACCTCTTTTTTTACCATAACTCCCTGAATGGTTCCCGTCCCGTCCCTGAGTTGAAGGAACTGGATTTTCCCGGAGCTTCTCTTGTTATAGACCCATCCCCTGACGGTAACCTCTGCGTCGGCATGTTTTGGGATATCTCGAATATGTACCCATGGTGTGTTCATTCTGCCAAAGCCTCCTCAAGAAAAAACTGTTTTACCCACCATCTATGATACACTAAAAAGACTTGAACGTATTGGGAGGAGGGAGAAAATGGAAATCCACCGACTTCTTGTGGCGGATGAACCCCGGGAGGGAAACATCCCTCTCAGCGCTCTCTTTGCGGGAGCCCTGAAGGAGCGGGGGTACGACCTTCGTCTTTTTCAGATAGGATTTGACGAGATCCGCACCCGGTATCTTGAAATCGCCACGGGAGAGCCTGTGACGGTGCTGGATCCTCATATGCTCCATAACGACTTCAACTGTAAATGCCTCTTTCAGTTTTCCCGAAAAAATAAAGCACTGCATCTTGTAACAGGACCTCTTACGGAGCCTCCGCTTCATGAGGAGAAATTGGAACTCCATCGAGTTACCGCCAAGGTAGGAGAACTTCTCTCCCTTCCGGTCATGCCTTTGCTTTATGCAGATCGTAACGCCATACTCATCGCTCGGCTTACGGAACAGATTTTTTCTCAAATTGCTTCATATCCCGCTATGCGGCCTCTCGCGGTATGTTTTGCGGCGGTAATGAATCCCAGGGAGTATCAGCTTTTGGAGATTGAGATGGGCCGGCGGATACCCTATTTTCCTTTGGGATATATTCCGAAAAATATTGTTCGCCCCGAGGTGCCCTGGGAATCTCTTTTCTCCGAAGAATCTCAATCCATAAAGTTTATGTCTCTTCACTCCTCGGTTCGGCAGCTCGCGGCCCTGGACGATATGGTAAGCTGGCCTCTTGTGAGCGCCCTTGCCAAGAGAGTTCTTTCCTGGCCGGAAATTCGGGAGGAACTGGAGGATGTGCCGGGAATCCGGCAGGTCGGGGTTTTGCGGCATCCCGCTTTGGGAGGGGCTGGAGACGGAAATGAGCGTTTTTTCGAACATATCGGAGCCGAGCTGGTTCCTTTTGCTCTCGATTCTCTTCGGGAAGCGGAGGCTTGCGATGCTCTCTATATTCCTCACGGGAGAATGCAGGGGTTTCGCCAAGAGGACAATATGGAAAATATAAAACGCCTTCTCGGGAATGCGGTATTTCGAAAACTTCCTTTTCTCGTGGAGGGAGAGAGCTCGGCCCTTCTCGGGGAATCTCTGGCTTATTCCGGAGGAGATCGGAGATCCGGTATCTCCATGTTCCCCTTCAGCGCTTCTCTGCAGAAAGAGTACCCCTCGGCTCACGAGGTTTATTTGCAGGCTTCGTTAAATACGCCACTGTTGCGTAAAGGGGAGACCTTGCATGGTTATCGCAGCAACGGCTGTGTTTTGAACGTGCCTTCTTCCCGAGAGGGCTTCTGGTCGGTACGGAGAGCCGAAACGGGAGGAGAAATCGATACGGATGGATGGATTATGGGAAAAGGCGTCGTAACGCGAAGTTGCTTTTCTTTGTGGGAGATTGCTCAGGGAGCGCGAAAATGGTTGAATATGCGATAACCGGGGCTTCGAAAAAGAGAATTCTCGGACTTTCGGGTGGGAAGGGGAAAGCTGAGTAATGGAAGAAGGAAGAAATGAAGTACACCAGACCGCCCTTGAACTTCTTACGGAAGCGGAAGAGTTGGGGGAGCAAATTATCGGGTGGCGCCGGGAATTTCACCAATTTCCCGAACTTGGTTTCGAAGAAAACATTACCTCCACCCGGGTAACTCAGATTCTTGAGGGCATCGAGGGTGTCGAAGTGATCAAGGGTTTTGGAACCCCCACTTCGGTTTTGGGAATTCTCGGCAAAAACTTGCCGGGTCCCGCTTTTGTCTTGCGTGCCGATATGGATGCCCTGGCCCTCGAAGAGGAGACGGATTTGCCCTATAGCTCCTGCATGCCCGGAGTAATGCATGCCTGCGGGCACGATTCTCACATGGCTTCCCTCCTGGGAGCCGCCATGCTGCTCTCCCGGAGAGAACATCTGCTTAAACGTAAGGTTATCTTTCTTTTCCAGCCTGCGGAGGAGGGAAAGGGAGGAGCGCGAACACTCGTGGAGAAAGGGCTTTTTTCCTCCTTTGATATCGCTGAGGTAGTGGCGTTGCATTTTTGGCCCCTTCTTCCGTACGGGCATTTTTATTCGAGGCCCGGTACCATTACATCTCTTTCCGATCGTTTCCATATTGAAATCCTCGGTGTGGGAGCCCATGCGGCATCCCCCCATCTTGGAGTAGATCCCATCATGATCGCGGCTCACGTACTCTTTGGCATTCAGCATATTATCAGCCGGGAAAGGGATCCCCGGGAGAGCGCCGTGGTAACGGTGGGGCAGATCGAGGCGGGAGATGCCTACAACATTATCCCGGAAAGAGTGAATATGCAGGGCACTCTCCGGGCTTTTACCCCGGAAACGAGAGAATTTTTGCAGAAAAGACTGGAAAGCGTGGTGGAAGGAGTTTGCCGTACCTTTAATGCCCGGTCGAATATCGAGTACATTCAAAACTATCCGCGGATCTGGAACGACGAGAAACTTACCCAGGAAGTTCTAGGAAAGGCGGAGCTCTTTTTCGGAGAGGATGCGGTGCACGTGCTGGATACGCCTCTTCTTGCGGGAGAAGATTTCGCTTTTTACTCTCTGGAAGTTCCTTCTACTTTTTTCCTTATTGGTACGGGAACGGAATATGGTTTGCACCATCCCAAATACGATGTTCCCGAAGATCTTCTGCATCTTACCGCAGCCTGGGGAGCTTTCTTGGCACTTTTTGTGCGGAACGGCAACCCTTCGGAGGAATAGACGCAACGAATGTTTTTAAATCGAGACCCGAAGCTTTTTCTGGCTGTTATCTTAAATTATCAAAACTTATCTTTTCGCTTCCTTTCGGGTGTGTGGGGGGCGGACAAATCTGGAGGAGACCAAGGTGTGTAAGCGATTGGAAGAACAAATGGAGCAGCGGCGTGGGGAGGAGCGATTTTTCTGGTGGAAGGGAGAATGGCGGAGGAAGAGCTCCTTTTTCGATCTGGTAAAGACCATGGAAGCGGAGTTGCAAAAAGCGGGATTCGCTCCCTGTCAGAGAATAGGTTCCCTTCTTCCGAATTCCCCGGCTTTCCTGGCTCTTTGCGTAGCCACCTGGCGTCTTGGGGGTTGCGTAGTACCCCTTAACTTTCTGGCAGGCCCCGGAGCGACCTTGCGAAATGTTCAGAGGGCGGAGCTTTTTTCCGTGGTAGTTCCGGATTTTGCAAAGCCTCAGCTCGATCTTCTGGCGGAGAAAGCGGGAGATTTTCCCTATTCCGTGGCCAGTTTGGATGGAGCCTTTTCCCTTTGCCGGGGGCAAAAACAGGATCTTGCGGATCCCCGGGAGGACGATGCGGTTATTTTCTTTACCTCCGGAACTACGGGAACTCCCAAGGCGGTTCCCCTGACGCACGGCAACATTACCAGCAACGTACGGGCCTGTTACGAACACGTTCCCGGTCTGAGGGGAGGCAAGGTGATGTTTAACGTACTCCCTAACTTTCACGCCTTTGGCTTTACCGTGGCCAGTATCTTGCCGCTCCTTGTGGATGACATGGGAGAGGTGATCATGCCTTCCTTCATGCCTCCGGAAAATACTCTGAAAGTTCTCCAGGAAACCCGTTCCTCCACTGTTGTTGCGGTGCCTACCATGCTCTCCATGCTTATCGGAACGGCGGCGAGGCATAAGCCGGAGCTGCCCGCCCTGGAACTTCTCGTTTCCGGAGGCGACCGCTTCCCTCTGCGGTTGGACGAAAAGTGCGAACGCCTTCTGGGATTGGGAGTTCTCGAAGGGTATGGACTTACCGAAACTTCTCCGGTGGTAAGCGTCAATCCTACGTATCAGCGTAAGAAACAGGGCACCGTGGGAACTCTGCTCCCAGGATTCCGAGCGGAAGTGCGGAACGAGAAGGGCGAAACGGTGCGGTCCGGAGAAGAAGGGGTTCTCTGGCTTCAGGGGCCCAGCGTAGCCCGGGAATATCTTGGATCTCCAGGGCTTACGGAGGAGCGTTTCCGGAACGGATGGTTCAATACGGGAGACGTGGTGCGGCTGGATGAAGAGGGATACCTTACGGTGCTGGACCGGGTAAGTGATATGATGATCGTGAGTGGTTTCAACGTCTATCCTCAGGAAGTGGAGGCGGTGCTCAACGAACATCCTATGGTGCGGGAGAGTGCCGTGATGGGAGTACAGAATCCCATCAGCGGACAGGTGGTCAAGGCTTACGTGGCTTTGCGGAATCCCGGAGAGGATGCTCTCTCTTCCCGGGAATTGGTGAGTTTTTGCAGAGAACGCCTGGCGCATTACAAGGTGCCGAGGCAGGTGGAGTTCGTGGAGGAATTCCCCAGATCTCCCATAGGAAAGATTCTTAAACATCAGTTGTAACTCGTTATGTCGAAGGGCCTTTGAAGAAGGAAGGCTTCTCCGGGACCTCGTGCTGTAAAAGGAGGCGCTTTCATGTTTGATAGTTACGAACTGCGTATATACGAAAATCCGGATTCCCGAGTGCGCTCCAGGGTTTCCGCTCTCTTGGAGAAGGAAAACCTCGTTTTCGAGGGGGAACCGGAAATGACCGTATGTCTCGAGAACGAAGATGGGGATGTCTATGCCACCGCAAGTCTGGACGGTAAAATTATCAAAATGGTAGCGGTGGATACCGCTCTTCAGGAGGGGGGATATTCCTCGAAAGTTATTTCTGCCATTATCTCCCATGCCCGGCAGAAGGGGAAAACCTCTCTCTTCGTATTTACGAAAACCGGAACCGCCGAGCGTTTTCTCTCTTTTGGGTTTCAGGAGATAGCCCGGTACAACCCGGTGGTGCTTCTCGAAATGGGAGAACCCGGTATCCGTACCTATCGTCAGATGCTTCGGGAGCACCGGGCAACGCTGCCGGAAGGAAAGAACCTTGCCGGCGGCGTGGTGGTAAACTGCAATCCCTTTACCAAAGGACATCGCTATCTTATCGAGGAGGCCAGCTCCCGGTGCGATCATCTCTACGTGGTGGTGGTGCAGGCGGATCTTTCTCTTTTCCCCTTCGCTCATCGCATCGACATGGTGCGCCGGGGCACCGAGGATCTTCCCAACGTCACGGTGCTTCCCAGCGGGGATTATGCGGTTTCCCCCGCCACCTTTCCCGCCTACTTTCTGAGAGATGACGATAGTTTGCGCAAAGCGCACATTCAGGCCTCTCTCGATGTTACCCTTTACGCCAATCTCTTCTGCGAGGAGCTTGGTATAAGCCGGCGTTTCGTGGGGACCGAACCCTACTGTCCCGTGACGCGGCAGTATAACGATGCCATGAAGGCCATTCTGCCTTCCCGGGGAATCGAACTCGTGGAAATTCCCCGGAAGGAGCAGGAGGGGGCAGCCATATCCGCCTCTTCGGTGAGGCAGTTCATCCGGGAAGATCGCTGGGAGGATCTGGAAAAACTTGTCCCTTCCGTAACCTGGGAGTATCTTCGGGCCCCCGAACAGGCGGAGATTATCCGTAAAATTCGGGAAACCGAAAGCCGCCACTAACTCTTTCGGAGCCGGGATGGGTTTCTCTTTTGTGGGATAACAATAAATCCCTCTTCGCAACGTGCGCGAAGAGGGATTTGCGGCATTTTTTCGAAAAATTTCTTCTCTTACGGGATTTTGGGAAAAACCTCCAGGCTTTCCAAGGCTTTATCGAGAGAGGGATAGCAGGTGGAAATGCCCGGAATAAGGGATCCTATGGCAAAAAAGCAGCCCTTTCCGTAGGAGAGAAAAGCCTGAATATCGCTTTGAGAATCCCCGAAAAAAGCGGGATGCCGGCTGTGCATCTTTTCCGCCAGCACTTCCAGTCCTTTCGGAGAGGGCTTGGCAATTCCCGAGTCCGGGGTAATGCAGCGATCCCGGGGAAAATCTTTCCAGCCCAATATTTGCAGAGCCAGGCGAAGCTCCGTTTCGGGCCTTCCCGTATAGATTGCCGAGGGAAGAGGCAGAGCGTTCCAGTGCCAGTTCACAAGAGGAGCATCTTCTTTCCAGAGCCCTTTTTGCAGAGGATAACGGGGATTTTTTCCCGTTATGGAGGGGTAGTCCTCTCCGAAATAGATTTCTTCGCAGAGGGCCCGGACTTCTTCCCGGGGAGGTCCTCCGGGAAAGCGTCGATCTATCCAGGAAAAGGTGTTTTCCGAAGGGCATTCCTGCAGAAGGTTTTGCCATGTCTCTTCCGGGATTCCCGAATTTGGGATATCCCCGGAGCTTTCGTTTTTGCGGAAATCCAGAAGAGCCCGGAGCCCGAACCATGCTAAATCGTAATCGTCGTTGAAAGACGGATGTCCCTTGGCGGTACGGTACTGAAAGGCGGAAAAACAGCTTCCTCCGGATATTCCCCGGGGAAATCCCAGGAAAACGCCTAGAGTTCGCTGAATAACCTTGAGATATGTATCGTTGGCATCTACAAGCACCCCGTCCACATCGAAAATAAGTGCGTCTATCCGCGGCATTTCCCGTTCCTCCCAGAAATTGGTATGCATTGCGAAAGCCGCAGTATATCAGAAATTTATAATCTTGTCATGATCGTCCAGGGAAAGGAATAGCTCATGATCGATATCCCCCTTCACCGGGAAAGCTCTCTTCCCATGTACCGTCAAATAGCGGAACATCTGCGGCGGATGATTCTTTCCGGAGCCCTTCCGGGAGGCTTTCGTCTTCCGGGGACCCGTTCTCTTGCGGAGGCTCACGGTATTTCACGTAATACCGTGGCGGAGGCCTACGCGCTTTTGCAAGAGGAGGAGCTGGTTTTCACGAAAAACAGGAGCGGTATGTACGTCCAGGAGATGGGAGGCAAGAAAATTTCTGTGGGGCCTTCCCGGAAGTACATGGATTTCGCCACGGATCTTCCTTCTCCGGAGCTTCTTCCGGTTTCCCTGGTGCGCTCTCTTTTGCGGGAGGAGATGCAACGAAGCTGTTCCGCCCTTTTAGCAAGCCCCGTATCGGGTTTCCTGGAGCTTCGCAAAGCTCTTACCCGTCATGCGGCGGGCCGGGGAATTCCCGCTTCCTGGAAGGAAGTTCTCGTAACTTCCGGAGTTCAGGAGGGGCTGGCCCTTTCGCTGGAAGTTTTCCGCTCTCTCGGAGTGCGGCGTCTCTGCGCGGAGGAACTAACCTATCCTCATATCCTTGGAATGGGCCAGTCTCGGGGGTTTTCTCCCGCCATTCTTCCCCGGAACTGGAGTGCCTGGGAAAAGACGCTTCAAACTCTCGGCAGAGAAGATGCTCTCTTCCTGGTCCCCAGCTTTCAGAATCCTACGGGTCGTACGCTTCCCATGGAAATGCGTAAAGAGCTTCTTGAAGCCTCTCAAAAAAATGGGTTTTGGATTATAGAGGATGATGCCTATGGAGAACTTCGGTATGGAGAATCCTCGGTGCCTGCTCTCAAAGCTATGCGGGGGGCGGATCGTGTGATATACTGCGGCTCTTTCAGCCAGCTCCTCTTTCCGGGACTTCGCATAGGCTACATGCTTCTTCCTGAAAACCTATGGAAGGAATGTTGCCGCTGTAAAATGCGGAACACCGGTTACTCTTCCGCGCTTTCTCAGAAAACGGTCTTTCGCTTTCTCGAAGAGAACTATCTCGAGGAGGTGCTCCTTCGTGTCCGGAGCGAAATGAAAGAGCGCATGGTCCTTCTGGGAAACCTCTTGCGGGAAATAATTTCCCCTCTCAATTTGGAAATTCCCGGAGGAGGGATTTATCTATGGGTTCCCGCTCCGGAAGGATCCGGTATGGATTTGGAAAAGAAAGCCCGGAGCCGGGGTATCCTTCTTCAGGGGGGAGAGCGTTTTTATGCGGGGAAGGAAAAAAGACGCGTGGGGTACGTGCGTTTCTCCGTTAGCCGGATGGAGAGAGAGGAAATTCTTTCTTCCTCCGAAAATCTCAAAGAATTGTGGGGTTGCGCAACATCGTGAAAAAAGAGATCGAAGCGGAACTGGAAGCCATCCTGAAAGGTCGGGAGTTGAGAAGGGATCTCCAGCGGGAGCTGCTGGAGGAACATCTCTGGGTTCTGCAAATTACTCTCAATATTCCGGGAACGCCTAAAAACGTCTCCGGAGATTTGGAATGTCTCCTGGCGACGGAAAAAGCCCTTTATTCCCAAGGATTTCCGCCGAACTCACGGATTCGGAAGTTGTGCGAAAATTCTGCGGGGAAGGCCCTCTTTTTTGCTGGAGACGTGCCTTCTCCCCGGCGGATAAAGGAAATGACGGTGGCCCTGGAGGAACGTCTCCCCTGGGGACGCCTTCTGGATCTGGACGTTCTTACCGCCTCGGGAGCCCTTTCGAGGAAAGAACTTGGTTTTCCCCCACGCAAATGCCTCCTCTGCAACGAGGAGGCAAAAATATGTGCCCGTCTGGGAAAACACGGTTTCGAAGAGCTTCGCTCCAAGGCGGAGGAGCTTCTGAGTCTCGCTCTTGCTGGCTCTTGAAGAAAAAAATCCCTAGAGGAAGTTACTTCTCCTCCGAAGAGCTTTCGAGGTATCGCTTCCAGAGCAGAAGAGCTCCCAGGGCGCAGAGAGTTCCTCCTCCCAGCCCGAGGGTGATGAGCCTGGGAGATCCCCTGTTTACCAAATATCCTCCAAGCCCTCCCAGGGCCTTGCCGTAAAAGAAAATGGAGCCGAGAGAAAGGGCCAGCACTAATAACCGCATGATTCCATAACCTCCTCCAGGGCTTTCACGCAGGGAGCCCCCTCTTCCGGATGTATCCAGGAATAGGAAAGCCGTAAAAAACGATCCGGCTCTTTCCGGCCTTTTTCCAGAGGAGGCCAGAAGGCTTTTTCCGGAATGGTGGCTACTTTTTTCTGGATCGTCAGCATTCGTGCCACCGGAGATGCTTCCAGGGAAGAGGGAAGAAAAAGGGAGAGGAAGGTTCCTCCCAGGGCTTTGGCGAGAGAGCAACCCCGGGAGAAAAGAGAAGATTTCTCCATCTCCGAAAGTAAAATCCCCCGCCTGGAAGAAAGTTCCTTCGCAAGAAACCGGAGCTGGGGCTCTATGCCGTAATCCCGGAGATATACGTAAATGCCCAGAGAGCCCAGGGCGGGAGGAGAGATGCAGGACATCTCCTGAAGCGCTCCCAGAAGAGCAACGATTTCCCGGGGAGCTATAATCCAACCGCTGCGGAGCCCCGGAGCGAGAATCTTGGAAAAGGAGCTCATCCAGATAATACGCTTCGTTTCCCAACCATGCCAGGGGAAATAGGCATCTCCTCGTCGAAGCTCTTCATCCAGTGGAAGAAAGCGATAAGGATCGTCGAGAAGGATATAAAAATTGTATTTTTCCGCGAGCTCCGTCAGCCGGGTTATGCGGTAGCAAGAAAGGGAGCACCCCCGGGGGTTCTGATAGGTGGGAATGGTATAGAGAAATTTCGGCCGGGCTCCTTCCGCAAGATGCTTCTCCAGATGTTCTACCGAAAGGCCTTCGTCATCCACCGAAAGAGGAAGGATTTTTGCTCCCCGGCGTTGCAGGGTGCACCAGGAATCGGGATAGCAGGGAGCGTCCATAGCCACCAGGTCCCCGGGCTGGAGAAAAGCCTGGCAGAGAAGATCGAAGCCGAATTGGCACCCCGGAACGAGCAGAATCTCCTCCTCCGAAACCTCGGGAGAGCAAATCCCGTCCCGCTGCATCCATTCCAGGATCCAGGATCGCAAGGGGCCTATCCCCCGGCTGCTTCCGTAGCGCAAAAAACGATCGCCCATTTCTCTGATCCCCTTTTGGGAAGCATCTCCAAGAGCCTCCAGGGGAAAAAAGGAAGGATGTGGCTGCCCCGAAGAAAGCGGGATTGCCTGATGCTCCAGCCCGAGCCGGATGTACTCGATAAGAGGGGATGAAGGAAGCGAGATCTTTCCGGTCATATAAGGAATTGTGAAAATTTGCATGAAGAAACCTCCAAGTATACTAAGTAAAAACAGTTGTATGCGAGAAATATGTATGGTAAGGTATATTAATCACATATCGTCAGTACCCTTTGTCAATAAGTTGCAACAAAAATATCAAAAAGATTGCAAGCTGTAAGGAACGAAGGAGGGACTTCCCCAGTGAGAGATCCTAGGTTGTATACCACATCTGCAGATTACGTATATCAGGAGCTTCGCCACAAGATTATCACCAAGCAGATGAAACCGGGCCAGCGGCTTCCGGAAGTGAACATTGCGGTGCAGATGGGAGTAAGCCGTACTCCGGTACGGGAAGCTTTGCGTCGTCTTGCCAGCGAAGGGCTCGTTCTTATTATACCCAATAGTGGGGCCCGATTGGTATCTCCATCCAAAAAAGAGGTGGAAAATGCCTATCTTGTGCGAAAACAGCTGGAGTGTCTTGCGGTGCGGCTAGCGACGAAAAACGTAGCAGAGAAGCATTTACGTCGCCTGGAGGAATCTATTATCTCGGAAGAGCAGGCCTTCAAGGAGAAGAACCTGGAGCAGTATCTCGAGATCAACGAATCCTTTCACCGGATTATCGCGGATGCCAGCGGCAACAGGATTCTGGGGGAGTATATCGATAACATCCTTGCGAGAACGAATGTTTTTATCGTTTTCTACGATCCCTTTTACGACATCGAAACGAATCCCAGCATCGAGGAACACCGTAACATCCTCAAGGCTCTTCGGGAGAGGAACGAGGAGAAGGCGGTTTCTCTCATGGAAGAGCATCTCCGCGTGTCCCAGGAGATGCTGGCGGATCCCGGAGAAGAGGAAGACGGGGAAAAAATGAATGCCGGTTCCTGAGGGGTATTTCCTTTTTTGCGGAGCGCCACAAAGCCTCTCTTTTCGGGGAGAATGTTGTGGAAGAGAGAAGAAAATTCCTCGTATTCAAAAGAGGCTGTTTTCCACAACATCCCATCCCGGCGTGACCGGGGTGTCTTGAGGAGGAGCAATTATGGGAGAACGAGTAATTCCTACCTTTGAGCTTACCCGAAACTATGAGCGCATTCGCCAGGAGATTCACGAAGGCATCGAACGCGTTCTTGAATCCCAGCATTTTATATTGGGAAAGGAAGTTCAGGATTTCGAAAACGAGGTGGCATCGTATCTCGAGGTCCCTTTCGCCATAGGGTGCGCCTCCGGGAGCGATGCTCTGCTTTTGGCCCTTATGGGGCTTGGCATCCGCGAGGGAGATGAGGTTATCACTACTCCCTTTACCTTCTTCGCATCCGCGAGTTGCATCGTCCGATCCGGAGCCAGGCCGGTTTTCGTGGATATCGATCCCCGAACCTACAACATGGATCCCCGACAAGTTATCGAAGCACTCACCCCCAAAACGAAAGCGGTCATCGCGGTACATCTTTTCGGCCAAATGTGCGAACTCGAAGAAATTGCTCCCCAGCTCAAGGAGCGCAATATAGCTCTTGTGGAGGATTGCGCCCAATCCTTCGGAGCCTGGAGAACCCTGGACGGGGCGCCTCGAAGGGGTGGCAGTATCGGAGATGTGGGGTGTTTCTCCTTTTTCCCCACCAAAAACTTGGGGTGCTACGGTGACGGAGGAATGGTAACCGCCGCATCCGAGGAGCTTGCCAAGGAGATCCGGCTTCTTCGGGTACACGGTGCGGGGCAGGATTACTTTCACGACAAGGTGGGGCTCAACAGCCGGCTGGATGCACTTCAGGCGGCAATCCTCCGGGCAAGGCTGCCTCACGTGGAGGAATGGAACCGGGAGCGCCGGAGAGTGGCGGAGCGTTACGAAGAGCTCTTTGCCCAGGCGGAACTGGGAGAGAACCTGCAGATTCCTCTGGAGGCGGAAGGAAATTATCACGTCTATCATCAGTACGTAGTTCGAGTCAAAAGAAGAGGAGCGCTCCAGGAATTCCTCAAGGAACGGGGTGTGGGAACCCGAATCTACTATCCTCGGAGTTTGCATAAACAGCGTTGTTTCGAAGAATACCTCGCCTCGGGGGTGGTTTGCCCCGAATCCGAAAAACTTTGCGAGGAATGTTTGGCCCTTCCCATGTTCCCGGAGCTTACTGCGGAGGAACAGGAGCGGGTGGTGACATCGATTCGGGAATTTTACCGAGGCTAATCCTCGTTTCACTACTGGCCTTTTCAGGGGTAATTCGTGTAAAATACCGATGCGGCTCTCAGGCCGGGTCGGTATTTTTAGTTGAAGGAGGTGGAATGTACATGATGTATTATCCCTTTTTTGACGGCACCTTTTTGCTGCTTATTCCAGCGCTGCTTTTTGCCTTGTGGGCTCAGATGAAAATCAAGTCTACCTTTCAGAAATACAGCGGTATTCCCGCCCGGAAGGGGTTTACCGCGAGCAGCGTAGCTCGGAAGCTTCTCGATGGATATGGGTTGCAGAACATTCCGGTGGAGCGAGTAGGGGGTAATTTGACGGATCATTACGACCCCGCCCGGAAGGTACTTCGTCTTTCGGACAGCGTTTACGGCAGTTCCAGTATTGCCGCCATTGGCGTGGCGGCTCATGAAACGGGGCATGCGGTGCAGGATCTCAAAGGATATGCTCCTCTCCGTATTCGCAATGCGGTGGTGCCCGTGGTCAATTTCAGTTCGGTTCTAGCATTCCCTCTCTTCTTCATCGGCCTTCTTATGCGCTCTCCCACCATGATGGACCTGGGAATTCTCTTTTTTCTGGGAGTGCTGGCCTTTCATCTCGTGACGCTTCCCGTGGAGTTGGATGCGAGCGCCCGGGCCCTGCGTGTTCTGGGGCACACCAACACCCTCGATGCGGAGGAGCTTACCGGGGCTCGGAAGGTGCTTCGGGCGGCGGCCATGACTTACGTGGCGGCAACCCTTATGGCTCTTGCGCAGCTGGTACGCCTTTTGTTGCTTCGAGGAGCCTTTGGGGGGCGGAATGATTAACGCTCTTTTCTCTTCCAAAGAAAAAATCATTTCTTTCGGAGGTTTCTGAGGTGCGGGGTATCGAAGCGGCTCTCAGGGCTTACGAAGGAGTGGAACGGGGAGAATATGCCAGCGAAGCCTTGCGGAAAGTTCTCGATCAGGTGGATCGCAAGACGGAACAGACCCTTGCCACGGGGTTGCTTTACGGAGCTTTGAGAAAGCAGCTCTTGTGGGAATATCTTTTGAAGAAGGCCCTTCGGGTTTCCTGGAAAGATCTTCCCCGGGAGGTGCGGCATGCCTTTCTTATCGGAGCCGGAGGCATCATGACGCTTCGCAACTTCGCTCCTCCGGTTCTGGTAAGCGCTCTCGTGGCGTGGCTTCGGGAAAAGGGATACGAAAGAGATTCCCGTACTCTCAACGCCACCCTGCGGCATTTCCCCGGCAAGGCGGCTCCTCTTCTGGAGGAGCTTTCCCGGAAGGGAGACCTTTTTTCTCTGGGGCTTCTCCAGGGGCTCCCCCGGTGGTATGTTCACGAAATGGAGGCGCAGCACGGACATGCTAGAGCCAAGGAGATCCTCCGGCTCTATCGCATACGTCCATATACCTCCTTTCGCCTCCGCTCTTCCTCTGATCTTGGCGAGATTGCCGAAGAACTTGCCACCAGAGGACTACGGAGCTGGGAATCTCCTCTCGTAGCTTCCTCTCTTCGCACCTCCGGAACGTGCCTGGTTTCGGAGCTTGCCTCCTATGCCAGAGGAGATATAACTCCCCAGGGAGAATCTTCTCTCGGGGTAGGCGCCTTTTTCCCGGCCCTGAAGGAAGACAAACCCCGCATTCTCGACATGTGTGCTGGAAGAGGAGGGAAGACGGGACTTCTGGCGGAGCGCTATGAAAAGGCTTCTCTCGAAGCCTGGGAAGTCTCGGAGGGCAAGGTGCGGGCTTTGGGAAAGGAACTCCTTCGCCTGGGCTGTGCGGAAAGAGTGCGGATTCGCTTGGGAGACGCTTTGGTACTGGAGGATTCTTCGGGATTTGATATGATTCTTGTGGATGCTCCTTGTTCGGGGTCCGGTACCTGGCAGCGACATCCCGAGGGAAAATCACGGATTCTGCCCCGAGACGTGCGGGCTCTTGAAAAACTGCAGCGCAAACTCTTGAAAAGGGCGGGGGAAATGCTTCACCCGGGAGGATATATCCTGTACTGTACCTGCAGCCTTTTACGGGAAGAGAACGAAGAAACCCTCGGAGAGGCCCTGAAAGAAAATCCTTCTCTCGTGGAGGTCCCTCTCAAGGAAAAGGCTCCCTTTGTATATCGAGGAAAGCCCTGGGGGCGTTATGCCTATCCCGAAACGCCCTGGGGAGACGGTTTTTTTGCGGCCCTTCTGATGAAACGGCCTGAAAATTCCGTGCTTTAGAAAATTTTCGTGATTTTCGGTAAAGGCATAGCGGGAGCCGGGGCGGAAAAGAGTTCTCGTGCTTTTTGAGGGGGTCCGGAGAGGCCCTTAGGTTTTTTCAAGAAGCTTGGTTTTCAGAAAATCTGTTGTAGAAGCGTCTCCGGGGAGAAAAATTTCCCCCGGATATTGTCGTTTTTGCAGTATCGAGGCAGTTTTGTACAAGCGCCGGATTGCGCAAAGAATACAGCGGCCGGTTTCTCGTGACGGCAACTTGATTGGGGAGGATTCAATGCGGAAGCTTTTTTTTGTAACCTTAACTCTTGTTCTTATCGTTATTCTCAGCTCTGCGGCGCTCATTTTCTACATGATTTTTTTCGGAGGAAAGGAGATCGCTTCTCCTGCTCTTGAAGGGATGGCGGTTATCGAGGCAGTGGGGCATGTCCAGAGCGCAGGGCTTGTGGCCCGGGTAGATCAGGTGGATTCCGCCAAAAAAGAGGGCATTGTGGTGGCTCAGTGGCCCGCTCCGGGATCGCTCATGAAAAAGGGGCAGGTCCTCATTCTCAAGGTGAGCAAGGGAGGGCAGCGCTATCCTTTGCCGGATGTCCGGAACATGGAGTATGGCCTTGCGGTGAAGACCCTTACCGAATCGGGATTCGTTCCGGGAGATGTGCTTAGGGCACCCCGGGACGGTGCGGCTCCCGGAACGGTTATTGCTCAGAATCCTTCCTCTCCCGTGGCGCTTCCTCGGGGAGCTCGGGTGGATCTTTTGCTTTGCCAGGGTGAGGAGAACGCTTCCGGAACGGTAAAGGTTCCCAATCTTTCCGGAAGAATGGAGGACGAGGCGAAAACACTGATTCGCCGGGCGGGGCTTTCCCTCGGATCCCTGCGCTACCACTATACCCAGGCGAGTCCTCCCGGAGTGGTTATCCGGATCTCCCCCAAGGAAGGAACTTCGGTAAAGAAAAACACCCCAGTGAACCTGGTGGTTTCTACCATGAAGAAAGCTTCCTCGGGAGAAGGGGAAAAACCTGTTGCTCCCACTCCTGCCGCGTCGGCGCCGGAAGTGAAAACTCCCTCCATACCTGGAGTGGTGGTCTCTCCGGGCACTCTAGGCGAGGTGACGTCTCAAATTACTCCTACTCCCGCTCCAAAGCCCACCAAAGCTCCTTTGCCGGGAGATTCCGTAGATGCCCCGAAAAAGGCGAAGATCCGCTATCAGGTTCCTCCTCTCTCCAAACCGTTGCGCCTGAGCATAGAGCTGGTGGATGCCAAGGGAAGCAAAAAGCTGGTGGATAAAGAGGTAGCGGGAGGAGAGTATATCTCCATGGAAGTTCCCTATGTCAAAGAGGCAGCGGTGACCATCTACCTGGGAGGAGAGTTCGTATGGCAGGAACGGTATCGGTAAATTCTTCGGATGTCGCAGGAAAAAAACGTCGGGATCCCCTTATCGCTCCCTCTCTCCTCTCGGCAAATCCTCTTCGCATGGAGGAGAGCGTGGCTTCTCTGGGAGAGTTTGCCCGGTGGCTTCATCTGGATGTTATGGATGGACATTTCGTCCCCAACATGACCTATGGGCCTCTTCTTGCGGGAGGGTTGCGCAAGGCTTTCCCCTCGTCGATACTGGACGTGCATCTCATGGTGCGGGATCCCGAAAAGTTCGTGGAATATTTTTTGCCCTCCCACCCTTCCTATCTTGTTTTTCATGTGGAGGCCACGCCTCACGCGCACCGGCTTCTTCAACAAATCCGAAAAAGCGGCTGTAAGGGGGGCATTTCTTTAAATCCGGGAACTCCTGTGGAGATGGTGTATCCGCTCCTTTCCATGGTGGATCTCGTGCTTGTCATGTCCGTCAATCCGGGATTCGGAGGGCAATCCTTCATTCCCGAGGTTATGGAAAAGGTGGAAGCTCTTTATCGTCGAAGGACTTTGCAAAATATGGATTTTCTCATTCAGATCGACGGAGGAGTTTCCGTGGAGCGTGCGGCAGAACTTGTTCGCAGGGGGTGCGACGTCCTCGTGGCGGGAAGCGCGGTTTTTTCCGACCCCTTGCCGGAGCGGTCTGCCCGGGCATTGTATGAAGCAGCGTTGGAGGGATTGTCTCATGCCTGAGGAGGGAAGAACGCTTTATGAGCTGGGGGCCTATCTTCGTTCCCGGCGAGAAGAAAAAGGAATTTCAACAAAGGACGTTTCGGTGAAACTGCATATCCGTGAACGTTATATCGTAGCTATCGAAGAAGGGGATATCGAACAGTTCCCCGCTCTCGTCTATGCCCGGGGATTCATTCGTAACTATCTTTCTTTTCTCAGGGAGGCCGATCTCTGGGAGGAGTATCATGCGGTGTTGCCCGGAACCCAGGAACAGGAGGACGCTCCTGCGGTACACTCTCTCAGCTCTGCCCCCAAGGGCTTCCGGCGGGTGGCAGTGGGCTGGCTCTATATCTTTCTCGTGCTTCTCGTGGCGGGAGGAGGATTTTTCCTCTGGATGCAGCGGGGGCTCATTTTCGAAGCTCTTCATCGGGATCCCAAACCTACTCCCGCGGAGAAGGTTATTTCGGGAGAATTTGCGGAAAACCTCTCCGCGGAGTTTGTCGAAACTCCCGAAGTAGCGGCGCTTCCCGAAACGGCATCTCCTCTTCCCACGGTAAAACCTACCGCAAAGCCTCCGTCTCCGGCCCCCTCTCCGCTTCCGGCCACTCCCGCTCCTGCACAAGTTTCCGGAGCCGCAGACCTAGCGCAAATTACCCTGGTTCCTCTCTCTTCGGAAACTTCCGAGGAGGCTCGGAAGGATTATCCATGGCTCTACGAAGCCGGGGAAGCCTCTTCGGAAACCGCAGCTGCCGAAGAGACGCGGGAGTTGGTTCTCTCCGCTTCCGGTGCTTGTTGGGTTCGGGTAGCCCAAGGGGAGAAAGTGCTTTTTGTGGGAACTCTGAAAAAGGGAGAAACCCGCAATTTCCCCCTGGAGAAGGCTTTAGCGGTTCGGGTGGGAAATGCGGGAGTTCTCTCGGTTCGATGGTTGGGAAAGAGCCGGGATTCTCTCGGGAAAACCGGAGAAGTGAAAACCCTGATTTTCGACCCCCAGGGAGGATTGCGTGACTCCTAGAAAAAGTTCCCGTCCCCTACGGGTTTTCCTCTGTACCTTGGGGTGTTCGAAAAACGAAGTGGATAGCCAGCGTTTTGCCTCTCTTTTTGCCCAGGGAGGGGCGGAACTGGTGGCTTCTCCGGAAGAAGCGGATTGGGGGCTGGTAAACACCTGCGGTTTTATCGTTCCCGCTATCGAAGAGAGCCTTCAGGCTATTTTCGATTTGGAGGATCTCAAAAAAAAGGGATCTCTCTCTTCCATAGGCGTTATGGGCTGCCTCTACAACCGCTTTGGAGAGGAGCTTCGGAAAGAGCTTCCAGAGGTGGATTTCTGGATTCCCTGTGAGGGATGGAAAGACTTGCGGCATTTCTTGCACCTGGAGGAAAAAAACTCTCTTCCCTCAAGGCGTCTTGTCTCTTCCCGGTCTCCCTGGGTGCGATACCTCAAGATCGTGGAAGGATGCAACAATCATTGTACATACTGTACCATCCCCTCCATCCGGGGGCCTTTACGGAGTCTTCCCCGGGAGGTTCTTGCAGAGGAGGCCCGGATGCTCGTGGAGGAAGGAGCCCGGGAAATTTGCATTATCGGTCAGGACATAACCCGGTACGGAGAGGACTTCGCCTCTTCCAAGGATTCTCTTATCGGATTGCTTCGGCACCTTGGAGAAGTGCTCCCCGAAGATGTCTGGCTTCGACTTTTGTATCTTCATCCCTGGGGAATTACCGAAAATTTTTGGAAAGAACTTTTCGAAATCCCCCAGGTTATTCCCTATGCGGATGTCCCGGTGCAACATGGAGACGAAGGGGTTCTTGCCCGGATGAACCGGAAGGATTCCCGGAAACGGCTCGAAAGAATTTTCGAAGCTGCCCGCGAAATCCGGCCTGCCATGGTTTTTCGTTCCACCGTTATGGTAGGATTTCCGGGAGAGGATGAAGATGCTTTCCGGGAACTCCTGGATTTTCTCAGGCAGGTTCGATTTCAAAGGCTGGGATGTTTTATCTATTCCCCCGAAGAAGGAACCCCTGCGGCTTCGTTTCCGCACCAAGTGGACTCCGAAGTCGCCCGGGAGAGACTGGAAGAAGTTATGGCCCTTCAGGAAGAGATTTCCCTGGAACACCAGGAATCTCTTCTGGGAAAGGAACTCGAGGTGATGGTAGAGCAACAGGAGGGAAATATTCTTTTGGGGCGCTCCTATCGGGAAGCTCCGGAAGTGGACGGTCAGATCGAAATGGATTTGCCCGAAAAGAAAGTTTCCCCTGGAAGCCGGGTGCGGGTGAAAATTCTTGAAGCCCTGGAACATGATCTGCGGGGAAAAATTCTCTGATGTTCGGAAAACAGGATTTTACGCCTTTTCCTTATCCCCGGACATGGCAGGGATGGCTTGCCACCCTTGGAGGTTTGGGTTGCCGTTTGTCTTCTCCGGGGCTCTGGTCGGTACTTCTGGGCTTTGTCGTTTTCAGCCTGGCCCCTCTTTCTCCGGAGCTTTTCGGAGCTCTCTGGATTTTCGGAGCCTATGCGGTCTGGAGCTATGTCCGGAAAGGAGGCCCCCAGGCGGAATCCACGGTGATACTGGATCTTTTTTTCGGCACCTGGATCGCCATGCGGGGAAATCCGCCGGGGACCGCTTTGGGAGGAGTCCTTCTCTTTCGGGTATTCACTCTTTTGCGTCCCTTTCCTCTTCATGCTCTCTATTCCCGTTGGTGCGGCCTGGGGCGCATGCTGGCTTCCGCTCTCGGAGGGATTTGTGCCGCAGTTATTTTGCGGGGGTTGCTCTGGCTTTTCTTTGAAAATGGCATGATGTCTTTATACCGGTTTTTTGGAGGGTGATCGGCATGGATAAAACCGCATGGCGTCTGGCGCATAAACTTGTTATAGAATACCTTCGGAAAAACATAACTCTTGCGGTGGCGGAATCCTGTACGGGAGGTCTTCTTTCCGGAGCTATCACGGAAATTCCCGGTTCCTCCCAGATCTTTCAGGGAGGTGTGGTGGCCTATTCCAACCAGTCCAAGATTCGCCTTCTCGGGGTTTCACCGGATATCATCGAGAAACAGGGTGCGGTAAGCCAGGCCTGTGCCGCCGCTATGGCGGAAGGAGTCCGTTCCCTTTTCGATTCCCAGATTTCCCTGGCCATCACGGGAATCGCGGGGCCCGGCGGCGGTTCTGCGGAGAAACCCGTGGGAACCATCTGGTTTGGCTTCAACCAGGGAGATCGCACCAAGCAGCTCCGCATACGCTTTGCGGGGGCCCGGGGAGATGTCCGTTCCCAGGCCCAGAGAGCGGCGTTGCAGATTCTTCTTGGGGATTTCAGTGCTTTCGAATAAAAGAAACGGGGAGTATAATTCCCGAAGCATCCGGAGTTTTCTCTGCCTTCCCTTGGAGGCTCCCGAAAAGGAACTCCTTCTCTCCTGTATGAAGGCTCCGGGGGTTCGCTGGCTTTCGGAGGATCAGTTGCACATAACCCTGCATTTTCTCGGGGATATTGCCCCGGAAATTCTGGAAAATCTGGACGAAATTCTTCGAAAAGCTCCTCTGGATCGGGGTTCCATAAACCTTTCCTTTTCTTCCTGGGGAACCTTCCCGCCGGGCAGCAGGGGGAGGGTCCTCTGGGTAGGTCTCGGAGGAGAGGTGCCAAAGCTGGCGAAGCTTTATCGACAGTTGGAAAAGATCCTTTTTCAGTGCGGTATTTCCGTAGAAAAGCGTTCCTATACGCCTCATATCACCCTGGCCCGGGCTTTCCGGGAAGGCTCCATCTCCAGGGAAGCCCGGGAATCCCTGGAAAAGGCACCTTTTTACGGACGGTCCTGGGAGGCAAAGCGCTTCGTTCTCATGCGGAGCGAACTGCTTCCCCAGGGTCCTCGGTACTCACCTCTCGGGATATACGATCTTTCCTGATTCCTCAAGAGGGGAGAACCGGAAAATTTTAGAATAACGGAGGGGAAAATGGCTCGAAAGCAGGAACTTACAAAGGAAGATATGCTCTCTCAGGCTTTGGATGACATCAAATCCAAATTTGGCGACGGAGCGATTATGCGTCTCGGAGAGAGAGCGGAAGTAGCGGTTCCCGTCATCTCTTCGGGTATTCTTCCCCTGGACGTGGCTTTGGGAATCGGGGGATTCCCCCGGGGGAGAATGGTGGAGATCTTCGGTCACGAGGGAACGGGAAAAACCACTTTGGCCCTTCATGCGGTGGCCCAGGCCCAGAAAGACGGAGGGACCGCCGCTTTTATCGATGCCGAGCACGCCCTGGATCCTCGGCTTGCGGCCGCCTTGGGAGTGGATGTGCCCTCCCTGCTTCTTTCCCAGCCCGATAGCGGCGAACAGGCTCTCTTCATCCTGGAAACCTTGGTGCGAAGCGGTGCCGTAGACGTGGTGGTCATCGACTCCGTGGCGGCTCTCACTCCCAAGGCGGAGATCGACGGAAAGGACATCGGAGAGTCTCAGATGGGGCTCCAGGCCCGGCTCATGTCCTACGCCCTCCGGCGCCTGGCATCTGCCATCTCCCGCAGCGGCAGCTTGGTCATTTTCATCAACCAGCTTCGGGCGAAAATTTCCACGGGGTACAGCTCTCCCGGAGGTCCCCAGGAGACCACCACCGGAGGCCGGGCTCTCAAATTCTATACCTCCCTCCGGCTGGACGTGCGCCGGGGAAAAACTCTTAACCGAGGGGACGAAGCCTACGGGCACGAGCTCAACATAAAAGTGGTGAAGAACAAGCTGGCTCCTCCTTTCCGGACGGCGCATACCACCCTGGTTTACGGCAAGGGGATTCCGAACGAGATGGCGGTGGTGGATTTTGCCATCCAGCTGAAAATTCTCAAGAAAAAGGGTTCCTGGATTGCCTTCAACGGAGAAACTCTTGCCCAGGGCAAGGAAAAGCTCGTTACTTTGCTGGAAGAGAAAAAAGAGCTTTTTGATGAATTGTTGCGGCAGATTCAACAAAAGCTTCAGGAAGAAAACATGCTTCTCCTGGGACCTGAAGAAGGAACGGAGGAAGACGAGGACCTTCCCAAGTCTCCCGAAGAGGTGGACCTTCTTATCGAAGAGGGGGAGCTCAATATAGACGTAGATTCCGGAGAGGAAGAGTAACTCCGAAAGCACGTACATCGAGAAAAAGGCAAGGAGGGGTAGTATGAAACGGTCGGTGGTGTTGTGGGGCATTATTGTAATGATATGCTGTGCGGTTTCCGGGGCCTTCGGAGCGGAGCTCGAAGTGGTAACCCCCACGGATGGGCAGGATGAAATTCCCAATACGAGCTATAACCTGATCTGGAGAGTAACTAGCGGAGATGAGGATATAAGCAGCCTTTATACGTACGATGTCTATTTCGGTACCACCAACGAGGATTTGCTTACTCCCGCAGAAGAGGATCTCGAGGTGGAGGCCTATACGGTATCCAACCTTGCCTACGAACAGACCTATTTGTGGAAAATCCGTGCCGCCGCGGTCAGCGCCGCCACGGAGCCCCAGGAAATCATCGGGGGTATCTGGCGGTTTACCACCTGGGACGGAGGTACTCTTACCTTTGAAGTGGTGGCTCCCCCGGATATTTCCGACATTACGGATCCCGAGGAGATCGGCAATTCCGGCGTGGTGATCGATCAGAACCTTCAGTGGCGCTGTACCGTGGGAGATCTTCTCATCAACGGGCTTTCCTACTCGGTGCGGCTGGGCACCAGCGGCAGCAATATGCCTGCGGTGGCCACGGGCATCACGGACATGATCTACGATCCCGATCTTGCCCACGATCAGATGTACTACTGGCAGATCATCGCCGCCGCTCCGGATGGCCGGAGCTGGACGGGGCCCATCTGGAAATTCTATACCCTCCCCAAGGGAACCATGGGAGGAAGCGGCTGTTCTCTGGGATCTCTCTCTTGGGGAGGCTCTCTGCTGCTGCTGCCTCTGGGGTACGCTCTCCTGAAAAGCCTGCGGAAGTAACGCTGTCTGTTATGGGGGAGGAAAAACTTCGCCTTGGTGATATCCTTATCAAGGCTATGGCAATTACGCCGGACCAGTTGCAGGAGGCCCTGGAAGAGCAGAAACGAAGCCGGGAGCGTCTTGGAGAGCTTCTCATCTCCAAGGGGTGGGTTTCGGAGCGTCAGGTTATCGAGGCTCTGGGAAACCAGCTGAAGAAACAAATCGTCTCGCTCTCCCGGTTCACGCCCATGCCCGAGGCCCTGCAGCTGGTGCCGGAATATCTGGCCCGGCGGCTCAAAGTGGTTCCCATGTCCGTAACGGGAAACGGTACGCTTATGGTGGGCATTTCGGATCCTCTCGACGTCTTCTCTCTCGATGAGCTGCGTTTGCACACCAACCGGGAGGTGGACGTCAATCTTGCCACACTTACGGACATCAACCGGGCTCTGGATCATATTTACGAGGTAAAGGAAGAAGCCACCGAAGAGATCGAAGTCCTGAACACGGCGGAAGAACGCCTGCGGGATAGCGGCACCAGCGTGGCCTATCTGGATGAAGCCTTTGCGGTGGATTTGGTGAACCGCCTCATCAACGAGGCCGTTCGGGAAGGTACGTCGGATATTCACGTGGAGCCTCACGAAAAGACCATGCGTATCCGTTTCCGGGTGGACGGAGCTCTTTTCGACGCTCACGAATATCCCCGGGACCGTCATCCCGCGGTGGCTTCCCGCATTAAAATCATGGCGGGCATGGATATCGCGGATAAACGGCGTCCCCAGGACGGGCGCATTATTCTCAAGGTGCAGAACCGGAAGGTGGATTTTCGGGTATCCTCGCTTCCCACGGTATACGGGGAGAAGATCGTCATCCGGATTCTGGACCAGGAAAATTCCGCGGTGGGGTTGGAGAAAGTCGGTTTTTTCCCCGAGGACAAGCGGGCCATCGAGGACATTCTTACGGTGCCCTACGGTATCATTCTCATCACGGGGCCCACGGGGAGCGGTAAATCCACCACCCTTTACTCCATGCTGGAGCGTATCAACCAGCCGGAATCGAACGTCATCACCGTGGAGGATCCCGTGGAGTACAGCATTCACGGCATCAACCAGGTGCACGTGAACGAAAAGGCGGGGCTCACCTTTGCCAGCGCCCTCCGCTCCATTCTCCGGCAGGATCCGGATAAAGTCATGATAGGAGAAATTCGGGATCTCGAAACCGCCCAAATGGCCGTGCGGGCGGCCCTTACGGGACACACGGTGTTTTCCACGCTGCACACCAACGATGCTCCGAGCACCGTGGTACGCCTTACGGACATGGGAATTCCTCCCTTCCTGGTGGCTTCTTCTCTTATGGCATCCATTGCTCAGCGCCTGGTTCGTCGGGTTTGCCCCCATTGCAGGGAAGAGATGGTGGTTCCCGACAACCTTGCGGATCCCGAAATGCTTCCCAAGGGAAGCCGTATTTACAAGGCCCGGGGATGCGATGCCTGCCGGGGTACGGGCTATTCCGGAAGAACCGCCCTTTTTGAAATTATGCTGGTGGATGAAAATATCCGCAGACTTATCGTGGCCAACGCTACCGCCCGGGATATTTACGACCAGGCCCGGGCGGAGGGAATGAAAACTCTTCGGGAACAGGGATTGCGTAAGGTTTACGAGGGTGAAACCACTCTGGAAGAGGTGCTTCACGTAACCATGGCTTAAAAACCGAACAGGAGCATGCTTTTCGGTGCTGCAAGAATCCGAATCTTTTTGTCCTCCGGGCGGAGAGGTTGTGAGAGGTGAGAGATGTGGCTACCTCCATCGTGACGTTATTGGAAGAAACCCTCAGGGCGGATGCGAGCGATCTGCACGTGGGAGTGGGAATCCCCCCGGCCCTCCGAAAGGACGGGGAGTTGGAATACCTCACTTCCTATCCCGCCTTCGAGGCGGAGGACATCTGGTCCATGGTGCGGGAACTCCTTTCGGAAGAGCGGGTAAAGCAGGCCCGGGAGCATTTCGAAGTGGATTTCAGTTTCGAGATGTCCTTCGGAGAAGGCCGAGTTTCCCGTTTTCGGGGAAACTGTTTTATCGAACGTGGGAATCCTTCCATGGCGCTTCGGGTGATACCTAAAAATATCCGTTCCCTGGAGGATCTGCATCTTCCCAAAAGCCTTCAGGGAGTGGCGGATCAGTTGCGAGGCCTCTTTCTCGTCACGGGGCCTACGGGGAGCGGCAAATCCACCACCCTGGCCGCCATAATCCGCCGCGTCAACATGAACCGCCGGTGTCACATCATCACCATCGAAGATCCCATAGAATATCTTCACGCCTCGGAGCGTTCCGTAATCCATCAGCGGGAAGTGGGGACCGATACCACCTCCTTTGCGGAAGCTCTCAAACGGGCTCTCCGGCAGGATCCGGACGTTATCTTGGTGGGAGAAATGCGGGATCTCGAAACCATCGGCGCCGCAGTAACCGCTGCGGAGACGGGCCATCTCGTCTTTGCCACCCTTCACACTCCCGATGCCCCCCAGAGCATCGACCGTATCATCGACGTCTTTCCTCCTCACCAGCAGCAGCAGGTGCGTATGCAGCTCAGCCATATTCTCATCGGCATCTGTTCCCAGCAGCTTGTTCCTTTGCCTTCGGGAGGACGTATCTGCGCCACGGAACTGCTCTATGCCACTCCGGGGGTTCGCAACTGCATCCGGGAGGGCAAGGTAGGGCAGGTGAAAAGCATTATGCAGACCAGCGCCGCTGCGGGAATGCACACCATGGACCAGGATCTGGCCCGTTGTGTGCGGGAGGGAGTCTTTCCCTACGAACACGCCCAGAAATATGCCTACGATCGAAAAGATCTGGAGCGTCTCGTCTTTGAAACCATGTAAAATTTCCCCCGAAGGGAGGAAGAGATATGCGTTATACCTACCGTGCCCGAGCAAGGGATGGCAGCATGAAAGAAGGGGAGTACCAGGCGGATCAGCCCGGAGAAGTGGCGGCCTGGCTGCGAAGCCAGAATCTTATGCCTATCGTGGTGCGCGAGGCCCGGGGGCTTCCCGCGAAAGCTGGCGGCGGAGCCCGAAGAGCTCCGGGCAAAGAGAGCGGATCCTCCTTGGGACTCCTGGAAAGGCTCCAGAGAATGACCACGGTTTCCGTGCGGGACAAGGCCATCTTCTTCCGCCAGCTCTCCACTATGATCGCCTCGGGACTTACTCTCGGGGCCTCCCTGGATATTCTTAAAGATCAAACCTCCAACAAGCGCCTGGCGGACGCCATAGGAGAGATCAAGCGTCTTCTCGATGGAGGATATCCCTTTGCGGTGGCCATGAAACGGCGCAAGGAATTCTCTCCTCTCATGATTGCCATGGTGCAGGCGGGGGAGGAGGGAGGCCTTCTGGACATCACTCTGGATAGGGTAGCCACCTTTCTGGAAAAACAGGATGCTCTGGCCCGGAAGATCAAATCCGCCCTCACCTATCCCATCGTAGTTATGCTTTTCGCCACCGGGGTACTCTATCTCTTGGTGACGGTGATCGTTCCCAAGTTCCAGCAGGTTTTTGCGGGAATGAATGCGGAGATGCCCAGAATTACCCTGATGGTCTTCGCCTTTGCGGATTTTCTCAAAACCAAGTGGTATCTCCTTTTCGGGGGAATTCTCCTGCTTATCGTTCTTCTGGTGCTTATGCATCGCCTCAA
>ERZ795057.911-NODE-911-length-28205-cov-9.027425_pt1 | contig 28205 bp, 24 predicted proteins | sample MGYA00375141_ERZ795057 | MGnify/ENA primary metagenome ERZ795057 (study PRJEB30186, sample SAMN05720163) | activated sludge metagenome | isolation source: Anaerobic digester | place: Hong Kong | collected 2015-01-26 ...
CCTGATTTTGGTTTTGGTTTCGGCATGCCACTTTTTAACTTTTATGCTCCGTTACCTTATTTCGTAGCTGCCATGTTTTTCAATCTTGGTTTGCCATTGATTTTCACTATCAAATTAGCTTTATATTTTTTACCAAATTTACTAGGTTTGATTGGCGCGTTCAAATTGGGTAAAAAACTTTTTGGGCAACTAGCCGGAATTATTTTGGCAGCCACCTATACTTTAGCTCCCTATCGAGCACTTAATTTATATGTTCGTGGAGCACTGAGTGAAAATTGGGCAATGGCATTTTTGCCCTGGGTAATTTATGCCATTGTCAGTTTGGCAAATCATCTCACAAATATAAAGGCGCAAAAAAGATATTATTTATTATTAACTCTATCCTTAGCCGGCATCATTCTCTCACATAATCTAACAGCCCTAATGTTTATTCCCCTAAGTGCTCTTTTTACTTTTATTTTCTATTTAAAAAATAATAGCTTTCATCTAAAAAAGACCATTACTAAACTTTGGCCAGTAGTTGGTATTTATCTTTTATCATTTATGCTAACTGCTTTTTATGTTCTTCCGTCATTCTTGGAAAAAGATTTGACTAAAATTGATTTTATTTTTTCCGGATATTTTGAATATCATCATCATTTTTTATATATCCGTCAATTTTTTCAAAGAAACTGGGGCTACGGTGGCTCAGCCTGGGGTCCTAATGATGACATCTCGTTTTTCCTTGGTTGGGGACAAATTTTATCTTTATTTGCCATAACAATTTTATTTATAAAATTTATATTGCAAAATAAAAATAAACCAAAAGACATAGTAAAAGATAAAAAATTCTTTTACGCCATTGTTTTTGGATGCTTTAGTCTACTCACGCTATTTATGGCCATCATGAAGAGTAAGTTTATTTGGGATAGACTGGAACTTTTGCAGTACATTCAATTTCCTTGGCGTTGGCTAACAGTAGCTAGTTTATTTATCGCGCTCTTAGCAGCTTTCAGCACCATCTTTTTCAAACATAATTTTTATCGTTATGCTTACGCCATTGCTTTACTAATTTTTACCATGTTGAATGCTAGCTATTTTCGCCCAGAAAAATATTTAGAAGATCCTAGTTCTTTGTATTACAGTGATCAAAAATTAATTCAACAGGAAATGAGTGGCGTATTACCAGACTATATCCCAGTCCAAATGGCTGATGAAAAAATCTTAAAGCAACTCAATCAAGAACTTCCTCAAGTTTGGGTTGAAAACGAACATGCAAAAATTACCAGTTATGACTTTCATGTAGATCGCAGTTATGAAAAATTAGTAGAGGTTAATCTGAGCGATGAAGCTTTACTTAACTTTAAAGTAGCTTATTTCCCTGGCTGGCAAGCCGAACTTGATGGCGAACCAACAGAAATAATTATCAATCAGGAAATTGGTAATATTCAAGTTTTGGCGCCAAAAGGCACTTCCAAAGTGGGCATCTATTTTTCAGAAAATACTCCAGCAAGAAAAATTGGCGATAGTTTGAGCATCATTGGATTAATTATTTTCTTTCTTTATTTTTCTCCTTTTTTAGAGACAAAACATAAAAGCAAATCAAAAGCAAAAAACTAAACAAACTCAAACCATTTCCCACTATTCTTGGCCAAGTTTTTTGTGTAAAACGACTTTCCACCAGATAGTTGCCAGCGGGTAGACGATAAGCCAATCGACCAGCAATTAGTTTATTGTCCAAGTGTTCAATTGTCTGCCAGCTTTGTTTGTCGCTGTCAACATTTTTCACTTTAGTTTGCCAACCAGGAAAATATGCTGTTGGTTCGATAATTAAAGAATCAGAATTAAGATTTAATCGGTAAGTGCGCACTGAACCTCGCCACTTATCTACAATAATGACACCGTCACCCTCAATTATCTCAGGACTGGGTTGCCAATTATTAAACCTTTCATAAACAAATGTTTGTGGCAAATTTTCTTTATTTACTGAAGTTGTATCTGAATAAGCTTCATAATCAACCTTATTTTTACTTTGATAATCAATCGCTTTAATGCTAAAAAGTTGGCTGAATTGAATAATTAACAATATAGATAGAAAAATTTTCCAACTTTTTTTTAATTGATCAAATAAATGGGCGCTGACTGGTAAGAAAACAATGGAAAATAGCAAAATTAAGCGCCATGGAAACTGGATAAATTCAGTAAAAGGAATTAGTTGATAAATACTTTTGGTCAACTTGAGCTGAAAAACAACTAAAGCAAAACTTAAAAGAATAAAAATATTAACTTTATTTTTAAAAAATTGTTTTGGCTTTTGGAAATTTTTTAATAAATAAATTATAAGCAGAAATAAAAGAATTGTTTGTACTAATCCCAAATTAAAGCTCATACTATCAACACTTCCCCAATAAGAATAACCAAAGTTAATTTGCGGACTAAATAGCTGAGCCAATGTTGGAAAGTGTTTGTAAAAATTTTGCGTTAAGTCTACTCTATCCATGGTAACTAAATTCTTTTCCATCATGGCTGGTAACCAAAACCATAAACAAGCACTGAAACTTAGTAAAAAACAAATCAAAAATTTTTTCCATTTTGTAAAATCATTTTTAAAGTAAAAGAAAAGAAAAACAAAAATTAAAGCTGAGCCAAAAAATGCCATGATATTGTGTGCCAAAAAGAACATCACTAAAAAAATAAATAATTTAATGAATAACTGATTAAAAATAATTGGCGATTGTTCTTTTTTTAATAAAAACAAATAGTGAAAAATCCAAGTTAAAATTGCCCAAGACATCACTTCACCAATATTCCCCCGATAAACTATATTGGTTAACACATAAGGTGATAAAGTGAATAAGGTTAAAGCAAAAATTTTAGCTTTTTTAGAAAATTTAAAATTTGTCAAGAATTTATATGCCCCAACTATACCTAGAAAAACAAAAACAATCATAATTATTTTATAAGTTAACTCGTAATGAAAACCTAAAACGGAAAATGGCAGTGAAATGATATTTGCTAGAGGATAATTGTAATTAAAAACCGGATAACCATAACGATTAACTAAATTAGGAGCCAAGCGAGGCGGAATTTGCATTTCTTTAACAGCAATATAATAATTGGCGAAACGCACTAAATGATTATTGCCATCGTGGGTCACTGGCACCCCACTATGAAACAAGCTTTGGCTTAAAACAAAGGTGAGTAAAGTAAAAAAAATAAACAATAAGAATTTTTTTAGCATATTTTATGGTTCTTTAACGACCAATTTTAAACTTGGTTTACCATCTAAAAAATTAAATCGCTTAACTTCAACAAATCCTTCAGGAACTGCATTTTCATAGTAAATAAATTGCCCTTCCTTTTTTTGCGGGTCGTCGTCCAAAATATATTCAAATGGGTCCGGTAAACCAAAACTATTAACCGGATTATTTAATAAAGCATTTTTTAGTTCTTGTAACTTAATGATTAATTCTGGAAATTGATAATAAATAAAAATTCTGGGAAACCAATAACGTTCGTCAATAGTAATGGTTCGGTATTCTTGATAATGCTCTTTAATGTATGCTGCGACTTGATTGTATTGATAAAGCCAAGAAGCACTGGATCGTTTAGGATAATCGATAAAATAATCAACATAATAAAAAACAGCATTAAGTAAAATTATCATTATTACTGCCACACTTAGTAATTTTTTGGAAACTGGATTTTTAATTTTTGATAAACAATTAAAAATTTCCACTAAACCCCAAGCAATAATGATCGAAAAAGGCACAAATAAATAAATAGCCCGAGATGCGTGTGGTACCTCATAAACCATGCTTGCTGGAATAGGTGATAATAAAAGAAAAACTAATAAGAATTGACTTGTTTTGCTTTTTAAATTTTTGGCAAGCAAATATAAACCCAATACATAAGCCGGCAATAATACTGGAAAAAACTCTCCCCAATAACCAGAATGTTGTCGTAAATTTAGATCACCGCTAATAAATAGAAAATCTAAACTAAAATGACTCAAGAAATTCTTTAAAAAATCTCTGCCCAAAAAAATATAACGATGATAAACTAATTTAGCAACCTGATTAGATTGATAACGCTCCAAATATTGACTTGATTCTTCAATCACCTTTTGCATATGAATTAAATTATTGTTATTTAATCGATAGTCCTGACTACGTGCATAATAGGGTGATTGTATTATGGGTATGGTGGCAAAAATAAACAAAACTATAGCAAGCATTAGACTTAAGATTTTTTTCGGCCACATCTTTTTTAAAAAAATTATAATTAGAAAAAAAACGAACAACGGTACAATGACTCGCAGTGAATAGTAACTATACGGCGCTAAAACACCAGGAATAACTGATAAAATAATCCAATAATTTTTACCCCTAATCCCTTTGATAAAGAACCACAAGCTCAATAATAAAAAGAAAACCGATAAACTTGATTCAAAAGCAATACGAGCAAAATGAACTGGCCAAGGAGAAATGGCTAAAATAAAGAAGGTTAATAAGGGCAATAATTGATATTTCTTTTTTAAATCCTTGTCAAAAGACAATAATTCTTCAACCAAAAAGTAAACAATTAACATGCTAAACAGGGATATTATGGCTATTGGCAAACGAAGAGCAAAAGCATTCATTCCAAATAAGCGAACACTTAATGAGGATAAAATAATTAAAACTGGAGCCTTAAAATCTCCGTAAGACCCAAAAACTGGTTGCCAAATCGACATATTATTCATGTCTTTGCCCGTCTCACTAAGACTGTAAGCATCTAGGGCGATAGCTGCTTCATCCCAATAGAGCGACACCGGATTTTTGCCAATCTGGTAAAAACGCAAAAAAGCCGCTAAAAGAAAAATCAAGATCATCAATATGCGTTTTTGTCCTTTTTTCATAACTCTTCTAAACCCTTTTCCTGACTAATAATAATTTTGTTTTGCTCACTTAAATCTGCTCTATTTCTTACAAAACGATAATGAGTCAATTGCTCTCCATAATAAAAATTAATTAGATCTGGTCCTTGATATTTCATTGTAGCAAAAAACTCACGGGCGGGTATTTTTAGGTACCAAGCAGTAAGAATATATTGATAACCATCTGGATCAATTACAGTAATTTTTTGTTCTGGAAATTGATTTTCAGCCGAGGTAATTAAATCTTTATATTCGGGCCATAAGGATTGCGGTTGGTGCTTTGGATAAGCAAAAAAATATTGGTGATAATAATAGCTAGCTTCAACGCTTAGTATTAGCAAAAAAATAACTAAAAATAATTTCTTGAATTTAATTTTGTCATAAATTTCTTCAAAAATAAGACTGGTAAAACCCAACAATAAAAAAAAGAAAAATAAACTTCTTGTTGCGTGAGGCGCATCCACCGTTACTACTGCTGGAGCTAAGGAAATAATTAGTAAATAAAGGAGAAATACTGATCTCTTTTTTAAGTTTTTATTTTTTATCACATAATAAATACTATAAAAAATTCCCGCTACTGCCAAAAAATAACTTGAATAAAATAGGTGACCCCAATTAAACAGCGAGTGCCAAGGATGACTGCCACCTCGATAAACCACAAAAGCTGGAGAAAAACTGTTAAAAAAGTTCTTAATGATAATCAGAAGGAAATAGACGTATTGATTACCCAACAAAGTAGTAAAAATACCAGAAAAAATCTGACGATAGCTTGGATAATTTTGCAATATGGTTGGATCAGTAAAAATAGTGATTGAGCTTTTTTGACTCATTAGACTGGCTAATTGTTGGAAAGAAAATAAAAACACTATAATAATCCCAGCAATCACTGGCAAAGTGAATTTCCAACTCCTTTTTGATCTCCAATAAATAATGATAGGTATTAGAAATGGTAATAATAATAAGGGCGTGTTGTAAGTTAATAGAGCTAAAATGATCAATATAAGAGCCAAAAAATCAAGTAAATATCTTTTTTTGATTAATTTTTCTTCCTTGAAAAGCAAGTAAAGAGCCAAAACAAAAAGGAACAAGGCCACATTGGCTTCAAAAGCAATTCTTGAATAGAATAAAAAAATGGGATTAACAGCCAATAATAAGGCAAAAATCAAAGAAGAAGGCTGCTTTAGTTTTAGGATATTTTTCCCCCAATAAAAAGCGATAATTACTAGACCCACTCCCGCTACGACACTAGGTAGTTTAGTAACAACATCATTGATAGGTAGGAAATTAAACAAAAAGGCTAAAATGTAAGGATAACCTGGTAATTTATAATCGCCAAAAGATTTAAATAAAAGGGGATGCTTAACTTGCCACTCATCCATACCGGTGTTTTTAATTAAATATGCATTATAAGCTAGGGCAGCTTCATCACGATTTAAAATACTGGGAATTTCTGCCAGTTTAATCACTCTGAGTAGAATTGCTAAGAAAATCACCAATAAAAAAAGAAAATTTAATCGTTTTTTAGTCATTATTCTATTACCAAATTATGCTCAGTTACTTTCTAGTTTAAATGAAAGCTGTAAATTTGCCACAGTACCTCACCACCGGCAGTAACGATTTCGTCAATTAATTCATAATTTAATTGCGAATTTTTTGCTATAAAATCAGCCGACTTCTTTGGTGAAGCAGCTATCAATCCCGAATTACTATCAATTGCACTAAAATCATCAAAAAAACTGATATTTTTATATTCCAAATATTCCCCTTGATCTTTTTTTGCCAAATTGTTCCAGTCTTGAACTTGTCGTGGATCGCTTTTCGTATAAAACCAATAATACATAGCTGGTCTGCCCTGTTCTCTGCTGATAAAAATTGGTATTTCGCCATCATTGATCGACTCAATTTTGGTAATTAATTGCTGATAACCATACTGCCATTCTTTTTGATAAAGTTGTGGATAATCAAAAAAATAAAAGTCAAAAAAATTAGTAGAACAATAAAAATATGCAAGAATAAAAACAATTAAAATAAATTTTAATTTTCCTTTAAGTAATTGTTTTAGTTGCCAAGCTCCTAACGTTAAAAGAGTAATAAAGGCAGGCATTGCCAATAAAGTTCTCAACGCATGCGGGCTGGCTTTACTAATCGCCCCTGGCAAAATTCCCACCACCAAATAAATGACAATAAATAAACTCCACAATGAAAAGTTTTTTATTAAAAAGATTAAAGCAAAGAAAAATAAAATTAAATCTAAAATATAAAAAGTGCCATAGGCCTGAACACTGTGTCGTGGATTATTGTCACCACTAACAAATAAATAATTAAAATTAAAATGATTAAAATAATTCTTAATAATCTCCCTAACAAATAATAAATATCGATGATAGCGAATTTTGGCGATGGTGTTTCCACCAGCTGCTTCGATTAACATATTGCTTTCCTTAATAATCTCCAAATCATAAAAAATACTGGCTTCTCTGGCTCTTTGTTGAACAAGCGGTGAATTTAAATTTTTAAAAATTGGATAAAAACCTAAAATTGCTAATATTAATCCTGATAAAAGAAAAATATAGTTTTTTTGCAAAAAAATTTTAAATTTTTCCTTTTTAATAATGATTTCTTGGTAAAAATAAAACACAATTAAGCTTAAACCTAAAAGCGGAGCTGTTATCCTTGCTCCATGATAAGCGTAAGTACTAAGTAAAAAACTTGATACTGATAACAACATAAAAACTAACTTAGCTTTGTTAGTTTCTTTTTTTATAAACAACACAAAAAAGTTAACACCCCACAAAACCAAGGCTGTTGCTAAATTAACTTCCCAAGCAGCTCTAGAAAAAATAAATGCCCAAGATGAAAGAGCTGTTAAGAAAAGGGCAATAAAGAACACAATTTTTTCATCACTTTTTTTTGCTTTCTTTTTGATCAGTGACCAAATATTTTGGACCAAAAAAGCATTGCCTAAAATAATTAATAAACCAGCAATAGCTGCAGGCAAACGAACGGCTAAAACATTTAAAGAAATCAGCTTAATAATTGGGACTACCAAATAAAAATACAGTCCTGGCTTAAAATCGCCAAAGGACTCAAAAGCTACTATTGGTAAAAAATTACCATGATGATCCTTGGAGGTTTTTGCAACACTATAGGCGTCGTAACCAATAGCTACTTCTTCCCAATAAGGACTAATTAAAGAATCTAATTTATAAAATCTTAAGAAAATTAGCAAAGCAAATAAGAGAAATAAAAATAGCTTAATTAATTTAAATTTTTTCATTATATTTGTTTAATAAAAATTTGGCTTTAACCTTAATTTTTTTCACAAATTATTTCTAATGCTTCTAATTTCTTTAAGCAAACGTTTGCCAGCAATTAAGTAAAAGCTAGCCAAGTAGGTCACAGCACACAATGCTACCCCTAAAAACAATTTGGCCAACGATTGGCGCCAAACAGACATCCCTAAAATTCCTACCGACACCATCAAAAAAGAAGCCGCTAATTGGGCATTAACGTTTTGCCAAATATCGACGGGCACATATTTTTTAACCAAAATTACCGATAAAATTGAGGTGAAGGAAATTAATAAGGCTGCTAGCGCTACTCCATTAAAACCAACTAACCAAATCAGAATCGGCGTTAAAACCCAAGTTAAAATCGTCCAAAACAACATTAACTTCAGAGTTTGATTAATTTTGCCAATGGCATTTAAGGCATTGAGTAACGGTGTCGAAATGGCCGCCCACAACACACTGAGGGTAAACATAATAAAACTGGGAACGGCGGGAGCCCATTTACCGTAGCGCTCAAAGACCATAATCAACGGCTGAATAAATAAGCTCATCCCAATTAAGATCGGGAAAATGGCTAGGCTAATAAAATAAATTGATTTTTCAATGGCTTTTTTTAAGACCTCGGGGTGTGCTTGTAGTCTGGAAAATGTCGGAAAGGTAACTGACATCACATTGGATACAGTGAGATTATATGGATACATCGACCAATTTTTTGACCACTGCAAATAGCCAAATTGATCAAGCGGTAAATAAGCGCCTAAGGCTAAAAAATATAATTGATCCTTAATTCTGGCTAAGAAGTCGTTGAGTTGAAATTTCACCCCAAAATTTAATAAGCTTTTCAGCGACTTGCGGTGAATACCCAAGATAGAAATCCACGGTTGAATGATCTGCATGACTAGCACTCCAATTAAGCTACGGGCAATACTGGCGTAAGCGTAAGACAACACACCATGACCTCGCCAAGCTAAAACAATTAAAATTGCATGAAAAACTAATTGCTCAAAAATTTGTGGCACAATTAATTTGTTAAACTCAAGTTTTCTGGTCAAAATAATTGAGGGAATAGTTTTTAGTGTGGCCAGCGGAAATGAAATCGCTAAAGCCAACAATAACCAGTTACCATCGCGACCAATTTTTTGCTCAAACACTCCAAAATGAATCAACAACAAGACCAGAAGAAAAATAAACCAAGACAATATCTGTTGCACAGTAAATGCGGTTTGATAATCCTCTTGGGTGGGTTCTTCTTTTTTTTGAATTAAAGAGGAAGCTAATCCAATGTCGGAGAAAAAGATCAACAAGGCAATAATTTGGGTAACAATGCCATAAATCCCAAAGTCTTCTGGACCCAAAAAAACGCTCAAAATTAGGGCCGATAATAAACCGATTGCCTGTAAGATGATGGTGCGAATAAAAAAGGAAATTACCCCAGTCAGCGATTTTTTCTTGATGGCTTTTAAGTCATCCTCAGCCAAGGTTTCATCAACGCGATCATTAGCCTGAGTGGTTTCAGCCTTCAACATAACGCCTATTTTAAAGCTTTTCTCAAGCTTTGAAAATGAGCTCTTTTAAAGTATACTTAAAAGATAGACTTTGAGAAATAATACTGTTAAATAAAACTTATGAAAAAAGATCAGTCGCCAAAAAAAGAAAACGTTACCTTAAGCATTGAATATAAAAAACCAAAATTGTTTTGGAGAATAGTTTTAACTATCCTCTTACTTTTTATCATCAGTATTTTAATCAGTAGCGTGGTTACTTACCGGAAAGTCAAAAAATACCGTGATCAATTTTTACAGGGGGCAGCAATTAGTTTAGACAGTTTCGAACAAACAGTTAATACCGTCGCTAACGACTTGGCTACTCTAGCTGAAAATCCCGATCAAGCTATTAAAGAAAAAAATCTTTTAATTTTAGGCGCTGATCAAGTCGAAGGTCGTGATGATGGCGCTTTACTCACCGACACCATGCTTCTTTTACAATTAGATTTAGTCAATAATCAGATCCAATCGGTTGCCCTGCCAAGAGACCTTTATCATCCCGATTATCAAACCAAAATCAATGCCCTTTACTATTACGGTTTAGAGCGAAACCAAGACAATCCTTTGGCCTTCCCCGCTCAAGCTATTAGTGAGTTAACTGGCATACGAATTGATCACACTTTACTGATTGAAATAGCCGCTTTAGAAAACCTGATTGATTTAGTTGATGGGGTGACCATTGAGATCAAAGAAGGCTTCACTGATCCACTCTTCCCTCGAAAAGGGGTCGATGTAAGTGTGGAAACAGATCCCAATCTTCTCTATGAAACTGTCGTTTTTACTGAAGGTGAAGAAACAATGACTGGTGAGCGAGCGCTTAAATATATGCGCAGTCGTAAAAGTGGCGATGATCAAGGTACGGATTTAGCTCGTGGCCAGCGCCAGCAACAGATCCTGGAAGCTCTCGTCAAAAAGATTTCAGATCCTAATTTTCTGCTCAATGAGCCAGAAAAAGTCGGTCAGCTCTATCGCTTTTATTTAGATAATTTTGATCAATCATTATCTGTCACTGAAGTCGCCCGCATTTTGTTTAGTTGGTTAATCAACCATCAACATGATCCAGAAGTAATTGCTCCCTCATTTGTCACTTATAGTATTGCTGTCTACCCCGATAGCGAGGAGGGTTTAATAGTTAATCCGCCGTTATGGCAAACTCAGCAACAGTGGTTATATATGATTCGAGACTTAGACAAATTTCAAGCCAGTCTCCAAAACTTTTTTAACAATTAAGGGTTATTAAGCAAACTAACAATGATCAATCAAAAAAATTTTAATCGCCTGGTCTTTTTTTTACTAATAATGTTAGCTTTAGCTACTGGCTACTTTCAATCAGCCCTAGAAACTCAAGAACGTCGCTACCAAGCTCTAGATGAACACTGCCAAAAGTTAGAATTGATGCTGACCGCTAGTAACAGTGCCCAATTAGAACTTGAGTTTTAAGTAGAGGACTAATTATGCAGGAAATTATTTATTACCAGCCGCAAGAGGATTTAGCCCTTGCTGAAAACATTTATCGCACTGCCATTGATGGTTTGTATTACGTGAGATATCAAAAATTTATTGATGAAAGAGGACTTTTTGCTCAGGTACTTGAGCCAGCTCGCATTACTCAGCAGATTAATCCTCACTTTACTATTAAACAAGTTAATTTATCTGTTTCAAAAACTAAAGTTGTCCGCGGTATTCATGCAGAAAACTGGAATAAACTCATTACTGTCTTAAGTGGTCGTGCTCAATTGGTCATTGCCGATATCAGGCCACATTCAATTACATATAAAGAAACTATTTATTTTGATTTTAATGCTGATAACAACCAACAGTGGGGTGAGGCTTTATACATTAGTGCTCAATTGGGTAATTCTATTTGTGCCTTACAAGGGCCTGTTTATTATCTGTATGGGGTTGATCAACTGTATCAAGATCGCAATCAGGCTGACGATCAGGCCATTTCTCTCTTTGACCCAGATTTAGCTATTAAATGGCCATTCCCCAAGGAAGAAATGATTATCTCTAAGCGGGATTTAGCAAGCATTACGTTAAAAGAACTCGAAAAAAAGGACTAAGATGGCAAACACTATTTTGGTAACCGGTGGCGCAGGTTTTATCGGCTCCAATTTTATTCATTACTGGCTCAAACATCATCCTGAAGACCATTTACTAAATTTGGACGCCTTGACCTACGCTGGTAATTTAGCTAACTTACAAACCGTAACTAACCACAGTAATTACCACTTTGTTCAAGGTAATATTTGTGACCGGCCATTAGTTAATCAACTAATGAAAGACGTTGATATTGTGGTGCATTTTGCTGCTGAATCTCACGTAGATCGTTCCATTCTTGACCCTGCCTTGTTTCTAGAAACCAACGTGATCGGCACTCAAGTTTTACTGGAAGCAGCGCTAAAAAATAAGATTAAGCGTTTTCACCATATTTCCACTGACGAAGTTTTTGGCGCCTTACCACTGACTAGCCAAGAAAAATTTAATAAACATACTGCCTACGATCCTCACAGCCCCTACAGTGCTAGCAAGGCTGCAGCTGATCACTTGGTGCGGGCTTATGGTGATACTTATGGTTTGCCTGTCACTATTAGTAATTGCTCAAATAACTATGGCGAATACCAATTCCCCGAAAAAATAATTCCGTTAGCCATCACCAATTTACTGGATGGGCAAAAGGTACCCATTTATGGCGACGGGCTCTATGTCAGAGACTGGCTCTATGTTCAAGATCACTGTCGCGGGATTGATGCCGTGCTTAATCGGGGAAAAGTCGGCGAAACTTATTTATTTGGTGGCTTATATAAAGATATCAGCAATCTTGAGTTGATCAAAATGATTATTAAGCTAATGAATCAGGACGAGAGTGCGATAGCAATGGTCAAAGATCGTCCTGGCCATGATCGTCGCTATAGTGTTGATTTTTCCGAAACAGAAAAAGCTCTTGATTGGCGACCAAGCGTTGATCTAGAAACTGGTCTGAGGCGGACTATTGAGTGGTATCAAACTAATGAAGCTTGGTGGCGACCACTAAAAGAAAAAAATCAAGCTTATTTTCAACAACAATATGGAAAGACCAATGACTAAACAGCATATTTTAGGGACCGGTTTAAATGGTTTGGTTGGCTCCAAATTTGTCAGCGATTTTAGTGATCGATATCTTTTTGATAATTTAGATTTGCGAGACAAGCAACGCCCAGTCGATATTACCCAGCAACAACAAGTGGAAAGTGTCATCGCTCAATCAGCTGCTAAATTTTTAATTCATTTTGCCGCTTTCACCAATGTTACTGCTGCTTTTGCCCAAAGTGGTGATAAAAATGGCTTGTGTTATCAAGTTAATGTTGTGGGTACCAAAAATATTGCTCAAGCTTGCCAAAAGTTTAACAAACATTTAATTCATATTTCCACTGCCTATGTTTTTAACGGTGAAAAAGAAGGCCTATATACCGAACAAGACCCACTCTCCCCAATTGAATGGTATGGCCAAACTAAAGCTTGGGCAGAAGAAGTGGTGCAATCTACACCGGGTTTAACTTGGACGATTCTCCGCATTGATCAACCTTTTCGCTCAGACCCCTTTGCCAAATTAGATGTCGCTTGGAAACTGATTGAGGGGATGCGGGCTGGTAAAATTTATCCTCAGTTTACTGATCACTATTTTGGTCCAACTTACATTGATGATTTCGCTAAAGTCTTGGACGCTGTCATTCGCTTAAATTTAACTGGTTTGTATCATGCCACTAGTGGTGAACAATGGACTGACTTTGACTTCGCCCGCAGTTTGGCACAACAACTACATATTGATTATCAGGTCGAAGCCGGTAGTTTAGCTAAATATCTTGAAACCAGTCAGCGACCTTATCAAAAAAATACCGCCCTTTCTGTCGACAAATTAAAGTCTGTCTTAGATTTTTCATTGACTCCAATCACCACAGCGATGAGTCACATCTTAGCTTAAATTTCTTGATTGATTTTTGTAAGCAGAAATTTTTTTAGGATCCCCAGAAAGTAAAACTTCAGGCACACTCCAGCCTCGATAATTTGCTGGTCTGGTATATTGTTCAGGTCCAGCTAAGCCCTTGGTGCGGTGTGATTCATCTTGACCACTTTCATCATTACCTAACACCCCTGGTAATAAACGTACTACGGCATCAGTCATCACCGCGGCTGCGGGTTCACCACCGGTTAAAACATAATCACCAATCCGCACTTCCGCATCAACCAAATATTTAGCTACTCGTTCATCAACTCCCTCATAATGGCCACAAATGATGGTTAATTCTGCTAATTTACTCCACTGTCGAGCACTTGCTTGGGTAAAGAGTCGACCCTTAGCCGAAGTTAAAATGATTTTTTTGTTTTTTGTTCCCTTTTTCTGATTAAGGCTGTGCAGCGCTAAATCAATTGGTTCAATCATCATTACCATCCCTGGACCACCACCAAACGGTCGATCATCGGTAGTGTGGTGCTTATCCTGGGCAAAATCACGAAGATTAATAACTTGATATTTGACCAGCTGTTTTTGTTGAGCTCTTTTCAGAATAGAAGAGTCGAGAATATTACTAAAATATTCAGGAAAAATAGTCAAAAAATTGATCTGCATAGCTTTCTCTTACTGGTGTTAACTGCCGCTAATCATTATAATACAAATGTAAAAAATACGAGGAATCCGAAGAAATATGACAATCACCATTATTGGCACCGGTTTCGTAGGAGTGGTTTCGGCAGCAGTTTATGCTTCTCAAGGCAATCAAGTTATCGGTTTAGATATCGATCCAGACAAAATTAATAAGCTAAAAAATGGGCAAGTCCCTTTTTACGAACCAGATTTAAAAGAACTGCTAATCGAACAGCAAAAAAATCATCGATTAACTTTTACCACTTCTTATCAGGAAGCGATTAGTCAGAGTGAGATCATTATCATTGCTGTTGGTACTCCCTCTGCTCCAGACGAAACTGCCGACTTGCGTTATGTGATGAAAAGTGGTGACAGTTTAGCTCCTTATTTGACAGAAAATGCGATCGTGGCCATTAAATCCACCGTCCCACCTGGTACACTGGAAAAATTAACTGAAGTAATAAAAGCCAAGAGCCAAGTTAAGTTCTATGGAGCGTCCCTACCTGAATTTCTTCGTGAAGGCAGTGCTGTTTACGATACGCTTCATCCCAGTCGGATTGTTATCGGAGCAGCTAGCCAGTTTGTCTTTGATAAATTAGATCGGCTCCACCGTCCTTTTAATGCCCCAATCGTTCATTGCAGTGTGGCTTCTGCGCAAATGGGCAAATACACCGCTAATACCTATTTAGCTACTCGCATCACTTTTATTAATGAAATTGCCAACCTCTGTCAAAAGAATGGGGCCGACATTGAGGAAGTCATTCAAATTATTGGCCTAGATCAAAGAATTGGCCAACATTATTGGTATCCAGGCTTAGGCTATGGGGGCTCTTGTTTCCCTAAGGATGTTAAAGAACTAGCTGCCTACTCTAGAACTGTTGGTGAAGAGGGCAACTTAATGAACAAGGTCAATGAAATTAATAAACAACGAATTTTTGATTTATTAAATAATTTTGAAGAAAAAGTTGACGGTTTTGCTAACAAACAAGTGGCAGTGCTTGGTTTATCTTTCAAACCCAATACTGACGACATGCGGGAAGCACCGAGTACCAAAGTTATCCCCTTTCTGATTAGTAAAGGCGCTCAGATCAAAAGCTATGATCCCATGGCTAACTATGTCTCTTTCACTGCAATCAAAGATGAGGCGCATGAGCAAGTCGCAAGTATTGAAGAAGCCATCAAAGGTGCTGACGCAATTTTCTTATTAATCGAGTGGCCAGAGATTATTAAATTTCCTTACCCTGATTATAAAGAAGCTAAGCCACAAACTATTTTTGACTGTCGCAACCAGTTGGACCGAACAGCCATCAAACAAGCTGGTTATCAATATGTAGGGATTGGAAGATCTTAAATGACCAATAAAAGTCAAACTATTTTAATCACCGGTGGCACCGGCTTCGCTGGCAGTCACTTAGTTGAAGCTCTAATTGAACAAGGTTATAGCAATATTCACTTAACATCTTATCGAGATCGACCTGGTTTTCTTAAAGATCTCATTGGTGACGATCACATTCATGCGCTCGATTTAACTGATCATCAGGCAACTATTGAACTATTCAAAAAATTAAAACCACAGCAAATTTATCATCTGGCCTCGCTAGCCAATGTTGGCAACAGCTTTAAACAACAACAATTTATTTTAGAAACTCATTTAAAACTGCAATTAAATGTCCTTAAGGCGATGAAGGACTACTGTCCTCAAGCCCGCTTGTTAAGTATTGGCTCCGCGTTGGAATATCAAATTAGTAATCAGCCCTTGGCTGAAACTGCTCCAATTGGGCCCAATGATCCTTATGCCCTTTCCAAAATGATCCAAGATTATTTAAGCTATTCCTATGTTCAGAGCGAAAAATTAGATATTGTCCGAGCACGACCGTTTAATCATATTGGTGAAAGACAGGCGCTGGGTTTTGCTGTCAGTGACTTTGCCAATGAAATCGTTAACATTGAAAACGGGCACAACCCCACTATTAAAGTAGGCAATTTAGCTGCAGTAAGAGATTTAACCGACGTGAAAGATATGGTTCAAGCCTATATTATTTTAATGAACCAGGGAGTGCGCGGTGAAGTTTACAATATTGGGTCAGGAATTGGTTACCGGATGGAAGATATTTTAAAAAAGCTGATTGATTTAGCTAAAATTAAAGTGGAACTGGTAATTGATCCAGCGCGTCTACGACCGATTGATCGACCCGTATTAATCTGTGATAATAGTAAGATCAAAAACTTAGGTTGGCAGCTTCAATATTCAATCGAAGACACTTTAACCAGAGTACTCAATTGGTGGCGTGCTCAAGCCAAAAAAACGACTAAGGAAAGGTAAAAACATGAAAAAAGCTTTTATTACTGGCATTACCGGCCAAGACGGTTCTTATTTGGCCGAATTATTGCTGGAAGAAGGTTATCAAGTTTATGGCTTAACTCGTCGCACTAGTACTCAAAATTTTGCGCGCATTCAAAATATTATCCATCATCCCCATTTAGAATTAGTTTCTGGTGATTTGATGGATCAACATTCACTTACTTTTGCCATCCAAAAGGTTCAACCTGATGAAGTTTATAATTTAGCGGCACAGTCATTTGTCCAAGCTTCTTGGGAACAGCCAATTTTGACCGGTGAGTTTACGGCGATTGGCGTTGCGAGAATGCTTGAAGCAGTACGTTTGGCCGCGCCTAAAGCTAAATTTTATCAGGCCAGTTCGAGTGAGATGTTTGGTAAAGTACGAGAAGTGCCACAAAACGAAAATACACCATTTTATCCTCGGTCTCCCTACGGAGTGGCTAAGGTCTATGGCCATTGGATTACCGTTAATTATCGAGAATCTTATGATATGTTTGCTGTTTCCGGTATCTTATTTAATCACGAATCACCACGACGTGGTTTAGAATTTGTCACCAGAAAAATTAGTAACGGTGTGGCGCGGATTAAATTGGGTAAGCAAGAATCCATTGAACTGGGCAATCTGGATGCTAAACGAGATTGGGGTTATGCTAAAGATTATGTCAGAGCCATGTATTTAATGCTCCAACAAGATCAAGCTGACGATTATGTGATTGCAACTGGCGAAACTCATAGTGTTCAAGAGTTCTTAGAGTTGGCCTGCCAAGCTGCCGGCTTAGATAATTGGCAAAAATATTATCAACATAATCCTAAATATGACCGTCCGGCCGAAGTGGACGTGTTAATCGGTGATGCTAGCAAAGCCAAAAAAGTCCTTAATTGGGAACCAAGTGTTAGTTTTGAAGAATTAGTAAAAATTATGGTTGAAGCAGACCTCCGAATTGAAGAAAAAACTTCTCTCTAACATGTCAAAAGCAGTTGTTATCATCCCCACTTATAACGAAGCCGGAAATCTACCAATTACTATTGAAAAGTTGGCGCAAGTTTTTCAAAAGATCAACAATTGGCAGATGCAAATCTTGGTTGTCGATGATAGCTCACCAGATGGCACGGCCGAGGTTGTTTTGAACCTCCAAAAAAAATACTCTTTTTTGCAATTGTTAGTTAATAAAAAAAAGGCGGGACTCGGTTCTGCCTATCTCAAAGGCATGGATCAAGCTTTTAATCAGCTTGGCGCTGATTTAGTCTTTGAATTTGATGCTGACCTCTCTCACGATCCAGCAATAATGCCATTGATGCTTAAAGAAATTGAACGTGGTAGTGATTTAGTATTGGGTTCTCGTTATATTGCCGGCGGATCAATTCCCCAGAACTGGGGATTGCATCGCAAATTTTTAAGTGTCTTTGGCAATTTGTTTATTCGCTTGGTAATGTGGGATTTCTCCATTAAAGATTGGACTACTGGTTATCGAGCGATTAAGAAAGAAGTTTATCAAGCAGTCGCCAATGAATTAGAGTCTGAACGCTTTTTCGGCTATACTTTTCAGATCGGCTTTTTACATAAAGCGAAAAAGAAAAATTTTAAAATTAGTGAAGTAGCTTTTGCTTTTAAGGATCGAGAAATCGGTAAAAGCAAAATAGGACCAGAGTACATCAAAAATACTCTGTTATACGTTATGAAAGTTAGAATCCAAGAAATTGTTAACTCCCGTTTATTTAAATTTGCGGTCACCGGCGCCATTGGCGCTTTAGTGCAATTATTATCGCTATCTCTTTACCGATTTTTATTGCCAGATTTTCAGTATTTATTTCTGACCACTTATCTCGTTGCCACTATCCTCAGCATCGAAACCGCTATCATTAGTAATTTTATTCTGAGCAATTTTTGGACTTTTGCCGATCGCAAACTCAAAAAACAATCAATTCCGAAGAAATTCATTGAGTTTAATTTAACTTCAGGTGGTTCGTTGCTCATTCAAATGCTGGTTGCGGCAATCGGTGAAAATACTTTAGGCTTATTCGATCTTTTTACCTTACCAATCGTCGCCATTAAGGTTGATACTGGCATGATTTTTGCCGTCACGGGCATTTTAATTGGTATGTTCTGGAACTTTTTTGCCTACAACACTTTTATTTGGAAAAAAAAGAAATAATTAACTAGCCAATTTTAAATGAAAAATATTAAAAAATATTTGACTTTTGAAAATATTTTCTTACTAATCATTCTGTTAGTCGCGATTTACCTGCGTTTTTATAATTTAGAGAATACTTTCATGTTCCAGTCTGATCAAGCCAGAGATGCAATAATCGTCTCAAATATCTTTAAGGAAAAAGATCCGGTTTTTATTGGCCCGGTCACCAGTATTGGCAACATGTATCTTGGCCCTTTTTACTATTATTTTATGTTGCCTTTTTTGTATTTAAGCTATCCCAATCCCATTGGGCCAGTTTATGCCGTGGCCGCCCTGAGTGTAATTACTGTTGCCTTGATTTACTTGATTACTAAGAAAATTTTTAATCAAAAAATGGCTATTCTAGCTACCATTTTCTTTGCTCTATCGCATATTGTAGTGGAGTACGCTCGTTTTAGCTGGAATCCCAATCCAGCCCCATTTTTTTCATTGTTAATGTTTTATTTCTCTTATCTGGCAGTCAAAAAAGACAGTCGTTATTGGCTACTGGTTAGTGTCATGTTTAGTATCTTGGCACAATTACACTATGTGGCCTTACTGTCTTTGGCTGGTGCTGGAGTCTTTTTTCTTCTCCATTTACCAAAGAAGACAAAAAAGAAAGATCGCCAAAAATTATTGAAATATACTGTTTTATCAATTTTATTATTTCTCCTCTCACTTACTCCACTCATTTTATTTGACTGGAAACACGACTGGCGCAATGTTCAGGCATTTACCAATATTATTACTAAAGAACAAAGTTTTGACTTACAAAGAAAAACTGATCGTCAGGGTTTGGAAACGATTATTAAATTCTTTACAGTTGATCTAAGGAGACAAAGTAAAAAGGTTTTATTTGATAGCACTTTTGGTGATCTGGGTATTAATAACTTGTTTTTTTACCTGACTTTACTATTTGTGCTTGTTTATCTAATTAAAAATAGAAAGAAGCTACCAACGAGCGAGCAATTGCTTTTTAGCTACTTATTAACTGGTTTGTTTGGTCTCAGTTTATATCAACACGAGGTTTATACCCATTACTACGCCTATCTTTTACCAATGATTTATATTTTTTATGCTTGGCTATTAAGTAAAATTAAACCTAAAGGTTTATTTTATGTAATTAGCTTGATCTTTCTTGTCTTTTTTATTAGCAAGAATATGAATTTTTATTCACTGCAAGCGTCCGGTTGGACCATTAATGACGTCAAAAGGGTGGCAACTAGTATTCAGGAGCGAGTCAAAAATGGGGAAAAATATAATTTAGTGTTGTTGTCAGAATCAAAAGATTTGTATGGTATGAATTATCGATATTTTCTCTCGACTATGGACAATCCTCCTGTAAAAATTGAGGATCACCATCAAGCCGAAAAACTCTTTATCATTAACGAAGAAAAAAAAGAAAGAGATTTATTAAATTTAAATATTTACGAAATAGTCGTTTTTCCGGAAAAAAACATTATTGAACAATATCAATTTGAACCAGGCCCAGAAATTACCGTATTGGGCAAAACAGAAAATAATTATAATAAAGAATAAGATGTCAATATATTTGTCAGTAGTTTTACCCTCTTACAATGAAATGAAAAATATTAAAAGAGGGGTATTAGACGAAGTTTATGACTTCCTCAAAGATTATCCCAAAAGTTGGGAACTGATTTTGAGTGATGATGGCTCCACTGATGGAACTAAAATCGCCCTCAGCGAGTTTGCCAAAAAAGATCAGCGAATTAAATTTTTAGCTAATCCTCATCGGGGTAAAGGCCCAACTGTCAGTGCGGGAATGATGGCTGCCACGGGCGAATGGCGGTTGTTTACTGATTTTGATCAATCAACTCCATTGAAAGAAGTCACTGCCCTGCTCAAATATACCGATCAATATCAAGTCATTTTTGGTTCGCGAGAGATCATTGGGGCTCAACGACAAAAAGAGCCGTTCTATCGTCACCTGATGGGCAGAGTTTTCAATTTGGTGGTGCAAACCTTTGCTGTCCCAGGCATGTTGGACACTCAATGCGGTTTTAAACTATTTTCCCAAGAAGCAACGACAACACTCTTTCCCAAACTCTACGTTTATAGTGGAAAAAAAGAGCGTCACGATGCTTTTACCGGAGCTTTTGATGTGGAATTGTTATATTTAGCCAAAAAATATCAATTTAAAGTCAGAGAAGTACCAGTAATTTGGCAACATCATGCCACCGATCGAGTTAATCCTATTAAAGATTCTTTGTTAATGTTCTTAGATATTATGCGCATTAGACTGGCTGACTTATCTGGCAAATATCCAAATCATGAATCACACTAAGCAGAGAATATTCTTAAAACTACTCAGTAGTTATTTATTGTTATTTTTGATCTGGACTCTGTTTTCTTTTGTTTTCACCGATCCCAATTTAATTCTGATTAACCATCAATATTTTCTTAACTATCAAACTTATTTATGGCAAAATATCTTACCCAACAATCATTTGAGAATATCTTTATATGTGTTTCTCATCATGGCTTTAATTATTAATTATTTCTATTTAATTAAATTCTGGCCCCAAAAAATTAATTATTCTAATAAAAAAATAATTTTTTTAATTTTGGGCATACTTTTTTTATTAATAATCAGTTATAACGCTCTCAGCCACGATGTTTTCAATTATATTTTTAATGCCCGAATACTAGTTAAATATGGGGCGAATCCGCATCTAGTCGTCGCCCAACGATTTAGTGACGATCCCTGGTTGCGCTTTATGCACAACACCCACACCCCTGCTCCCTACGGGCAAGCCTGGACGTTAATTTCAATTGTTCCTTATTTACTGGGCTTTACCAAATTCTTGACCACTTGGTTAAGTTTTAAAGTGTTTGCTCTGTTAGGGATGATCCTTGCCTGCTTCTGTCTAAAAAAATTAATCAAAAAAGATCACAAATCCCCTACTAAGTTAGCTTTATTATTTTTTAATCCGCTAATTCTGTTAGAGACTATTGGTAATGCGCATAACGATTGGTGGATGATGTGGCCGGTCTTGGCTAGTTTTATATTAATTGATCGGTTTAAAACCGCTAAACAATCCAAACTGTTTTACCTAGTAGCAGTTTGTGTTTTAATGTTTTTTTCGATTTTAACAAAGTATGCGAGTTTAATAGCTATTCCTTTTTTACTTTATTATTTATTGAAGGATCAGCTCAATAAACTGGCCTTTTTTAAAAATAAATACTTAAACCAAATTAAATTTTTTTTTGATAAGTATTTTTGGGACTTATTAAGTATTAGTTTTTTCCTACCATTATTAACTGCTCGTTCACAACGATTCTTAACTTGGTATTTAATTTGGCCCATGACTTTCCTGCCTCTATTAAAAAGCCGCTGGTGGCAAAACACTCTAGTCGTCTTTTCCTTGAGCGCTCTCTTGAGTTACCTAGTTGACATCACCTACGTCCCGTGGCTTTATTTTGATCAGCCCTTACCCAACGTTCTATTACTCAAACAGTGGCTACTATGGCTGCCACCATTGATTTATAATGGCCTATTCTTGATCAAAAAAATAGGGAATAATGCAAAAAACTAAAAGCCAAAGAAACCATTATTTAATTATCGCCCTGATTTTATTATTCTATTTTGCCATCACTTTATTTCGTTTAAACCAACTGCCAGTATTTGCTGATGAAGCAATCTATATCCGCTGGACTCAATTGATTATCGATGATTGGCAACGCTATTTATTTTTTCCGATGAACGATGGTAAAACACCGTTACAAATGTGGCTGATGATTCCCTTTCAATTTATTTTTAAAAATCAATTATTCGCTGGCCGCTTTCTTTCGGTTCTGGTTGGAGCAGGCAACGTTGTACTGATCGGCCTAATTAGCAAAGAAATGACTGCAGGCGACCGACAAAAAAAATTCAGCCAATATATTGCCATGATTTTAACTAGTATTTTACCATTTACTTTTTTTCACCACCGGATGGCTCTCACTGATGCTTTATTATTTTTAAATCTCAATTGCAGTTTTTACTTTACCTTGAAATATATAAAACAACCAAAAATTACTGATCTACTTTTATTAATTTTAAGTTTTTTCTTAGCTTTATTTAGTAAATTAAGTGCTCTGTTATTTATCCCCAGCCTAATTGTCTTGATTCTTTATGCCAATAAGCTTTCATGGAAAAGCTTACTCAAAAATCTAATTTATATAGGAGCTGCGCTAGCCGTTGCTTTTCTTTTATTTTATAGTTGGCGTTTTTTACCAGTTTTTCCGCAACTTTTTCGGAGAGGCAGTGATTTTCTATATCCTGTGGAAACTTTATTTCACCAAGAAATTTTTAATATTTTCTTGGGTAACCTAAATTTTTTTATCAATCAATACGCTATTTATTTTGGCCTCGGCATTTTAATTTTAGCCATTGCTAATTTTAATAAAAAAAACAAGAAATTGCTTGGGCTTTTAGTTTTAATGTTTTTGGCCTTTATTACACCGTTAGCTCTATTGGGAAAAATCATTTATCCGCGTTATTTGCTTCCCAGTAGTCTTTTTATTATCCTAATTGCTAGCATTAATTTAGCCAATTTATTATCAGCAAAAGAAAAAATCTATCATGTCTTAGCTGGTATTTTAATTTTTTTAATAGTTCTACACAGTGGTAAGTTTATTTTTCCTAGTTATTTTAATATTGAGCAAATTCCCTTTAGTCAAGCTGACCGCGTGCAATATTTGGAAGAGTGGTCAAGCGGACAAGGTATTTATGATGTTAGCCAATTGATGCTACACACCAGCCAAAATCAAAGTTTAGCCGTGGCGACAGAAGGTTTTTTTGGCACCCTTCCTGATGGTATTCTGATGTATTTACACCGACAAAATGTCAATAATTTACTAGTAGAAGGCATTGGGCAACCGATTCACGCTATTCCTGACGATATTCTCACTAAAGCTAAGAATTATGAAAGTCTATGGTTGGTTGTCAATTCTCACCGCATCACCATGGATACAAGCCATGCCCAACTAATTGCGACATATTGCCGACCTAACCAAGCGCCCTGTTTACAAGTTTGGGATATGAGCTATTTACTCGAAAATAATTAATTTCACTCAAAAATTTTAGTTTAATTTTAACTTTTTCCCATAAACTGGCTCTTATTATTTATCCCAAGAAAGGAGAATTTTCATGAAACATTTCTCATATTTTGATTTTTTTAAGCATGCAGCTAGTACTCCTTTATCTAATATTTTATTGAATAGTCAATTGGCCCTCAGTGATCAAGAAAATAAAGAAAAAAGCCTAAAAAGAATCTTGTTAAGTGCCAATTACCTTAAAGATTTGCTGGATAATCATGAACAGAAAAAGCGTGAATTATTTTTAGTGAACGATGCGTTAGTAGAAATAATCTTGTTAAATCAATGTTTTCATCAAGAGGTTGCTTATTGCAAAAAAATTCACCAAAGTCACAATATTAAACTTAGTGGCAATAAATTACTTTTCCAAGAAGTGATCAATTGCCTATTAAACAATGCTATTGAAGCTTATCGCAGCAATAGTCTAGAAAAAATTGTTTTGATTAAAACTCAGCTTAAAAATAATAATTTAGAACTAAGTGTAACTGATGGTGGTAGTGGCTTAACTTGGTTTCAACAACAATTAATTGGCAGAAAATATTACTCGTTAAAAGATGATCACCAAGGAGTAGGTTTATTTTATGCCAAGAAAATTCTCAAAAATGAGTTCTCCGCAAAAATTCAATTTTTGAGCAAAAAAAATCATGGTTCTACCGTGTTACTGAACTTTCCGCTTGATTACAATCCAAAATAAAGCCAAAATCTCGAATAGTCTTGATGTACCGACTAAAGCGACCAATCTTTAATCTAATGCGACGCACATAGACATTTAGCGTCCTTTGTTGTGGAATATTATCAGTTCTTGGCCAAACATAATTAATCAGCGTTTGATAACTCACTGCCTGATTCTGATGGAGCAATAAACACTCTAATATTTGTCGTTCTTTTTTGGGTAAATAGAAACAATTGCCAGTGGCTAAATCCTGCACCAAACCAGCCTCATTTAAATAAAAATACGGACACACAAAATTTTCTTCTAATTTATATTTTGATCGAGAAAGCAAGTTGTTGACTTTTAATAAAAGTTCTTTGATGACAAACGGTTTAGCCAAAAAATCATCGGCCACTTTTAACGATAATAATCGATCATCGATAAGCTTCTTTTGACTAATGATTAAAACCCTGATAAAAGTTTGATCAGCCCTCAAGGCTTCCAGAAACTCTAAACTATCTTCATTGTTGACTAAACGATCAAAGATTAATAGATCATAATCATTATCGGCAATTAATTGCTCGGCGCGGTTCAGATCATGAGCTAAATCCACTTGATAGTGATTCTTGCAAAGTACGTCTTTAAGCGTCTTAAGTAAAATTAGATCGTCTTCAAGAATTAGAATTTTAAACATCTCATTAATTAACCTTCTGTTATATAATAACTAGGTTAATTTTAATAACTGAAGTTAAAATTAAGTTAAAATTTGTAATGAGATTTGCTTAATTATCCCGGGTAGTGAAATGGCATCACCATTGACTCTGAATCAATTATTCCAGGTTCGAATCCTGGCCCGGGATCAGCTCTTAATTCTAGGTTCTGCCAAAATATAAGAATTTTTAATTTTTAGACAGACTGTGGTTGTTAAATTTTTCTTATTAACTATTTCAATTTTCTTTTGAAAATATTTTTTCATCAATTTATTAGCAAAATAAAGTGACAGTTGAAATACATCAATATCTCTCTCTTCAAAACCATTAAGCTTGATTCGACCACTAATGCTCTTAGCGTTTATCATTCCAGCGTTATCTTCAATCATAATTTTTAATAAATAAGCCGTTCTAATGAAATAAATTTTTAATCGTTTATTTTTTTGCTTAGAAGAGATCAGAGACTGGACACTGGTTAATAATACAGCATTAATTACTCTCAATAATTGATCTCGTTGGGCAAAAATGCGATACTCATGATCACTGTTAAAATTCACGGAAATTCCATTTTGTTTAAAAGCTACTTCATAAAAAACCAAAATTGAATCAATTTCTTTTTTTAAGTCAAATAATTTTTTAGTATCTTGCGGAAAAAGTTGCCGAGATAAGATGTCATCTTTGTCTTTAATTTTAAATAACAGCTGATCAGCTTGTTTGAGATATTGGTGTACTATTTTTTTCTTTTCAACAACAGCAGGATCTCTTAATTCTTCAAATATAAATCTTAAACTAGTTATTGGATTTTTTAGATAATTAATAGAAAACAGGGATAATTTAGCCACTTCAATTAAAGCAACCGTTTTTTCGCAATAAATTTCTTGATACTTAATTAAGGAATTAATCTGCTTTGTTAAATTTAAGTAACGATAAAAAGCAAAAATAATTAGCAACATTAAACATAACAGTAAGATTAAAATTAGTTGAATCAAAATCAATATTAACAACGCATGGTTGATAATTCGCCAGGAAAATAATTTAAAGATCAGTAAAAGCATTGCTTTGCAGTTTCTTTTTTATGCTTTTAAAAATCTTATCCTGGCGACCAATGTGATTGAAATGAGCCTGATGCAAATTTAATGAAAAATCTTCTTTACCGAAAGCTAACCTCCGATAGATCTTTTGTATTAAATAGAGAAAACCATTAATTGGCCAGAGAAAATAATCGATTAAATTGTCTTTATCACTGGACAAATCATTATTGGGCAGATTAAGGTCTAGTAATTCAGCAAACTGCCAATTTTGTAACCAGAGCTTCTTTTGGATAGACGCCTTATCGAATAGAAAGTCCATTTGCCTTAACTCATATGCCTGATAGATAGAAAAACCCCTTTGAGCTATATTTAATGAGCTTTCATCTAACCATAAATTAAAACACCAAGCTTGTTTATTTTCATTTTTAGCATGGGCATCAATTTGTGGCCGTTTTCCCAGAATTTTGGCTACCACAATTACCACCAAACGAGTAAGCCACAAAGTGTTTTTCTTAACGATAATACAAAAATCTAAATCATCGGCTAAACTAGCGTTGTTCATCGCACTTGCACCAGTCAAACCAAGAGCTTGGATACTCGGAAAACGCAACAAGTATTGACTGGCTTGTAGAATAACAGCGCGTCTGTTATAAGCGATCTTTTCCTTATTTAATCTCAATTTAACTAATTGTTGTCGATTGGTTAAAAAATAATAGTCATCATCTGCTACTTTTAATTTAGCAATTTTTTTCGCCTTTTCCAGTTTTTCTAAACTTTTGGTAAATTTCTCGGAATTTTTATCGATTTTAAACCGATCACTTTTAAGTTTAACTCCAGTTAAAAAATCCCAATCCCACACTTTTGGTAAACGTTGGTAAATTTCAGTTTTTTTTAGCGGGTAATTAAAATAGTCACTGTAAACGAGGGTAAAAAAAACTGCATGGTCTAAATCATTAAAATAAACAGCCACCTAGTTATCATAAACTATCGAGTAAAAATTCGCTATAATAAGAGTTATGAAAATTTATTCCTGGAACGTCAATGGTATCCGTTCTGTAGCCAAAAATGGTTTTGTTGCTTGGCTCACTAAGGAAAAACCAGACATTTTGTGTGTTCAAGAAACCAAAGCTCATCCCGATCAACTCAGTTTTGATTTAAAAATGATTGACCACTATCGAGTTGACTTTGCTAGTGCGCACAAAGCTGGTTATAGTGGCGTGGCCACTTATAGTATTCCCGAACCTAACAAAGTTCAAATTGGTCTGAATCAACAACGTTTTGATCAAGAAGGTAGAGCCATTGTTAGTTACTACCCCAATTTTATTTTACTAAATATTTATTTCCCCAATGGAAAAGCTAGTCAAGAACGCCTGCAATATAAAATGGCTTTTTATCAATATTTATTAGCTTATTTGCCGGATTTAAAAAAAGTTAATCAAAATATTATCATTACCGGTGATGTCAATACGGCCCATCAGGAAATTGATCTCGCTAGACCCAAAGCTAATGAACATATTTCTGGTTTTTTGAAGGAAGAAAGAGCCTGGATAGATCAATTACTAAATTCAGGTTTCATTGATAGTTATCGCTACTTTTATCCACAGCAAAAAGATGCTTACACCTGGTGGAGTCAAAGAACAGCAGCTAGAAAACGTAATGTTGGTTGGAGAATTGATTATTTCTTCGTTAGTCAGTCGCTGAAAAAAAATTTACAAGCAGCCACAATTCATCGCGAAGTTCCAGGCTCAGATCACTGTCCTATTTCTATCGAGCTAAAATTTTAATCCATTTAAATTGATAAATTACTTAGTGTTACTGATAAATTACTCAGTATTGCTAATAAATTAC
>ERZ795057.922-NODE-922-length-27903-cov-6.359559_pt1 | contig 27903 bp, 24 predicted proteins | sample MGYA00375141_ERZ795057 | MGnify/ENA primary metagenome ERZ795057 (study PRJEB30186, sample SAMN05720163) | activated sludge metagenome | isolation source: Anaerobic digester | place: Hong Kong | collected 2015-01-26 ...
TGGAGGTTCACTAAAAAATGGATGACCATAGCCGGAACCGCAAAATTCTTCAGGTAACCCTGGCAGGGCTTGCCCTGAACCTGGCTCTTTCCGCCTTCAAATGCTCTGCGGGGTATTGGGGAAAGAGCCAGGCGGTTCTGGCGGACGGCATTCACAGTCTTTCGGACACCGTTACCGATGGAGCTCTTCTCGTGGGAATGCGGTTCTGGAACAAACCTCCCGATGCGGACCATCCATACGGACATCAGCGCCTGGAAACCATGGTGACCATCTTCATTGGTCTTGTTCTCGGCGCTGTGGGAGTCCGGCTTCTCTGGAACGCCCTCTCAAGCCTCCATATTCCTTCCGCTTCCGAAGTCGCTCCTGGAAAAATCGCCCTTCTGGCGGCCCTGGTTTCCGTGGGGAGCAAGGAATGGCTTTACCGATGGTCCTTATTCTGGGGTAAAAAAACCCGCTCCATGGCCCTTTCCGCCAACGCCTGGCATCACCGCTCGGATGCCTTGAGTTCCCTTCCCGTAGTTCTCGCGGTAGGGGGCACTATGATCGATCCTTCCTGGATCTTTCTCGATCCCCTCGGAGCCGCCCTGGTATCCCTCTTCATTCTCCGAGCCTCCTATACAATCTGCAAAGATCCCCTGGCACAGCTCATGGATAAAGGCATGCCCCTGGAAGACCTGAAAACCCTGGAACGCATCGTATGGGATATTCCGGGTATTCTGGGACTGCATAAAATACGCACCCGTTATCTCGGGAGCAACTCTCTGATGGTGGATCTCCACATCGAGGTAAATCCGGAAATTTCCGTCCGCCAAGGACACGAACTGGCCTCCTCCGTAAAGTTTTCTCTTATGGATCATTTCCCCAGTATCGTGGATGTGGTGGTGCACGTGGAACCCTATGAAAAAAGAAACGAAAAGGAGGAACCATGGTGAAAGATATCGAAGGCCGTATCGTGCTTCTGCAGGGAGATATTACCCGTTGCGAGGTGGATGCCATCGTAAACGCCGCCAATACGACTCTTCTCGGAGGAGGCGGTGTGGACGGAGCCATTCATCGGGCGGCGGGGCCAGAGCTCCTCAAGGAATGCCGCACTCTGAAAGGCTGCTCTACGGGTGAGGCAAAAATCACCCGGGGTTACAAACTCCCGGCTTCCTACGTAATCCACACTCCGGGCCCTATCTGGCGGGGAGGAAATCAGGGAGAGCCGGAACTTCTCGCCTCGTGCTACCGGAATTCCCTTCGTCTGGCAGAGGCACATGACTGCAAAACCCTGGCCTTTCCCTCCATAAGCTGCGGCGTTTACGGCTACCCTCCCGAAAAGGCCTGCCCCCTGGCGCTGGAAACCATAAGAGAGTTTTTACAAAATCACGATCTTCCGGAAAAAGTCTATCTCGTCTGCTTCGGCGAAACCCTTTACAGTATTTACAAAAAGCTGCTACAGGAACTCTCATAAAACAAGCTCCCCCTTTTCGAAAAGAGGGAGCTTGTTTTATGAGAGTTTACGAAATTGAAGACTCCTCAGGCTACGGTGATTTCCTTGCAGAGATACACGTCCTGAATGGCATTCAGAAGCTTGACGCCCTCCGCAAATTCCCGCTGGAAAGCCTTGCGGCCGCTGATAAGCCCCATACCTCCCGCCCGTTTGTTGATTACTGCGGTCTGCACCGCCTGGGCGAGATCGTTTTCCCCGGAAGGGCCGCCGGAGTTGATGAGTCCCACGCGCCCCATATAGTTGTTCACCACCTGGTACCGGGCAAGGTCGATGGGATGATCCGAACAGAGCTTCGTATAGATACGCTCGTCGAACTTGCCGTATCCGGAGCTTCCCATGTTGAGAGCCTTGTACCCCCCGTTGCACGTGGGCAGTTTCTGCTTGATAATATCCGCTCCCAAGGTAACTCCGAGATGATTCGCTTGTCCCGTGAGATCCGCACTAGCGTGGTAATCCTTACCGTCCTTCTTGAACTGGTTGTTCCGAAGATAGCACCAGAGGACGGTGCCCATGCCAAGCTGGTGCGCCAGAGCGAAGGCCTGAGAAATCTCCTGGATCTGCCGGGAGCTTTCGGGAGATCCGAAGTAGATGGTGGCTCCCACCGCCACGGCCCCCATGTCGTAAGCCTGTTCCACCTGGGCAAAGAGAATCTGATCATAGCTGTTGGGATACGTCAGCAATTCATTGTGGTTGATTTTGAGAATGAAGGGGATTTTATGAGCATACTTACGGGCCACCGAGGAAAGCACCCCCAGAGTGGAGGCCACACCGTTGCATCCTCCTTCCATGGCAAGCTGCACGATTTTTTCGGGGTCGAAATACTCCGGATTGGGAGCGAAGGAAGCTCCTCCGGAGTGTTCCACTCCCTGATCCACCGGCAAAACGGAAAGATATCCCGTTCCTCCGAGCCGACCGTGATTAAAGAGCCACGAAAGACTTTGAAGCACCCGGATAGATCTATCCGAGGAGAGCAGAATGCGGTCCACCCAATCCGGCCCCGGAAGATGTACATTCTCCTTGGGTACCGCAGCACACACATGATTCAACAGGGATTCTGCCTGATTTCCCAATAAAGACTCGATCTCTCGATACATAATGCAGTCCCTCCTTACTTAATTACCGATAAACTAACCAAAAACGACACTTTCCCGCTCGTCATGAACCGAAAAAACACCGGAAGGCCCGGGGGAAATTCCGGGGAATACAGGGAGGCCCAGGAAGGGATCTCTCTAAGGAGCGATTCCTTCGATAAGCACCGTCCACTCGGGGCCGGAATCCACGCCGTAGGTTCCCGCGAAATCATCCATGTTGATGGCCAGGGAGAGGTTGCCCAGGCTGTTCTGATAGAGCAGCACATCCCCCTCGGGAACGTCTCCGAAGGTGTGCACGTAGAGAACCTTTTCCTTGTAGATCTCTTCCTCTCCCTTCAGGATGGTCACCAAAAAGGGCTGCCCCAGTTCGGGCTTGAGACCAGCGAAAACGTCCTTGCCGATGTTGGTCCAGATGTTGCCGTATTGGGAATCCAGGATGGGAATGTTTCCTTTGACGACCCCCTTCTCGCATACCGCCTTCTGATAGGGAATCCGGAAAACCTCCGCAGGAAGCTCGGGCCCCACCTCGGTAAAGCCGATGGCTCCCGAAGCGAGCCGGGCTCCGGTATAGGAATAGACGTCCCGACCGTGGAAAGTGTAGGATTCCTCGGATCCTCCCAGGCGGTTCACCTTTTCGTCGATCTCCCGTACCGCCTCGATTCCCATGGATTCCGCGATGAAAGTGAGAGTTCCGTTATCGGGGGTTACGAAAAAATGCCCCGTTTTGGTTTTTGCCACGATGGACTTGCGGTCCGTCCCCACTCCGGGATCTACCACGGAAACGAATACGGTTCCTCCGGGCCAGTAGCTTGCGGTCTGTTCCAGCCTCTGAGCGGCTTCCCAGATGCTGAAAGCGGGAATTTCGTGGGTGAGGTCGAAGATCCGCAAATCCGGATCCACGCCGAAGGCGACCCCCTTCATGGTGCAGACCGCACCGTCCTTGAGGCCGAAATCCGTCTGAAAAACCAAAGCTCCGTTGGTCTCCGCTCCCCAGGAAGCAAGGGCCAGCAGCAATACCAGCAGAATTCCTCCCAGACAAATGCTTCTTTTTCTTGGTATCATTGGCATATCCTCTCCTTTCATCCTTTTACATAACCGATTTTCGTCCTATCCTTCAAGGAAATCCCTCTTCCTGCGGGATGTTCCGGATACTCCTCAGACTTCCTCCGCCAAAGAGAGCACCGTATCCAGCAGCACCTGAACTCCGAGAGCCAGATGCTCCGGCTCCGTCTCCTCCCGGGGATTGTGGCTGATACCCCCCTTGCTGGGAACGAAGATCATGGCGGTAGGGCAGATCCGGGCCATCATCTGGGCATCGTGCCCCGCCCCGGAGGAAATTCGTCGGCAGGAAAGGCCTCGAAAAACCGCGGCTTTCTCGATACGCCGCACGAGATTTTCATCAAAGACTACGGGATCGAACCGCACCAGCTGGCGCCGGGAGAGCCGCAACCCCTCTTCCCGGGCCACATCCTCCGCAGCCTTGCGGAAAATCTCTTCCGCCTGCCGGAGAAGCTCGTTATCCCCGTTTCGGAGATCCACCGTAAAAACCGCTCTCTGGGGAACCACGTTAATCAAATTGGGAAAAAAATTCAAGGCTCCGCAGGTACCCCGCTGATGAGGAACGCTCTCCGCAATGCCGCGGATTTCCCGGATGAGCCGGGCCGCTCCCAATCCCGCATCGGCCCGCATATCCATGGGGGTGGTTCCCGCATGATTGGGCTCTCCCTCCAGAGTCACTTCCTGCCAGGAGATACCATTGACCCCCGTCACCGCTCCAAGGGAAAGGCCCTCCCGATCCAGACAGGGCCCCTGTTCCACGTGAAGCTCCAAAAAGGCGAAAGGACGCAAGGATCCGCAAGGGTAATCCCCCGCATATCCTATCCGCCGAAGCTCCTCTCCCAGGAGAGAGCCGTCGATCCCCCGAATTGCCAGGGCCTCCTCGAGAGGCAACCCCCCGGCGTGAACCAAGCTTCCCAGCATATCCGGAGTGTAGCGCACTCCCTCTTCGTTGGTAAAGATTCCCATGGCCAGAGGGCGTTCCGTGTACAGCTCCACCTCCCGGAGGGTACGAAGCACCTCCAAAGCCCCAAGGACTCCATAGGTTCCGTCGAGAGGCCCTCCGGTGGCTACCGAATCGATATGGGAACCCATCATCACCGGAGAAAGCTCGGGATTTTTCCCTTTGCGAAATCCGAAAATGTTCCCGATACCATCCACCCGGACGTCCATATCCAGATCTTTCATGAGCGACACGATCCGGTCCCGCCCCAAACGATCCTCTTCGGTCAGGGCAAGGCGACAGATGCTTCCGTCCTCTTTTCTGCCGATTCGCGCAAAATCCGCAAGATCCCTGTTCAGCCGCTCCGGAGAAATAGCAGGATGCACCTTCACGAATTTCCACCTCCCGCTGCGCTATCCGCAGGATGATAATCGTTTCCGGAGAGTTTTTTATACATCCGGATGCACCGGAGAATTCTCCCTCCGGGCAAATCATGCCAATCTTCGCGCTGGCGCACAAAACCGTGATTGGCGTAGAAGGATTCCGCATTCACCGTGGAACGCACCATAAGTCCCGGGATGCTGCGCCGCACTCCCAGGGATTCCACATATTCCAGGAGTGCGGTTCCCACGCCCTTACCCATATGGGAAGGAGATACGTAAAGGGCGAAAAGTTCTTCCTCTTGAAGAGAGAATAGGCAGAGCCCGAGAATCTCTTCCTCCTGATGGGACACGAAAAAATCGATTCCTCCCGCCAGAGCCTCCCGATATCTTTCCGGGCTGAGGGCCCCACACCATGCCTCGATCTCTTCCTCGGTATAGGCGGAGGAACAGCCTTGCCGAATGCTGTCGGTATGCATGCGCCACACTTCCTCCGCATCTCCCGGCAAGGCTCTGCGAATAGCTATCACTGTCAACACCAACCTTGTATCATAATCTTTTCCTTAGAAAAATCCGAAAATCAATCGTATTTTCCCCGGATATAATTATCCCGCAGCTTTCGGCGCAAGACCTTGCCCACGCTGGAGAGAGGAAGCTCCGGCACGAAGAGGATCTTTCGGGGAACTTTGTAGTGAGCAAGCCGTTCCTTACAAAAACCGATAAGCTCCTTTTCCGAGGGAGGAACCTTTTCCTCCCGAAGGCGTACAAAACCAAGAGGATACTCTCCGGTAAGATGGTGAGGCACTCCCACCACCGCCGCCATGAGAACTCCGGGATGCTCCTGGAGCACCAATTCCACCTCCTGGGGATAGACGTTGAATCCTCCCACGATGATGAGATCGCTCTCCCGGTCGAGCACGAAAATATAGCCGTCTTCATCCAGCCGCACCACATCCCCGGTGTTGAACCATTCTTCGGTAAAACGCTCCGCCGTAAGCTCCGGAGCATGGAAATATCCTTTGCAAACGCTGGGGCCCTTGAGCCAAAGCACCCCCTCTTCTCCCAGAGGAAGCCTGCGCCCCTGCTTATCCCGCACCTCCAGGGAATACCCCGGAAGAGGCGGCCCTACGGAACCCGCTTTTTTAGCGCTTCGACTAGGACCTGCCGCAACCACCGGGGAACATTCCGTAAGACCGTACCCCTGAAAAATGGTCACCCCCAGACGATTCTCGATACGCTTTTCCAGAGAAGGATCCAAAGCTCCTCCTCCGGTAAGAAGAGAGGAGAGAGAGTCCGGAAGGGGTTCTCCCTTTTCCACGGCTCCGAGAAGAAAGGGAAGCATGGTAGGTACCGCGATAAGCGTTTCCGTTTCCGTGGCGTGGAGGGCCTCCAGAACTTTGGAAACCGGGAAAAAAGAGGAGAGGAGCACCTGGGGAAGACCGAAAAGAAGAGGGGTAATACCACATACGGTAAAGCCGAAGGAATGAAAGTTGGGCAACACGTTACAGAGGGTTCTGCCGGTTTCGAACCCTTCGATGTTCTCGTGAAGTTCCCCTGCATTGGCGCTAAGATTCCGGTGCGTCAGGGGCACCACCTTGGGTTCTCCCGTGGTACCTGAAGTGGCGAAAAACACCGCCATTTCAGGAGAAGTGCCGAAGCAGGGACGCCCTTCGATACTCTCGGGAAGCCCTTCGGAAGAGCATGGCGTTACGGGAAGCCCCTCTTCCCGACAAGCTTTTTCCAGAGCATCGTTTCCCGGAGAGAGAACCACTCCGAAGGGATCCACCTTTCGAAGAATACGCAGGATCCCCTCCACACCGCCCCGGGAATTGAGAGGCACCACGGTTCCTCCCAGCTCCCACACCGCCAAAGTAAGCAAATGAAAGGCCGGGGAATTGGGAAGAAAGAGAGCGAGCCGGGATCCCGCCGTAAAGCCCGCCTTACGAAGAAGCAGGACCCAGGTATCCCAGGCCTTCAAAATTTCTCCGGAATGCCACCATGTATGATCCCACCAAAATACCCGGGCGGAAAGGTTTTTTCGAAATTGCTCCCGAACGCGCATTTCCAAACGCCGATGCATTCGTACTCCCCCTTCGGATATTTTTCCAAGGCTTCTTTACAAGTGTATCACGAGAAGTAAGGAACGGAAAAAACACAAAAGCCAGGAAGATTTCCGAGCCTTTTCAAAAAAAATTTTTCATAAGCCAGGCCCTTCATATCACCGAACGTCCGGGAAACCCGAACCGAAAATCTTCAGTTTCTCGTATTGCAACTCGCCCATACTTCCCGAAGGCGATGCCGTAGAAGAATAGGCAGGGCAAACCAGGAAAGAAAGATACCGCTCTGCATGGCTATCTCAATGCTGAAAGCATCTGCCAGAGTACCCAGAGGAAACGTGATAAGCCCCGCAAATCCCCAGGAAACTCCTATCATAAGAGAACTTGCCACGGAACGAGATTCCGGAGATCGTTCAATGGCGGAAGCCGCAGTAACTGGAACCGTGGAGGAAAGCAGGGAATATCCCAACGTATAAAGCCCTAAAGCAAGAGCTCCCTGAGAATGAAGGGCAGCATAAAGAGGAATGGGCCCCAGGAAAAGCATGATTCCCATGAAACGCCGTTTTCCCACTTGATCCGCCACTCTTGCTCCGGCCACAGCCGCAGCGGTACCGGTCAAACTGATTACGAAAAGGGCAGTTCCCCCTTGCAAGAGCGTTCCTCCCCGAGAAGCCATAAGCAGGGGGAGAAAAAAGATCACGCTTCGGGTAGAGGCATTACAGAGAAAGGAAATACTCCAAAGAGCAAAAAGCTTACGGAATACCCGGAAGATGTTGGAAAGACCTCGCCCTCGAAACTCCTTCTTCGCCACATCCGGAATATCTCCGAGAACGGGGAGAAACCAGAGAAGAGCCACTCCGATAAAGACACCCGGAATCACGATTACCGGAAGCCCCTTGAGGCCAAAGAGAGAGACCACCAAAATGGCATAATAAGGGCTCAAAGTAGTTCCTACCATCCCTCCCATATTGAAGAGAGATATGCTGAAAGCCAATCTTTCCGGAGGAACGACTGCCCCCACGCTACCGCACCCCTGGGGATGGAAAGCCGCACTTCCTATACTGTAAATCCCTACACAGAGAAGCATGGCCGCATAGTTCGGAGAATAAGGCAAAAGTCCCGTTCCGAGAGCGGTCACGATAGGGCCGAACCCCGCATACCAGGGGCGATTCGTACTGTCCGCCAAATGTCCGAAGATAGGCTGAGCCACCACATGGGTAATTCCATTGACAAAACCGAAAAAGCCTGCCTGCGTGAGAGAAAGACCGAACATCTCCACAAACCGGGGCATGAGGGTAGGAAGAAAAACCGCATGCAGGTCGTTGATACAATGTCCCAGAGAAAGCAGGAACACCCGTCCCCGCTCTCCCAGATTTCTCTGATTCTTCATAAGTGGTACCAGCTCCTTTACATTCGATCCCTGTCATACTTTCAATCCGTATTCGGTATCGGCAACCTGGCGAGAAAGCCTCCGGCCTTGGGAAAAAACGCTCTCGAAAAACCCGGAGAGCTCTGCGCTTTATACGATGGGGCGGGTTTCCTCCCGCTCCCGTCGAAGGTGAAGAGAACATTCCCTGGCATAACGCCGGAGAGCCTCCTTGAGGATTTTCACTCCCGGAAGAATCTCCTCCTCCCGGGGCCCCGCATAGCTGAAGCGGGCGCAGGAAAGCGCCCTGTTTTCCAGCGTAAAATACTCTCCCGGCGTAAAAAGAACTCCCTTTTCCGCCACCCGGTAGAGTAGCTTGGTGGCGTGAACCTCGTTGGAAAAAGAACACCAGAGATCGAAACCTCCCTGAGGTTTCGTAAAGCTCAGAGAATCCGAACAGATAGATTGCATACAATCTACCAATAAATCCCGACGACGCCGAAGCTTGCCGCGGACATTTTCCAGAAGCTCCCCGTACACTCCCTCCCGAAGAAGAAGATCCAACATCTTCTGCAGTACCCCGCTGCAAGCGAGATCCGCAATCTTTTTGGCCTGAATGAGGCGATCCATAATGGCATGAGGAGCACAAAGCCAGCCAATACGTAATCCCGGAGCCACGGATTTTGCCAGAGAGCTCGCGTACATCACGTATTCCATGTGATCCATGGCCTTGAGAGGGAACACGGGGTCCCCCTCAAGGCGAAGATCGTAAAAAGGATCGTCCTCCAAAATGGGAACCTGGTAACGATAAGCCAGATCCAGAAGGTGTCTTCGGGATTTACGATTCATACAGCTTCCCGTGGGATTGTGGAAGGTAGGTACCGTGTAGATCAGTTTGGGGGCATATCGCTTGAGCACACCTTCGAGAACATCCAGGCGCATTCCCCCTTCCTCCGAGGGAATACCGAGAATTCGGGCTCCCTGAGCGGCGAAGCTCTGCCGGGCGATGACATAGGTGGGATCCTCCACCAGCACGATGTCCCCGGGGCCGATAAAGGTCTTGGCCACCATATCGATGGCCTGCTGCGATCCGGAGGTTATGATAATTTCGTCGCAATTTGCATGAATACCCCGGGATTTCTGGTACTCCACCACGGCTTCCCGAAGCGATCGAAGCCCTTCCACGCAGGGATGAGCGTAGTATTCCCGGCAAATCTCCGAAAAAGCGCGGTTTCGCATATACTCGTGAAGCCTGGAATTTTCGAAGAAATCCGGCACGTAGGACGTGGAAAAATCGATGTTTTCCCGCTCTCTGCGAACACTCCGGATAAAACGGTTGATGTCCCGGGATCGCTCGTTTTCTCCCAGCCGGAGATAGCGTTCCCAGTTAAGAGGCATCACGGATTGGCGCCAGGAATCATCCTCATCCTGCTCCATCTCGCATACCGTGGTTCCCCGACCCACATGACTTTCCACAAGGCCTTCCGCCTTGAGCTCCCGGTAGGCGTTCACCACGGTACTGCGATTGACTCCTAAATTTTCCGCAAGACGCCGATCCGGAGGGAGGCGATAGTAAGGAGGCAACTCACCAGAAAGAATTTTATCCCGAATGGCCGTTTTGATTTGAAGATAGAGAGGCACCGGATGATCCCGGCGCAAGATAATATGCATAGCTCCGCTCCTTTCGCACAATCCCGTTCCGGTTTTGAATCCGAGAGGAACACAAGGTATTGTTGTTGGAATTCTCCTGAAAAAGCCTTTTTCTCAAATATTGCACAGTATACTCGTCTCTTTCCCTTTCTGCGAGGACCAATTGGCCCCACGTTGGATCATCCAATAAAAAGAGGGGTTTTGCCCTCTTTCTCCTTTTTTTTCGAAGGTTCCATGTATAATTGAAAAAAATCGATTCTCCTCCTGCAGCTTGAACACATTTTCTGAAAGAAAGGAGCGTTCCATGGCCTCCAAGCTGGAACTGCGGCATCTCCGGGGAGAGAGCTACTACATCCCCGGAGCGGTAAATTTGGGACTCTACGGTCCCCCTTCCGCCACCATCCTTCTGGATAGCGGCAATGACGAATCTTCGGGACGCAAAGTGTACCGCCTCCTGGAGGAAGAGGGGCGCACCCTCAAGCTCATTCTGAATACCCACTCCCATGCGGATCATATCGGAGGAAACGCATATCTTCAGAAAAAAACGGCCTGCTCCATCGGAGCTCCTTTCGGAGAGGCCTCCTTCATCGAGGATCCTTCGCTGGAACCATCTTTTCTCTGGGGAGCTTCCCCCTTCAAGGAATTGCGGAACAAGTTTCTCCAGGCGGCTCCATCCAAAGTTTTTCTGAAATTTTCTTCCGAGGGCCCCGTAGAAGAAACGGAACTTACCGCCTTTCCTCTGAAAGGGCATTCCCTGGAAATGGCGGGATTCCGCACCCCCGACGAAGTCTTTTACCTGGGGGACAGTCTTTTTTCCGAGGAAATCATCGAAAAATATCGCCTCCTCTTCGCCCTGAACATCCGGGAGTGGTTGGAGACGCTGGAAAAACTGCGGCACCAGGAAGCGGCATATTTCGTGCCCTGCCACGCGGAACCCTGCGAGGACATTGCCTCTCTGGTGACAGCCAACCGGAGAGCCCTGCTAAGCCTCACGGAGGACGTGCTCGCCCTCTGCGAAGAGCCCCGAGGCCGCGACGGCCTGGTAACCTCGCTCTTCAGGCGATACAATCTGAAGATGAATCCTTCCCAGTACGTGCTGGGAACCAGCACCGTATCCGCCTGCCTTACCTACCTCATGGAAGAGGGGGTTTTAGAGGTGTTTGAGGAAAACTCTGGGCTTTTCTGGAGAAAAACGTCCTAGCTTTTTCGTACGCAGTTCTTCGGATTAGCCGCTGGGAAACGAGACCTGCCGCTTTCATCGCACCGAAAGCGGCAGAAAAAGAGACGAGACAAGGGAGGCTTTACCATGCTTTTTCTGTATCGGGCTCAAGACGTGCGCTCGGGAGATGCCAAGGCTCTGGAAGCACACCGTCTCTCCGGAGAGGTGCTTATGGAAAATGCCGGAGCCGGAGCGGCAAGGGGAATCTGCCACGCCTTTCCCCGGGCACGGAAAATCACCATTCTCTGCGGCCCGGGCAACAACGGAGGAGATGGGTTCGTGACAGCCCGGCATCTTCTCGGGGAAGGGCGATCCCCTCGGGTAATACTCGCTTCGTCTCCCGAATCCTACAAAGGAAATGCCAAAAAAAATCTGGACATTCTCGAAACGCTGCAGATTCCCCTACACTTCTCTTCGGAGGAAAGCTGCGAAAGTATCCGGAATCTTCTCGAAGATCAAGATCTGCTGATAGACGCCCTTCTCGGCACGGGAACCCGGGGAGCTCCTCGGGGAGAAGTGCTTCGGATCCTCCGGGAACTTTCCTATCTTCCGGAGGTTCCTCTGGCGGCTCTGGATATGCCCAGCGGCGTCCATCCGGATTCGGGGGTTCTTCTGGGACCGGCTCCGAAAGCGGCCTGCACCTTTACGTTCCTGGCTCCCAAAACGGGACTTTTCGTGCTTCCCGGAGCGGAATACGCCGGTGAGGTTTTCACCCTTTCCATCGGCATACCCCCTCAAAAGGTTCTCGGAACTCCCGCCGCAGCCTGCTGGCTCGGCGAAGATACCGGAAAGAATTTCCCCCGCCGCTTTTCCTCCATGCACAAGGGAGATCGAAGCACCCTGCTCGTGCTCGGAGGAACTCCTTTCTACCGGGGAGCTCCCGCTCTGGCAGCTTTGGGAGCTCTCAAGAGCGGAGCGGGAGTGGTGGCTCTCGGGGTTCCCGAGAATCTGGGGGCTTCCTGTGCCGCCCTTCTTCCCGAAACGGTACTGGAACCCCTTTCCGGGGAGGCTCTCTCCCGGGCAAGTCTCGGAACCGCCCTCTCCCGCTGGAAAGACCGTTGTTCCTGCGTGGTAGCGGGACCCGGCATGGGACGTTCTTCGGAAAGCCTGGAGGCCATACGCATGCTCTGGGAGGAGTGGGAAAAACCTCTTCTTCTCGATGCAGACGCCCTGTACGCTCTGGCATGTCTGGGAGAGGATCTTCCCCGGCGGGAAAACGCAGTGCTCACTCCCCACGAGGGCGAAGCGGCGAGGCTTCTCGGAATTTCTTCCGAAGAGGTGCGGCAGAACAGGTTGGAAGCCGCTTCGTCCCTGAGCAAACGCTGGGGAACGGTACTTCTGAAGGGAGCCACCACCGTCGTTTCGGACGGAGAATTTCCCCTTCTCACCGCCTCGGGCTCTCCGGCTCTCGCGGTTCCGGGATCCGGAGACGTGCTGAGCGGCATCGTCGGCAATCTTCTGGGAAGCGGTCTCAAACCCTCGATAGCCGCCGCATCGGGAGCCTGGATACACGGCATGGCGGGGCGAATCGTGGAGAAAACCGCCGGCAGCGAGGGCGTGCTGGCTTCGGAAATTGCCGGAGCCATCCCCGAAGTGCTGCGGGAGCTTGCGTCCCAAATTTCGAGACACTAAAAACCCCCCTTCGGGGAGACCGGAAAAATCTCTGCACCTCAAGGAAAGGAATGGAAAGCGTTTATGGGCCCCGAAATTCGACCCTGTAGTTTTGATATTACCGAAATGGAACGAACCACCCGCCTGGGAGCTCTCGCCGCCGGACAGATCTATCCGGGGCTGACGGTACTTCTTCTGGGAAACCTCGGCACGGGAAAGACCGAATTTGTCCGGGCCCTGGGCAATGCCCTGGGAACCTCGGAGGTTCGAAGCCCCTCTTTTATTCTCATTAACGAATACGACACCGAGCCCCCTCTGGCCCATGCGGATCTCTACCGCCTGGACGAAAAGGGAGCGGAGGAGCTGGGGCTGGAAGAATATCCCCTCCGGAAATGGGTTCTTCTGGTGGAATGGGGGGAACGCTGGCAAACCCCTCCGACGGAGGATCTCTGGATCTTCCGTTTTACCGCCCTCCCTTCCGAAAGGGAGAACAAACCCCTGCGACGCATAGAAGCCTCCTCCCGGGGAGCCCGAGCTTTCGAATGCCTGGAAGAGCTGTACCGCAAGTGGGAGGCATAGTTCCATGCTACCCTTCACTCCGCTGCTTATATGGGGGATTTTCCTGGTTCTCCTGGTACTTCCCGGGATTATCGTCTTTCGCTGTTTCTTGAGAAAACCCCGGCCATGAGGCTCACCCTTCTTCTCTACCAGCTTTCGGCGTTCCTTCTCTACGCCCTCTTTCTCATCTTCCTGGCGGCCCAGGCTTTTCCCTGGACCGAGGACCGTTATTCCTTCTACCTGGATCGTCGAAAGATCGGCCTGTGGGCCTCTCTGGCCACGTTCTGCGCCACCTGGATGAGCGCCGCTTCCATTACGGGCTTTACCTTCTGGCTTCATTCCGGAGGATATGCGGCTTTCACGGGCTCCGTCTACGGCTGGCTCCTGGGGCTGATTTTCCTTCCCTTCGCGGTGCGGAAGCTCCGGACGCTGCGGGTTCTCTCCCTGCCGGAGTGGCTTTCCAAAAGCTACGGAGACGAACGGCTCCGCAAGGTGGCTGCCATAGCTCTCGTGATGGCCTATACCCTGTATATCGTGATCCAGTTCCGGGCCTTCGGCACCATCGTGGCGCATCTTCTCTCCATCCGGATTACCCTGGCCTCGGTGGTGGTCTATCTTTTCGTGCTCTATACCACCTTCGGAGGACTTCCCTCGGTGGTGCGGAGCGACAGCCTGAACCTGGCCATCATTCTCGCGGGAGTTTCCTTCGGGGCTTTCTGGGTTCTGAACTCCGCGGGATCTCCTCTGCAAATCCACCGGGAACTTCTGCGCTTTTCTCCGGAGCTTCTCTCTCCCTTTTCCGGAGAAACTCCTCTCTATCTTTTCGCCATGCTTTTTACCTGGGCCTTCGGAGTGGCCTCGAACCCCCAGTACGCCATACGCATCATTTCCGCCAAATCCTCCCGTACCGCCTGGAAGATGCTGGCTCTCGCTCCCCTGGTGGTGGGATGGATCTATCTCTGCCTCACCCTTTTCGGCCTGGGAAGCACGCTTCTCTTTTCCGCTCCTCCCGGAGTGGATACCGAAACGGGCTACGTCATGCTCTGCACCTCCATGCTTCCCCCGCTTCCCGCCATGCTGATGCTCGTGGCAGCTCTGGCGGCGGCCATCAGCACCGCCAACTCCCAGCTTCTCCTGGCGGCCTGCTCCCTCTGCTACGATCTGGGGCTGGGAGAACGGAACATTCCGAAAGACGAACCCTTCCGGGAGGATCGTTTTCTCTTCCGGAACCGCTTCATGGTGGCCCTTCTCGCCACGGTAGCTCTGGGACTGAGCCTGCTTCCTCTTCCGGGGATTCTTGCCTTGGGAAGGTACAGCTGGGCGGTGGTAACCATCTGCTTTCTTCTGCCTCTCTATTTTCCCTGCGGCAAAGGGGAGCTTTTTCTCCCCCTCCTGGGAGCTCTGGGGCTGCATACGTTCCTGGTTTTTTTCACTCCCCTCTCTCCGGAGTACGCCCTCTTTCCGGCTCTCGCCCTGGAAGGCATAACCTGGAAGCTGCTCTCCCGAAGGGAGATCCTGCATGCGCTCTAAAAGCATTTCCTTCCGCATCAAAGTAGCGGTGGCATCTCTTTCGCTGCTTCTCGTTCTTCTCCTCACCTCCACGGTATTCTACGGGGAATACCGGTCGGTCATGGAAAGAGAGACCCGGCGCATTCTGGCCCTGCAGCAGGTTTCTCCGGAAATTTCCGAGGAATCCCTGCGCGCTCTTCTGCGGCAATCCTTTCTCTACTGGGATCTGCATCCTTCGGGAGAACCTCTGGAGGTTCCGGGGGGCTCCTTTTCGGTGCTTCTGCAAACCCGGGAGGGAAAGTCCCTGGCTCTGCGCTTTCATCCCCCCCGGGTCATGGCGGAGATCCTCTTTCAGCAGCGTCACGTGCTGGTGATGAGCGTCATCGGCCTGGTACTCGCCATGGAGGTGGCCATCTTCACCGCCTATACCCTGGCGCGCCCTCTTCACCAGATTGCCCGGGCCTGCGAACGCATCGCCCGGCAGAAGTGGGATCCGCTTCCCCTGGCACCGGGAGCTCCCCGGGAGATTCTCCTTCTCCAGAAGGCTTTCAACACCATGGTGGAAGAGCTTCAACACTGGCAGCAGGTGCAGCACCAGGTTTTCCGGATGGAACGCCTGGCGGCGCTGGGGCAGATGGTGGCGGGGGTTTCCCACGAAATCCGGAACCCCCTGGCGAGCATGCGGGTACACGTGGATCTTCTGCAGGAATCCGGCTCTCCGGAAAACCGGGCCTCCCTGGAGATGCTCGATTCCGAACTCGACCGGCTGAATACGTTGGTGGCCCAGCTTCTCACCTTCGCCCGCCCCGGCAAAAACGTGCACGGTCCGGTGATGCTGGAGGAACTTTTTGTCTGGTGCCGCAACATCACATCGGTACGGCTGAAAAAGAAAGATCTCCGGCTTCTCCAGGAACTTCCCTCCCCCTCTCCGCGCATTATGGGAAGCATGCCCCAGCTTCAGCAGCTTCTTCTGAATTTGGTCCTGAACGCCATTCAGGCGAGTCCCGAAAAGGAGACCATTCTTCTGAAAGCTTCCCTGGAAGGGGAAAAATGCCTTCTCGGGGTGCTCGATAAAGGACCGGGAGTTCCGGAACATCTGGCCTCCCGGCTCTTCGACCCCTTCGTCTCGGGGCACAAGGAGGGCACGGGGCTGGGGCTTTCCATCGCCGCCCGTATCGCGGATCTGCACGGGGGCTCCATCTGCTGGAACGACTCTCCCGAGGGAACCCTTTTTTCCGTTACCCTTCCGCTCTATGGAGAAGAGAATAGAATCGAGAAGGAGGAATCCCTATGAACATCTGGATCGTGGAAGACGAAATTAGCCTCGCCCAGGGGCTGCGCATGGCCTTTGAAAAAGAAGAACACGACGTGCGGGTGGCCTCTTCCCTGGGAGATCTTCGGGAACTCCTGGAAAAACATACGCCCCAGGTGGTCTTTCTGGATATCCGGCTTCCCGACGGAGATGGGCTCAAGAGCATTCCTCACATCCTGCAGCACGCTCCGAAGTGCAAAATCATCGTGATGACCGCCTTCGGGGAATCCTCCCTGGCGGTGCGGGCCATCAAGGACGGGGCCTACAACTACCTGGACAAACCCTTTCCCCTGGAAGCAGCCCGCAACATGGCCGCCCGGGCGGGGGAAATTATCGACCTGGATCGCCGGGTGGCCCGGCAGAAAGAGCGGAGCCGGCTGGCCTTTGTTGGATCCTCCGAAGCGGCTCTGCGGGTACACGATTTTATCGACAAGGTGGCTCCCTTCGAGAACACCACCATCCTCCTCACCGGAGAGAGCGGCACCGGCAAGGAGGTAGCGGCCCGGCTGATTCACGAAAAATCCGGCTGTTCCGGGGAGTTCATTGCTCTCAACTGCGCGGCGGTTCCCGAAAGCCTGCTGGAAGCGGAACTTTTCGGACACAAGAAAGGGGCCTACACCGGGGCTTCCCAGGATCGCCAAGGTCTTGTGGAGGCCGCCGCGGGAGGCACCCTCTTTCTGGACGAGATAGGGGACATGCCGCTTCCGCTTCAAAGCAAGCTTTTGCGCTTTCTCGACTCCCGAAACATCCGCCCCCTGGGCTCCACCCGGGAAAAACAGATCTCTCTCCGGGTAATATGCGCCACCTGGGAAGATTTGGAAACAAAGGTACAGGAAGGATCCTTCCGAAAAGATCTCTACTACCGCATCGCCATGCTCCCCATGAAAATTCCTCCTCTTCGGGAACGGAGCCGGGACGTGCTGGAGCTGTTCCGCCATTTTTCGGTACAGTTCTCTCCCCGCATGGGACAGCACCCTCTGGTGCTCTCCCCGGACGTGGAGGAACTTTTTCTGCACTATCCCTGGCGGGGAAACGTGAGGGAGCTGAAGAACCTGGTGGAGCGGCTTTTCATTCTCCGCAATCTTCCGGGGAGAGAACTCCGGCTCGGAGATCTTCCCGAGGAGATGCTGGAGGCCCTTCCGAGGAAGAGCGGCATTCCTTCGGAAGCCCGGCAAGGCTCCTTTGCGGAACAGGTGGGCAATTTCGAAAAAAAACTTCTCCGGGAAGCCCTGGAAGAAGCGGGAGGAAACCGCACCCGGGCTGCGGAAATTCTCGGGCTCTCCCGATACGCCCTTATCCGGAGGCTTCAGCGCCATGCCATGGACTAAGCCAAAACCCCTTCTCTCCAAGGAACTCGGCCTTCGCCAGGCTCCTCTTCCCTTTCTGCTTTCCGAGCTGGACCTTCTTCTGGCTCCCCTGGCCTCCCTGGAGGATCTCCTTCGGCAAAGGCTGGACAAGAACCTTTTCGGCACCCTCCATCCTCCCGCATGGACCGCGGGACTCCACAATCTGGAACCCTGGGAAGAGGAAAACGCCGTGGCTCCGGAAACCCTGGAGGAGCACCTGCTCCCTCAGATAGCCCTCTGCCCGGGGGTACCCGAAGAGATTTCGGACTTTCTGGGAGAAAGGCTGCTTTTATGGGTAAATTCCCGGGGTTATCTTCAGGGGGATATTCCGGAAATGGCAGCAAGCCTCGGCATGTCTGCCTCCGGGTTGGAAAATCTTGTGCCCCGTCTTCAGGCGTGGGTGGACCCTCCGGGGCTTCTCGCCCGAAATTTGGAGGAGTGCCTGCGGCTTCAGCTTCTTCGCCAGCAAAATCCCTCTCCGGACGCCCTGGAACTTCTCGATAGATACACCTTCCTTCTGGAGAAGGGGAATTTCGAAAAGATACGGCACGCCACCCGGTGGAGCTCCAAACGCCTGGAAAAAGCTCTGGAAGCCCTTCGGAAACTGGACCCTTCTCCGGGAAGCTCCTTCAGGCACATCTCCTACGTTCACCCGGAGATCGAAATCACTCTGGAAGGAGGAAAGCCCAGGCTCCGCTTTCTGCGGGAGAACCTTCCGCAGCTGAGGATCGACGGAGACATTCTCCCGTGGCGCCACGAACCCCGGTTGCAACGTCAGTGGAAGGAGATGGTTCATCTTGCCACCTGCCTCGCCCTGCGCTGCCGAAGCAGACTGCTGGTAACCCGGGAGGCCTCGGAAGCGCAGAGAGATTTTCTTGCGGCAAAACAGGATGCCCCGGCTCCTCTCACACTCACTCAAACCGCGGCAAAGCTTTCCTTCTCCCCCTCCACGGTACACCGCATCGCCCGGGCTACCTGGCTCCGCACTCCCCGGGGAACCCTTCCGCTGGAACAGCTTTTCTCAAGGCCCCTCCGGAGCCGTCCGGACCTTTCCGTGGCCCAGCTTCGGCTTTACCTAGAAAAACACGCAAAGGAAAAAAGGCTCTCCTCCCTGGCGAAAGAGCTGGGCATTCCCTCCCGCACTCTCTCCTGGCACCTTCTTCAAATGCGCCGCAAAAAATAACTTCCGGATTTTTTCGTAAAACGAGAAAATGTCCCCAAGCTTTTTACAAGGGAATCTCTTTTCGAACCAAAAGAAGACTTTCTAAAAAAAGAGTCTATGGTATTATGATTCCGGGGAAGTATTTGGGACAAAAGACTCGAAAATGAGTTTTTTCGGGAAGAAAAAGAGGGCAGTTCTCTTTATGGGAACCCCGGAAAGCTTTTCTTTTTTCGGGAAAAGCGCTCTTTTTCCGTTCGTTTTTTTTCAGCTTTTTCGGTAAAAAGCCCTTCTATCATGACGGTTTCAATTCGGGGAAAAAGTTGTATCACAAAAATCTCTCTTTGTACGGGATTGCTGGTTTTCCTTCTTCTTCTGGGAATCAGCTTTCTTTTTTGCTGCCAACAGCGAAAGATACTCCGTAGCCTGGAAGCCCAGAGGCGCTTGCTTTCGGGCTACGTTTTTCTTCGGGAGGAGGCTCCCTTTTTTCTGCATCTTCTTCTTCCGCAAGAAAGAGATGCTTTCGAAAAAAGGCTGCACCAGGAGTACCGGAACTCCCCGGAGATGCTCTACTTCCTTCTGCGCGATTCCCGGGGCAATCCTCTCGCCTTTTCGGATTTCTCCCTCGCCTCTCCGCAGTTCCTCCAAGACGGGGCATCCCGTACGCTTCTTCAAAGCGTTCATTTCCCTCCGCTCCCCCAGGCGGATATCAGGCTTCGCTGCACCCTGAGCCATACATCCCTTCCCCGGAATGTACAAAAAGCTCTTTCGGAAGAAAAAGCCTTTCAAGGCTCCCGGAGCCTCGACCTTTTTTGGGAAATTTTTTCGGGAAAAACGTTTTTGGGAAGCTACCGCCAGGGGTTCGGGCTGGAGGAAACGAACCGGCGGATGATCTCGTACTTCATCATCCTGGGAGGAAGCCTGCTGCTTCTCTTCGGAGGAATTTTTCTGCTTCCTTTCCTATGGCTGCGGAATCTCAAAAGCTCTCTTTCCATCATTACGGAAGATGCGGAGCAGGTGAACCTCTTTCCCCAAGGATCGGAAGAACTCGTGCAGCACCTGGAAAAGAACGAGGACTTTTTTCTTCCCGCTGAGTTCGAGGAGACCAACCGCCTCAAAGAGGCCTTTCGGAAACTCAAAAAAACGCTCCTGGAAGCTCTCCTGCGAGCAGAACAACAAGACTTGGAGCTGGAAAACGCCACGATTCTCGTGAAATACTGCAATCAGGCCCTGGAGAACAGGGTTCGGGAACGTACGGCCTTGCTGGAAGAAAAAAACCGCCAACTGGAAGAAGAAATTCTCCAACGCCGCAAGACGGAAATACGGCTCCGGCACCTGAGCATTACCGACAGCCTCACAAGCCTGAAAAACCGGCGCTATGCCGACGAAATCATGGAAACCCTGGAAAAGGAAAGAGTTCCCTTTTCCCTGGTGCTTCTGGATATCGACGACTTCAAAAACGTAAACGATTCACACGGCCACGACGGAGGCGATCAGCTTTTGGTAAAGCTGGCTTCCATGCTGCGGGAAAGTTTCCGGCAACATGAAACCGTAGCACGCTACGGAGGGGAGGAGTTCCTGATCATCCTCCCCGGCACGCCTCCGGAAGAAGCTCTGAACCTGGCGGAGCATTTCAGAATTCAGGTGGCAAAAACGCCCTTCTTCTACCGGAACGACGCCATGTCGATTACCCTGAGCCTGGGAATAGCCTTTCGGGATGAAGAAGTTCCCTCGAAGAGTGTCATAGCCGAGGCAGATGCGGCCCTTTACAAGGCCAAAAGATCGGGAAAGAACCGTTCGGTTCCGGCTTCTCCGGAAAACCTTTGAAACGCTCCTTTCAAATCGGAACAAAACTTCGCAAAAAAACAAAAAAGAAGGCATCTGCAAGAGAGGCGGCAATTCCGACATTTGGAATTACCGCCTCTCTTGCAGATGCGCATATTTCTCTTGACCTCGGAAGATTTTTTGTGATAATCAATAGATAGACTTGTAGTATATCAAAGAAATATAAGGAGGTCCCTCATGTACGAAATACGCTGGCACGGTCGGGGAGGCCAGGGCAGTTTCACCGGAGCCAAGCTCCTTGGAACCGCCGCAGCTCTCTACGATCATCGGTACGCCCAGGCCTTTCCTTCCTTCGGACCCGAGCGCCGGGGAGCACCGGTTCTCGGTTTCAACCGAATTTCCGATACGCCCATTCATCTGCGCAGCGAGGTAGATCGATGCGACGCCATTCTTCTCCTGGATGAAACCCTCTGGGAAGAATCCTTTCTGGAGGATCTCAAGCCCCGGGCCCTGGTTCTCATGAACTCCTCCAAGCCCTTCGAGGATTCCCGCATCCTCTCCCTGGACGCCACCCGGCTGGCCCTGGAAATTCTGGGGCGCCCCATGGCCAATACCGCCATGCTGGGGTACTTCGCCGCCAAGGCTCCTCACATAGTTTCCCACGAAGCATGCCTGAAATCCCTGAAACAAACCATGAAGCCCGCTCACGCCGAAAAAAATGCCGCCCTCTTCGAAGCGGCTTTTCGGGCGGGAAAGGAGTAGCGCCATGAAAGATTTCTCCATGTCCCCCTCTCCCCGGCTGGACTCCCTGGAAGATTTTCCTCGGGGAAGCAGCTTTCCCTCCTTCTACATTACCGAAAAGAATGCGGGATGGCGAGTTTTCCGCCCGGTACTGGATACCCAGAAATGCGTGGGCTGCGGCCGCTGTTATCTACTCTGCCCGGACGGCGCCATCCATCAGGAATCCGAAAAAATCTTCGTCATAGATTACGATTTCTGCAAGGGCTGCGGCATCTGCGCCCAGGAGTGCAAGCTCGGAGCCATCTCCATGCGCAAGGAGGGAGAGGAATGAACAGCTACGCCTTTCTGAACGGCAACGAAGCCGCCGCATGGGGAGTTCGTCTCTGCCGCCCCCAGGTGGTGGCGGCCTATCCTATAACGCCCCAAACCAAGGCGGTGGAAAAGATCGCCCAGTTCGTACAGGACGGAGATCTCCTCTGCGAATATCTCCACGTGGAATCCGAACACAGCGCCATGTCCTGCTCCATCGGGGCCAGCTCCGTGGGAGCCCGAACCTTTACCGCCACCTCCTCCCAGGGATTGCTCTACATGGCGGAATGCCTTCCCTACGCCTCGGGAGCCCGGCTTCCCATCGTCATGATGAACGCCAACCGGGCCATCGCAACCCCCTGGAACATCTACGGGGATCAGATGGATATGCCCTATGTGCTCAACTCCGGGTGGATTCAGCTTTTCGCGGAAAATGCCCAGGAAGCCCTGGATTTGATCATCCAGTCCTTCCGCCTGGGGGAGGACGAAAAAATCCTCGCTCCGGTGATGGTGAATCTCGACGGCTTCGTTCTCACCCACACCTACGAGAAGGTGCACATTCCCTCTCAGGAAGAAGTGGACGCCTTTCTTCCCGCTCCGAAACCCCGGAAACACATGATGAACGACGAATCTCCCATGAGCATGTGCATCTCCGCGGGAAACCAGCACAACCTGGAGTTCAAAATCCGGCAGCATCGGGACCTTCTTCCGGCGGAAGAACTTTTCGAAGGGATCGACAAAGAGTATGAAAAAGCTTTCGGCCGAGGCTACGGAGGAGCCCTGGAGGGGTATCGCACGGAAGATGCGGAGCATCTGCTTCTGGCCACGGGAAGCGTCTGCGGAACCCTGCGCCATATGGTGGATTTGCTTCGGGAAGAGAGACACTCGGTGGGACTCGTCAAGATGCGCATGCTTCGCCCCTTTCCCGTGAAAAGGCTGGGAGCTCTCTGCAGCGGGGCCAAAACCCTGGGAGTGCTGGATAAAAACCTCTCTTTCGGCTACGAAGGAACGGTTTTTACCAACGTGAATTCCGCTCTCCATCAGGAGGGGATTCCCCTTCGGAGCTACAACTTTATCGGAGGATTGGGAGGCCGGGACATTACCCGGCAGGACGTAAGGTCCATGGTGCGTGTGCTGGAGGAATCCGACAAGACCACCGAGAAGATCCATTATCTCAATGTGAGGTGTGCCCTATGACGAAGCTGAATGCCCGTACTCTTTCGAAGGAGGAACATTTTTACGGCCACAAGGCCTGCGGCGGCTGCGGTGAAAGCCTCGCCCTGCGACTGGCCCTGAAGGTTCTGGGAAAAGAAGCCTATCTCTCTCTGCCGGCAGGATGCATGGCGGCGGTTTCCTTTATCTACCCCAATATGGCCTTCCGGAACAACGCCATGATCACCCCCTTTGCGGCTACCGCCTCGGTAGCTACGGGAATCGAAGCGGGGCTCAAGGCTCTGGGCAAGAAAAACCCCCTCTCGGTAGGCTTCGCCGGCGACGGAGGCACTGCGGATATCGGCATCCAGGCTCTTTCCGGAGCTCTCGATCGAAACCGTAAATTCATATACATCTGCACGGATAACGAGGCCTACATGAACACGGGAATCCAGCGAAGCGGCCTCACTCCCTTCGGAGCCGCCACCACCACCACCCCTGCGGGAAGGGCTATCCGGGGAAATCTGGGGCGCAAGAAAAATCTCTTCGAAATCGTGGCGGCCCACGGCATCCCCTACGCCGCCACCGCAAGCATAGGGTATCCCGAGGATTTCCTCGCCAAGGTGCAGAAGGCCAAGGAAACCGAGGGGCCTTCCTATATTCAGGTCTACTGCCCCTGCCCCACCGGATGGGGGTATCCTCCGGAGATCACCGTGGACCTGGCAAAGGAAGCGGTGGATACGGGATTGTGGTTTCTCGGAGAGTTCGAGGAAGGTATCTTCTGGCTGAACCGGAAACCTCGAGCATTCGCCTCCCTGAGAGAGCATCTTGCCCGACAGGGGCGTTTCCGGCATCTTCAAGAAGAGGACCTTGCAGCCCTGGAAAGAGAACGAGACCACATCTGGGAAAGCAAATTCAACCTCTGGCCTCTGGCGAAATAGGGGCTTTTTCTTGCATCCTGCTATAATGAGCGTCGCCGGATATGGCGGCAAAAGGAAGGCCGCCCCGAAGCCATCACAGTAAAGGAATGAAGCCCGTGAACTCGAGCAAAGGATCCATTTTCGAGATTTTGAAAAAAAGAATTATCGAGCTGGAGCTCGAACCGGGGTGCGTGATCAACGAGAAGGATCTCGCGGAGGAGTTCGGCGTCAGCCGCACTCCGGTGCGGGAATCCCTTATCAAACTCTCCCAGATCGGCCTGGTGGAGACCCGCCCCCGGGTGGGAACCTTCGTGACCCAGATCGACCTCCAGCAGGTAAAAAACGCCTACGAAGTGAAAAAAAACCTCGAAGGCCTGGCGGCGGAGCTGGCGGCACGGCGAGCCACGGAACGGGAGATCGAGGAACTTTTTAGCATCATCCGGCGTTTCGAGGAATACGACATCGTGGAGGATTACAAACTCTGCATTCAGGACGACCAGCGGTTTCACCAGATTACCCGCATGGCCTCCCGGAACGAGACGCTCATCGAAATTCTGGACATGCTCAACACCCGAACCGCCCGGTTTCTCCAGTACATCCGCTACGTCATTACTGACTATACCTGGTTCAGCGAATCTCTCCGGAGCATTGCGGAAGCCCTGCGAAAACGAGATGGCGAAGCGGCCCGGCTGCACACGGAGGTGCATACCAAGGAATTTCTCGACCAGATGTCCCGCCGCTTTTTCGGGGGATAAAAGAACGCAAGGAAAAGGAGCGATTTCCCATGAGCAAGGAAATTCCGAAGATACAAGCGGAAACTCCGACACAGCTTTACAACTACGTAAACGCCAAGCTTCTCGGCTTGATCTGTGAAGAACCGGATCCCCTGGCAAACCTCGCCAACGCCGCAGCTCTGCTCTATCTGCTGCTGGACGATCTGAACTGGGCGGGATTCTACCTGATGCAAGAAAAAGAAAATGCTCTGGTCCTGGGCCCTTTTCAGGGCAAACCCGCCTGCACCCGCATTCCTCTGGACAAGGGCGTTTGCGGCGCCGCAGCCCGAACCGGGGAAATCCAGATCGTACCGGATGTCCATCTTTTTCCGGGGCATATCGCCTGCGACGGAGCTTCCGCCTCGGAGATCGTGCTTCCTCTGATACGGGAAGGCCGAGTCTTGGGAGTTCTCGATCTGGACAGCCCTCTCCGGGGGCGCTTTTCCCGAGAGGATGCGGAGGGACTTTCGAAATTCGTGGCAATTCTGCATACATACGTGGCCTGGGATATTCTTTCCCGGTAGGAGAAAATCATGAAAAAACCCGCCGAAAACGTGGAAACCGCCTATTTTGCGGGAGGCTGCTTCTGGTGCATGGTCTCCCCCTTCGACATCCTGGAGGGCATTCTCGAGGTCCGATCGGGATACATGGGAGGACATCTTGAAAATCCTTCCTACGAGGACGTGAAGAAACAAATCTCCGGGCACTACGAAGTTATCCGGATTCTCTACGATCCCCGGATCATAAGCTATGCCACTCTGCTGGAAGCCTTCTGGCGCCAGATCGACCCCACGGACCCGGAGGGACAATTTCACGACCGGGGCTCCTCCTACCGTACCGCCATTTTTTACATTACCCCGGAGCAGCGGGACCAAGCCCGGGCATCGAAAAAGGCCCTGGAAGAATCCAAACGCTTCGACGCTCCGGTGGTGACGGAAATTCTCGAGGCCTCAGCCTTTTATGATGCCGAAGAATACCACCAGGATTTCCACCGCAAGAATCCCCAAGAGTACAAGCTGGACCGGAGCAAATCCGGAAGGGACGAATTTATCCGCAAATACTGGGGAGACGAGTATTTCGACATCTACGAAGGAAAAGAGCTGAAACCGGAATCGTAAAATTTGAGGGTTCCCTCCGGAAAGATAAAACAGAGATCATTCCACACGGAAATTCCCGAAGGTAAGGACCCTCCGCAAAGAAACCCGTACAAGCCCCTTTCGGCTGAACAAGCCTAAAGGGGCTTGTATCATATCGGCTCCTTCATGAAGGCCTTGAAAAAGAACAAAAAAAACGGCATGCGGAAGAAAACGTGGGAAAAAAGAAAACATCTAAATATCAAAGAAAAGAATATTAACAAAATATACATTCTTGTCGATACTAAAAAAGTTGAACGATCAAAAAACTCTTTGTGCATATCGGTTCTCTCGTAACCACTCTACTCTGCCGTTTAAAAGCACAAAACCTTCAAGGAGGACGTTAAGATATGAATTCACTTCGCGGAAGATTGATTACGGTATTTCTCGTTATGGCCCTGGCGGCCATGGGCATCATCGGGTTTTTTGCGGTAAACCGGTCGAGCAACGCTCTCATCGATGTCTCCTGGAAAGAGGGAGATGCCCTGGTATCGGAACTGGCGGGCAAGATAAACGCCTATCTTCAGGAACGGGCCATGATCATTCAAGCCCAGGCGGAACGCAATGTGCTTCAAAGCATGAATTGGGAAGAGGTAGAGCCTTCTCTGGCTTCTCTTTACAAGGAGTACGATTTTTTCGATATCTTCGTTATCGATCTTGAAGGAAGAGGGCGTTTCGTCAGTCGCGAAAAAGAGGGGAGCTATGCGGATCGAGATTATTTCGTAAGGGCGGTAAAGGAGAAGAAATCCACCATCACGAATCCTCTTATTTCGCGTTCCACGGGAAAACACGTATTCGTCATGGCAAGCCCCGTTCTGAAAGAGGGTAAAGCCGTGGGAGTTCTTGCGGCCACCCTGACTCTGGATACCCTCTCCCAGGTAGTGGCAGAAGTACAGTGGGGAGAGGGAGGCTACAGCTATCTCACGGATACCGAGGGAGTCCTTGCGGCGCATCCCGTAAAGGAATTCCTGGGAGAGCTGAACACTACCCAAGCGGGAGACAAGATTTCTCCGGAGCTTGCGGCGGGAATGCGGCGGGGACTGGAAGGGAATTCCGGCCGGGTGGAGTACTATTTCAACGGCATAGACCAGATGAACGCCTATGCTCCGGTGCCCCTCACGGGATGGATTACGGGTATCACCGCTCCTCAGGAGCAGTTTCTCGCCCCCGTGCGGGCGCTGCGGAACATCATTCTCGTGGCATCCCTGGTGCTCGCCCTCATCATCGTGGGGGTATCCTTTCTCTTCGCCCGGAGCATCGCCAAACCCGTGGGAGGCATCACCAACATCCTCGCCAAGCGGGGGGAGCTGGATCTTCGGAGCGATCCCGCAGATGCCTGGCTTCTCAAGGTAAAGCTCAAGGAAGTGGCCTTCATGGTGCAGGGGCTCACTAAAATGGAGACCGCCCTGAAGGAGACCATCGTCTCCATCACCTCGGTGGCCCAGGTTCTGGGGCAGAATGCGGAGGACTTCTCCGCCGTGGCGGAGGAGACCAACGCCAGCGTGGAAGAGGCCCGGAGCGGAGCGGAAACCGTGGGAAGCGCCATGGAAAACATCGCCGCCATCGGGCAGGAGCTCAACGCCAGCGTGGAGGAAGTCGCCTCGGGAGCCAGCACCGTGGCCACGAGAAGCAGCGAAGTGGCGGAAGAGGTGGAAGCCGCCCGCCAGGCGGGAGAGGCGGGGATGGAGGCGGTGGACAAAACCGTGAAGGACATGGCGGAGCAGATCCTTCGGGTGGAGGAATCCGCCCGGGCCACGGAGGAGCTTGCGGAGAAGGCTTCGCAGATTCAGAAAATCGTCACCACCATCACGGGCATCGCGGACCAGACCAACCTTCTCGCCCTGAACGCCGCCATCGAGGCCGCCCGGGCGGGAGAAGCGGGCCGAGGCTTCGCGGTGGTGGCGGAAGAAGTTCGTAAACTTGCGGAGGAATCCAATACCGCCGCGGGAGGCATTGCGGATTTGGCGGCCTCCATCGCCTCGGATCTCCTCTCGGTCAGACAGGGAGCGGAACGTAACATGGAGGGAACCAAGAACGTGGATCAAAACGTTCGGGACGTCTCGGAAAAGATCTCCCTCATCATGGGAGCCCTGGAGAAGATCGCCAGCTCCGCCCAGGATCTCGCCGCGGTAGGAGAGGAACAGGCGGCCTCCAGCGAAGAGATCGCCGCAGCGGTGCAGGACATGGCGGGGAAGGTCAACGACTCCTCGGGAGTGGCGGATGCCCTCCGGAGCCAGATGGCGGAAGTTGCCGCCGCGGCGGAACGGGTTGCCCAGGGAGGCGAGGAGCTCGCCAAGATCAGCGAGGATCTCCAGAAGCGCATCGGCGCCTTCGTGCTGGA
>ERZ795057.923-NODE-923-length-27897-cov-15.396308_pt1 | contig 27897 bp, 30 predicted proteins | sample MGYA00375141_ERZ795057 | MGnify/ENA primary metagenome ERZ795057 (study PRJEB30186, sample SAMN05720163) | activated sludge metagenome | isolation source: Anaerobic digester | place: Hong Kong | collected 2015-01-26 ...
TGAAGGTAATCAGGCAGAGGCATCCCCATCCGTTGCTCTACTATTGATTTATTCTACAATGGGTATTTCTTTTCTCGTTTAGAAGAATCAATACCCAATGATTCGAGGATAGTTTTTGCCAAATTGTCACTGTCTGAATCTAAGACTAATTGAAAAAGTTCAAGAGTCATTTTCAGACGTTGTTCATCATCCTCTTTATTTTTTTCACGGGACTCCTCCTCCGTCTTATTCTGAGGAGGGAAAGTCTTATTGTATCGTTCCAATAACCAGGAAGAGTCAAAATACTCATTTACGATATAAGGGTTATACGTATAAACCACATCCCACAGCTGATATCCTTGAATCAGATGCTCTCCCCGATACTTGAAGTACTGAAGTAATGCCGCCACCCTGGACCTTGTCAACCGGGTTTCCGTGTTCATGTTAATGATACCATTGTCACGATACGGATTGATATTGATTGGACACATGTATCCGTCATTCTTATGGAACAACGAATTAATCCACACATCACTAACCCGATAAGAACGATGACGATTAGAAGTTCTTGTCTTACACTCTTCCCCCAAATAGTCTGCAGCGACATAAGATTGCAAGCTGTAATTCATCACAAGCGTGTAGAAGAAATTGTCTGCAACAGACCGCATCAACGCATACTCTTTTGAATAATCATGCCCCTGATAGAAAAGTCTTGACACCGACCGGGAATCCACCTCAAAAGGTTCATCTAATTCTCCACATTTAAAGTATAACCTGTTATCTTCACAACGCATCCGCCCCTGTTTTGCACCTTCGCGCCACCCCATCTCTGCATAAAGGCCAAAAATGTAGATGGGTTTATCTGCCGCATTCCTTGGTATATCTTTGAGAAGTACGAAACTCAAATTATTCACCAAGCGATACAAGATTTCAAGAAGAGTGGACTTGCCGCTCCCGTTCTTCCCAACAATAGCATGTACGGATATATTACGAGCGAAGAAGCCCATGGGAAGGGCTTCTTCAAACCGGTACTCATAATTCACTTTCAAGTTCTTCCGTATGCGCTCTGCGGTCTTAGGAAAAACTTTGATGTAATCTATGTTGAATCCTGTATTTGGCATATCCGTAAAAAACACATTAATGACGCCCGATTATTTCCTTCATCCGAACATAGAGACTGTTCTGCATACCACCTCCGGCACCGCGTGCAAACTCACCTTTCAGAGCAAAGAGGGTTTCCCCATGAGGCTGGAGCGGCTTTAGATAATTGGAGAAAAAAGAGATAGTCTTTGCATATACAAGCGGCGAAAATGCATTCGTCTTCATCTCCATCACATCTGCATTGGGCATTTCAATATGAGCATCCTTTAACAACGAAATAATAGCACCTACACCTGTTGTCTTACATAAGACAGAGGAGGGCTTATCCTCCACTTCCTCTGGCCAAATAGTTTTGAACGTAAACCTTACCGCTGCAAAATATGCTAATAGCTCATGGGCTATATACTTGTAATTCTGGTCGTTTCTTTTTAACATCTCAACAGCATCCGACCAAATACCTCGTGAAGAAAGGTGCTTCATAAAGGCTTCGACCAAAAAGGATTGTGAAACATATCCGGAACCCTTACCAAGCATCTTCACAAAACCTTTGAACGCAGAAGAAGAATCGTTCTCAAGAAGTACGACCAACTCATGTGCCAGGTATATCTCATTCTGTTTTGGAATAGTATTAGAATCATCTAACGGAATTGAGACTCCATAAATATCATAGAATAGGGACTTATTTACTTTCTTCTGATTAAAGTTCACATTGGCGAAAATTTGCGCTTGTTCCCACATGTCATAATTAACCAGAATGGTACAGCTAAATCTAAAGTTTTCAATATACCTGATAATGGTTTCACTATTGTATCCATAAACAGAAGACGAACAACTAGCCTCTTCATAAAGACGTTTTACCCCTGAAAAACGATGCTGACCATCTACAATCATTGTCTGCTCGGGGACATCAAAATCAAAACACTCACCAATCTTAAATATATTGGGATTCTCGCTTTCATTCGGACACGCAAGAATAATGGAATTAGGGAAGACCAGATTAGTCCCGCCCTTCTCATTTGCTGCTATGCATCTTACAATGTACTTCGCTATGGATTTAACCCTATCCTCCACTATCTGACGCTGATAATCACTATTAGATTCTTCTGTTCTATAACTTAGACGTACCCTTCCGTCTAATTCTTTAAAAGAGACCAGACCAGCTAGTACAGACTTTCTCTTTTCCTCGAAACTATTATAAACAATAACTTTACTCATTTTTCTCTCCTCCTTCCGCATGTTGAACATTATTTGTTAACGCATCAATATCCTTCACCCCATCATGAGCAAAAGCGCCACCAGTGGAAGAATCCTCTTCTGCCGAATCATAACGTTCTGCTTCTTGCTTTTTGGATTCGAGCTTATTAATTCTTGCTTCCAAAGGCGCAATTTGAGATTGGAATATTTCCTTCATTATTTGCTCCCGGAGAAGTTTAGCAGCCGTAGTATCTCCAACAATGTCCTTAAGTTGCTTTTCCACTTCCGACTCTAAATGGTCCGCCACATAATCTTCTGCAGTTTGGCTCGCTTTTTCGCCAGCCAATGACTGTGCTTTTTGCTCGATATCCTTTATTGTCCTATACCCAAGAAAACCCAAGAGCGCCACAACAAAAGCAGCAATGCAAGAGACAAGCCTAAAGAAGTCTGATTCTGTTTCCTGAGATTTCAAAAGTAGATTATACTTGTCTGTTATTTCCTGACTTTGTCTGTCTAACTCAACGACCAACTGCTTTATCTGGCTCTCATTCTCTATTAACACTGTTTCAACAGCCAATGAATCCGTTGGAATATTCAGCTCAATATTGACTTCTCGAACGTTATAAGATTTATTCTTCAACGGCCATATAACGAGAAAGGCCATTGTTAGCGAAAAGACAATAGAAATGGTAACAAATGCTCCTTTTACCGAGTTGTTCTCATTCCCTTCTATGTGTTTAGCTTCGCCTTCTTTCTTATTCTTTTTACTCTTACACATTGTTCAATATACTTAGTTATAATGCATCCTACTTCACTCTCCCTTCCTCCAACCTCCTCTCATACTCTTCCTGGGTGCGGCGGCGCTTGCTGCCCCACTGGGGCCAGAAGAGGTAGCGGCAGAATTGCCAGATTGTATTCAAAACACCTTTTACTGTCATAAGCTCAAAATATCTTCTGGTCCCAACGGCTCCCACTTCCCGTCCTTCATCTCCAATAACACAGAGCCACTCTCCAGCGCACGCACCGTGTGCCATTGACCTGCCGGAATATTTATCAGGAAATTGGGACCACCTGGCGTCAGTTCGATGGCATCCGTACAAATCCGCTCCAACTCATCGTAGAACTCCTCCACAAACCTTCCACGCAAACACACTACCGTCTCCGATGTATATTTATGCCGATGAATGGGCAGCGGACTCCCCGGCTCAATCGCATTCAGCATCCGCTGACTGCCGTCCTCCGGCCCATTCCGCAGGACCATATTCATCCGTAACCATGGCGAGGCCTTAGCCTGGGCGGTTAATTCGTCTAATACCGCTTGTGATACTACCATAATAATGAATTGTTATATCTCTTCACCCGCATACTTCATCTTCTTTCCCAGCACCGTGCAGAAGATCATCTGGATATCCTTGATAAAAGAATAATGCCGATAATAATAGCAATTCAGCCGCACCTTATCCGGATAAATCACGTTGTCGTTATACTCTACTGCTATTTCTTGCATAGGGCGAGTATCACCATCCTTCTGCTTCTTAGCCACATACTCAGAAATCATCTCATCTTCCAGACGATATTTCAGCGTTGCCGGCCCCGTAATGCCGGGCCGAAGCTTCAGCACGTCCCTGTCCTCCCCCACAAGCTTATCCGCATACCCCGGCACATCCGGCCGAGGGCCGACGAAACTCATCTTGCCGATGAGCACATCCCACAGCCCGGGCAACTCATCTAACTTCCAGTGCCTCAGTTTAGCGCCCAGTGGCGTGATCCGACTATCCCCTGCCACACTCACTGTGCTGCCGTTATGCTTCACCGTCATTGTGCGGAACTTATGGCAATTGAATAGTTTCCCGTTAAGGCCCACCCTCTTCTGTACAAAGAACGCAGGGCCTCCCGGCATCTTCACCTTAACCAGAATAGCCACAATAACAAGAACAGGCCATAACACAGCAAGTCCTAAAAATGCCACTATCCTGTCAAATAGCCACTTTAGTATCATACGATTGCTGCCTTAATGGTATCCACAATATACCGCACATCATCATCCGTCACATACGGTCCAGCCGGCAGGCACATTCCCACCTTAAACAACGCCTCACTCACACCATTCACATATGCAGGAGCATTCTTGTACACCGGCTGCTTGTGCATGGGTTTCCACAGCGGACGGGCCTCAATCTGAGCCTGATCCATCAGCACTCGCAAAGCCTCCACATTGGCGTTAGGTTCACAGTCTGTATGCGCACTCGTTGCAGCATGAATCACACCGGCAGCACCACCCACGGCACCCGTCACGATGGTCTTGTACGCATTCTCCTGCCCCTTAATCTTCAGGTTCTCATCCAGCGTGATGGTGCAGAGCCAGAAGTTAGAGTCATAGCGGCTGTCAGGATTGCCGTGCACCTTGATGCCCTTCACATCCTTCAGCAGCTCCTCATACAGAGCCTGCACATGCTTATGGTGCGCAATATGGTCATTCACCACCGTCATCTGTCCACGGCCAATACCGGCACAAATATTACTCATACGGTAGTTGTATCCAATCTTTTCGTGCTGATAATACGGATAGCTCTCACGATACTGGGTAGCATACATCATAATCTCGCGCCACTCATCCTCATTGGCAGTAATCAGGGCGCCACCACCACTTGTGGTTATCATCTTGTTTCCATTGAACGACAGCACACCATATTTACCAAACGTACCCAACACCTGACCATTCCAGCGACTACCGAAACCCTCAGCAGCATCCTCCACTACAGGGATACCATACTTATTGGCAATCTCCATAATGCGGTCAATCTGATATGGCATACCATAGAGAGCCACAGGCACAATAGCCGCAGGCTTCTTGCCCGTCTTGGCAATACGGTCTTTGATAGCCTCCTCCATCAGTTCCGGATCCATATTCCACGAATCCTTCTCTGAATCCACGAACACCGGTGTAGCACCCAGATACGTTATCGGGTGACTAGACGCACAGAATGTAAAACTCTGCACAATCACCTCATCCCCCGCTTTCACATCAGCCGCCAGCAGTCCCAGATGTACTGCAGCAGTACCTGCACTCAAAGCCACCACACGTTTGTTTTCACCAACAAACGCTTCCAAATCCTTTTCAAAGCCGTTAACGTTAGGGCCCAGGGGAACCACCCAATTGGTATCAAACGCCTCCTTGATGTATTTCTGTTCTAAACCTTCATCAGACATGTGCGCAAGGCACAGATAAATACGTTTTCTTTCAGACATAATATATTAGTTTATTTGTTTCGCGTTAATAATAACTTCAATCCAAGACCAGTTAAGGCGCGACTTTGCCACTACTCTCCTCTCATTGCACTTCTCAATCCATTGAACATGATCCTCTGGAAGAACCTTAGGGAGTCCAACGGGAATATCCTTGCATGATTTATCAAATCACTAATGCGCCTGCCCATGGAGACACACTTCCTTATGAGATAAGGATACTTGCTGAAATGACTCATATCGCGATTGTGACCCATATTACCAGACTTCAGTATAAACTCCATTATCCGGTCTGCCTTCTTCCTCCATCTTACATCTTCCTTCTTACTTCTTACATCGAGGAGCGGCATAGCATCCTTCGGGAATCCAAGGTATTCTATTGCCAAAGCACCGAATGCTTTCCATTCGCTCATCAATCCAGCTCCCTTAATCCGTGATTCCAATAATCCGTAATTCAGTGAATCCCTATACGTCCACAGCAACCGACACCAATCACAAACCTGCCTCAGTCCAACACCCTCAGTAAAAAAATGTTGCAATATATGCGTAAACACATAAAATACATCATTCTCTACAGAAAGCATAAAAATTTGAACACCCTTATTGTCCCAAGATCTAACATTCCCTCCATTAAAGGTATCAAGGAATAACACATCCAATTGCTTATCTATCCGTAACGATATACCACTATACAAGCGCCCATGCAATTCAACCACCCATTCACCAATAGCCATTCCAATATGTTTTTGACGCGCATACTCTTTTTCAACATATGATGCTAAATTCGTCAAAAAACATTTCGCTTTTTCATAGTTCTCTTCGCTAAGGAATAAATCCACATCACCACTGGCTCTCCAAAATGGTCTCTCATAACATTGGGCAATTCCTTGGCCTTTTACCAATAGGGTATAAATACCCATTTTTCGCATAGCCTGCACAAGCTCTGCGATAAACCGGTTCATCGCCTTGTTCCGCTGCTCAATTATCTGCACCTCCCCAATCCACTGCAGCAGTAACTACATTTTCCGGAGCATACCCACCCAGTTTTCGAGGTCTGAATCATAGACTTTCAAACTGAAAGCACATTCAGAATCCAGACATCCCGTTCGCTCGCAAAAAGAAGAAAACGCGAGTAGAATGGCCCAGAACGCTTACAATATTAAATTTATAAAGGAGTTGCAGCCGGCCGCCAGGCCGTCGGCGCCCCTTTTTCCGGAGCAAACCCGTTCACCCTTTGACCGGGAGCGCCCGGAGGTGTGTTCCGCGGCCACTTTTCCGGAGTATACCCGTTCAATCGGAAGTAAAACCATGCTGATCCTCAATGTTTTCCGGAGCAAGCCCGTTCACTTTTCTTCTTGTGAGTACCTTTGCGTTCTTATTCAAGAACACAAAGGCAATATGGCAGGAAAGATCACATCAATGAGCAAAATCAAGCAAGTGCTGATAATGCACAAACAAGGGATGTCAAACAGGGACATCGCATCTGAAATCGGTATCAACAAGTGTACGGTCAATGACTATATGCGCAAGGTGCGCCTTGACACATTGAGCATTGACGAACTTCTCGCATTGGACGATCCAGTCCTCGAAGGTCGCCTTTTCGCCGGCAGCCCGGCATATACGGACCCTCGCATGGCGGAGTTCCTGAAGGAGTTGCCCTACTTTGTCGAACAGCTCAAGATACCGCATGTAACCAGGTTCCTTTTGTGGGAGGAGTACATCAAGAAGCATCCGAACGGTTACGGCAAGAGCCAGTTCTTCTTCCACTTGAAGCAGAATCTGGTGGTCGAGAAGACAGCTGTTGCCGTTCTTGTAAACAGGTATGAACCCGGAAAGGAACTGTTCATTGACTTTGCAGGAGACACACTCCACTACATTGACCCGTCCACGGGCGAGGTCGTGGAAACACAGGTCTTTGTCGCCACGTTGCCATATACTGACTATGCCTACGTCCTGTGTATCGAGTCCCAGAAGGTGGAGGACTTCATCCACTGTATCCGGATGTGTCTTGAATATCTTGGCGGTATCCCCAAAATCATAGTCCCCGATAACCTGAAATCCGCTGTCATCAAGGCGGATATCCACGAACCGACTCTGAACAAGGCCCTTGAGGATATGGGCAATCATTACGGCTTTGCCGTGATACCCGCCAGAAGCCTGCACCCCAGGGACAAAGCCCTTGTTGAAAGCCAGGTGAGCCGAATCTACCACAATGTGTATGCAAGGCTCCGCAACCGGGAGTTCTACTCTCTGAGTGAGCTGAATGCGGCCGTATCCGAAGCACTGCTCAAGTATAATCAGACAAGGATGCAGTTGCGCCCTTACTCACGGGAAGAGCACTTCCACTCGTCCGAAAAAGCCTCCCTTCAGCCGCTTCCGGACTCCATCTACGAGATGAAGTACTATAGCCACGTTACCGTCAAGGAAACTGGCGAGGTGTACCTGAGTTGCGACAAGCACTTCTATAGTGTCCCATATGAGTTGATCGGCCGCAAGGCAAGCATCATCTACACCCGATCTCTTGTTAAGGTGTATGTGGACAACAAGAGCGTTGCCGTCATACCCAGAGACAGGACTCCAGGCAAACATACGCAAATACCGGAGCATCTGGCGCCCAATGTGAGAGCCTATCTGGAGAGGTCTCCGGAATACTACTGCGACAAGGCAAAACACGTCTCTGAGTCTCTTGAAAAGCTCTTTCAGTCAATGTTCTTCAACAGGGCAACCGGCGTCAACTATGACGTGTACTACCGCAGTTGTGAGAAGATGCTGTCATTACAGAAAAACACTGAATCGTCACTCTTTGACAAGGCCTGCGACGTATGCCGTATCAATCAGATATACAGAGGCTCCGGTCTGGAGGATGTCATAAACGCAATGAGCAAGACCATCTCAGATGAAGCGGAGGAGACGAACACCATAGTCACTAATCACGAAAACACTCGAGGATCAGCAGCATATAAGTAAAACAATGGAACATCAAGTACAAACGGCCCTCAAGGGCCTCAAAATGCCTGGAATGGCAGCCTGCTGGCAGTCAATGGAGGAAACACACCAATCGGACAAACTATCCCTCCGTGACGGCCTGCAAATCCTCATTCAGGCAGAAAAGGACAACAGAGAAAACAACCGCATCGCCAAACTCATCAAAGATGCCAACTTCCGCATCCCAGCTCTTATAGAGGAGCTCGAAATCGATGAAACGCGAGGAGTACCCGCCGACACAGTATTGCAACTCTCTAGCGGAGAATACATCAAATCTGGAAGTACTGTCATCATCTGCGGGGCCACAGGCACCGGCAAATCATATCTTGCATGCGCACTTGGCAACAAGGCCTGCAGACAAGGTTACCGCGTAGCATACTACACAATGCAAAAACTTATGGACACTATCAGAATCGCGCGCCTGGAGGGCAAAGACCAGAAGTTCTTCGACAAACTGAACAGACTCGACGTCCTTATAATCGATGACTTCGGGATGAAACCCATTGAAGGACAGCAACAGAACGACATCGAGCAGATACTGGACGACAGATACAGACGCAAGTCACTCATCATCTCCAGTCAACTTCCAGTGTCAGACTGGCATGGACTCTTCAAAAATGAACTAATAGCTGACGCTTGCTTGGACAGAATGGTGCATAAGCCAATACGCTTCCAACTCCAAGGGGACAGTCTACGTAAAAAATACTAACTTTGCTGAACTTAATTGAAAATCTCACACCCAGAGTGAACGGGTATCACCGGAATCACTGAACGGGTATCGGCCGGAATACGTAGCAGTAACTCTTTTGGTGGTTTAAATTCAGAATGCTCTAAGCCTGCAAGAACAAGTCCCAGAACAGATTGCTCCTGAGCCAACTGGTATATATAATGCCAGTCCGAGGTTCCGTCAATGCATATATCTAGATTTCCCTTTCCCCATAGCCCTGATTTAAGCAAAGAGAAAAAGACGGCAGATTCTTTCGCCATTATCATTTAACCTTTTAAAAAGGGCAACTCTAATATTCCCATCAAACTTCCCCATCCGTACGAAAGGTGAAGCACAAAGAATGTGATAAGCAAATAAAAGAAATTGAGCTTCTTCTGGATTGCCAACTTTAAGCTTACTGAAGACAACAACCCTATGTATGCTAACAAAGATGCAAACGACACCAAAGCAAATGGCCACCAAACAAATGCCAAGAGCAATGGCACAATAAGCGATAACAAGAACAACAGCGGAATAAAGTGCCTCAATGATAACGAAGAGAACATCTTGGTATAATACACGGTTAAGATATTCCACTTACCATTACCATAGTTGTTCTTGGCCAATGCATGCCATGTCTCACGTGCCAAATAGGTACAGTATGTATAAGGCAGAATGTAGATTTTGCCACCACCACGAATGATTCGTTTATTCAGCTCAATATCCTGATTACGCACTAGCCTTACATCGTACTTACCATACTTCTCAAACACTTCTTTTCGCCAGCAGCCAAATGGAACTGTTTCCACCTCCTGTTCATGATCGATGCCAGTACGGAAGGTAGAATTGCCAACTCCAAACTTATTACCCAACACCTCTCGAATAGCGAGTGTCTTTGGCGTTTTATTCAACACATCCGTCTTGCAGACAGTACCAACATTGTCTGCATGAAGCCTATTAAGTCCATTTACCAATACAGAAAAGTAATCTGGCTGATAAGAAGCATGGGCATCCAGTCTCATAATAATATCCCCATGAGCAGCCTCTATGCCTCTGTTCATTGCGTATGGGACAATCCTGTCAGGGTTATCAATCAAACGTATAAACGGATACTTAGTAGCGTATTCCGCTACAATTTGCCTTGTTTTATCCTTACTCATACCATCCACAAGAAGGATTTCTAAATTTTCCTTGGGATAATCCTGCTTCAATAATGAATCAAGAAACTGAGAGATATATTTTTCTTCGTTAAAAATCGGACAAATTACTGATAACATATTATCTTTCTATATTCAATTTATTCTTTCTTTTCCAAAATCTTACATGGTACTCCAACAGCTGTCTTCCCATCTGGAATCGACTTATTCACTAGAGTCATGGCTCCAACCACTGCATTCTCCCCAATCTCCAAGTCATTACGCGCTATAATGGAAGCCCTCATACCAATGTATGCCCCATCTTTTATAACGATACGGTTATGCCCTTGATTCTTCCCGTGACCTGCAAAATATACTCCGTAAGATACTGTTACATTATTCCCTATTTCCATCAAGTCGTAACACACATCATCAAGATAGCAGTGCATACCAATAAAGACATTCTTGCCTATCTTGTAGCCACACCATCTATAGCACATGACACGAAGATTGGTAAATGGAATTGTTGGTATGAGCACAGCCGAAAACAACTTTCTGATTGGTTTGCATATTATGGTCCATAAGGAATAATAACAATAATATGGAGGCTCTGTCTTTTTTATTTTTCTCCAAAGCCACGACAACATCGTTGTTCTTTTATTCTCGATGTGCCATACACCATTTACATTTATTGGCCGTGGTTTCATAACATTTAATATTGTCTAATCTACTTAAGTTCTAACAATAAATATTTAGTTATAATCTAGCGTCCTCCATTATAAATGCTCTCTCATAACCCATCACCAATTAATGCTAATAAACACAGGGTTACAAATAACATAAACACTAAAGATTCTCCCCCAGCGTAAAAAAAGAGTCTATTATATACTTCTCCCAAAAACTATATCATTATAAAGTGATAAATAGTTGCGAGCTATGATATTCCAATCAAATGAAGTAAAATTTACAGATTGGTTTGAATAATCATCATATTTAAGGATAATACTTTTAATTGCGTGATATATATCTTCGACAGATAGCGGATTCACGGCAATTCCAACACTTTTATCGAACATCTTGTCTATGCCTTGATTCTTTGTATAAACCACAGGCAAATTCTGTGAAAGAGCCTCAACGTATACCAGTCCAAAAGTTTCATGGATACTTGGCATTGCAAAGATACCATTCTGACGATATACATCTTTTAACTTTGATTTATCATATATCGGCCCAAGATAAGTGACCGTTTCGGGATGCTGGTTAATAATACTCATAGTGATCTCATCCCCTCTGTTAGCGTTTTTACCGAAACCGTGCTTGCTGTTTCCTCCCCCAACTATATTAAGATGCACATCATTAAACTCCTTTTCTTCTTTTAGCTTAATAACAGCCTCTAATAATCTTGATACATTTTTATTTAAGCTAAAATCACCTACATAAAGAATATTTTTAGGGTTATTTTTTATGTGCGTAATATTATTATGCCAAAACGGATCTATACCATTAGGCTGAACAAAAAACTTACCCTTTATATCATCTAAAAGCGGTTTAATAACCTTATGCTCAGCAAATTTGCTTTCAGCCGCCTTAGAAATAAACAGAATCTTTGTCGCATTAACAAGTACTTTTTTTCCTAAACGCCAAGTGTGTGGAGCTTTTTCTAAAAACAAATTAACATCTGTGTTTCTTACAGTTACAATATAAGGGATTCCGTATTTCTTATTAAGTTCATATGCCTGAGCCCCATCAGTAAATAGAGTAACAGCGTGTACACAATCGTATTCAGAAATATTTACTCTTCGACTTATATCTTTTTTTATTATATATTTTTTTATATGGTAAAAAAAACGCAACCAATTCCTCATTATGTTGGAATATACAAAAATCGCATTCTTCGCAATAAACTTATTTTTACCAATCTCTTCAGTGTTATACACCGTGGTGTATATTGTTTGTTCAATGCCCAAATCATCAAGACATCGATACAAATTCGAATGAACCTTACTAGCAGCAAAGCCATTACACAATTGCAGAACTTTCATTTTTATTGATTAATGAAAAAGGTTCCTGAATAAAGATAACAAATAAAAGGAAAAGGAATAATAAGAAACCACCTTTTCAATCGACCCTCCAAAACTCTGCTTGAAATCGGCAATACCCATTTTAGCTTTATCTTTATGACCGAGATAAATTCCGCCAAAGTCGAAAACATCCATACCAGCATCCCTTAATGAGCATAAATCAAATAAATGAAGATATCTGTTTGCATTCCCTATCATTCCTCTATCTACTCCTTCTAATAACCTCGATGATGCAGAATAAAGCAGTAACGATCGTTTTGTATCACAATCAATCAAGTTTGCATGGTAACAAATAGTTTTATTACCCAAACATGCTTTTGATAAATGTATAGAATCTTTATATTTAAGACAAGAGGCAACCGTTATATTCGGAAGTCCTTTCTCCTTAGCAAATTCATTATAGAAAGACACAAATTCTTCAACATCTGAAGAAACCTCGCATTCCACTTGATCTTTCATTGCTTTTCGTATCTGGTTGCGAGTTTTTGATTTAGTACCCATTAACAATTCATCATCAGTTTGATGAAGGGGAATGACAACTGTACTTTTGGTTTTTATTATCATTATGGGTGGTTTTTTTTCTCCCAGATAAGTGCTGTAAGAAACGATCTTAAATAGATCGCTTAAACTATAGGAACGAGCAAAAATCTTATTAGTGACAGTAATTACCGACACTTTACTAAATGTTGTTATCATAGTTCACAATAATTAATTAAAGATGAATTTGTTGACTCGCAAATGTTTGTGGTCATTATTACTTTCTCCTCAAGTTCTGAGTTAGGATGACCAGGATGGCATTCTAGCTCCACTATCGCACTATCTTTTGTAAAGCCGCACTTATTCTTTTCATAAAAATCCAAGTATGACGTGAAATAATCCGTATGAACAACGTTACGATATAATATTCTTATATATATATACCATACGTTTCGAAGCAACTTATTCAAGGAGAAAGGCATATAATTCCTTAATCCCCGAATTTTAGTTATTTGAAATTCTTTCGCAAGTTTTACCACTATTGGTAAAATATTTCTATCTGTATGAATATGGTGATGGCTATCAATATGAGATATTTTTATCCCAGAACTGATAAGCTTTTCAATTTGGGCCTTCAATTCTAAATAAACAAATTCTTTTTGAGAAGGTGTTAATCTTCGATTATGTGGATTTTTCATGTTAAAGAACTGTTTCCCGTTTTCAACTAGATAATGCCCAGATCTTACTAACTCCTCATTATACAACAAGGGTTGGCCATCTGTTAGATTTAAATGAATGCCAAAAGATATAGTATCATTATATTTTGTATACAAAACCTTTGCGCCCTCAAAATCTTCACGATTTGCCATGATTGTAGTGCTAGATATTTTCCCCGCCCTAATAAAATCTTCTATCCGTGCGTCCACTAAGGAAGAAATGCCGCAATCATCTGCATTAATTATTAATTTCATTTTCACAAAAAGCTACTGGTGAATACTCGTATTTATTATTGACTGAATCATAGTTAAGATTATATTTGTTAACAAAGTCATCGTATTGACCTTTGTTTACATAATCGTTTATAAAGTCGGCTATTAAGAGACCTATTTTTCCCTCATATTTGGTCCCTGTCGATGCGTTGTAATATCTTACAATGTCAGTATTATTACTATTTTTAATCGAATTGGATTTTAGAGCACATATCAAATCGTCTAAATCATCAAAATTCTTTATTAAACCCTTACTAGTATAACCATAATAATCTTCAACGCTCGAATCTGACATATTATAACAAACTGAATCACAGTGGACAATACTGGCATCCAAATGAATACTCGATTGATTAGAAATCAAGCAATCAATCCGTAAAAGGAAATCATAAGACTTCTCCTGGCGAGGGTTGGAAAAACCAAGATCAAGTCGTAAACAGAAATCTTGATAATACAACAAATCCATTGCTGGATGTGGTCTCAATACTACACGATAGCCATTATTTTTTAGTTTAATCACCAGACTTTCGATTTTCTTTATTGAATCGAACTGGTTAATTGCTACACCGACGACCTGTAAGGAGCTAGACAAGGCTTTTGTTTTAATACCATCAAACCTTACAGCTCCTGTTATAAAACATGTTGAAAATATTTGTCCGATGCAAAAATATTTCTCATAAGATTCCTTCCCGTCCAAGAAAGCATAATCTACCCGAAGCGGGGGAAAATTCGTTGTTACTGATGCGTGTTGAACATATAGAACTCTCACATTCTCATCTAAACATGCCCTAATAAGACAAGAGTTTTCTATCGAATGGTCGTTCGCAATAATAACAATTTTAGGCTGTATTTGCTTTATAATTTCGAGGCACACCCCATAATTGCCATATGCAAGAATGAAATCAAGAAAGTTGGCCTTAATAATTTCTTTGTCATAGGTGCTACTATTTTTAATGACCCTAACGAAGTCTCCAACATGTAATAACGACTTTAAGTATGCTTTTATAAAAGGATACTTTCTTTTATTTAGTACACAGAAATAGGTCCGGTCATAAGCCCTAATATTGTTTAATGCATTTTCATTATTGATAGATATCCCAAAATATAAAGAATCAAAATGATTAGTATTGAAGGGGTAGTTCCAGGCTCCATTAAATAGATAATAGAAGAAATGATATACGTACGATCCGATACCATACAACCATGTCCTACCAATTTTTAAAGCGATCTTACTACCCGTGTCGTTTTTGTATTCTACACCAAGTGTAAAGGCAATGTAATTAATATCCTTTATATCAATTGCTTTCATGTTTCTTCTTTTTATTCCAACTTAAAGGAGTGAAGTAAACTATTACCCACGCAATGAATACCAAATATGTGTACTGGTAATTCAAAGCATTGGTTTTCATTGAATGTAAAATAAAATAAATACAACCTAATGCCAAAAAGAATTCTTTTGAAGATGATTTAGATTTAAAATATAGAATAATCCCTTTCAAAAAAAGGACAGTTACAAACAATATATTTAATAGACATGGGATAATACCAACATCTGTTTTGGGTGATATAGCAGTAGTATACAATGTACTGCCAAACAAAGATGCGGGCTGTAAAAGGAAGCGAAGTCTATCCGTAGAGTATTCCATACTACCACTATCAACATCATTCAACTTAAAACCAACCTCTTCCATTACCTGATATGCTAATATAGTTTCAGATGAATAAAAAACTATTATCAAAAGAAGCAACGCACTAATTATGATTTTAGTGGGAGAGCCGCCTTTTATTATGTACAAAAACAGAATTATTAATAATACGAGAATATTTGTAGTTGAAAAAGAAGCTAGAACAAAAACTAGGTACAATAATAGTATAATAAACCTCTCTAGCTTTCCTTCAACAAAATAGAAACTAAAGAATACGCCCGGGGCTAAATAATAGTTCGCCACATGAGGTTCGTGGAACAAACCACAGAACAAACCATATTTTTGGACAAAAGGGATTCTTATTTCTGGAGTTTGAATAATACTTAAATGGCCAGGGAAATAATAAACACTACCAGCTCTCTCGTTACTTTCAAATAGATAAGAGTTGAATGGACTGCCAAGGTTGATTACATCAAAAAAAACCAGTAGATAAGCTATGATGGTAGTTATAATGACAAAAAAACAAAATAATACATAAGTAAAAATGAACGCTTGCAGTACCTCATTTCCCCTTTTTTTAATTGCTAGGTTCAAAAAAACCATAAATGAACCCATCATTAATAAAATTAAGAGAGAGTATGCACCGCGGCTAACATAACTTGTATCGACAACAGGTGACTTTATTACTTCAAATAACAGTACAGCAAGTAATAATTTGAATAGTACGTTTTTTTTTTCTCGGTTTACAGTTTTTTCACCACTTAACTTAATAATACACACTGCGTTTATCATAACCAGTAATACAAACTGAATGATATCTTCAGGCACTCCGACAATACTTGGTATAATAGTATTAGTGGAGATTATATTTATCAAAAAAACTACAGAAAGAAGACGGTTACGTCTTAAAACTGAGAAATAGCCACCGATTGCTTGGTCCATACTTAATTAAATTTCTTTTTCTCTTTTAAGTCGCAATAATGTTCAATATTCCTCTTTTTAATCTCTTTAGCAGGGTTCCCACCAACTATTGAAAAAGGCGCAACATCTTTTACAACAACTGCCCCTGCAGCAATAATCGCCCCTTCACCGATATTAATATTCCCGCAGATAATTACATTGTGTCCAATCCAGACATTATCTGCAATTACTACTTTTTTATAATAAAAGGTGTTATCATATGGTATTAAGTCTCCTTCATAATTATGAAACTCAGTGATAATTAGGATATTCCTTCCTGAATGAAAGTTGTTTCCAATAGAAACACCACCTCCTTCTATTCTAATACCATTAAAATTACAATTATTACCCAGCTTTGTACTTCTTGGTATTAAACATTTAGAGTTAACTCTTAAGCCCTTGCCATGATCTTTAATCCAGAAGTTGAAAAAAAGAGTTAATAAACTACCATATGCATAATTGCATAGTTTTTTTATCTTGATTAAAAATTTTAGGATTATCATAGTTGTATTGTTATACATCAATTATATTTGGATCCTTTATCATTTTTATCGCTAAGGTTTTTATATATGCTAAATCTTTAATATTAAGCACTGTAAAAAGCACAAACGGAATCACGAGAAAATAATATAGACCACTAAGACAGATACCTATTGAAACCACATATGGGAACACCCATTTAAAAGAGAAAAATTTATGTAATGTCATAGTGAGAGAAACCTTTTCATAAGTGATTTTTTGACCTTCATACATTGCAAGAAATGAAAAAATCATGTATGCAATAAGCAGTGTAAATGGCATAAAGGCAAATTTAACACTGAACACTCTGGCAAATAACTCACATATAATAAAAGCCATTAACAATGACACTGCAGATATTAATGCAGCTTTCTTTTCTTTATTCTGTGCTATCAATAATGTCATATATCCGAAACTATTAGTATTCATCAATACAGCTAAGGATAGTACACTCATTGGGAAAAGGGCCGGCTGATACTTTGGGAACAACATGATGAGAAAAGGGTAAAAAAACATCGCAGCATAGATCAATAAATGAGCAGTCATTATATACCCAGCCCTTAATTTATTTAAGGCATCTTCTATTGCTTCCTTTGATTCAGACGATAATATGTCTATCGTCTTAGGGAAAATTATAGTATTGAGCGAATCAATTAATAACATTACTGCATTTGCGATCGTGTATGAAAAAGAGAAATATCCAAACTCAATAACTGAGTAGTAGGAACTAACGAAAGTTCTTGTAATGATAAGAATAAAGTAAAAGCAAGAATTATATAAGAACAAATAGATACCTTTGTTAAACAACTGCTTTTGTATGTCAAAACTGATTTGCCTGATTGAGAATGAAGGTACTGCTTTAAACAGGATAGCCAGAATAAGAATAAGTAAACACGAAATCAGTTGTGTAACAACTAGTGTCACCACAAGTTCTTGTCCAGAAAAAAACCATATTACACACACATTTAGAAGGACAGGTATTGATCCTATTAATGACAGCAGTTTAACCTGATTTTTAAATCTTATAACAATAGTAAAAACAGTGTTATAATATGTAAGAGCTGCTATAATAATAATATAAACCAAATACCTATTTATATCGTATTCACCCTTGGGAATAATGTTTAGATTTTCACTAATAATAAAGCAAATCAGGATTGCACAATTTATAATTGTATAAATTACTAATGAATTTAAAATATAGCCGTCTTGTATTTCTTTATCATTCTTATTATGAACCAGAAAAACGTTTAAAGAATGAGGAATCCCAAAATTAATTTGGCTGAAATAATTCAATATTAATTGAGTCATTCCATAGATCCCCAAGAAATAAGGGCCAAGTTTTGCTGCAATTATTAATGACAGTAAAAACTGAAGCCCATATGTTATATAACGGGTTGAAATATAAATGAATATTTTATTATTAAATATATTCATACATTGCTGTCCACTAAAAGTTGTGGACGATTATTATAAAGTTTAACAATTAAAACAAAGTTGGTTCACTGTAACCATCAAGTTCATTGACAATATTGTAGTTAGGTTTTGCGAAGAGGGCTTCAAGAGGAGTAGTGTCTGTTAATGAGATACTTACAATCTGTAGCATTTCATAGATTGACCGTTCGATTCCCATCTTTTGCTGCACAAGGGCCATCATTACGTATGCGGTTATCGCAGAGTAGATTTGGATCCTGACAGCGTTTTCGGTTTCTCCCCAGAACTTTTTTATCTTGAGATGTTGCTTGAGCCACTTGAAAAACAGCTCAATCTGCCATCTCTGGTGATACAGTTCTGCGACCATCATCGGGCTGATATCCAAAGCGTTAGTGAAGAAGATAAACTTTCTCTTGTTCACATCGTCCCAGTAGATAACCCTTCTTATCTTGTCCGGATACTTTGCGACAGTCAGCTGACCGTCCATATATCCGACAGCATCGGAGAGGATACCCGAACCGGGAGGAAACCGTCTGGTCTCCATTTGACGGGCCTGAAGTCATTGTTCTTCTTGCCACGTATGACGAAGTATGCTCCAACACTTTCGATGTTATGAAGCCGCTTGAAGTCATTGTACCCTCGGTCGAAGATGTAGAATGAGTTCTCCTCATAGGGGATCACATCCATCGCTTTGGTGTCATGTACTCTGGCCGGGGTAATGTGGAAGAAGGTTGGTATTTGAGTCTCGATGTCATACAAGGTATGAACCTTGACACCTCTTTCCTCTTACGGAACAGCGCCCATTGGAACACATTCAGACACAGGTCAATCGTCGTAGAATCAAAGGCATAGACCTTTCCCTTTAGCTTGAAGATCTCGGTTGCCCGACACTTTTGAGCTTCCGCAACCATGTGATAGGCAAACTCCTCGAAGATGCGATAGTCACGATTGTTATTGGCCTTTGACAGGTTGCTTTTTGTGGCTGCTTTGCCGAACCCCAGATGATAAGCCTTGGAAGCATGAGCCTGAGTTGCCAGGACTACATCGCGAAGACTCTCACGGTTGGAAAGCAGTCCGAACATAAGGACTGCAAGCTGGTTGTAACAGGTGAATTGCTTGACGTACTTGTCTCCTTCATATTTGCGAACAAGGTAGTTGAAATCGTTCCTGTCAAGGGCGTCTAAAAGCTGAGAGAACACGTATTTTTTATTATACATATGCCATCCTACATTAGTCTGGCAAAGATAATTTCAAATCGGTTGACTCATAAAACCTCTGTAATTACCTAACTTTCAATATTTTCAAAGAACTTTTATGATTTTTTAGTGGACACTAATGATATTCATAAATTATTGAAAAAGAAAGCTATTGTTAGATTATTGATTAAGCCGCACTTTCAATGTAACTTTCTTAATCTTCATAGGTACATCAAGACACAACTGTGGCATATGACCGTCATTGGGGTATAATAATAAAAAGAAACCATTTCCAATGATTAAGTCGCAACCTGGTGATGTACTAGAAAATAAAGAGTAATCACCATCGTTGTCGTAAGCCTTCGTTTCATACAAACAATCAACTGGCTTATAGGCAATTATCTCTTCCCCAAGGAGAACGTAGTGAATATCAATAAACTTTCGATGAGCTTCGTAACAATTCTCATTCACGTTCTTGGTTTCATACTCCGACACTATGGCTTTCACCCGCGGGTTAATCTCGTGAACGCCACAAGCCAAATCTGGAGTTGCGTTCTTTAAGAAATTTAAGCCCTCGTATATATCTTCAGAGAGGCCTTTATAAGTTTCAATATTGTCAATCTTATCGTAGACCATAATTACAAATAATTTACACTACCATAGCACGGACGCAAAGCTAAATGGCGGTGGATGCTAAAGCCATTCTTATTCACGCCATCAATATCATGGTACTTACCCACATAAATGCGGTCACCATTATGATCAGTATCGCAGCACCACACAAAGTCGTGCCACCAAAGATATTCATTACGAGCAAAGTAGTAAGCAAAGAAAGTATAACCACAAAGAATAGCTGGCGGGAAGTTCAAGCCTCGTTGAGTCAGATCACAAGGCATCACTGCACGTGAATCCTCATACACCTCTTTCTTGATGAGATACCACTTTGCTTCGAGGGGCAGATCCATGAAACCCTCCTTCAAATACCAGTCCTGGTTGTACAGACAAGGTTCTGACACATCGGGATTCACTCCAAAAATGTTTCGGAGATATCTCAGTGTGATATTCTGATCATTTATGCTTCCTACTCCATAAATTAGAATATAGTCATTATTTGCCGCCTCTTGTAATACAGCATCATTGAATTGTATTGGCATATATTCTACACTAATCCTTTCAAAACCCATAGCTTTGAAAAATGGCTGTAATTCTGCTTCACCTATAAAATTCTCCTTGAAAAGGGATTTGGCGCCTTCTATATCCATTATTATTGCTTATTAATTAATACTAAAAGTTACAAGCCTTATTACTGTCTTATCGGACCCTGAATAATAGCTCATTATATATCTATTCTTACCTATTTTACATATGCTACAATAGCCCTGATCATCCTTCTCATAATTAATAACCTTTCGGTTTATCACCTGCCCCTTTTTATTAATTTTGAAAACAGAAACCATTCTATCAACTTTTCTGGTTTCTTTATCAAATAAACATTCTCGTCCAGATAATAATATGATCCTATTAGAAACCTTGTGCAATTCGGGAGAATGAACACTAATGCTCATTTCAGACCAGCTAGTATTTGTGAAAGGGTACTTAGATTCTCCCCACATTGAATGCGCGCCATCGGGTGTTTCAACTCGAAAACAAATATAAAGCTTGTTATTAACGAACAACAGGTCTGCCTCTGTTGCATTTCCCCCTAGTAAATATTCATCAATTACGGTCCAATTGATGCCATCATTCGATTTCATCAGTAACGGCCACTTCCCATGGCTATGACCTATTCCGTATAATTCATTTTGATAGGGTCGAATTTTCCATATATATATTTGATGTGGAGCATCATACCGGATTCTCTTTAATTCTGACCAGCCAGTATCCGACAATTCTGCATAGTGAAAAGACGTATATAGCAGCAGCCTATTATTCCACCTAACAAAGCAAGGATCACGCAAGTCCCATCCTTCCTTATAAAAAATGTGATTTGTTTTCCAAAGATTATTATCTTTTCGTAAAATCCTGATTTGTCCTTTGTCTGTGGTCGTAGCGACGTGTGAACCTGCTTCCCTAAAAGCGACATAATAGCGACCATTCCATTCTGCTAATGAAGTAAATGCAGAATGGTTATTATTATCATATATACATGTGTCATCAATAATATGTATCCAATCACTATCTTTATCTTGCTCGTCCTGTGCGAAAGCATAGAGATAACAAAAGAAAAAAGAGATAATGAATACTATCCGTTTGACAGAGCCTCTTTCCATTTCTGATATTCTACTACTTCTTGCGCATTAGCCAAGTGACCAAATGCGCTATATTTCTCAATGCGTTCTATCTCCGCTTTCAGCCGGTCGAAACGCATGCCCCATCCACTATCTACAAACCAGTCGAGATTCCTTACCGGGGCGTTGTAAAGAATTATCCCACTTTTTGAATCAAGCACCTGACGGAGGAAAGTGAGATAGGCGCGATACTGATGCTCATGTGATGCCACAAGAGCTAACCGCTTCCAACCATTTTCCATGGCCATCTTTACCACCTCAACTGCTTGTTGCTGGGTCTGAAGGGATTTGTCCTCATGAATCAAATCCTCTTCAGGTACACCAGCGTTTAAGATAAACGGTTTCACCTCTTCAAAAGGATAGCTGCCATATTCTTTCTGAACAATGGCTCCACTAAAGACAATCTTCTTGCCCAGACCCTTCTTGTAAAGGTCCACCGCTTTTTGGAACCGGTGGAAACCATCACCCTCCAAGAGGATGATGGCATCCGACGGCTTCAAGCAATCGTTATCCACGATTGCCATTATGATTTCTCTGTCAGTAATCATTGATTAAAGATCTTCCCAGAAAATAGGATCACGGGCGGGAATGTCCTTGTTGACAGTCTTACCAATGACAACATTCTTATACTTAGGCAGGATACCCAAGGCAGGACGCAATACGTCCAGATCATCCTCGGTAATTACCTGACCTTTCTTCAAATCCTTCTTGGCATAGAGGCAACGACGCTGTACAAATACAGTCTCTCCTTCCTCTTTCTGCACTTCCTTACGGGTGCTACCCATAGCCTTTTCAACCTCACGAATACTGTCAACCATGAACTTGAACTCTGCGGGTTCCATAGAGTGCGGATGGTCGGGACCTTTGTCCTTCTTGTTCAGGGTGAAGTGCTTCTCAATCACACGACCACCAAGAACCACAGAGGCAATTGCCACAACGGGACCGGGAGCGTGATCGCTGTAACCAGTGAGGCAGCCAAAGGCGCTCTGATAGGTCTTCAGCACGTTCACGTTGGCACTCTCCAGCTTGGAAGGATAGTTGGTGATGCACTGCATCAGCACGAAGTCCTTATTGCCGGTCTTCTCAATGGTGCGTACAGCCTCATCAATCTCTGACATAGTGGCATCACCGGTGGCCAACATGATGGGCATACCCTGACGGGCAATGTAATCCAGCATTTCCAGCCAGGTGATTTCACCGGAACCAATCTTGATAAAAGGCAACTTCATATCTGCACAGAGGTCAACGGCCTCTTTGTTGTAAGGTGAAGTGGAGAAATCAATACCCACTTTCTTACAATAGTCAGCCAGCTCCTGGTGCCACTCAATAGGAAGTTCAACATCCTTGAACACCTCGGTAACGGTGCGGCCCCAAGAACCATGAACTCCGTGAAGCTCCATCTTGGAGAAGCCGCCTTCGGACACAATGCTCTCAGCTTTGAAGGTTTGGAACTTGGCACAGTCTGCACCGGCCTCCTTGGCAGCGTCAATCAGGCGCTTTGCCTTCTCAAGACTGCCATCAAAATTACCACCAATCTCTGCAATGATATAGGTGGGATAGTCGGGACCTATCATGCGATCACCGATCTTGATGTTTTGATTGAAATCCAACATTGTTATTGATTATTAGTTTAAGCGTTTGAATCCAGATTGACATACAGGGCCTTCCAAAGCCTTCATCACATCCTTGCCATCCTCGAAGTCGCGGATGTCAGCAAAGATAGGATCAAGAGCCTCGTAGTAGGCATCGATAATCTCAGGGGTATGGGCAATGCAAGGATACATACTGTTACCTGCCAGGAAGCCCTTCTTCAGCATCTGTTGTGTTATATAGGTCTTGTAAGCAAGATGGTTGGGGCTATCAAAGTTGTAACCAGCCAATGCAGGAATACCCCACTGGGTAATCTTCAAACCATACTTGTCAGCCAGTGCCTGCCAACGTTTCTTGTTTTCCAGCCCCTTAGTATTGATAATCTCCCAAGACTTAATGCGCTCCATCTCATTCAGTGCTGCAAGTGCAGCGGTTGGTCCAATACGCTCTGTCCAGAAAGTCGAACTAATCCAAGAACCCTGTGCGGCATTCATAATTTCCTTCTTTCCAAGTACAGCAGCGCAAGCATAGCCATTAGCCATGGTCTTGCTGTAAATGGTCATATCAGGAATCACATTATACTTGTGGAACAAACCGCCAAAGGTCTCACGGAAGCCACTGGTACATTCATCAAAGATGAGGATGATACCATTCTTGGTGCAGAGATCACGAACCTTCTGAAGGAAGTTGTCCTCGGGACCAAAGTTACGGCAAACCTCCATCTTCACAGCAGCGAGGTCAGGGTTCTTTGCCACAATCTCTTCAAGTTCTGCAAAGTTATTGTAGTGGAAAGGAATAGCTGTACCACGGAGTTCACGGGGGACACCGTTGGTAGGAATACCTGGCAGCAGGTGGCCGGCAAGAGCATCGCTTTCACCAAGGTTCACGGATACATACCAGTCATGCCAACCATGATAGCCGCAAATGGCAACCTTGTCCTTACCGCTATAAGCACGTGCTATTCGAACACACATAGAGTTGGCTTCGCCACCTCCACGGGTATAACGCACACCTCCAGCCCAAGGCTCCATCTGGAGGAGTTTTTCAGCCAGATAAACCTCTTCAGGGCAGTTCAGTGTAGTCATGTTACCATTCTTAACCACTTCCATTACTTTCTCGTCAACAGCATCATTGGCATATCCAAGAGTATTAGTGCCAATACCCATCATAGAGCAGTCATAGTAGTGGTTACCATCCAAATCCCATACCTCACAGCCTTTAGACTTGCTATAGTAAGCAGGCCAGTTTTCTGGAAGTAACTGTTCGGGACGTTTTGAAAGGAGGGATGTTCCTCCAGGAATCATTGTTTTAGCTTTTTTGTAAAGCTCTTGACCTTTTCCCATAATGAACTATTATTATTTAATTCTTTTATCGTTTGCCAAAGATTTTGCATAACCTTCATTGCGCATGATGGAAGAATTAATGTCCTTCACATCCCTATGGGCATCAAGATATGCCACATAGTCTGCACAATGTTTGTCAATACCTACGTCCTCTATCAATGCCTTGATGACCTCAAAGTCACGCTGTTCATCAACGGTGATGCGGAGTTCATTAAGGTCAACATCATTCTCCACATTGAAAGACTTGAAGATGGTTCCACCCATTACAGTAGAGTTATTCTTAATGTAAGGTGTCACATGCTCGTGCTCACTCAACAGTTTGGCTTCTTTCCAAGCTTTCTCCAAAGCGGAAAACTTGAATACTTCCACATCCATTCCATCTGGATAGGTAGGGATCAAAGTGTTAGAAGCATAGTCATAACAACCATCAATGCAGGTCTTTATAACCTGATCAATGATTGCAGGATCAATCAGCGGGCAGTCTGAGGTAACACGGACTACATAGTCGGGATTCTCTGGCATTGCAGTCTGATAGAAGCGGTCAAGCACATCGTCCACAGAACCTTGATGGTATTCTACTCCCACTTTGTTACAGATGTCAATGATAAACTTGGAACCTTCTTCATCTGTGGTTGCCACCTTGAGTTTGGTAATCATCTTGGACTGCAAAATGCGGCTAAGATGAATTTCAAGAAGCGTTACACCGTTTACTTCCTTCAAAATCTTTGCAGGAAGACGGGTGGAACCATAACGCGCTTGAGTGATTGCTAATACTTTCATTTTACCACAAAATTCGGGTCAACGTATTTCTTAATGTTTTCCCGCATAGATTCTACCGTCTCCCACTCAGTGTTGTTGTTAGAAGCATAGTAGAAACCATCAGGAACAAGCTTGGCATTATGATGCTTCATGAAATCATCCCTTGTATAATGAATAGATACAGAAGGCATAATGACATAATACTTACCAAGATCTATAGTATCAAGAGCATCAGTAACCGTTATCATCTCCTCGTGTAGTTTCTCTCCTGGACGAATTCCCACCTCAACCTGCTTCATATTAGGTGCGATAGCAGTTGCAACATCGCAAATCTTATAGGAAGGAATTTTTGGGATGAAGATCTCACCACCCAGATGGTGACCAATTGCATACATCACCATTGCCACACCTGCTTCGAGGGAGATATTGAAGCGGGTCATGCGCATATCGGTAATGGGGAGTTCCTTAGCGCCTTCGTCACGCAGGCGAGTGAAGAACGGAATAACAGAACCACGGCTTCCCATCACGTTGCCATAGCGAACCACTGAGAATCGAATGTCTTTTGAACCTTTAATGTTGTTAGCTGCACAGAAAAGCTTGTCACTAGTGAGTTTGGTTGCGCCATAGAGGTTGATAGGAGCACAAGCCTTGTCCGTAGAAAGAGCCACCACATCGTGAACACGGCAAGCAAGAGCAGCCTTAATCACATTTTGGGCACCATGAACGTTAGTCTTAATGCACTCCTCAGGGTTGTACTCAGCAGTATCAACCTGCTTGATAGCGGCTGCATGGATAATCACATCCACACCCTCGCAAGCACGGGTGAGACGTTCAAGATCACGGACATCTCCTATGAAGTAGCGCATCATAGGATACTTTGCCTCGGGATACTTCAGTTTCAACTCATACTGTTTCAACTCATCACGCGAATAGATGATGATTTTATTCACATTGGGGTAATCACGAAGAATAACCTCCACGAACTTTTTACCGAACGAACCTGTACCGCCAGTAATCAAAACATTTTTACCGTTTAGCATAACTATTATCTTTTTTATTTTGTAACAACTTAAATATGCTCCTCAAATCCACGGAAATGAACATTTAGTTCGTGCAGGTGCTCCAGGAGCGTTCCAAGGGGAGTGCCCGCGGTCATCTTGGCAAAGGCATTGACATCTTTAGGGAAGCACTTGCCGCCATAGCCAAACTTACCATCAGGGCCGGGAACATAGGTATGAGTATCGTTAATATAGCCAGAGAGTAACACGCCGGTATGAACCTTGCGCCAGTCAGCTCCCATCTGCTCGCAATACTCGCGGCAGGCATTGAAATAGGTTACTTTGTAAGCACCAAAAACATTGTGCATATACTTGGTAAGCTCAGCCTCTAGAGGTGTCATCACGGTAAATTTCTTTCCAACAAAGATCTTGGTGAGCAGTTCGTGAGCACCAGTGAACACCATTGTCTGCTTCTTGAAGTCCTCAATATGCGTACGCTCAGTCAAGAACTCAGGCATATAGTGAACCTTATGACCAGTTTCCTTTGAAAGCCGGTCACTTGTTCCTGGCAGAATTGTTGTACGAACGAATACTGGCACATCAGGGAGCTTTGTGATGAGTTCCCTCATCAGTGTTAAATCCTGTGTACCATCGTCTTCTGTGGGTACGTGTATCTGCAGGAATGCAATATCAATATTACTCAGGTCATCATTATACCCCTTGGGAGGGTCACTGATAAACAGTTTACACTCGGGGTTATTGTGTTCCAACCAATCTTTGAGGGCTCCACCTACAAAGCCACATCCAATAATTCCAACGTTAATCATTGCTTTAAAATTTAATGTTTATGTTTATAATTCTTTATTATTCGCTTCTTTTATTCTCGCCCTTTCGAGCTGCTCTAATATGATGTTAAAATGTTAACTTGTTAATTGTTAATTCGCTCTGTTTGCGGCTTTGCCGCTTATATAATCCACAGCCGGTGGCGGAGTTTACGGAGCCACGGGCTGTACCGCTTCTTCAGCGGAAGGCTCTGTTGCCAGTCAGGGCAACTGTGCCTGGAGCGTCTCTGTCACTTTCTCTTTCAACTCAGCAGCATTTCTGTACACCACACACCGGCAGCGACCTTGCAGGCTCTCACGGAAGGTTTCCACCTCACTGTGCTCACAAGGAATGGTGTTATTAGGGTCTTGGAAGGCACTGAACAGCAGGGTAACGTGCTTGCCCTGACGGATGCAGTCATCCACCCAGTCGGTGTCTTTAACCCAAT
>ERZ795057.934-NODE-934-length-27600-cov-13.062952_pt1 | contig 27600 bp, 26 predicted proteins | sample MGYA00375141_ERZ795057 | MGnify/ENA primary metagenome ERZ795057 (study PRJEB30186, sample SAMN05720163) | activated sludge metagenome | isolation source: Anaerobic digester | place: Hong Kong | collected 2015-01-26 ...
CTTATTCTCTATTGGCCGACTTAAGTACCAGTGCTGAAGACTTGCCGCTTCAGGAGAAAACCCGGCGAAACTTTAACACCTGATATCCCCCATGTAAACATGAAAGCACCTGGTCGCATCACCGTATGATGGTGAAGCCTATACGAAGTGCCCGGGTACGCTCCTGATAGTGGAGGAGGCTCTCAGCCAGGCTGTTGGCATATTGCATGTGGAGATGCATGCTCAGGTTCTCGAAAATATACCTGTCCAGGGGGTAGGTGAGGTCAACCTTGACAGAATTTCCCTTTTTTGCAGATCTCAGTGTAGTCGACATAACAAAATTGTCAAATTTCCCGGTCTTCACCTCCAGCTCGAAGTATCCACGGTAGTCCGCCAGGTCCTCATTGGTGTCGTCATCATTTGATATATAAGTCCAGACCTTGGTTGAGATCTGAAATCCGAGGCGGGTGGGTTCGTGGTAGAATATGAAGACCGGTTTTACATATGCGTAGTTTGTGCTCCTGGAGTCCAGTTCTCCGCGTCCGTTTGACTCGTGCTGAAATCCGGCCTGAACGAACAGCCTTCTTCTTACCCGTAAGGCCGGATCGATATTCTTGGACAGGAAAAAGATCTCCGGTTTGTAACTGGTATCCTCGAACGGTCTTGAATCGGACTGCAGATCCCAGAACGATGTCTGCGTATATGCGAAGTGAAACCCTTCCACCCATGGGTGGTTCCTCACCAGATCGCTCTCCAGGTTGAAGAAGCGGTATTTGAAACTGAACTGAAATGCGCTCTTTTCCGGGTCGGTGCCCACGAGGAAATACACGGGTTCATATGGCGTTATATTGCCGAGATAGGGCTGGTATTGTTCAAAAAGCGAATCCAGGGTCTGGAAGGTCTGCTCACTGCGAGTAATATCGTCCTGTTCGGCGGCCTGCCCCGCCGGGACGCTTTCCAGGGCATATGACACAGATGCGTACAGCAGCATGAAGCATATCGTTAGGGGCTTCTTCCTCATTCAATCTGAAGTCATTCCACAGCTATATCTGTTACAGGGAAAGGGGGGAGACATATTTTCTTAAAGAAATGATGTCTCCCCCTTGGTTCTCTACATTGTATCCTGGTATTCGGATGCTAAGATATTGAACCCGCCGTTGAAGGTTGCAATGGCATCCGGATCAAGTACGTTATTGTCAGTCTCCTGGATGATGAGGTCATCGAAGACAAAGTCGCCGCCGATGCTTGTTATGACCCCGCGGGCATCGTCGGCATTGAGCAGCAGACTGTAGAGGTGCACAGTGCCGTTGTACATTTCATCGATGTCGTCAAATTCTTCATCCTCCCACAGATCTTCCAGGGTGAGGGCGAAGTCGTCGCCCGGGCCCATCTCGCCGTCAGCCGAGCTGTCGGTCCAGGAACAATGGGCTGTTCCTGTTGTCCCGGTTACAGGAGGAAATTGGTCTCCGACAGATATGGTGGCACTCCCGCCCTGGTTATACAGTGCATCGCTGTACTCAAGAAAAAGTGCGGTGGTATTGAAGCAGTTGCCCACCCGTTCGAACACGGTTTCCCATACGCCGTAGCAGAAGGCGGCGATTCTCTGGTAGGCTTCTTCACCAGATTCATCCAGGTCTTCGAATTCGTCCCAGGTGAAGCTTGAGGTTTCAATCACAGAATTATTGTCCATATTTAATAAAGAAGAGACTTTCACTCCGGGTTGATCTCCACCTAGTACATCATCAGCATCCGGAATCACCTCGATCAGGATTGCTCCAAAGTCCCATTCAGCATCTCGAAATTCTATGAGGAACGAGCCGTTGGTGGGGTCGTCGGTGCCGGTCCACTCAACAGTGACTCCACTGGGCACGGATACGCCCATTATGCCATACAGCCCTCCGGAATCAATCCACATGAAGCTGCCTTCGGACATAGTCGTTTCTTCGGTATCCGTGTTGTATAGCCCGCTCAGGTTAAGTGCTACAAAACCTGGGTCGTCAGGGTGCTCTATAAGAGAGATTGTTGCATCATCAGTAGATGCGCTCAGAAGCTCGTTTTCGGGGTAGTCTTCCGGATACCAGGGTTCCGAGACCGTGTAGGCCAATGTGGTGGGAAGACTCAGCTCCATGCTCTCTCCTCCGGGTGCAACATCATCGCCGCCGCTGGAACTGCTGCAGCCGGCAAAGCATGCAAGACAAACAAAAAGGGTGCCGTACAATACATGGGATAGTGGTTTCATGGTTTCCCCTCCTCGTATATTTTTTGAAAGAAAATAAATGGTGCAATAATAAAATATAATGTAATTTATATGAATTGTCAATTGATTGACGCGATGATTTTCACGGAAAGTACCAGTGACAATGCTTAAATAATGAAATTGGATGAAAAAGGGCTTTCATCTTTTCATAAGATGTAGTTGACTGAGCAATATACATAAGAATAGCAGTTGGTTATGTATAGAGAAACAGTATAAATATTTCCTGTTCTTTTTACGATAAGGTTCGTAGCAATGGGTTGCAGGCACTTCTTTTGAATGTGCCGGATATAGATTGGATACTCGATAATGAGATTTTTGAAGCATGTATGGGGGATTATGGAATGACAAGCATCTATGAGGAGATCGTTGAAAACTTACCTGTTCTGATTTGTCGTTTTCTTCCGGGCGATGGAAAGATTACCCTGGTCAACAAGGCATACTGCGACTATTTCGGCAAAAGCAGAGATGAACTCATCGGGAAGAGCTTTCTGGAATTGATCCCGCAGGAGGATCATGAACAGGTAAAACGTCATTACAAATCCCTGAGCAAAGATAATCCCATAATCACCTATGAGCATCCTGTCTTTACTCCAGGAGGAAAACGCTGGCAGAGGTGGACGGACCAGGCTCTGATAGATGAGAAGGGAAACATTGTTGAATATCAGTCTATTGGCGAGGATGTGACTGAGAAAGTCAAGGCGCTTCATGAATTGCGTATCAGTGAAAACAAGTATGAGGTTATCTTTGAAACAACAGGAACAGCGACGATTATCACCGAGGCAGACTCTTTAATCTCGCTGGTGAACAGGGAGTTCGAGAAGCTCTCCGGATTCGCCAGGTGGGAAATAGAAGGCAAGAAAAACTGGATGGAGTTTGTCTTTAAAGAAGATCGTGAGCTGTTGATGAAACATTATAACCTGACAAAAGAAATGCCGAAACTTGCCGCTCAGCAGTTGGAATTCCGGTTTGTGGATAAAAAGGGCAATGTCAAGGAAGTGCTCTCGAAATTCAGCAAGGTGCCGAGCACAGACCAGATTGTGGCCTCGATCCTGGATATAACAAAACGGAAACAGTATGAGGAAGATCTCAGGATCTCGGAAGAGAAATACAAAATAGTGGTGGAAAACTCCAATGACTATATCGTCATTGTACAGGACGGCACGGCAAAGTTTCTCAATTCAAAAGCCCGCAGCGTCCCCGGATTCTCCCCTGGGGATTTTCTAGAAAAACCGTTCATCGAGTATGTTCACCCGGATGACAGGGAGATGATCCTTGATTATCATGAGAGAAGAATTAAAGGAGAGCATTTTCCACATATCTATTCCTTCAGGTTTATCGACAGAGACGGGAACATACACTGGCTTGAGATCAATGCCATTATGATTGAATGGGAGGGAAGACCTGCGACGCTGAATTTCTTAACCGACATAACGGATCGCAAGCAGTCCGAAGACTCGTTGAAGATCATGGACAGTGCGGTGAAGTCGTCTATCAATGCCATGGCTTTCTCTGATCTCGACGGAAAACTGACATATGTAAACAAGGCGTTCCTGGAAATGTGGGGGTATGGCGGGACTGATGAACTGATGGGAAAGTCCGCCTTGGATTTATGGGCCGATACTGAAAAGTCGGCTCGAGTGCAAGAGGTTTTGCTCAGTGACGGGGGATGGGTTGGGGAGGCAACTGCAAAAAGAAGGGATGGTTCATTATTCAATGCCCAGTCGTCTGCCAGCATCGTAAAGGATGAAAATGGAAATCCCATATGTATGATGGCCTCTTTCCTTGACGTTACCGAGCGTAGCGAGATGATCAATGAGAAACTTCAGCTGGAGAAACAGATACAGCGGAGCCAGAAAATGGAGGCCATAGGCACCCTTGCAGGCGGGATTGCCCATGACTTTAATAATATCCTCTCAGGAATCCTGGGTTATACGGAACTGGCATTATTGGAAATACCGCAGGGGACTTCCCTGCATGACAAGCTGGAGAATGTACTGAATTCTGGAAACAGGGCAAAAGAACTTGTCAATCAGATTCTTATGTTCTCACAGCAGAGAGAACTGGAAAGAAAACCGATCAACGTAAGAAGCATCGTTGAAGATGCCCTGAAAATGATCAGGGCCAGCATCCCTTCAAATATCGAGATATTCCAGAACTTCAACTGTGATGAGTGCATCATCGAGGCAGATGCAACACAGATTCATCAGATTGTTATGAATCTGTGTACGAATGCATACCATGCAGTAAAAGAGCAACCTGGATTTATCGAATTGATCGTAAAAGATATTCAGCTCGACTCGGATATGCTTATCAATCACACAAGATTGCAGGCAGGGCCGTATGTGGAACTCATTGTAGTAGACACCGGATACGGGATGTCTCCCGAGACTGTAGAGAAGATATTCGATCCTTATTTTACCACCAAGGATAAAGGTGAAGGAACCGGTCTGGGGCTCTCTGTGGTACATGGTATAGTAAAAAGCCTTGGTGGAGCTATAATGGTAAAGAGTATTCCGGGGAAAGGCTCATCCTTCCATGTTTATTTCCCACGGATACCCGAAAAGAGAATAAAAGAGTCCTTAGAGTTCGAATCCATACCTACAGGCCATGAGAGGATCCTTATAATCGATGACGAGGTCATGATAGTGGATATGACCAAAAAGATGCTGCAGCATCTTGGCTATGAGGTAATTACCAGGACCAACTCATTGGAAGCACTTGAACTCTTCAGGATGAAACATGATGAGATCGACCTGGTGATCAGTGATGTGAATATGCCTAAAATGACCGGGATTGAGCTGGCGGAAAGACTGCTGGAGATCAGGAAGGACATCCCAATTGTCCTGGGTACCGGGTATAGTGAAATGATCACTCAGCAGCGGGCCATTCAGCTCGGTATAAAACGAATCATTATAAAACCGCTGATCATAAAGGAACTGGCCAACACTATTCGCGACGTGCTCGATGCACAATAGGTGTTGCTGGGATTTCATTGTGTTTTCTTCGATGCTTTCTTTGTGTGTAAGGGGCAGACGAAACGTAACCGTTCCCTCAAGCTGCCTTGATCCGCTGGTGTAGCAGAAGTACAGAAAGCCCGGCGGGACAGGATGATAATCCTGTTTTCAAACTACTGAGAAAGGAAATCCGATCTAACGGGAAATAAAGACCGAATCGGCACGGTTTCATATCACAAAAAAACATGATACATTCATCACTCGTCTTGACAACACAGCTTTGATACCAGGCAAACAGGGGATACAAACTTATTCGGGAGTGAGTGATGAGTAGCATTACTGTAGATAAAAAAAAGTGCAATTCCGACGGGATCTGTGCGGCAGTCTGTCCTGCACGGATCATTCGTATGGATGAACAGGGGAATTATCCGGTCCCGGCACAGGATTTTCAGGAAGTCTGTTTCAAGTGCGGCCACTGCGTTGCAGTCTGTCCCACAGGCGCCCTTGGCCTCGATTGGCTGGGTCCGGATGACTGTACGCCCATCAGGGCGGAACTGGCCGTAACACCCGAACAGGCAGATCAGTTTCTCCGTGCCCGGAGATCCATCAGGGCCTTCAAGGACAGGAACGTGCCGCGGGCTCAGCTCGAGAAGCTCCTGGAGATAGCCTGTGCTGCACCTTCTGCCAAAAATGAACAGCCCTGGCACTGGACAGTGGTGCAAGACCCGGATGATGTACGCAAATACGCACATATGATAGTTGAGTGGATGCGCTCCATTGTCCAAGACAATCCCGGAGACGAGAACCTGATCAGTTTCGTCCGCGTGATAGCATCCTGGGACGAAGGATACGACCGCATCTGCAGAGGTGCTCCGCATATCATAATTGCACATGCAGATAAGACGTGGGGTTTCGGTTCAGAGGACTGTGCGCTGGCCCTGAGCCTTCTGGATTTGTATGGAACAAGCATCGGTATCGGGACCTGCTGGGCTGGATACTTTTATAATGCGATAAATTACTGCCCGCCTCTGTTCGAGGCACTGGGGCTTCCTCATAATCACCGCGCGTTCGGGGCAATGATGGTGGGATATCCCAGATTCGTCTATCCGCGGATTCCTGTGAGAAACCGTCCGCGGGTGACCTGGCGGTAGACGGATTACGGGTTTAAGGGATTCAGGGTAAAAAAATAGCCCCATGTTTTGACGGGACTGAATTTGAGGAGGTTACTTTGGGGAAGTTTTTAATAGTAATCGTGGAAGAACAAATAGCAAGATCATGAAAAGATTTTTTTCGTATTTTTGACAAATCCATTCCGGGGGCAGGATTTGGGCTTTTTTGAGCCCTGCTGCTTCGGAATTGAACACGGGCTTCTTTCTCAAAAGGTATTTAAGTAATCAGAGATGCTTATGTCTGAACAGCCAGGGAGCTATCTCCAGCTCATCCCAGTCCCGGTGTTTCCTGCACCCGGTGACTGATTGTCTGAAGACCCGTATATGTGGTTGTGTGTCAAGTCTGTCAGCTGTTTCTTCATACAGAGGAATTCCTAGGATCTCATTTTTGCCCACAAAGCTTGTCACGATAAGCCATGTGGGTTCTTTATCAATGGTGACCCGAATATAATCACAGATACGGAGGTGTTTAATGTCCTTCTCCAATGAACCATCCATAGATAATAAGATAAGGCTGCTGTCGGTGAAATCAACTCTACGGGTTAATTAGATAAGAGATTGAAATCAGATTCTTATTATCATAAGCACTACTTTCTTTCCCCTGGGTTCATGAAGTATGACCCATGCGGCTATTGACTTTCAAATACTCCACATTACCATTTAGTGATAATTTATTTCATGAATGCTATCTTCATTTCACCTTATGCAATGATTCCATGTGTAACCATGTAAGTGCTTGTTCCGGTTTATATTGTCCGGCAAGGAGCATGAGTTCTGAATAGCAAAGAATGAAAGGAGGTGGTTAAAACCGGATTCATTCATCAGCGAAAGAAGCTTGGTGTATCGACAGGAACATTCAACCACAATCTAAAAGTCTTTAAGGAGGCTGTGATGAGACGAGTAGCATTAACAATCCTGGGGGTAGTATTATTGCTTTTTGCATCCTGGGGAAGTGTCAGTGGAGCGGAGGAAGCAAAATTAGAAGGAATTCTTAACATAAACTCGGCAAGCATTGAGCAGCTGCAGATGCTGCCGACCATAGATGAAACATTAGCACAGAATATCGTTTACTTCAGGGAGGCAAACGGCCCGTTCCCCATGGTGGATGATCTGATCAAGGTCAATGGCATGACCGATCAGCACCTTGAGGCAATAAGGCCTTATGTCAGCACGGAAGGAGAATCAACACTCAAGGTCATGGAATAGACTCTGCCGGTGGCACCTTTAAAAGGTGTCACCGGCATGTATCAATCATATCGACAGAGCGGTTTACGCAGGTATCCCGATACTAGCTGAATTCGGAGATATATCGGTAAACCACCCAGAAATGTGCGCTGCTTCCAAGCATGACAAGAACATGGAAGATCTCGTGGAATCCAAAGAAGTTCGGCCATGGATTCGGTCGCTTGGATGCATATATCAGTGCCCCGAGTGTATAGAGGACACCACCGGTCATGAGCCAGAAAATGGCTTTCAACTGAAGGGTCTGCACGATAGGGCCGAGTCCGACAAGGGCGAACCATCCTGCACAGAGATAAACCGTTACACAAATCCATCTGGGGGTATGTATCCAGAATATTTTGAAGAGTGCTCCAAACACGGTTATTACACATATCGATGCAAGCATGCTCCAGCCGAAAGCTCCCCTGAAAGGGATGAGGCAGAAGGGTGTGTACGTGGTTGCCATGAAGACAAAGATCATGATGTGGTCGAGTTTTCTGAATCCGGATGTTTCTTCGTCAGGGATAGGAAGCCAGTGGAACAGGGTGCTGATGATATAGAGGCAAACCATGCCGGCACCGTAAATGATAAACGTTGCCAGATGCCACGCCCTGAGAGGGTGGGTGGCATCCCAGATAAGGAGAATCAGGCCGGCCAGGGCAAGAACGGCACCGATACAGTGAGTGAGCCCGTTCATGGGCTCTCTGAAAAACCTTGCATTGTGTACTGCATTGGCCCCGGCATTCACTGCAATCACTAACCTCCTGATAATACCCTGGTGTAAGATCCACTTTGAAAATCCGGGATACATAGAGAAGCAGTGGATTCATTATTAAAGAATTGAGCCCTGAAGTTCCTTCCTGATGCATTCATAACGAATACTCTCTTCATAACCAATGGAATAAAATTACTACACACAGGGCTTATTCATTTATCATGCCATGTCATGTGGGAGTAATGCGAAGCGCAACAATATGATAAAATTGATTAAATAAGTCTAATGAGCACAATCCAGAATGTGAGCCCAGGTGAGACGGAAAAGAATTACATACAATGGGAAAATAAATTACTTAATGCAGTATAACAGAAACAGAATACATATATGCTCTGTAAGAAAACAGTATAAAGACCCGGGACAAACCTTTAGTTTTCAACTTTGAACCGGTATCAGGGAAACAATTTATAATGTAATAAAGAAATAAGAAAAAGATTTAACTGTTTGATATCATGAGTGATATGAGATATATTACGCGGAGGGGTAAAAAATTGCGTATAAAAAAGAAGATCTAACATCTTGATTTTTCATGTTGCACTCTTATTATTTCATTTGCCTAAAACCATTGCCTAACCCCCCTTAAAGATTGCCCCGCTAAGGGGGGTCGTTTTCTATCCGGACATGGTTATTTCCTGTGCTCGTGAGTTATCAGGCGATCGCTGTGACGGATGAGAGCTCATTTCATGTGCACGAAACTCCTTGCCTTTCAATTACAGCTGAGAGAAACTGTGAGTGTGAATTGTTTTTCCGGGGGATGCATGGACGGTAAACTCATAGACGAGAACGAGTATAATCCGCAGACATCCGAGAAACTCGCCGAATGGAATCCCGCAGAGTATAGCGGCGGGTTCAGGCATGAGACCGAAACACTCTATAAAACTCAAGCAGGGAACTTCTTTATCCTCTTTGAAGGAGGCCTGATCTCAAGGTTTCATGAGTTGACCGATTCAAAACACTGGTACGGCGGGACACATATCCAGACGGTCTCATACATGGAAGCCGCCAAATGGTGCGAGGAAACCGGCAATTATGAGACACTTGCGAAACATTTTTCCATCAGCAGGGGAATTGTTTTCTGAGACGGAATATTATTCTGGTAACATTCAGAAGATTATCTAACACATTGATAACACTTCTTATTAGCTGGAAAGAACGAGCTGTTTCTTCGTTTTGAGCGCTGTGGTGTATTGACTATTCATCATATCAAACTATATTTATAATTAAGGGGTTATAAGGTTTACCAGATGACGGGAGGCAGAGTATGATGGAACAGATAAAAGTAGCCTTATTCGACCATCAGGGGTGCAGATCCAAATTCTTTGCCAAACTTGCGGATCATGACGCTTCCAAGTACCAGGGAAAATGCCCGAACCCTGCATGCAATCGCAGGGTGAGCCTCAAGCCGGAAGAAAAATTTCCTTCCATGGATAAAGCGAGAAGGGAGTACATCAGATTATCACATTACCCGAAAATGAAGGTATACTGGCAAACGTAAATTTCAGAGACAGTCTTGGTCATCCGGGGAATGCAGACAATAATCTGGTGAATGCCAATTCTTCAAGGGCTTGTGTATAGAGCATCCATGGAGACAGGATATACAGGAAGATGCACTTACCCACGCTTGGGTCACTACGGTGATAATGCACTGTATCTATAAACAGGAAACGGTTCTATGAGATCTATGAATGTTAAGGGCTTGTTTTGGCAAAGTGTGCTACCTGTTCTGATCACCTTGTGCGTTTTCCTCTGCAGTGTATTTACCCTGGGATCGGCTCAATCCCTACCAGCCAATGACAGATCGTTTGTGTGGAAAACCGAGACTGAGTTCGGGGGTTTTGATTTTACACTCGGTCAGGATTTGACCCATATTTCCCATCTTTCCGTCCGGCTTGAACGATACAGCTGCGGTGGTTTGACCGTCACCGGAGATATCAATGTCGAGAGCAGAGATATCTGGCCGATTGTGGATGACAGGTTTGAAATAGATACCAACCTTGGTGTCTATCGGATAATAATATGCGGGATCTTTGATAATGCACATCTACACGTCCACGGTACCTGGGAGATACTCTTTGCCGGGACAACCTGTTCAGGAAACTGGTGGGCATCTGGGGAATGATAATCAAAGCATATCTATTGACCTGTGGATCAAGATCCTTTATCGTATGATTTCAGAACAGTGTATACAATTAGGAGGCCCCTCAGATGGATGGCGATGTTGTCTATTATTTCAAATGTGAACGGTGTAACAGCGAAGTCTTCTGGTCTGAAATAAAACCTTCTGTCCAAAGGGCTGCCAGGGTCTTTAAATGGGTCCGGGCCGGATGTCCGAACAATGATTGTGCAAACTATCTGATCCTGAGCGATCCTGATAAGATATATGAAAGAAGTGAGGCCCTGGAGTTGTATAACAAAAAGAAAAAGGAAAACGAGGGGTCGGTTTATTGGATTTAGCGTAAACGTATCTGAAAACGTCTTCCATGCACCAGATTGTCCAGTGAGATCCCCTTTCTGCCTGAATGTAATCTATGTGGTTTCCTTCCTGGTTATGGATTATCATAGCAATAGCGGTATCGTGTGCCGTGGCCTGCCTGCATTCTTGAGGGATACATATCATACCGCAGCCATGTACGCGTTTCAGCGCCGGGTATCTGTACCCCATTGATTGTCTTTAATAAATAACGAAGAGGGACAGGGCCGAAGGCATGACCCTGTCCCGGTACATTTCTTAAGAAATGATGCTAACCTTTGTTGAATTTGATCCTGAATTTTGCCAGACCGGCCAATCCGATGCCCAGGAGAAGAATGGTTGCAGGTTCAGGAACCGGGGCCTGGGATCCATTCTTGGTAGCCCAGACCTCTGCTCCGATCCAGTTGTCTGAGGAAAGGCTCGCCAGTTGTGAACTCAGGGCTGTAATATCAACACCGTCGATGTTGCCCAGGAGGCTCATAAAATAGGGGTTGATAATCGATGGATCAGGGATCATCATGTTCGACGCTGTTCCGAGGACAAGCCGATTATCAGAGGTGACTGTCATTGTTCTTATGCCGTAGTTGAAACGAGAGCCGAACCCGTCGTCCACTACCTGTGACCAGTTCGTACCATCAGAACACCAGAGCTGGCCTCTGCCGTCCAGCGGGATTGGTACAGGATCGTAGATACCGCTGAAGAGACCGTCGTTGAAGGTTCCCAGGTATAATTTGTCGTTCCATTCTTCCATCGCCCATGAATAGGCATTGCTCGGGTCCCCAAGACCGTTCGTGGTGATAACGGTCCATCCGTTCCTGTCTGAAGTGTCCTCAGTGCACAACAGGGTGAATCCGTTCTCGTAGTTAACCGTCCCCAGATAGAGCCTGCCATCATATTCTATCAGCTTCATGACACCTAAGTTGCTGAGATCATCACAGCCGTCAAAGATCGGAGTGACATCATTAACATTGTATCCTCCGTCAGCTTCACAGACTTTGAAAAGTTTGAACTTGTCATCAAAGTCCCAGGTGCCCACGTACAGCTCACCATTATAAAAGGCAAGTTCAGCAAGGGAAGGGTCTCCGTCGAACTCACCTGCTCCTATCTGACACCATTCAGAACCGTTAACAGTAGCACCATTTGTATTGTTCGGGTTATACACCCACAGCTCTCCGCCTGAGTTTGAATTATTTTCCGTCCCTACAATCAGCATACCATCTTGAGCAATCATTGCCCTGATAGAGACGTTTTCAGGATTGTCCATCGGTCCGCCTTCCAATGTATCCCAGTCTGTCTCGTTGCCGGTACTCGAGTATAAGATCTTGCACCCTTCACTGTTGACTGATCCGACATAGAGAGTTTGTGTGCCGTCGTGTTCCACCGTCACCATCTTACGGAAGCCGACTTCATCCGGTTCGGCATCGTATACCTGCTCCCAGTTCGTACCGCCATCATTCCTCCAGATCTCACCGCCGGTGGATTTCATGAATTTATACATCAGTGAAAGAGGATCTCCCGTGCCGGATAAATCAATATCGCCGCTCGATACAGCGGAAAAGATTCCGGCAATGTCGAGACTCACGCTCCAGGTCCCGACATACACCTTTCCCCCAAGCTCCTCCATGGACCATGCATACCGGTTCCAGGTATCTCCGAAACCGCGGCCCACGTCCTGGGTGAGATTCTCAAACGACAGGGTGTCCATTGTTGAGCACTGTGCACTCGGTGCAATAAAGAATGAAACCAGGACCAGAAGAGACCCCACCAGGAATCCGTTAACTGCAGACTTCATCATTTTTTCCTCCTTTTTTAAACAAACTTTTCCCTACTTATTTTTTGATACACGTCGAGAGTGCACACAGAGTCTTGATGCCCAAGGAATTAATGCAAAACATTAATTCATAATGTGATTGATAATGTGTAACACTTTGAAATAAATAAAGATAAACTGGATAGCATTTTATACAAAATGCATAAAGTACCTGTCACAAAACGATACAGACTAGTGAAATAGTAATTCTGGTCCTGAAGAAATCAAGTTAATGTGAAATATTCTTCTAATGAAATGAAATAGCTAGCGATATTTATGGGTTGAGTGAGGTGACTTTTTGCAGAAGAGAATCTTTCAGCTGGGTATTCCTGCAGCATTATGGACGGATTGGGATACAATGAAAATAATAAAACCGTTTCAGGAATCATTACTATCTGATATGCTCGGTAACAATACCCGTGCCGGACAACGATATACTGGGATGTGAACGGGAACGGACAGGAAAGGACACTGTTTGCAGGATCGAGATCATATGGCTGGAAATGACAAAAATTATACCGACCTGGTTATTGAATCCATTGCCGATGGCATTTTCACGGTGGATCTTGATTGGGCGATCACGTCATTTAACAAGGCAGCTCAGGATATTACGGGCGTAACCAAGGAAGAGGCGTTGTGCGGCACGTGCAGAGAGATTCTGCGGGCGAGTTGCTGTGAAACAGACTGTCCTCTGAAAGAGGCGATGCAGACAGGCAATCCGGTCGTCAACAGGATTGTATCCATAATAGATTCAAACGGCGAAAAACGTTCCATCAGCATCTCGGCTGCTCCCATCCGTGATGCGCATGGAAGGGTCACCGGAGGAGTGGAGACCTTCCGTGATATCGGTTCAATCGAGAAAGTCCGCGATGAAATAGGGAAAGATTATAGCTGCCAGGATATCCTGAGTGTGAATAGTGAGATGCGTACGATTTTTGAGATGCTGCCGGTTGTGGCAGACTCTACCAGTACAATTCTGCTCGAGGGAGAGACCGGCACCGGCAAGGAACTCTTTGCCCGCGCCATACACAATCTCAGCCCCAGAAGGGCAAAACCCTTTATTGCGGTCAACTGTGGGGCACTGCCCGATACGCTGCTGGAATCCGAGTTGTTCGGGTATAAGGCGGGCGCTTTCACTGATGCCAAACGGGATAAACCCGGCAGGTTTGCCCTGGCCCAGGGTGGAACGATCTTCTTAGACGAGATCGGTGATATATCTCCGGCACTGCAGGTCCGTCTGCTGCGAGTACTCCAGGAGAAAACCTACGAGCCGCTGGGCAGCGTCAAACAGATGCGGGCCGATGTGCGGATCATAGCTGCAACGAACAGGGACCTGGAAGCCCTTGTGCGCGAGAAAATATTTCGCGATGATCTGTACTACCGTCTGAATGTCGTGAAGATTGCGGTCCCGCCGCTGAGGGAGCGCAAAGAGGATATCCCGCTTCTTGTGGAACACTTTATCGATCGATTCAACAAGATCCAGGGCAAAAACATCGTTTCCATATCCGAGACAGCACTGACGTACCTGATGAGGTACGAATTCCCGGGTAATGTCAGGGAACTCGAAAACATCATAGAGCGGGCATTTATCATGTGCAGGTCAAACCAGATAAACCAGTCACATCTTCCCGCACTGTTTGAACATGAAGGCCTCGGCGATGCAAAGACAAAAGATCCCGGCGAGTCGCTCAGAAAGGTGGAGGCTGCGTTTCTTATGAACGCGCTGAAGAGAAACGACTGGAACCGGCTGAAGACAGCACAAGAACTCGGCATACATAAGAGCACCCTGTTCAGAAAGATACGCTCGCTCGGACTATCAGTTCCCCGTACAAAGAAAAAATCAGGATAATGCACCTCAGGGTCGCAATTAAGCGACCCGACCCCTTATTAGAGGTCGCACCAGTGCGACTGTTAAATGCAATCAAAACTTAATATAATACATAAATTCAATTAATTAAGAGATCTCCATACCCCTGGCATACTCATTGCTCAAATCCTGATGCTATGAAGATTGCAATTCCCATACACGAAGATCATATGGCAGCTGTTGCCGATTTTGCTGATACCCTTATGATCTTCGAAATCAGGGACGGAATGGAAATCAGACGGGATAGAGTAAAATTCCAAACAAGAGTTATCCCTGCTATGGTCGGCATTCTTTCCGACCATGGGGTGGATGTTCTGATATGCGGGGCTGTTTCCCGGCCGTTTGCCGCCATGGTGATCCACTCCGGTATCGAACTTGTCCCGTTTATATCGGGCCCCACCGAAGATATTCTCGAAGCCTATCTTTGCGGGAGGCTTGCCGATCCCAGATATTTCATGCCAGGTCATACCAGAAGCATGCACTGGTGCTCCAGGAGAAGGTGTCACCGGCATGGAGGAATTGTGGAAATTGGCCCGGGAGAAAAGGGCATGTTCACAGACGGAAAAAAGGAGGATGGGAACAATGCCAAGAGGTGATGGAACAGGACCATTGAGGTTGCGGATTCAAGGCGGCGGCATGCGCTTTATCCGGACAGTGGGAGCAACTACCCGCAGGCCGATCCGCAGGAGTATTCTAGGCCTCGGTCTTCCCCTGGTCGCAGCTCTGATAAACGACATTAGACAACCGGACGGATATCTCAGACCGTTATTGAACCACTTGATACATCGCAGGCCCACGGTACGCCTGATTGAAACACAGCAGGCTTCCGGTGAGGATACGTCCGGAAAGATAGAGAAGACACAGGCATATATAGAACACCCTCATGGAGAGGGAGAAAGGAAACCAAAATGAAGATAGCTGTTTCTGCAATAGGCCCGTCCCTCGATATTCTGGTGAAAGCCGGGATCGGGCGGGCCTCTTTTTTTCCAGAAACAGACAGAGATGCCCGGGGTTCATAAAAAGGCAAATAAGCTTAAAGAGTTGTCGATGCGGAAAATGAACCCATAGAGCACCGAGGAAAAAACAAGAAACAATAATTAAAGAAAGGAGGACAAGAGATGCCATTTGGAAATGGAAGAGGACCTGCAGGAATGGGCCCGATGACGGGAAGAGGCGCAGGTTTCTGTGCAGGATATCCGGTTCCAGGATATGCCAATACCATTCCCGGTCGAGGCTTCGGAGGTATCGGTTTTGGGAGAGGAGGAGGCAGGGGGCATCGAAACTGGTTCTACGCAACTGGACTTACCGGCTGGCAGAGGAGTCCATACGGATTTCCGTACGCGAGAGGCGGCATGCCTTTTGGCGCATATTCTGAGCCAAACCCAATGCCCTACAGCCATCCTGGTTTCTCAAAAGAAGATCATCTCCGTGATCTCAAAGAGCAGGCGAAGTACATGGAAGGGATGCTGGAGGATATCAAAAAACAGATAGAGACACTGGATGCTTCAGCTGAAACTGACTGAGGCCGGTTCTAATCGAAACACAACACAACGAGGTGAAAACACATGAAGATTGCAGTAAGTGCAACAGGTACAACATTAGACGACCAGGTGGATGCGCGTCTTGGACGTGCCCGGTATTTTCTCATTGTAGACACGGATACGATGGATTTTCGCGCCATTGAGAACTCCAACGCAATGGCCGGAGGTGGTGCGGGTATTCAGACAGGGCAGATGCTTGCTCAGCTTGATGTAAAGGCAGTCTTGACCGGTAATTGCGGCCCGAATGCGTTCCAGGTCTTCGGTGCTGCCGGTATTCAGGTCATTGTCGGCGTAAGCGGACAGATCCGTGCTGCAGTTGAGAAATTCAAAAGCGGTACCCTCTCACAGGCACAGCAGCCGAATGTCAACGCTCACTTCGGTACAGGGGGAGGCCCTGGCCGTGGCGGCGGTATGGGCGGCGGTGGCGGAATGGGAGGAGGCGGCGGTATGGGCGGTGGCCGAAGGAGATAGATCCGACAGGCACAGGATTCTAAGTCCATATGTATGAAGGCACAGGCCAAACACATCAGCGCAGGTATATCTGAAGGGATATACCTGCCTGATTACACGTTACAAGCGTGCAAACGAACAGGAGTACCAACGACGTGAACATTGCCATAGCGAGCGGGAAGGGCGGCACCGGCAAGACAACGATTTCAACGAACCTTGCCCTCACCCTTGTTGAACGGGGAAAAGCAGTTCAACTCCTGGACTGTGATGTAGAAGAGCCCAACTGTCATATATTTCTCAAGCCCGAAATTGATACATCACAGGCTGTCAATGTAGTATTGCCCCGTGTGATTAAGGAAAAATGCACCGGCTGCGGCATCTGCGGCCAGGTGTGCGAGTATTCGGCCATCGTTGTAGTAAAAGGCAACGTGCTCATCTTTCCCGAGTTGTGTCATGGTTGCGGCGGGTGCACACTGTTCTGTCCGGAACAGGCGATTGAAGAGACACACCGCCCTGTAGGGATAGTGGAGAAAGGGACAAGTAGCGGCATCCGGTTCATTCAGGGTGTGCTCAATATAGGGGAGCTGATGTCCCCGGCTGTGATTAAAGGTGTCAAGAAGGCCGCGGATGAAACAGATGTCCTTATCATTGATTCGCCACCGGGTACTTCATGCCCGGTTATTGAATCGGTCAAGGATGCAGACTTTGTCCTCCTTGTCACGGAGCCAACGCCGTTTGGCCTCAATGATCTGAAACTGGCGGTGGGAATGGTCCGCCAGCTTGAAAAGCCATTTGCCGTAGCCATCAATCGTTGTGATATCGGCGACGAAGAGGTCTGGCGCTATTGTGATGACGAAACTATAGATATTGTCCTTCAGATACCCGATGACCGCAGGATTGCCGAGGCATACTCTCGCGGTGAGATGATTGTCCATGCAGTACATGAATATAAAGGGTTGTTTGAAGACTGTTGGGAAAAAATCAGTATCCTTTATTGCCCTGATGTAAAACAGGCACAAGAGTGACGGTATCATGAAAGAGATCGTAATTATCAGCGGAAAAGGTGGAACAGGGAAAACAAGTCTTGTTGCCTCGATAGCATCTCTCTGCGACCACAAGGTGCTGGCGGATTGTGATGTTGATGCTGCAGACCTCTTCCTGGTTCTCGATCCACAGGTTCAGGCAACCAACGATTTCTCAGGGGGAAAGAAAGCACGGATACTGGATGAAAAATGTACGGCCTGCGGAAAGTGTGTACTTTCCTGTCGCTTTGAAGCGATCCATTACCCTCCTACCGCAGGCCGTGCAGTACCACGGATCGATCCCACCTTCTGTGAGGGATGCGCTGTATGCACCCGAATATGCGAAGACGATGCAATCGTCTTCGAACCGGTTGTCAACGGTCAGTGGTTTATATCATCTACCAGATACGGACCCATGGTTCACGCACGTCTCGGTATTGCCGAGGGGAATTCAGGAAAGCTCGTGACCCTCATCCGGCAGGAAGCCCGCAGGATTGCCGAGCAGGATCAGCTTGATTTTATTATTGTTGACGGCTCCCCGGGTATTGGATGCCCTGTTATATCCTCCATAACCGGCTCAGACATGGTACTTGTTGTCACCGAGCCGACTCTTTCAGGGCAACATGACCTGGACCGTGTTGCACAGCTGACCAGGCATTTCAACATTCCCACCACCATCTGCATAAACAAGTGGGACCTCAACCCTGATATCACCGAGGAGATCGAGTCGAAGGCCGCAGAGCAGGGAATAAAATCTGCCGGCAGAATACGCTACGATCCGGCAGTAACAAAGGCGCAGATCATGAAGTCCAGCGTGGTCGAGTACACCGGCGGCGCAATATCCGAAGATATCAAGTCTGTCTGGAGAAACATTATCTATGCGCTCGGGTAAGGTATGCTGATATGAATGATACAAACACATATCAATATGTTTTCGGCCCCGTACCATCCAGGCGCCTGGGCAGTTCACTGGGAGTGGACATTGTTCCCTTTAAGACCTGTACATACGATTGTGTTTATTGCCAGCTCGGAAGAACGACCCGGAAGACCTGTAAACGCCAGATGTTCTATCCTGTCCAGGAGATACTGACAGAGCTGGAGAAAAAACTGCCATACATACCTGAGACGGACTACATCACCCTGTCGGGATCCGGTGAGCCGACCCTTCATGAAGGGCTCGGGGATATTATAGACGGCATTAAGAACATCACCGATATCAAGGTGGCGGTGCTGACCAACGGATCGTTGCTCTGGCAGCAGGAAGTGCGCAGATCGATAATGGATGCCGATCTGATAATCCCATCCCTGGATGCCGGGAATGAAGTGACCTTCCATCGGATCAACCGGCCGCATCCAGATATCACCTTTAACAAGATGGTAAAGGGTCTTCTTCTGCTCAGGGATGAATTCTCCGGTCCCATATGGCTCGAAGTCTTTATTGTCAATACGATTTCAGACAATAAACAACAGCTGAGGAAGCTGAAGGACATACTCAAACACATTAAACCTGATCGCATACAGCTCAACACTGCCGTCAGAGGTGGTGCAGAATACTTTGTCGAAGCGGTGAGCATGGAAGAAATGGAAGAGATCCGGCAATACATTGGCCATGACTGTGAGATTATCTCCCATGGAAACAAAACGTACGATCAACCGTTACATGAGACGAGGCAGGAAGATATTCTCAACCTTGTCAAACGCCGGCCTTGTACCATAGATGATCTGGCGTCCGGTCTCAAAATCCACCGGAATGAAGCCATAAAGTATGTCAATGCATTGAAAGAACGCAATATTATAACAGCAAAGAGATCAGAGAAAAGAATACTCTACGCTGTAAGAGATACATACCGCAAAGAAACATTCATAAGGAGATAGGAAAAATGGATTGTCAAAACAAAAACAAGGGATGTTCATCGAGTGGTTGCCAGGATAAATCGAGTCAGGCGCAGCAGAAGTTGCGGGAGATTACCGAGAGCGAGGCCCTGAAGAACCGGATGTCGAAGATAAAACACAAGATCATGGTTCTTTCAGGGAAAGGTGGTGTGGGGAAAAGTACGGTCACCGCCAATGTTGCCATTGCACTGGCCATGGAAGGGAAAAAAGTGGGTATACTGGATATTGATTTTCATGGACCGAGTATCCCGACCCTGCTGAAACTGGGCAGGCAGCAACTGCAACACGATGGAGAATCGCTGCTGCCGGTAGAGCTCTCCGGTGGATTGAAGGTGATCTCCCTGGGTTTCATGCTCCATGACGAATCCGAGGCCGTGATCTGGAGAGGCCCCATGAAGATGAATGTAATCAAACAGCTGCTCACCGAGGTGAAATGGGGAGAGCTTGACTATCTTATCATGGACTTTCCTCCGGGTACGGGTGATGAACCTCTTTCTGTTGCGCAACTCCTCCCGGAAAGCGATGGTGCGATTATCGTAACGACCCCGCAGAATCTCTCCACCATTGATGTGCGCAAGTCCATCAATTTCTGCAGAAAATTGAATGTGCCCGTACTCGGTGTTATCGAGAATATGAGCGGTTTTGTCTGTCCGGAATGCAAGGCGGTGCTGGATATCTTCAAGACCGGCGGCGGGGAAAAGATGGCCTCTGAGATGAATGTGCCGTTCCTCGGGAGAATCCCCATAGATCCATTGATCGTTGAGGCATCCGACAAAGGGGATCCGTTTGTCTATCATTATTCCAATACGGAAGTTGCCAAGGCTTTTGTCAGGGCCGTCCAACCGTTGATGGACCTGGACAGCGAAGCCGAGAATGAAGAGCCCGTGATGCCCGAGAAGGATGGTAATACACAACGGATTGCACTGCCGGTTACCGAGGGCGTGCTCAGTTCACATTTCGGCCATTGTGAGACGTTTATACTCTATGATGTGGACAGTGAGAACAAAACAGTCCTGTCCAGAGAATACCTGACTCCTCCACCCCATGAACCGGGTTTACTGCCTGCCTGGCTCAAGGACAGGGGGGCTGATATCATTATTGCCGGTGGCATGGGATCGCGGGCGCAGGACCTGTTCGCCCAAAACGGGATCCAGGTGGTCGTGGGAGCACCGACAGCGGATCCTGAAGAGATAGTACTATCGTATCTGGGAGATACACTGGTGACCCGGGAGAACCAGTGTGATCATTAAAGGCCGTAAGATTTGCAGAATAAACTAAAAATAAAGAGATATCGAGTTGGTATAGATACCTCTTCTCCATGGGAGCTGCTTCAGCCGAGTGTTGGACTCAACTCCACCTTTTCTGTAGCTGCTCCCGGTTTTTTCGTCACGGATGTTTATTATCCCATCAGCAGACGTTATTATTATAAAAGGAGGGTAGGCCATGAAGATCAATGAGGTGGACAAGGTAGAGATCCTCACCTTGCAGGACAACTATATCGATATCACTGATATGGAGAACAGCGCAGTCGTTCTCAGGGCGAATCCGCTCGAAGGTGTAGAGCTCAAGAATTCGGTACTGGCTGAACACGGGTTCTCCGCATTCATACGAACCACGTCCGGTAATGCTGCCAGGACAATGATCTTTGATTTCGGGTTTTCGTCTCATGGTGCCGCGTACAATGCCCGTGTTCTCGGAGTAGATATGGGATCGGTCCAGGCACTGGCGTTATCCCATGGTCATATGGACCACACCGGTGGTTTTGAGGCCATAGTTGACATGGTGGGTGACAGGATCGACTTTGTCGTTCATCCCGGTGCTTTTGTCACACCGAGGTACCTGAAATTCTCAGAGGAGCTCAAGGTTTATTTTCCGGAGTTCTCAAAAGACAAGGTGCTAGCCAGCGGGGTGAACCTGATAGAGACTCAGGAACCCTACGAGCTCCTGGGAGGGGACGTTGTGTTTCTGGGGCAGGTTCCGCGGCAGACGGATTTCGAGAAAGGTTTTCCCGTGGCGCACCTTGTAAAAGACGGAAAGGAACAGTGGGACCCCATTGAAGATGATACGGCAGTGGTAATACATGTAAAAGACAAGGGGCTGGTTGTTCTTTCCGGATGTGCCCATGCCGGCATTGTCAATACAGTAAAGCATGCACAGGAGGTAACCGGGATTGAGAAGGTGCATGCCGTAATGGGGGGATTTCACCTCTCCGGCCCGCTCTTTGAACCCATTATCGAGAGAACAACGGATGAACTGAAAAAGCTGGACCCGGACTATATCATCCCGACTCACTGCACGGGCAGGAAGGCCATAATGCACATCGAGAAAGAAATGCCTCAACAGTTCGTACTCAACATGTCCGGGACGCAGCTTACCTTCAGCGCATAATATGACAGGCGTCAGGCATTTATATGAAAATAGAATCCAGTATCCAGAATTCAGTATCCAGATGAGATAATTACAGAATAACATAAGGAACGTCACCCCCGCGGCCTGTTGGGCGAAGCAGCAAACGAAGCCTGAAGGCGGGGGTCCAGAACTTTCTGACAATACTGGATTTCCTCCTTCGAGGGAATGACTAATTCGGATGTTCACAATTAGCTTACAATAAAATTATTGAAGCATCTTGGCTGATATCTTAAAACAGTCCGGATACTTTTTCATCCTTCGTTGTGGCCAGCTGGCCATGCCTGTTAGGCGCTAAGTGATATATGCCAGTACATCGAAGGCAGTGTTTGTACAAAAATGTTTCATTGATGATGCATTTAACGAATATGTAATATCCCTTAACGTATGGAAAGTACGCTCATATGCTGGTAAAGAGGCTTTCCAGGCAGATTCCGGCTCTTATCCCGACCATGGTCTCATATTTGCTATTGCTATTGTGGTGGCAGAGAATGTAAAGGAGTGGTCTGTCTTGATTTCGGTCCGGACTGACGCAAAAATGAATACGTTTTTTCATGATGTCTCCAGTATATCATTACTCATACCATATCAAAGGAGTGCTTGAATGATACTTGAACATGATGACAGCCTGCATGAGGAATGCGGGGTATTCGGTATATTCGGTGATCCCGAGGCTGCCGAAAAGGCCTATCTCGGGCTCTATGCCCTCCAGCACAGAGGACAGGAAAGTGCCGGCATTGCCGCCTCGGATGGCTGTGACATCCAGGTCCATAAGGGACTCGGGCTCGTATGGTCCGTCTTCTCTGATCCAGGCGCCATGCCGAGGCTGAAAGGCAGTTGTGCCATCGGACACAACCGGTATTCCACCAAGGGCGCAAATGAACTCATCAATGCACAGCCCATATTAATCGAGTGCAAGTCCGGCAAGATTGCCGTGGCCCACAACGGGACCCTGACGAATGCCCAGGAACTGAGAAAGGATATGCAGGATAAAGGATCCATATTCCAGACCACATCGGACAGTGAGATCATCCTGCACCTGATCGCTTGTTCGAAAGAAAGCACCATAGTCGATATGCTCATGGATGGCCTGAACAAGATAGTCGGGGCATACTGCTTCGTGTTGCTGACACCGGATAAAATGATCGCTGCACGGGATCCTCATGGATTCAGGCCGATGTCACTGGGCAGACTCGGTGATGCCTATGTCGTTGCATCTGAAAGCTGTGCCTTTGATATTATCGGGGCACAATACGTACGGAGTGTGGAACCGGGGGAGGTCGTTGTCATTGATGAAAACGGGCTTACATCCTTTCATCTGCCGCAGACGGTGAAAAAGAGCTTCTGCATATTCGAACATATCTATTTCTCAAGGCCTGACAGTTTCGTTTTCGGCGAGAAGGTGGACAAGGTGAGGCGGTCACTGGGCAAGCAGCTTGCCAGAGAGGCGCCTGTTGAAGCCGACATAACCATTGCCGTGCCTGACTCGGGCAATACTGCAGCCCTGGGGTATGCGCGCCAGTCCGGTATCAAGTACGAGATAGGGCTCATACGCAACCACTATATCGGCCGTACCTTCATTGCGCCCCATCAGGATAAACGGAAGCTCGATGTCAAGGTCAAGCTCAATCCGGTCAGCGGCGTTCTTCGGGACAGAAGGGTAATACTCGTCGACGATTCTATTGTCAGAGGCACTACCATGAAGCAGATCGTGAATCTCCTGCGCTCTAAGGGTGCAAAGGAAGTACACGTGAGGATCAGCTCCCCGCCTATCAAATTTCCCTGCTTTTACGGCATTGATATCTCCACATCCTCGGAGCTCATCGCAAGTGCAAAGGAGATCTCTGCTATACAGGACTACCTGGGGGCTGATTCACTCGGTTATCTTTCTATCGAAGGGATGCTCAATACCGTGCAGGAAAGATCCCAATACTGTACAGCGTGCTTCAGCGGTGATTATCCTACCCGGATACCTCTTGAGTTCGATAAATACTGCTTCTGAGAACACGTAGTCCCTATTCTTGCAGTCTAGTAACAGGAGAAAAGAGAACCTCGCGCAAATGAGCAAAGAATGAAGTCGCGGAGAAAAAATATACTCGCGCAAAGGCGCAAAGACGCTAAGAATGAATAAATAATCCTGACCCAAAGGGCCAGGCTTTGTTTCAACCTCCCATAGGGGAGGGCATCTCTCATTCTTGATCAAGATCATATGATTCCGATTAACATTATGAACCCTTTCAATTCTTTCTCTTTCATCTCAATCTACGGATCCCACTCATTTGATACATACGTACTCCACCAGTCATTGCGAGGAGTCCTCTTTGGACGACGACGCAATCTCAAACTAAAAAAAGAGAGGGTTCCTTGGCGGCTTGGCGCGAGAATGAACTGTTCTTGAAAAGGGCCTTGCACACATCTCATGCATCGTGAATTTCCAGGGTTTTCGTCCAGAAATCTGCTTAACGAAAATGGAGCACACCATTGTGGTGGCACAAAATTGAACCGAATTGAGGGTTGTATGCATGGTGTTGAGATCATATCACAATGGATGTGATCATTGTGTATTCCCTGATGAGTGTGCAAATGCCATATGATCTGCAACCGCAATGACTTGATCAGCTGCTAGGCTGCAAAGCCAGGCCATAAGCTGTTTGACAGATACTTACCATTATGTGTCTCCAGTATCTTCTTATCGTATACGGGTAAAAATCAACCCTCCTGGGGAATCCTTGCCGGAGAGATTTACGCAAAAAAGTTTCCTGGCACAGAGGTTGCTTTACCAGGTGTTAAGCCATTCGTTGTAGTGGACTGGAGTATATCGATCCAATGGATGCGGGTATTTCACCTCACAATGATTCGGTTGAATAAAAAAGAAGAAGTAAAAGGAGGCAAACATGGGATTTATCGGTGAAGATCTCTTCCATTTCCAGGCATCTCTCGTTCAATCGGGTACAACATTCGAGGACTTCATCAAGGAGAATTACATCGATAAATGGGTGAATGAAGAACTGTGTGCTGCAATGGCTGTCAGAACCAGTCTGGTCTCAGCCGTGCAGAATTATCTCATAGATGAGGGACTGGTCAATCTTGAGAGGGTGCAGATGAGTCCGGTAACCGATCCGCTGGCACATGACGTGGAACATGTACCCACCATACACTATAAGGGTATGCCCTATGTTGCCACGCACTCGATGATTTATTCGAAGTTTCTGGCATGCTTCAATCCGAAGATAAAAGGCATTTTCGTGGATTCTCCGAATATACGTCTTGAGATCGAGAGTCCCCAGAGAAAACAGCGGGGCAAGTATCTGATCGATTTCTCGCAGATCGATATCGAATTGAGGCGCAACAGGGGGATCGGCCTGGAGGAATATACGAATTCTCAGGAAAAGGTTAAGAAGATACTGGAAGAGGATTTTGAAAAGGCGATTGACTTCTTCGAACGCATGATCATTGCAGCCATGACAAAGATTGTGGAAAAGAATGAAGATGAGCTCAAGTTCTTAGGTGTTGCCATTGAAGTTCCTTCCCGGCCGTTCCCGCGCATCAGGCATGACGAGGCGCTGGCCAAATACGGCAAGATGGATATCGATGCAAAGGCCGGCCAGGACATCGACTCGCAGTTCTTCTGGGTAACCGGCCTGATGCGGGAGAACTATGACCTTATTTATCCGTACCTCCTTGGTGACGGCAGCAAGATGCCGTTGTCTTCATTCACCTCGGACATGATCTACAACTACGATATCTGTGCAAAATCGATCATCCGAAAGACCGGCAAGTTCAGTCCTGCCCTGGAGATATTCTCCGGTGCCATTAGGGAATGGCTCTATGAGCCCATTGTCCAGAGGCTCATAGACAATAAGATTATCCCCGAGGAACCCAGATTCGAAAACGGCGTGCTGGACAACATCTCCATAATGGACGGCTACGGCCCGTTCCTTACTGCAGTTGCCATGAAAGACGCAAGCGGCAAGCCCTATTTCCCTGAGACCTTCGGGGGAGGACTTGGTGTCGAGCGGTCGCTGTATGCCCTGCTGAAAGGATCAAAAATAGAGAAAATCGACGACCTTACGTGTTTCGGCAAGAACCCGGACTCCTACCCGATATTCCTGTTCTAAGAAACAAACCCGTCTCTGGGCCTTTTTACTCCTGCCTTGTGGGTAAAAAGGCCTTTTTTTTGAAGATAGAATCCAGTATCCAGAATTCAGAAGCCAGAATAACCCCACAAAAGCACCAAGAAACTATATAACCGCCGAAGACGCTGAGGACGCAGAGGGAAGATTTTTTCTTTTAACGTGCAGGGAGACGACTGCACGTTAAAAAACATCTATCACTTCGTAGCAATGAACAGGTTGTAGGCCAGGGTGTCGACGATATCGGCTCGCTGGCAACAGCTTGATTTTCAGGGATAGTTTTCGGAATTACAAATCAGTTATCTTGGTCCGACCCCATTATAGCACTTTAGGTTGGAACAACTCAGGATGCTTTTTGTAAACGCTCAGCGACCCATAATTTTATAATAGACTGTCTGGGAACACCTAGACGTTTCGCTTCTTTATCCAGGAGTTGGATCATCCATAAAGGAAAGTCTACGTTGACCCGCTTCTGTTCCTGGATAGGTCTTCTGGCCTTCGAAATATCAAGATGTTGTGAAACGTCTTCTCCGCCATCAAACTTCTTATCGAATTCTTTAGCTTTCATAAATTTCGATCTCCTCTTTCCGGGAACGTCGTACAGAGATTATCCTTACAACGTTGTCTCTGTATGTTATGACACCGGAGAAATGCTTGTCTGCAATTTTTCCGATAACCATAAATCTGGATTCATCAGTCGTCTTTGCTGGAATCTCAATCAGGTCGGGATCTTCCCACAATGCTTGTGCTTCAAAGAAGTCAATCCCATGTTTATTTTTGTTTTTATCACTCTTGCCTGAATCGAAATCAAACTCCATAGTATATAAATTATACCTTTAATATACATTCAATACAATTTATTTCTTAAATATTTTAGTCCCAATGATTGTGCATCAGCCGCTACTGTAAGTCATCCGCCTAAATGCGCTTGTCGGGCAATTTATCGAACTATTCTATTTTGTTATGTTGAAATATTGAATTTGAGGGACGTCTCCTTGATCTTCCCTGGAGTGCTGGGTAAGGACTGGAGAGGTGGAGTGTGAATGAAACCGGAGTAATGGAGTGATGTCGAAGATCCCGCTACAGCGGGAGAGTACTGGGTAAAGAACGAACCGGACAGCTCAAGACCTCAGGCAGGACGAGCTGGTGGGTTCGGGATGCCAGGCATCCCGCTTCGCCTTAGGCTTCGCCGGACATGGAAGGCAGAAGTAAAGAAACATTTCGAATCTCGGATTGCGAATTGCGAATTTAAAACTATAGCAACGCTGTGGGAGCGGCTTTTAGCCGCGATGTTTCCTCTCTGAAAAAAGTTAAAAAAACTCACCGCGGAGGCGCAGGGTTCGCAGAGGGAAGACTTTTTCTTTTAACGTGCAGGGAGACGACTGCACGTTAAAAACATCTATCACTTCGTGAGGAATGACCAGGTTGTAGGCCAGGGTGTCGACGATATCGGCTCCCTGGCAACAGTCTGATTTTGATGGTTAATTGCAGAATTCACAGATGGTTATCTTGGGCGACCCCATAATATGCCCGGACGTGCCGCAGGCCCTTATGGTCCATGTGGAGCGATAGGTTATGAATTAATATCTTCCATAGGGAGCACTTGCTTGCCATGGCGAATCGTCAGGACTGAGATTGCACCTTTTTCTACTC